>Ga0187893_10013905_pt1 | contig 11095 bp, 11 predicted proteins | sample MA1701074metaG_FD_139574 | JGI IMG/M metagenome (GOLD analysis project Ga0187893, IMG submission 139574) | White microbial mat communities from a basaltic lava cave in the Kipuka Kanohina Cave System on the Island of Hawaii, USA - MA170107-4 metaG ...
CCAGATTGACACCCTCGACGCCAAAGAGGGGCCGTGGACGCCGAATTACTTCGACATCCGCAGCTTCCCGAATGACCTGAAACTGCCATCCGGGATCATGCCCAACCTGCCCGGCGTGCTCGATAAGATCACCGTCGTGCGTTCGATGGCGGCGTGGGATGTGGTGCACGGGCGCGCGCAGTATTACATCCAGACCGGGCATCCGCTGAATCTGGCGCTGGCGAAAGAAGTCCCGGCCATCGGCGCAGTGGTCTGTCACGAGTTGGCGAAGCAGCGGAAACCTACCGATTCATTGCCCGCTTACATTGCGATGAATCTGGCAGGGAATCAGGCTGGGCTGATCAATCAGGGATTTTTGTCCGCTGAATTCGGCCCGATGAGTCTGTCTGTCGGCGACGGCCCGCCCAATCTGGCGCCGCAGAAGGGAACGGAAGAGACAATGAGGCGTCGCTGGGAGCGGTTGCAGCAACTCGATCAAACGTTGCGCGGCGGCGACACGAGCCTTGATCGGAGCTTTGGCGATTACAACGAATATTACCGGGGCGCGTGGGCGATTATGAACGATCCGCGCGTGCCCGAAGTCTTCACGATCTCGGATGAAGACAAGAAGCGGTACGGCTCAAGCTCCATCGGCAACAGCCTGATCCTGGCGCGCAACCTGTTTCGCGCCGACGCCGGGACGCGCTTCATAATGGCCAGCCACGGCGGTTGGGATCATCACGGCAACATCTACAAAGAAGGCACACGCAACCATCCGGCGTTGATTCGTGAACTCGACGCCGCCTTCAGCAACCTGATCAAAGACCTCGACAGCATTCCTTCAAAACACACGCCGGGCAAAACGCTACTCGATGAAACGCTGGTTATTGCGATGAGCGAATTTGGCCGAACCACGGGCCATTTGAGCGAAACCCGCAAAGGCCGCGAGCATTACATGCAGGTTCATTCCGGTATGTTCGCTGGCGGCGGAGTGAAAAGAGGCGCGGTCATCGGCAAGACTGACGACGCGGGCGGCAAGATCGTTGACTTCGGCTGGTCGGCCAAACGCCCGATTTATATGGAAGACATCGCCTGCACGATCTATTCGGCGATCGGCATTAATTGGACGAAGACGATTGAAAACACGCCTTCGGGCCGCGCGTTTCATTACGTCGAACCGGCTTCCGGCACGAAGTACGTTGGATTCCAGCCGGCGCAAGAATTCTTTGCGTGATCCGGATGTGGATAAGATGTGGGAGAAGATCGAACAATGAAGCCTGAAATGAAGACCGAGCCGAACGTCAAGCAAGCCGTGCCGTTCTTCGGCGTGTCGAACATCGAAGCGTCCGTCCGCTATTACGTGAACGGCCTCGGCTTCAAGCTGACCAAGCAATGGATAGACGAGGGCAAGCTCCGCTGGTGCTGGCTTGAGCGCGGGGATGTGGCCCTGATGCTGCAAGAGTTTTGGAAGGAAGGGCATCATGCCAACGCGCCCGCTGAGAAATTGGGCGTAGGCGTTTCGATCTGCTTTATCTGTGAAGACGCCCTGGCGTTCTACCGCGAGGTCACTGCGCGTGGGATTCAGGCGTCGGAACCATTTGTCGGAAATGGGATGTGGGTCACCTCGCTATCGGATCCGGACGGCTACAGAATCGACTTCGAGAGCTACACGGACACGCCCGAAGACACGCGGCTTTCGGAACTCGAAGAGCATTGAAAAGTTTGTTCATATCACCACAGCCTTCAAAAAGTTATTCCCGCCAGAGCCACGATCTTAATCGGCACACACCAAGAAACATTTTGAGCTAGTGCGACAGCGCAACAAATATCCGTTTCAAGTGTGGAACGTTTGTGCTATACATGCAGCCGCGTATTTGATCCTGCAAACACAACTCTTTCCGAAACAAGAATGGAGACCGAACCATGAAAGCAGTCTTCAAAACCGCCTGGCCGTATCAAGAAGACGAAATGAACCTGCCAGTGAAGAATGTGGAAGCCGCCATTCCGTTTTACGAAACGATCATGGGCTTCCAGGTCGTATCTCGGAAGGATTCGCCGTGTAAATCCGCTGTTCTCGGTCGAGATGGCATTCAAATCGGCTTGGCCGAAAACGGCGGTGACCCGAGCCAGGATGGCTGTTTCTTCGAGGTTGATAACGTCGAAGCCGCCTTCGCGGAATTGAAGTCGAATGGCCTGGAAAAAGAAGAGGCTGGATTCCGCATTGACCAACACGGAGACACTTCCTGGAAAGTCTTTTTCGTCGTCGCGCCGGACGGACTCTGTTACTGTCTCGGTGAACGGCAAAGTTGAGAATCGTCACCAATCCTTTGGGAGGCGTCGTATGTCTTCGAATCAAACTGTAAAACTGCTCCGCAGCGCGCCCTACTTTCCTGTCGCTAACGTCGAACGGTCAGTGGAGTTCTACGAACAAGAGTTGGGCTTTCGATGTGAATACTCGGCGGGAAGTCCGCTCCAGTTCGCCATCTGTAGCCGCGACGGTTTGGCGATTATGCTGCGCCGGGTTTCGGCTCCTGAACTGATTGTTCCAAACGAAAAGCAGGGCGGAACTTGGGACGCGTTCTTCTGGGTCAACGATGCCGAGGCTTTGCACGCGGAGTTCAAGGCGAAAGGCGCGGAGATCGTCTATGGGCCTGTGATCCAGGAAGCTTATCAGATGAAGGAATTCGCAGTACGCGATTGTGATGGCCACGTACTCGGTTTCGGGCAGGCGCTCCGATAGCAAGGCCGAGCTTGGACAATCAGGATGTTCTCCCCATAAACGGAGCAAAACAATGAGTGAAAGTGATTATGAGCGAATTATCGAACGCGTCCAGCAAACTGTCGCCAACCCGACGATTTTGACGGATACCGGTATTGAGGCGGCGCAACAGGTGGCGCAACTGGCGGCCAAGGAAGAGGTTGAATGGGCAGTGGCGGGCGGACTTGCCATGCATTTTTACGGGAGTCCGCGTCTGACGAAGGACGTTGATATCATCGCCTCCGAGCATTTATCGCTGACGCCGGATCACAGGCTGACCTTTGGCGGCAGCAGCTATACGCTGCAAATCGGCAAATACGCCGTTCAGATTGACTGGATTGTGCGCAGCGACGGCTATCAGAAGTTTTACCGGGCAGCCTTGAAAGAAGCGGTTGAACTGCCAAACGGCCTACGCATTGTGACGCCCGAGTGGCTGGTGATTCTAAAGTTCAACGCCGGGCGGCAAAAAGACCTGGACGACATCGTCTTCCTTCTCAGACAGGAAAAACTGGTTGACCGCCCTACCGTGAAGCAAAAAGTAGTCGAAACAGCGGGCGAGGACGCATGGTTGACGATGCTGGCTGGGTTTCGTCGCTTATGCGATTTAGCTGACGGCAGGACAACAGAACCGAGCAAGTATTACGACCGCGATTAGCGCCGGAGAAAGTAATCGGAGGCTCCGTAGTATGCAAGAACAGAAAGGCGTGAATCTCAACGCACTGAGTGACCTTTGCACTCCCTGGTGTGTGCACGTGGTGGCGACGCTGTGGATCGCCAACCACATCGCCGCTGGCGTGGAAGAAATCAGCAGCCTTGCAGAAGCGGCGGGCTGCAACGCGGATTATTTGGGGCAGGTGCTCAGGCATCTGGTGGGCAAAGGCGTGTTCGAGGAATCCGCGCCCGGACGCTTCGCGCTCAACGAGGCCGCACGCCAATTGCTCGATCCGGGGCTGCGCCTCGGTCTTGATTTGGATAGCTTCGGGGGACGGATGGCCTACGCCTGGGGCACGCTGCTCAAAGCCGTGCGGACAGGCGCGCCCGCCTACGAAGAGCTTTTCGGGCGACCATATTGGGAAGACCTGGACGCCCATCCGAAAATTGCAGCGGACTTTGATGCGCTGATGGGACCAGTAGGACACGGCACGCCTGACCCGGAAGTCCTGATCAACGGGGATTGGGAATCCGTGCGAACCGTGGTGGATGTCGGCGGCGGCGCTGGCGCGCTGCTGGCGGAGATTCTTCGCGCCCATCCTGAAATCCGGGGCACGCTGGTTGATTTCCCGAAGACAGTGGCGCGCGCCGCCGAGACGTTCGGGGCTGCTGGCGTGACTGACCGCGTCCAAACTATCGGACAAAGTTTCTTCGATCCGCTCCCTATTGGCGCTGACCTTTATGTGCTGTCGAAGGTGCTCAACGATTGGCCCGACCGCGAAACCGTGGCGATCCTGAAACGCTGCGCCGAAGCTGCGCGGCCTTCGGGGCGCATCGTGATCACTGGCGGCGTGTCCCTGGACGACGCGCCCGCAAGCCTGTCAATAGAGACAGTGTTGCTGGGTGGCAAGACCAACACTCTGGCGGAATTCCGCGAGCTTGCGAGTGAGGCCGGGCTGGAGGTATGCGCCGCTGGACGGCGGCCTTCTGGCCGTTTTTTCGTCGAGTGCCGCCCGGTGTGACATCTGACACTGGTTGCGTCTGAATCGTAGAGAAAGCAATCTGGTTATGAAACGAGCAGTTTTGTTTGCATCGCTGTGCCTTTCCTTCACTGCCGCGCAGCAAAGCGGCAACCACTCATTCCTTGACGCAAAAGTCGGCGATGAACGTGAGGTTGGCGGCGTCAAACTCCGCTGGTGCCCGCCGGGCCGCTTCCTGATGGGCAGCCCGCCGGATGAGCCTGAGCATCGCCCCGACGAGACGCAGGTTGAGGTCAGGTTGACCAAAGGCTTCTGGATGGGCAAATACGAAGTGACACAGGGCCAGTGGAAGCGAGTGGTCGGCGAATTCCCAGGCAAGCAGCCAACCGGCGAGGGGGACGACTTCCCGCTCGTCGAGGTCAACTATGCCGAGGCCGAAGATTTCTGCAAGCGGCTGACCGAGCAGGGTCACAAGTCAAGCGCATTGCCGAAGGATTGGGAGTTCTGTTTGCCGACCGAGGCGCAGTGGGAATACGCCTGCCGGGCCGGAACCACGACCGCCACTTCGTTCGGCGACAAGCTGAGCAGCAAACAGGCGAACTTCCTGGGCAACAAGCCGTACAACGGAGCCGAGGAGGGGCCGTCACTGAAACGAGCTACCCCGGTCGGAAGCTATTCTGCCAACGTCTGGGGCCTGCACGACATGCACGGCAACGTCTTCGAGTGGTGCCGCGATTGGTACCACTCACAATTGCCTAGTGGCGCCGATCCTGATCTGTCAACGCGCAAAGGGACGGCAAACCGCGATGGCACGTTCTCCCGCATCCGCCGCGGTGGAGCCTGGAACGACGTCGCCGTCCAGCGATAGCATAAGAAACCAAAGGAGAGTTCCAAATGTGCTCGTGGGGCAGTCCTTCGGTGGCCCATTGATGCTGCTCTATGCCGCTACATATCCGACAGACGTCGCCGGGATGGTCCTGGTCGATAGCGGCCAATTGAATCCTTTCAGATTCGTCAATGGCAAGCTCGTGCGTTTTGCGGAAACAGCGACGGGGAGCCCCGTGCCTCCGGTGAAAACATCGAACCCACTGCTCGAGAGCGACATTCCGCCGGACGCCAGAGCTCAGATCGAAGCTGCGGCGCGACAGTCTGTCCCGACCGCGAACGATCCGCCGCGCGATAAGCTGCCGGCCGAGGCGCAGCGAATGCGCACGTGGGCGCTCTCGCAGGTGAAACATTACGCCGCCCATGTGAACCCGTTCGAGGCTGAAGAGTTTGCTTTATTGATCGCCGAACAGAAGAAGAAGGAGCGCCCGCTGGGCGACATCCCCTCATCGTCCTCACGGCAGGCAAATCGGGATACGGCTCGGACGAACAGGCTATCGAAGACGCTCGAAAGAAGGACCAAGCGGCATTGGCGACCCTCTCTAGCAAGGGGAAGCAGGTTATCGCCGTGGGCAGTGGCCACCACATTCAGATCGAGGACCCGGAACTCGTGATCAAGTCAATTCGTGAGGTAGTTACGGCAACGAGGAAGTGAATGTACGGGAATTTTTACAATTGGAGGATTTGATGGCTGAACTCAAGACAAAACTCAATGACGCTTCCGTTGATGACTTTCTCAACGCGATCAAGGACGAACAAGTCCGCCAGGACTGTCGAACAATCGCAGAAATCATGCAGAAAGCCGCCAAAGCCGAACCGAAAATGTGGGGTTCCAGCATTGTCGGTTTCGGCAGCTATCATTACAAATACGCCAGCGGTCGTGAAGGCGATTGGATGTTGACCGCGTTTTCTCCGCGCAAACAGAACATCACGCTTTACATCTACGGAGGCTTTGAGGGCTACGACGATTTGATGGCGCAGCTCGGCAAATATTCGTGCGGCAAGTCGTGCGTCTATATCAAGCGGCTCTCGGATGTTCATCTGCCAACGCTCAAGAAACTCATCAAAACCTCCGTCAAGCACATGCTCAAGACCTATCCACCAGCTAAGAGGCAATAGGCTGAATGATTGGTATCAAGTGATGATTTGAGATGGATTCAGGGAATATCAATGATTTGGTTTTGATGTTCTTCGGCTTCACTGGCAGTCCAGTAGAGCAATAACCATTCCGCCGCTTTGCCGATGGATAACTTCCGGAAGGCTCTATTTGATGCGCGCCTTAAGCGCCGCGCCTTTTGGAAACAAGCGGGCGATCTCCCGGCTGAACTCCGCTTCGGTAGCTTCGTTGTGGGCAAGGTAGGCGTCCAACTCGATTTTATGATCCAGGTAATACGCAATCGCCGCATAGACTTGGCTGAGCGAGAGCGCCGGGAACGAATCCTGAATGGCTTCCGGCGAACGGCCTTGCCGAAACTTGTAAATGATCGAATCCAGCGCCACGCGCGTGCCCTTGATCCGATAAACTTGACCTTGTTTTTCGATATATTGGTCCGTCATAGCTTCTCCTTGTAAGAGCCGGATTATAACTGATGATTCGCCACAATGGGGAATGAACCGGGAGGTTGTGGATTTGCAAACGAAGGGGACCGAGCCAATCCAGCAAAAGTTCACGGAAGCGCTTGATGCGCTGGTCGAGCAGGTGAAAGAAGACCGCTCCATCCTGGCCGCCATTCTCTGCGGCAGTTTGTCTTACGACGCGGTGTGGGCGAAGTCTGACATTGATCTGGTCTTAGTGACGATTGACGATAAGAAAGCGCCATCCGGCGGACTGTCGCTGTACGCGGATGGAGTGAACGTTCACGCCTTCCTGTTTTCGCGCGCGCAGTTTCGCCAGACGGTCGAAGGCGCGCTCCACAATTCGTTCATGCACTCGCTGCTGGCCAAAGGAAAGCTGCTTTATACGCACGATCAGACCATCGCCGATCTCTGCGCCCGGCTGCAAGACATCGGTGAGCGCGACACGCAAGTGCAACTGCTGCGCGCGGCGACCGGCGCGCTATTTGCGATTTACAAGGCGCACAAATTCTTCGTCACGCGCGGTGACCTCGATTACACCGCGCTGTGGATTCTCTATGCTGCAACGCCGCTGGCTCAGGTCGAGGTGATCGGCGCGCGGTTGCTGGCCGACCGTGAGGTGATCCCGCAAGCGATGAAGCTGAACCCTGCGTTCTTTAAAACAATTTACGCTGACATGCTCAACGCCAAAAAGACGCGGAAAAGCGTGCAGGCGGCGCTCGACGCAATTGACCGCTACGTGGTGGAGCGCGCGGCTACGCTGTTCGCTCCTGTGATTGATCATCTGCGCGAGGTCGGCGAGGCGCGGTCGTGCACAGAGATCGAGGACCACTTCAAACGGAACTTCGGCGTGGAAGGCGTGACCACGGCCTGCGAATACCTGGCGGATCAGAGGTTGATCGGTAAAGCCTCGACTCCCGTTCGCCTTACCAAGAAGAGCAACGTCGAGGTGCAGGAGCTGGCATTTTTCTACCTGGAGGAACCTTTGGATGACCGATAAGACGATGGTGAAGCCTGAGCTTAAAGCTCCCAAAACGAAAGGCCGCGCCCGCAGGGTGAGGAAGAACCTAAGGCAAGGGATGGCTCTTGCCTGGGCCGCCTCGCCGCGTTCGCTGATCCGCTATTCGTTGATGGGGATGGTTAACTCAATGATGCCGCCCATCGCCGTCTTCCTGGGCGCCAGCCTCGTCAACCGCATCGCCGAAGCCCGTGCGCAGTCACTTCAATTCAAGGACTTGCTCCCCATTGTGATCGGCTTGTGGCTCGTCGCCGGAGTGCAGCGAGCAGTCGGCGCATATATGGGATTCGGCAGGAATCTGTTCGTCCGTCGGGTGGAGCTGGAAGCGGAGCGGCGTTTGTTGGCTCAGGCTTCGAAGGTGGACATCGGTCACTTCGACAACTCCGACTGGTACGATCGTCTCGCGCGCGCCAAGCGAGACGTCTCCTGGAGACCCGGAGACCTCACGTGGTCGGTCCTGGGACTGTCGGGCAACATTATGACAATCGCGCTGATGGCTTCGCTCCTGGCCAGCCTTCATTACCTGCTGGTCGTTCTGGCGCTGGTGGCGGCGGCTCTTTCGCTCGCGCTCGAGCGTCGTGTGACTTCGCGTCTCTACGAGTTTTTCTACAAAGAGACGCCGGAGGAGCGAGAACGCGAGTATATGAGCGACCTGTTGGCCCAGCCCCGCACCACCAAGGAAATACGGGCCTACGTGCTGGCCGATTACCTGCTCGGAAGACATGGCAAATTATCCGAGGATCTTTTCAAGCAAAGGGAGCAGATGTTCCGGTCGGCCACTCGCACCTCGCTGTTGACCGGACTGGTGACCGGGACGGCCCTCGCGCTGGCTTATGCGTTTGTCGCTGTTCAGGGAGTGGCGGGCGCGATTGATCCGGGCGGCGTCGTGCTGGTGATCGGCGCTTTCACGTCGGTCTCAGGAACTCTGGGACAGATTTCGAGCACGTTTGTGGCGGTCGACCAACATACCACTTTCCTCGACGACTACTTTTCGTTTCTCTCTATCGAGCCGCTGGTCCCGGCGCCAGCCAAGCCTCTTTCCGTGCCGAACCGTCTGGTAGATGGGATCGAGTTCGACAACGTCACATTCTCGTACCCCGGCGGAACGGAGCCGGCGGTCGCGGGATTGAGTCTGCGCATACGCAGCGGCGAGCTGATTGCGCTGGTCGGCGAGAACGGGGCTGGGAAAAGCACGCTCGTCAAATTGCTGCTCCGCTTTTACGATACGGATCAAGGGGCGGTGCGCGTGGGAGGTGTTGATCTGAAGGATCTGGATCCCGAAACGCTGCGCAGCCGGATTGGCGTGTTGTTTCAAGACTACGCGAGTTACGAACTGACCATCCGGGATAACGTCGTGATGGGCCGGCCAGACGTCGAGGTCAACGACGAGCGCGTGATGGAGGCGCTGCGGGACTCGCGCAGCGAGTGGCTGGTGAAGAAGATGTCGAACGGCCTCGATTCCAAGGTGGGGCGGCTCTTCGAAGGCGGGCACGACCTGTCCGGCGGCGAGTGGCAGCGCCTGGCGCTGGCCCGGATTATGTATCGGGACGCCGACATCTGGATTCTGGACGAGCCGACTTCCTCGCTCGACCCGGAAGCGGAGGCGGGGATCTTCGCCGAACTGAAGGAGAACCTCAGGGGGCGTATCGGCATCGTGATCTCGCACCGATTCTCGACGGTGCGCATCGCCGACCGGATCGCAGTGGTGGCTGACGGGCGGGTAACGGAATTGGGCACTCACGAGGAATTGCTGGCGGCCGAGGGCCGCTACGCGCAACTCTTTGAGTTGCAGGCCGCCGGGTATCGCTGAAGCTTATGAACAACACCGACAAGATCCAACGTATGATCCGGCCCGAAGCGCTGAAGAAGAAAGATCATCTATTCTGGTCGCCGGGCAGGGGCGCGGATGTCTGGAAGATGTTCTGCGCCTGCATCACTGGAGACCTGAAGACCGTCAAGCGGCTGCTCAAGAAAGATCCGAGCCTGGCGCGTTCGCACTACGAATACCGGACGCCGCTGTCCTTCGCCGTGCGCGAGAACCAGCTCAAGGTCGCGGCCTATCTGATTGAGCACGGCGCCACGTTCGCTTTGGGAAATGTGCTCGAGATGGCGCGCGACCGCGGATACACCGAGATGCAGGACTTGCTTGAGGCTGCGCTTGTGGGGGGGCGTGGCGCTGCGCCCAAGGGAGAAGCCATCGCCGCTGCGATCCGTGAGCGCGACCTGGCAAAAGTGCGAAGCTTGCTCGACGCCGATCCTGCGCTCGCGCATGCTCCCGATGAACAGACCAACCAGCCGATCCATTGGGCGGTGATGACGCGGCAACTCGATATGATTGATGAATTGCTCGCGCGCGGCGCAGACATCAATGCTCAGCGTGGAGACGGCGCGCGTCCGATTCAGCTCGTCAATGGCGATTACATGTTTCGCGGCTGGCGCGATGTGCCACGCGATTGGCCAACCACTCCGTCGGACGTGCGCGCGCATCTCCGTGCGCGCGGCGCATACGTAGACCTCTGCACCGCTTCATTAATCGGAGATGTGGAACGAGTGCGCGAACTACTCGATCAAGACCCGTCGTTGGCGAATCGTCCATCGGACTACGTCAGCTACTACGCCGCTTCCGGCACGCCGTTGCGCAACGCCGCCGCCGCCGGGCATCTCGAAATCGTCAAGCTGCTCTTGGAGCGTGGCGCCGATCCGAATTTGCCCGAAGAGCACATCGCCCCGCGCGGCCACGCGCTGCATTCGGCGGTCTGCAACGGGCACATCGAAATCGTCAAGCTCCTGCTGGAACACGGCGCTTATCCGAGCGCGGAAGTCGAAAGCTCCGCCGACACGCTGAGCGCAGCGCTCGGCGAGGCGGGTTATTCCACCGAGCGCAACCAGGAGATGGTTGATCTGCTCTGTTCATATGGCGCCGCCCGCCCGGCGCATCTCCTGGCCCACTGCAACGATCTACAGACGGCGGCGGCGGTCTTCGCGGCTAACCCGGCGCTGGCTGACGATCCCGACGCGCTGGGGAGCGCGGCTGGTCACGAAGCCTTCGTTCGTTTGATGTTGCGCTACCAACCCGATCTGCCCAAACGCCGCTCCGTCGGGGGCAAGACGCGCGAGATCACTGAACTGCTGTTTCAACACGGCATGGACCCGAACAAGCCTAACTGGCTGCGCATTACGCCGCTGCACTACTTCGCCGAGTCGGGTGATTTACAGAACGCGGCGATTTTCATCGAGCGCGGCGCCGAC
>Ga0187893_10013906_pt1 | contig 11095 bp, 8 predicted proteins | sample MA1701074metaG_FD_139574 | JGI IMG/M metagenome (GOLD analysis project Ga0187893, IMG submission 139574) | White microbial mat communities from a basaltic lava cave in the Kipuka Kanohina Cave System on the Island of Hawaii, USA - MA170107-4 metaG ...
ACCGTGAGGACCGCGACGGTAGCAAGCTCCGGAAGCCAGGGAAGCGGCTCCGTGGCGTCGCTCTGCGCGGCATTCCAGGCGAGCCCCACCACGCCCCCGCCCAGCAGCGTGAAAGCGAGCGCACTGTGGACCGACATGGGCATGAACCGGGCCCAGCTATATGCGCCGGGGATGCCGGCGGCGTAGCCGACGAGGGCGGCGGTGCCGAGCGCGATGACGATCGAGCCCAACAGCGCAGGCCAGAATTGCCACAACCGTGAATCCCGTTTCCAGGCCAGGCCGACCTGCGCTAGGCCCACAAGGCTCAAGGCCAGAGCGCTGTTGGGCGCCATCCGTCCGGGATGGGGAACGCCAGTGAACAGGTAGGTCTCGACCAGGAGCTCGTCGATGCCCAGGTCGCTGTGGAAGACATGCTGGAATAGCGTGGCAAGGCCGATCACCGCGGCGAGCCCGCCCAGTAGCGCGGTAGGGCGGCGGAGGTCGAGGGCCGCCGCGAGCAGGGCGGCTCCGGTGATCATGAAACCGAGCGCGGTGTTGTACTGCATGGGCGGGAAACCCGGCAGCACCTGGATCAAGGCCAGTGCCACCGTGAGCCAGCCGGCCACGACCAACCCTCCCAGGACGGCTACACTGGCGCCCGATGCGGCAGCCAGGAGCGCACCGACACTGCGGGCTGGCATCGGCTGGACGAGCAGATTCATTGAGCCCTGACCCCACGGCGCTCCATGGCGCCCCAAGAGAGGTCTCCCCGCAGGTACTCCCAGAAGGCGCGGACCCGCCACCACACCGTGATCTGCCGGAACCCGAAGTTTTCCATCAGGGCGCCCAACAGCAGGCGGCAGAGATCCCAAGTCCGGGGGTAGCGCCGGAACGCGATGTCCTCCAGCAGCACCGCAAGGGCAGACACGAGTACGGTGTACATGAGAGCGAGCACGAAGAAGACGAAGGCTCCCGAAAGGCTGAGGAGTCCCAGCGCCCAGAGTACGGGCATCAGGATGTAGCCTGACAGCTCAACCAGCGGGCTCAGCATCTCGAACATGACGAAGCCCGGAAGCGACACCATCCCTACCGTCCCGAACCGGGGCCGGCCGATCATGGCCCGATGCCGGATCAGAGTGTCGATCAGGCCGCGTTGCCAACGGGTTCGCTGGCGCCGCAGTACCCGGAAGGTGACCGGGACCTCGGTCCAGCAGATGGGATCGGGAACGAATCCGATGCTGTACGGCTGGTGCATCTCCCGCCGCTTCCGGTGCATCCGCACCACCAGCTCCATGTCCTCGCCCACCGAGTCCGTGGCGTAGCCACCCGCCTGGACGGCCGCGCGCTTCTCGAACAGGCCGAAGGCGCCCGAGATGACCAGCAGGCTGTTGCCCGTGCTCCATCCCATCCGGCCGAAGAGAAAGGCGCGCAGGTACTCTACGATCTGGATCAGCGGAAGCGCCCGGCGTGGCAGCTGCACCCGGTGTACCCGGCCCCCGTGGATCTCGCACCCGTTCGCCACCCTGACCACGCCGCCGGCAGCGATGGTGACGCCCGGCGCATCCACGAAAGGCCGTACCAGCCGAAGCAGAGCGTCGGACTCCAGGATCGAGTCGGCATCGATAGCGCAGAAAAGGGGATAAAGGCTGAGGTTGAGCCCGGCGTTCAGGGCATCGGCCTTGCCGCCGTTGTCCTTGTCCACTACCACGAGGTTCGGGTAGATGGGGGAGTCATAGATGCCCCGGATATTCTTACACGGTAGAACCCGCTCGAAGCACCGGGCACTGCGCCTCAGATCGAAGGCGTCGACCAGGCGGCCGAGCGTACGGTCGCGTGAACCGTCGTTGATCAGGATGACCTCGAAGAGTGGGTAGTCGAGCATCAGCAGGGAGCGGACGTTCTCGACGACGTTGGCCTCTTCGTTGAAGGCTGGTGCCAGGACCGAAATCGGCGGGGTGAGAGGCGAGCGCAGTAGCCGGCGCTGATCGGGACGCCGCACTTCCCGGGCGACACGAATGGTCCGCCAGAAGCCGGCGACGGTCAGGGCGAGGTAGTAGGTATTGATGGCGAAGAAGAACACGAGAATAAAGGCCGTGTACCAAGCCAGGCCGGTCTCTACCCAGGGCCAGATCATGGCAAGGCCGGCACGGCACTGCCCCGCTCCAGGAGGTAGCGCGCCATGTCCTGTACCGAGGGGTCCTCGTCCTGGAACGCCATCGACAACGCCTCTTCGCCTGCCTCTCCCACCTCCGCCAGAGCCGTCGCCGCATAGAAACGGACCCACCAGTGCCGGTCTCGGAGCACGGCGGTAAGCCGGGGAACCGAGGAGGGACTTCCGAACAGACTCAGGCCTTTGGCCGCCTGGCAGCGCACTTCCCAGCGATGATCCTCGAGAAGGGAGTGGAACGGCTCCAGAAACCCCGGGTCACCGATCGCGGCGGCTGCCTTGACACTCTTCACCCGGATCTCCGGATCGAGATCGCCCATACTGGTGAGCAGCAGGTCGGAGGCCGCTGTTATCCTGAGCCACCCAATCAGCTCGATCGCGGCCAGGCGGCCCCTTCGGCTGGAGCTACCCGAGGCGTAGCTCAGGATCGCGTCGGCTACTTCGCGGCCCCGTTCCGCCAGGACCTCCTGGACCCGATGCGATACCACCAGGCTGGGATCGCCCAGCAGCCGAACCAGCCCGGTCAGGGCCGACGCGGTCCCCACCTGACCGATGGCCCACACGGCGGCCTGGCGGACGCGGATATCAGAATCGTCGAGCGTTTGCACGAGTGGCGGAATGGATTCCGGCATGTGAATGAGTCCGAGATCGGCGGCCGCACTTGCGCGTACGGCTGCACGCCAGGACCGGAGCCGCTTCAGATCCCGGCGCGCGAACCCCAGCGCGCGGTACAACTCGGCAATCGTCTCGCCGATATCACCTCGCAGATCGAGCGCCAGACTGAGCAGGATGGAGCGGACCAGCCTGCGGTCGAACCGGCTCAACCGCCGAAAGGCGGTGGCGTCTACGGGAGACTTCTGCACCACCCCATAGACCAATCGGCTCAGCGCCGGCTCGCGGCGGTTCCTCCGCCCCGTGCTGATGGCCGACCAGGTTCTCTGGAGCAGCAGAAAAAGCGCCAGCAAGAAGACCACTCCTGCCAGCACCAGGACGCTATTTCTCAGTGGCTCCAGTGCGACCACGGGTGCCATCGACAATCCTGCGACGTGATTGGTTCGGGGCGTTAAACTTGCAAGGCAACTTCCGTTCCCCACAGATGCCCTGCCGGGCGGACTGGCAACCTGTTGGCCGAGAATCGCTTAGACTGCTTGCGGCGGGTTAGTAAAGCGTCGCGTAAATGGACGCCGTGCAAAACGCGCACAAGTGTCCTGAGACGCGGTCTTCTACTGCTCGGGTTGCTGTGTTTTGGCACAGTCGAACTGGCTGCGCAGCAGAGAGAGGGTGACCAGGCCTGGGCCGAGGGGCGGTTTGACGTGGCCCGCACCGCGTACGCACGGGTTCTGGCAGAGAACCCCAACGCTGCACGAGCCAATTTGCGCACCGGCATCATTCTCTCGTGGCAGGGCAAACTCGACTCGGCGCTCGTCCACATCGCCAGAGCCCGCACCGCCGATCCGGCCGATACCGATATGCGGCTGGTGCATGCCCGGGTTCTCTCCTGGAACAAACGGTACCAGACCGCGCTTGCGTTGTACGACAGCGTTATTGCGGCCGAGCCCAGGTCTCGCGACGCTCGCCTCGGCCGGGCGCGGACCCTCTCCTGGGCGGGAAAGCTGAATCGGGCCAATGCGATTTATGGCGCGCTGATCGCAAGGGACTCGACCGACCGGGACGCGCTCATCGGCAGGGCCCAGATCAGGGCCTGGCAGGGAGACCTGCGCAGTGCCGAGCGGGCGTACGTGGGCATACTCCGAAAGAACCCGCGCGATGCAGATGCCCGGGCCGGCATTGGCTACGTCTATCTCTGGCAAGGGAGGGCGGCAGCGGCGGGCCGGCAGGCTCGCGCGGCGCTGAAGGTGGACTCCACTCATCGTGAAGGGCGGGCCCTCGATCGTGCAGTCCGGGAGGCCATCGGGCCCAGCCTCGAGACCTCGGCGCACTGGAGCAACGACTCGGACCGCAACACGAGCTTCTGGCAGAATCTCGGCACCTCGGCCCATCTGGCAGACGGAGTAGGGGCCTTCGCCTCGGTGAATGCGCTGGAGACCAGCGATCCCGCTCGGGACGCCACGCGCGTTGGTGGCGAGGCCGGACTCTCCCTCGCAGTGGGGAGGTTTCAGCTCTCCGGTGCAGCCGGTGCAAGGCGTCTCGATCCCGAAGTAGCCGCATCCAGAACCGCGGCCACCTACCGAGGGCGAATTGGATTCCGCCCCGTGCCGGCCGTTGGCGTGGGGCTGGGCTACTCGCGTGCTCCGTTCGACGAGATTGCATCGCTCATGGAGCAGAATCTCGACCTGGAAGTCCTGGAGGGCGGAGTCGATGCCCGCCCGTTCAAGGGATTCAGCGTCTTCGCCTCGGGGAGCGGCCTCTGGCTCAGCGATGGAAACCAGCGCGTCGGTGTAGCGGCGGGAGTGACTCAGAAGTTCGCCCGGCGGTTTTTTGTCGGGATGTTCGGCCGGACGCTCAGTTACGATCGCCGGGGGATCGGATACTTTTCGCCGGATCGGTTTTCCGTGCTCGAAGCGACCGGTGGCTACGAGCTCGAGCAGGGATCGTGGGCGGCCGGTCTCAGCGGTGGATTAGGTGCCCAGCAAGTGGGCGAGCGAGGCGCGGCCCAGACCGAATGGCATCTGGAGGGGCGGGTGGGCCGGCGCTGGGGCACGGGTAATCGGCTGGACCTCTTTGGGATGGTCACCAACAGCGCGGTGAGCTCCACCAGCGGCGCTTTTCGGTACCGGTCAGCCGGTATCAGCTTGAGGTTAGGCCTGTAGCCCGAGCCGGGAGCATGCGAGTTCTCGTCGTAGGCGGCACCAACTTCATTGGTCCGCATGTGGTCAACGCACTGGACCGCCTGGGTGCGGAAATCACAGTCTATCACCGCGGCCTCCATGAGCCTCGCCTGCCACCATCCGTTCGGCACATCCACAGCGGGCGCGCCAGTCTTCCGTTTTTCCACTTTCCCTCCGAGTTGACCGAGCCGGCACCCGATGTGGTGCTGCTCATGTTTCCGGTTGGCGGAGACGATGCGCGGGCCGCCATGGCCAGATTCGCCGGTGCCGCCGGCCGTATCGTCGCCATTAGCAGCGGCGATGTGTACCGCGCCTATGGCCGCCTGCTTGGCAGCGAGCCGGGGCCGCCCGAGGCGGTGCCCCTCGACGAGGACGCGCCGCTTCGCGAGACATTCTACCCGTATCGCGCTACGGCAGCCGGACCATCGGATTGGACCTTCCACTACGAGAAGATTTTGGTCGAGCGCGCAGTGCTCGGGAGCCGGGCACTTCCCGGAACCGTGCTGCGCCTGCCCGCGGTCTACGGCCCCGGCGATTCCTACCACCGCCTCCGCCCGTACATCAAGCGCATGGAGGACCGGCGTCCGGCCATTGTACTGGATGACGCCCAGGCAGGCTGGCGCTGGAGCCACGGCTACGTGGAGAACGTGGCCCATGCCATTGCCCTGGCAACGACCGATAACCGGGCTCTGGGACGGATCTACAACATCGGGGAGGAAGACACGCCGACGATGGCCGAGCGGGTTCGTCAGATCGGCGAGTTGGAGGATTGGACGGGAAGAGTCGTCCAGCTCCCGGTTGAGCGATTGCCCGCCCATCTGAGATCGCCCTACGAGCCGCGGCAGGACTTGGTGGTGGATACCCGGCGGCTTCGAAACGAGCTACAGTTTATCGAGCCGGTGTCACTGGAAGAGGGCCTTCGCCGCACCATTGCGTGGGAGCGGGAGCACCCAGCCGAACCGAACGATCCCGGGCCGGCCGAATACGAGGCCGAAGACTCGGCGCTTTCGTAAGCCAGCTCAGGGCGCTATGTATGTCTCGAAGAACCCGGTTCCCGAATCGGCCACCGGCTGCCCACCGACCCGTCCGCTGAGCTCGAACTCTCCTCGCATCTGAAGAAAGACCCGGCGAAACTCCGTCGCGCTCATCTCGGTAGCCAGCGCATCGAGCACCCGCACCTCAAGGTGCACCGTATCCGCCTCCCGGGTGGCCATGAGGTGGAAGTTTTCCGGTGCCCTGGCCCGGTTTCCGCCAGACACTCTCCTCGAGCCCTGATAGGTGATAGGACCAAAGCGGAGCACCTGCAGCACGCCCAACGAATCCACCAGCGTGAGGAAGAATGGAGAGGCTGTCTCAGCACCGTAGACGCCACCGTAGAGCAGACTGAGCCGGCTCACCCGGGCGGCGCCCCATTCCCACGTGACATCGCGCCACACGCCCCAGTTGTGATCGTGATACGCGGGCGCCCTATCGAAATGTCGGCAGCGCGCGGCAACACAGATCCTGCCGGACGCCGTGGCCTGGAGTGCCGGGACGACGTAGCCGGAAAAGAGCTCATCATCCCTCAGCACCACCGGTGGGAAGTAGCGGTTGGGGGCGGGAACCAGGTTCACATCAACCTGCAGCGTTCCTGTGGCAGCCCGGGCTCGCGCGCGTAGCTGGTAGTTCCCGTCGCGCTGCCGCACCCAGCTGTCGCCGAGAGTCAGGTCGGCGCGAGTGGTGTCGAACCGAATTCGTTCCGGGGAGACCGGGACCCTGAATCGCTCGTAGCGGCCATCCGGTCGCCGGTGTGTCGCCAGCAGCTGTCCGCCCCAGTTGCCCCGAGGCACCTCGCCCCCAATCAGGTACGTGATGTACCACCACTCCCGGGGCCCGACCACGACGTTGAAGTAGTGCCACTCGCCCCAGGCGGACTCCGGGCTGGGTGGGAGATGAAACCGATCGAGCTCGTCGTAGAGCTGCTGCCGAGTGGGTGCGATATAGGCCGAGTCGGCGGCCCCGTCGCGCCAGCTGCCCGACCGCACGTCGAGCCCCGCGCCAACGGCGGCCGCGCGGCTGGGGATCTCGCCCCCGGCCCGCACGGCCACCGTGCGGCCGTCATGGCTCAGGTAGAGGAGTTTGCCCTCGATGGTGGGTGATACGGCTTGCACGAGCTCCCTATGGCGCTCCCCTCCCAGGACCTGGCGGGTAAGGAACCGCGCCCGGTCAATCCCGAAGTACAACCCGCCCAGTCCGCCGGTCCGCATCGCCTCCACGTCTATACCCAGCGGCAGGATCGTCACTTCACCACCTCCCACCAGCGACACGTCGCGAGACTGATCCAGCATCGCCTCGCCGACCGAGAGCAGCACGATCATGACGCCGACGCCGAGCGAGAAGCCGAACAGCAGGAAGAGCGATCGCAGCTTCCGAACGAGGAGGTGCCGGAGGGCGAGAGTGGTCAACATCGCGGGTAAGCGGGTACGGGGGTAAGCGGGCAGGTCAATCGCATATCCGGCCATCCCGCATGTGAATCGCCCGGCCGGCCTCGGCGGCAAGGTTCTCGTCGTGGGTGACGACCACAAGGGTTGTCCCGTCGTGGTTGAGCCGGCGAAACAGTTCCAGGATCCCCTCACCCGTGCCGGCGTCGAGTTCCCCGGTTGGCTCGTCGGCCAGAAGCAGCGCCGGCCGGTTGGCGAGGGCGCGGGCTATCGCCACCCGCTGCATCTCGCCTCCCGAGAGCTGAGTCGCGCGGTGGGCGGCGCGATGCTCGAGACCCACGTACGCCAGGAGCTCCTGAGCGCGCGCCTTCCGCTCCTGCCGCGGTACACCCGCCTCCGCCATCGGGAGCTCCACGTTCTCCTGCGCCGTGAGCACGGGAAGCAGGTGGAAGCGTTGAAAGACAAAGCCGAGCCGGGTGAGGCGGAGCCGGGTGAGCTGGCTGTCGGAGAGGGTGTCGAGACGCGTGCCCATGATCTCTACGGTGCCGGACGTGGGCACGTCGATCCCGCCGATCAGCTGAAGCAGGGTGGATTTCCCACTCCCCGAAGGCCCCGCCACCGCCACGTACTCGCCGGAGCTCACCTCGAGGGAGGCGCCCCGAAGCGCGTGCACCAGCTGGCCGTACACCGCGTAGTCCTTCCGCAGGTCCCGGCCGATCAAGACCGCGGTCACGTGGCCTCAGCCCGTAGAATGGGAGCGATCGGTGCCCGCGCGGCGAGCCAGGCCGGATACAGACCGGCCAGGGAACCCGTGATCAGAAGCACGAGCCCGGCTGTCGTGAGGCTTTCGGCGCGCGGCACGAAAAACGAGAAGGCCGCCGGCAATCCCGGGAAGCTGGTCAGAATGCCGTCGAGGTATCGAGCGGTACCCAACCCGAGCAAGACACCGAGAACGGTGCCGATAAGAGTGAGCGCCAGCCCCTCGAACAGCACCTGGCGCACCACGGTTGTCCGCGAAATGCCGATGGCCCTGAGCGTGGCGATCTCCCCAAGCCGCTCGTTAACCGTGATGGTGAGCAGCGTGGTGATCAGAAGGACGGTAACGATGAGGCTCATCGTGCCCAGGATGTAGGAGAGTTGCCGGAAGTAGACCAGCCGCCGCTTGAAGACGCTCACCAGGTCGGCGACGCTGTACACCTGGAGCCGCGGAAGCTCCTGCTTGAGCCGGGCGGCCACGGTGGGAGCAGCCCGGTCGTCACGAACCTTCACCAGGAGCAGAGAGACCCGGTCGGACGCGGGCTGCTGCGCGAGGGATTGCATGACCGGCAGCACGGTGCCCACCGAGGGCTGCTCCCTATGGTCGTAAATCCAGCGGACCATCCCGCGCACCACGAGGCGCCGCATCAGGGCGGCGTGGGCGATCTGGGGATCGAGCCTGCCCACCAGGTTCACCGTGTCACCCACGTCCGCGTGGAGCAGCGCCGAAGCCGGGCCGCTGAGCAGGATGCCCACTGAATCGTCGGGAGTGAGATCGGTTCCGCGCTCCAGCTGGTACAGCGCCTGCGCCTCGGGCTGAATGCCGTAGCCGAACAGTGTGACCAGTGAGTCGTTGATTCGGCCGTACAGCGAGGTGCCCAGGATGGGGGCTACCGACTCGATGGCCGAATCCCGGCGCAGGGTTCCAACCAGCCCGCCCGCCCCGCCCAACGTGGCCTCGGTATCGAAGGGCAGCGTTCCCCTGGGGCTGATCCGGATCTGATACCCTTTGGCGAGCAGCATCTCTGAAAAGGATCGATCGATCCCGCCGCTCAGCATCACCATATCGAGCAGCATGGCGGCCGAGATGGCGATGCCCGCCACGGACAGAACTGTTCGAAGGGGGTGCCGGCCCAGGCTCTGGAGGCTCCACTGCAGTCCACTCACCCACGCCCCCACAGCACGAGTGGCGGGGTGTGGACCAGCCGCCAGGCGGCAAGGCCGCCTGCGATCAGGCCGAGTGCGAGCGACAAGGCCACACTGAACAAGACGATGTCGGTGGTGATGAGGGAGAACGTCAGCCCGGTATCGAAGAACCGCCGGTAGTAGGCGTTGGTCGCCAGGCCGGCCAGGTACGCCAATCCGGTGCCCACCACCGAGCCGAAAGCGGCCACGACCGCCGCCTCGAGCAGCACCGCGCCAAAGATGGTGCGACGGCGGACCCCCACGAAGCGCATAACTGCGGCATCCAGCCGCCGCTCCTCGACCTTGAGCAGCATGATGCAAAGAAGAAACACCGCGCTTGCCACGATGGTGATGACCGCGATGGCCCGGTGGAATCGGCTCACCACGAGAAACGTCTGGGAGGACTCAGCGGCAATGCTGCGGGAGCTGTAGGACCGGTACCCGAAGGCAGCCCGGTTGAGTACCGCTGCCGCGCTGGCCGGAGACACGCCTGGTTGAAGGGTGAGCCCAAACCGGTCCACCCGATCGGGGTAGCCGAGAGCGGCGCCCAGATCGGGGAGATGCATCCGGATGTGGCGCTCCCGTTTGGCAATCTCCGCAGGGTCCGGTTTGGGCTCGTAAATGGCAGCGACAACGGCCGCCTGCTGGGCCGAGTCGGCTACCGAACCGAGGCGGATAGTGTCCCCCACCTCGAGGCCCAGTTCCTGGGCCAGCGGCCGCTCCACCGCGATCTGGGGTACCTGGCCGAGAAGGCTCACCGACCACAGCGCCAGGAGAACCCCGGTCAGCCAGGCAGAATGCCAGTAGGTTGATCCCATCGATTCCTTTCAGATTCAGCGACTTGCGACCGAAACTGATTAAGGTAGGGCAGCGGGGGCCGCGGGGGCAGCGCTGGCCGTAATGACGATGAGGAGGAATATGGACGCTCAGAGCCATCCGCGAGTGGCGATCCTGGGGATGAGTGAATCAGGGCGCGGCTGGGCCACCCTGGTCTCCGGGGCCGGCTGGCCGGTCACTATCTACGACCCCGAGGCCGCGCTGCTCCAGCAGGGGGGGGAGGAGATCGCCACCCGAAAACGGCATTCCCAAAGCTCAGGGCTCCACGTGGTACGCGATGAGGCGGAAGAGCCCGGGCCGGGCGCGCCCCGGCATGGCCGGAGCCTGCTGGACACCGTCACGGCGGCCGACTGGATCATCGATGCCACCGAAAGTGATCTGCTGCACCGGCAGCGGCTGCTGCAACAGGTCGAGAGCGTCGCCCGGATGGCGGCGGTGGTGACCTGCAGCGCGCCGGGCCTCTCTCCCAGCGACCTGGTGGCCCGCCTCCGCCGGCCGGGGCGCCTGCTGGTGGCGCAGGGGTTCGACCCCATCGAGCACATCCCGGCGGTCGAGGTGGTGCCGGGTCCACTCACCGACCCTGCCTGTCTCGAGCTCGTCAGGAATTGGCTCCGGCAGCTGGGCCGGATCCCGGTGGTGCTTCGGAAAGAGATCCCAGGCAACGCCAGCGGGCGGCTGGCCGTCGCTCTCTGGCGCGAGTGCATGCGGCTGGTGCTGGACGGTGTGCTGGAGGTGAGAGACATCGATGCCCTCGTGTCGGCCGGTATTGCCGCGCGGTGGGCCGCCGCCGGACCGCTCCAGACCGCGTACATCGAGGCCGGAGAACGACAGACCGCCCAACTGAGCGCCCTTCTCCGCGCCCTCGAGACCCGGTGGGAGGGAGACACCGCTTTCCAGCTGCCACCGAGCGAGCACCAGCATCTGATTCGCCTTATCCAGCGCGCCTACGACGGGGAGGGCGA
>Ga0187893_10013908_pt1 | contig 11095 bp, 7 predicted proteins | sample MA1701074metaG_FD_139574 | JGI IMG/M metagenome (GOLD analysis project Ga0187893, IMG submission 139574) | White microbial mat communities from a basaltic lava cave in the Kipuka Kanohina Cave System on the Island of Hawaii, USA - MA170107-4 metaG ...
CATGTATCTTCCTTCCTTTCGGTGCTTCCGTTTCTTCGATGCAAGAGCATACTTTGGCGTCTCGTTTGCCGCTTAAATTTCGCTTGCCCTGCCATTCTTTGTGCAGCTTCCTAAGCTCTTGCTCTAGCTGCTGCAAGTCTTTGATCTGATGCTGGATGGCGCTTATTTTGCTGCCTATCAAACTGATAACCAAATCACATGGTGCTTCCCCGTGTACCCTTAGCTCAAGAATGCCTTTGATTTCCTTGCTGCTGAAACCAAACGCAAAAGCCTTACGGATGAACTTCAGCCTCGCTATGTCTTCGGCGCTATATGTGCGGTAGCCCGATTCAGCACGGGCGGGCTCATCCAGAAGACCCTGCGCCTCATACCAGCGAACCGTCTTCGGGCTGATGCCCAGCTCTTTGGCGATTTCTCCTATGTAATGCTGCTTTTCAGCCATAGCCCAGCGTCTCCTGCGTCCAAGAGACACTATAAACCTTCTAGTGGGCTGGAAGGTCAAGCGCGGCTTTTAAACTATGAACGTCGAGTATCACAACTCTCCGGGCCGAAACTCCGATATCCGTAGTTATCTCAAGTCGCCGCAACACCGCCACCCGAAAAGTTGCTTTGGGTAGTAGCCAATTCTTACCTGCTTATTTGGTCGGACCGTCAGGCTTCCATTTAGTAATGCATAAAACTACACCGATTAGCCCGAGCCCAGTTAGAGCTAGAGGAGCCAACACAGGCGGTCCGTCTACATCCAGAGCGATTTTTCCAGGAGCCATGCAAATCACCTTGAATACTTTGCTTACAGCCAGCACCGGATCTTCTTTACTGTGAAACCAGAAGCCGAGCAGTCCCAGAATTGGAGCAAGAGCAAATCCGGTTGCGAGCAATTGCCGTCCGCCTCGTTGCCATATGGTCATTGCCAGTGGTCCGATAATGAGCATCGCAGAACAATGTATGAGAGGTATCCACGTTTGCCACTTCTTACCCAAAACTGCTTGGTGCTCAAATCGCACTTCGACAAGAAGCAGAGCAAGTCCGCCAAGCAGCAGTGCAATGCACACCAACTGAGCTTTTGCAGGTTCACGAAGTTTGCTGAAACGCATGGCAATGCCGTTTATTGGCTCACAATAGAGTGAACGTGAATCGATTTATCCGTTGGATCAATGTGACCCGTAATGACTACTTTGGCTCCAGCAAGTTCTTTGGGCTTTTCTTGATCTGAAAGTGCATAGCTGTCGCCTTTTTCGTCAACAAGAACATACTTCGCCCCGGAAGAAATACATTTCTCTATGCATGCTTTGGGATCGGCACCTTCCGTACCCATTTTCGAGTGATCTTTGCCGCACATGCTGTCGCTGATAACGCCCTTTATCGTACCTTCGTAGACTTCCCCGGCTTTGCTCTGTTCTTGCGTACCAGCGATAGTCGATTCCGAAGTTTCGGTTGCTGTCGCAGATGTAGTTGAGCCGCTAGTTGGCGGCGAAGTCTGATCAGACTTTTGATCGGCATTGCTGCATGCCGATAAGGCGAGCACCGCGCTGATGCTGAGTACTAGTTGTTTGGTTATTCTCATGGTCTCTCCTTCTTAGATTGAACCGCTGGCATATGTCAGGCGAGCCTGTGCCAGTCTGTATTTGTATATGGCTTCCAGAAGTGTCAATCGTGCTTGAAACATTTTGACGGCAGCATCGAACTGCTCAAGTGCAATCGACTTTCCAACTTCATATCGAGCATGAAACAGTCTGTGGTCTTCTTCGGCGGACGTTACTTGCTCCTTCGCCAACGCTACGTTACGCCTTGCCAGATCCAGATCGATCCAAGCCTGTGAAACCTCCTGCGCCACTTTCAAATCCACATCCCGCTTGGACAGTTCTGCCTCACGCACGGCGGCATTAGCTGCCCTCAATTCATTAAAACGAGATCCGGAATCAAAAAGTGTAATACCGCCCATGACACCAATGAAACCTCCCCAGCGCCCATTAGCGTCCCCGTCAGGAGAACTTCCAGTAATGTTGCTTCCGAGCCCGTAGGCATTTACTTGCGGTGAGTACTTGCTCATTGCTACTTGCTTGCGCGCCTTCATCTCAGTCACCTTACTTGCTGCTCTCAATATCTCAGGGCGATTCCTTGCAGCATCTTCAAGAAACTTGTTCAGGTCGTCGTTAGTTTCGACATACTCAAGGGTGTCCTTCAGAACGAGTTGAGAGCCGATATTTACTGCCATAGACACCTTTAGATTCAGCAAAGCCGTATTGAAGTCTCGGTATCGTTCGTTGAGCTGAATGCGAGCTTTGGACAACTCTGCTTCTTCTCTGAGGTAATCGGCCTTTGGCGTCTTTCCCTCTTGCATCCTCACTTTCATGTTTTGAGTGCTCCATTCCCGAAACTTGACGTAGTCTGTCGCGACCCTCAAGTTTGCCTCGCTCCATGCGGTGTTCCAGTAAGCTTCCTTGACTTTGAAAGCGGTCTGAATCCGCTTCTCGCTATAAGTGGACAAGGATTGTTTCTCTATTGATCGGGCCGCTCGATAGCCACCCATCAAACGTCCACCGGTGAAAAGAGGCTGAGTGCCAGCGAAAATCAAACTCAATGAACTTCCTCTTACGATTGGTTGCATTGGTGGTGAAGCAACAGAACTGTCGCCAGGAAAGAACAGCATCTGGTTGAGTGTTGATGCGGAGTAAAAGGTGTTGAATGAAGCCGAAGGACCAAATTTTGCCAAAGCGGAACGGGCCAGGTATTTTGAAGCCAACCATGATTCTTCCGTTTGCTTGAGCGTGAAATTGTTCTTGATACCAATCTGCACAGCATCGTCAAGCCCAAGCAAGCCGCTTCGTTCAGGAAGCTCTCCGGAAGGAGCAGTTTTTGTTACTCTCAACTGAATCGGATTGCCAGTCAACACTTCATCTATCGAAGTCGAAGAATTGTTTTCCGAGTTCGTAACTGGACCGCGCAGCTCCTGTGCTAGAAGCCTTGTCGGCTGACAGAGCGATACGAGGAGCGACAGAACGAGTGACAGGCGGAAATTATTCATGACGTCCTCGCTTAAACCGCTTATTCAGCCAGTTCACAAGATCGTCAATGTAAGCGTGCATAATGGGTATGTCGAGAAGACTCAATATTGTTCCGACAATCAATCCGCCGACAACTACTGTACCGAGTGGAGAATAAGCATCCATGCCTGTCTTTGGCGATAGTGAAACAGGAAGCATTACAATGATAGTGATTACCGAAGTCATCAAAATCGGACGCAAACGCTCGGGGCATGCTTTGATAATCGCCTCGTCACGCGGTATTCCACTTCGTCGGTGTCTCAAAATTTGATCGATTAGCAAAATCGCTGTGGTGATGTCCATCCCAGTCAAGATAATCACTGCCATGATGGAAACACTTGAAAATGCCTGGTGAGCAAGCCATAGCGCCAAGAAAACACCGGATAACTCAAGCGGAAGGGAAAAGATCATTTGCAAGGGCTGCAAAAAACCGCGGAATTGGGCGACCAGTACCAGGAAAATAAATAGGAGTGCCAATTGAAGACCCATGAGAAGCCGGCCGAATGCGTCCATCATCTGTGTCATATCGCCACGCATCTCGATGGTGTAGCCGGGAGGCCAGTTCAACTTTGCCATTGCTTTCATCATCACTTCCATAGCTACATCCATGGAAGGCGGCTCTCCCTTCCGGTAATAGCCCATTACAGTGATGGCTCGCCGCATCTGATCATGGCTAACTACAGTGGGGGCCACTCTGTATTCGAGACCGGCAACAGTCTTCAGGGGGACTTGCTTTCCGTCTAGTGTCGTAATGGTCATCAAAAGTAGATCGCCAGGATCACGCCGCTGCGGCTGATCGTAGCGAACAAGAATTGTTCTTTGCCTGAGGTTTGGCAAACGGTAATATTCATTGGTCAAAGCGCCTGTCAGTGAATAATAGGCCTGGTCTGCTATTTGTGAAGGCGTCAGTCCGATTTCTTGTGCACGTCTTGGATCAACCTTAACCTCCCAGTCAGGTTTACTGACTGTCCAGTCGGTTGCGACCTGGTGCATCCCGTAGGTATCTTTGGCGATGTCTGAGGTTTGCTCCGCCAAACGGGAAAGAATTGACATATTTGGACCAGTGACGAGAATCGAGATTGGTGCCTGGGAGCTTGCCATTACGTCAGATCCCATTTCTTTAATTTGCAAGCGACGAATGCCGGGAATTGACGATGTTGCCTCTTTTTGAACACTGTCCATAACGTCCCAGATTGTGTTCTTGCGTTCATCTTTATCGGTCAGGGTAATCATGAAGGTAGCAAAATTTACACCGGGCATGTTGTATCCATTGAAATATGTGCCACCAGGATCGGTGCCAATTTCCGTTGAAACATGTTCAATCTCAGGATGTTTCAACATGATCTTTTCAACATTGGTCGTAATCTTTTCTGTCTCATCAAATGACAAACCAGGGCTGACTTCCAGCACTCCATAGGCCTGACCGACATCTGCTAGCGGCATCATTTCACTGCCGATGAAGTTGTAGAACGTGAAGCCAATAACGATGGTGGCAAGTATTCGTGCCATGTTGACGAACCGATGCTCGAGCATCCATGCAACGAGGCGAGCATAGCCTTGTTCCAAGCGAATCAGCATGCGATCGAAAGGTTCAAGGATTCGGATGCGAAGAAGTTTAGCCATCCAGAATTCATTCGTGATCTCGCCGTCTATTGGTTTTGCTCTGAGAAATTTCTCTGCCAGAACGGCTGTGAGTGTCAGCGATACTAAAAATGACGCAAGGAGACCAAAGATGATCGGCCATACAAGACCTACGAACATCTGCTGGACTATGCCTCCACAAAAAAGCAAAGGTGCTAAAGCTAGAATGAGCACGAGGGTCGACGCAGCCACCGCCAAGCGGACTTCGGTAATACCGTCAATAGTGGCAGTCTTCGGATCTTTCCCCATTCTCAGGTGCCGTTCTATTGCATGGATGTCGATGATGGAGTCATCGACCAACCTGCCGATTGACAGCAGAAGCCCGATAAGTGTTGAACTGTCGAGCGTCATGCCCATAGGAATTAATGCAAGTACGGCCATCGCCAGAGAGATCGGGATGGTAATCATCGAGATCAGCGTTGCTCGCCATTCTCCGAGGAACAGAAGCACAGCAATTCCGGTCAGGCAGATCGCCATGCCAAGTTCTTCCAGCATATTGCGCATCAAGATGCTGACGAAATGAGAGTTATCGTAGCTGACCTCAAAATGAATTCCCGGATAGTCTTTTTCAAGCGCCGCGATTTCTTTCCTGATGCCGGCTATCACGATTGGAGAACTGGCTTCGGGTGTTTGAATTACGCTGATTTCGATGCCAGGTTCCACCTTATTCCTGTGAACATGGTGATAAGCTGCTCGTTTTTCCCAGTATGTATCAACCACGCGGGCAACGTCCTTAAGATAGATAACTCGGTCGCCATTTGACTTGAGTGGATAGTCTTCTACCTGCTGCTTGTTGCGCGCAAGAGTGTCGATTCGCACAATGGATTCTCCTGCGCCATAGGTAAGACGCCCGGCCGGTTTGGCGGTATTTTGCTTATCGACAGCATCGCGAACATCGAGAATTGAAAGTCCGAATCCCGCGAGCTTGTTTCGATCAACTAGAACCTGTAACTGGCGCTTGTAGCCTCCGAAAGCATAAATAGACCAGACATCTGGAACCTTCTTCAAACGATTGGTAATCTCGTTGTCCGCAAGTTCGCGAAGTCGAACCGGATCCCAACCTGGGGCAGTCAAATTGAATGTCAAAACCGGCAGGTTAAGCGGATCGATAAACAGCACCCAACTTGGCTTTAAGTTTGCGCCGGTGACCGGCAAGTCCGCTTGCACGACATTCATAAGTGCTTGCGTTTCAACAAGCGCGCGCTTCATGTCCGTTCCATAAGGAAATTCAAGCGAGACCATAGAGAAGCCTTCTTGAGATGTGGAGCGAATGAAGCGCACCCCTCTGATGTCGACCATCCGTTCTTCAATCGGTTTACTGATGAATGTTTCCATCTCTTCAGCAGACAGTCCCGCCTGCATACTAACTATGCCAATCATGGGGCTCTGAACGTAGGGCATAAGGCGCTTGGGCATGTAAAACCCGATCGCCACGAATGCAAGGATGACCATTGATAAGTAGAACGCCCAGATTGTGTATGGATGCTCAATGGACCAAGCAGTTATGTTGAATCCACGCCCGTGACCCGTTGTTTTTTTTGTGTTTTCGACTTCGCCAGAGGTCACAGCTAGGGCACCTCCACATCGTGCGTGGAATCTATTGGGCTTGATCCAGGCGGAGTGATTGTCATCTTCAAACGCCACAAACCACTTGAGAGATCGCTCTTCATTCGCGCTTCTCCAGTGATACCTGTGGCTCCCTTCAGAGCTGGACCAGCCATATCTCCCATTCCCGGCATCGATGTCTTTGCCGAGACTTGCGCACCAGTTATTGTGCCACCGCCATGTTTTTCGACCTTTACGACAACGGAGTTACTGCCACCCTCAGGCGGTTCCAGAGAAACCTTGACCATGAAAGCAGCTGACATTTCTTCGTGCGTCCAGTTGTTTGCAGAGTCGAGCCGATTGCTCTGAACATCGGATGCTGTAGGAAGTTTGAGTGGACCTCCCTTTCCCCATTCTGTGGTTACTACAGCCATGCCGGGTTGAAGGTTCTCATAGCCTGCATAAATAACCTCGTCACCTTCACTCAGTCCGCTCAACACTTCTGAGCGGTCAGGGTTGGCGAGGCCAATTTCAACATCGACCAAGTGCGCCTCATTCTTTCCAGCAAGCACTCTAGGAACAAGATCCATTCCGCACTTTGGGCATTTACCAGGCGTGTCTTTGACAACCTCAGGGTGCATCGTGCACGTGTATTGCTTTTTGACCGGTCTGGATTCTCGCTGTTTCGTGAGTTTTAGGTCCATTCCACACTTTGGGCACTTTCCAGGTTTGTCTGAAATGACCTCTGGGTGCATTGGACATTGATATTTTGATGAACCGGAAAACGCTGAAGAGGAGCCAGACTTCCAAACTTGTGCCTTTCCTTCCTTCCAGATGATTGCCGAGGTAGGAATGGTCAATCCAACGTGTTCACCAGTTGAGATCTTCATAACGATGTACTGGCCTGGAAAATACTTGTAAGCCGTTAGGGACCCAACCTGGTTGGAAGAAGAGCTGGTATCACCTGTAGTGTTGTTGATAAGTGCCTCGACTGTAAATGTCCGGCTTGTTGGGTCGGCAGCTGGAAATAGTGAGGTGATCCGTGCACTGGTTTCTTCACTAGCCCCCTGCGAACCTTTGATATAAACTTTGTTTCCAAGTTTCAAGCGACCAGCATCTTCACTAGCTACTTCGGCCTGCACCCTTACCTGTTTTATGTGTGCGACCTTCAAAATCATCATGCCGGGATTTACAACGACCCCAGGGCTTATCAAACGCTTGGTTACGACGCCGTCTTCCTGCGCCAAAATGCGTGTGTACTTCTCGTATATCGTTGTGTTTTTCAAAACTGCTTGCGCTTGTTTTGCAGCAGAGTATTGATGACCGACGTGATGGATCATTGTGTCAAGAGCCGCTTGGGCAGCCAATCTATTGTTCTTCGCCTCTCGAAGCTTTGCTTGATTTTGGTCGACCTGAGCTTGAGCAGTGTTGAGTTGAGCAAGCTCTTTTTGATACTCATCGAGAGAGACAACTTGTGACTTGAGAAGAACACTTTGCCGTTCAAGTTCCGGCTTCCAATACGCCAAACTTGCGTTTGCTTCTGCCACAGCCTTTTCGGCAGCAGACTCAGCTTCTTTTGCTGCCTCAAGTTCGTATTTCTTCTGTGTAAATTCAGATTTCGCTATGCCTGCGTTATGCATGGCTGCATCTTCGGCGTTTTGGGCTTCTTGACGTTTCGCTGAGTATTCGGAGTTGTCGGCCGGATCAAGTTGAACAAGAAGTTGTCCTGCTTTGACTGTGTTTCCGGGGTAGACTGCCATTTTTACGACTCTGCCTGTGACGCGCGGATAGACATCTTCATCTGTGAATGCCTGGACTGTACCGGTGTACGTGACAGAACCCGATATCGGTTCTCTTGTAACCCTGGCGATAGCAACAGGAACTGCGCCTTTTGGCGGTACCATTACCGTCATGTCCATAGCCTGCGATTCCAGAACGCTCATCTGTCCAGGCTTTTTGAACACTTGTACGATGCTCACGCAAACCACCGTAACCACAATCAACGTGATTACACCCCAAAGATTCCTTCGTACTGACGCCGCAAAGCCTTTGTTGCGGGGTGTCTCCGTTTCAGGCTCATTTGCTTGGATAGCCACTATCTCGTCTCCACGCCGTCTTCAGTTGCAGGCTCTTCTATTTCTTCGATTGTTTTTACTGTTAGCCGATCACCCTCAACTGAGCCGCAAGCGCGAACGTAAAAACCGCTGCGGCGCGCGCTTTTCTCTAAAAGCTTGATAGCTAGTTTGTTTCCGTGTCTGTCCAGAACCAGCCAGCGAGCCTTTACATAGATCGCATAGCCTCGCTTTTTACAGTTAGCCATAAGACAGCAATCTTTGGTGTGATGTTTGATAAAGTCCTCTGGATGAGGGTCTCCGAGGACCGAAGCAGAACACTTACGATCCATCAAATAGCCATCAAAAGTCTGCTCTGCCGCATCGCTAGCTACACAGAACAAAAAACTGCTCAGGCTCAGCCCTGAGACTGACAGCAAACAACGGTAATTCATAGGACCCTTCCTGAGCGCGAAGGCGCGCTCCACTAGCCGAATACGTGTCAAAATACCGCTCTGTGAAGATTGCATCACCAGAATGACGATGCACAAAAAATCACCAAGCAGTGTTCAATCGCTGATGGCTAAATTAGGAAAGTTCGTTTATACAGATAGGTCTTGCTAGTTCCCATACCCCGTATTCGAGGAGGGGCTCGATTTGGATTGGCAGGTCTATCAGAGCCGATAGAAACTAAGAATTCCGGTAAATCACTGAGAACAGAAATCTCAACAGCTGAAAATTCGCCTTCCGGCAAAATGCTGATGCTACTGGACAAAGCAATCGGCTCAGTGCCTACGATGCCACAGCATGAGTGGCACTTGATGACTGTATGTTCCGATACGGCAGCATGGCATGAAGGCTGCCCAACCTTTTTTTTGCAACAGCAACGTCGCTGGCTGGCTTCGTGACTTGCCCCCCCCATTACAGGCACACGCTTGCCTGGGCACCGCAATGAAGAGGGCTAAGAGTATTAACAACAGAGCGGCTAGCCGTTTCACGGAATTCCAAAAAGGGAAGGGAAAAAATGTCTAACCTTTAAACCTACCCTCATGATAACCGCCTTGTCAATTGTTTGTCCGTGCCTTATAGCGCGTTACCGATTCTGCTCAGGTTGACATTAGGTCGGAGAAGGAATCGGTAACGAACCGCTTCCTGTCTTGGCAACCACTTGTCTTCAAGGGGTTATTGTTCGCGCTAGCTCTGCGCCGCTTGCGAGGACAATAAATCGTTTTCAATTTAGCTAAAACTCCCAGAAAGCCCAATTGGGGACGGTCCTTATATTGAAAATGGTTATCGTTTTCAAATAGGCTTAGATACCTTATGTCAGCAGCTTAGCTTGAGCACAGATACCAACCCAGCCAGAATTCATTTCCACTCAACGTACCCCGTAAAAGCAGATCGCTGCTCGGGTGGTTTCTTGCTGCTGGTTTGAGGTGCTTCGAAGGCTTGGGCATTGCCAAGCCTTCGATCTCGCGCGCCTCTGCGAGTCGTTCTTGCAGGGCGAACTTCGACAGCTTGAAGAGAAAAGGAGCAAACATGTCCCAGTCCAAACGCATTCCCGTCACTGTCTTGACCGGCTTCCTCGGTGCAGGTAAGACAACCCTTCTGAATCGCATCCTCACTCAAAACCACGGCCACCGAATCGCTGTCATCGAGAACGAGTTCGGTGAAATCGGCATCGACCAACAACTGGTGATTAACGCTAGCGACACCGTTGTTGAGATGAGCAATGGGTGCATCTGTTGCACCAGCCAAGGCGACCTCGTGCAGGGGCTCAGTGACCTCTTGGCGATGAGCGGCAAGTTCGACTACGTGGTGATCGAAACCACCGGCATTGCCGACCCGGCGCCTGTCGTCGAGACATTTCTGCGCAACGAGGATATTCGAGACCATTACGCCCTAGACGGTGTCGTCACTCTCGTGGATGCCTTGCACATCGGAAAGCACCTGCATGCGGAAAACTGCATTTCTCAGGTCGCCCTCGCCGACGTACTGATCCTCAACAAAAGCGACCTGGTCACACCCGAAGAGCTGGCGCTGGTAGAAAAGCGTCTGCGCTCGATTAATGTACTCGCGACTGTTCACAGGACACAGAACTCGGCGCTGGCGGTCGAAACCGTGCTGGATATTGGCAAATTCGATGAGCAAAGGACACTCTCTGCGGATGCCAGTACTCATCAACACGACCATCACCACGACCATGACGAGTGCGGGCACGAGCACTGTGACCATCAGCATCAACACCATCACCATGGTGATGATGTGAGTTCCGTCGGCATCGAGCGCACCGGCAATGTTGATCCCGAGCGACTGAGCGAGTGGCTGTTCGTACTGCTGGACGAGCACGGGGACAACATTTTCCGCGTCAAGGGCATCTTCAGCGTGCTTGGCGATCCGCAGCGCGTTGTCATCCAGGCGGTTCATCGCCAGATCGATGATCCCGTTCACACTGCCAATTCAAACAGAGACGACCGGCTCAACAAGATCGTCTTCATCGGGCGAAATCTTGACAGAGCCGCGCTCATAGCCGGCTTTGAGTCGTGCCTGGTGAAGGCAGACCAACACTAACAGCACCAATATTCGGGCCGGGAGGAGCAACACTTACCCGGCCCGCTAGGAGGCCTCATGAAATCGGAATTCATTCCCTCGCAATTCAAAGAATCAGACGGCGAATGCAAGATCTGCGATGCCCGTAAAGACTTTGAGCTATCGCTGGCTTCTGAATCGAACCTGCTGCTTCAAATTGGCAGCAAAGGCATGGCAGCGTCAGCGCTGCTCGATGCCTACTCGAAGCTCTGGCCCATTTTCGGAAGC
>Ga0187893_10013909_pt1 | contig 11094 bp, 9 predicted proteins | sample MA1701074metaG_FD_139574 | JGI IMG/M metagenome (GOLD analysis project Ga0187893, IMG submission 139574) | White microbial mat communities from a basaltic lava cave in the Kipuka Kanohina Cave System on the Island of Hawaii, USA - MA170107-4 metaG ...
GGATGCTCGCGTACAGGTCTCGGTCTCTCATGGACGGGACTGTAGGGCCCGGCGGCCCGCCGATCAATCGCCCCGGCGGCGCTCAGCCGGCGCCCCTCAACCCACACGGGATCCCGATGCCCCTGGATTCGGCCGGCCGCGGGGGCGCATTCCGGCGTTGCTCGTCGTCGCCATGTCTCTCCGTTGACATGGCTCCTCCTCGCGCCTTGGCCTGCGCCCTCCTCGCTCGGCCTCGGCCCGACGCCCTGTTCCGAGACGACCCCCTCCCGCCCCCGGGTAGGATGTCCTCCCATGGCATCGCTCGTGATCGTCGAGGGCGCGGGCGCCGGCAAGTCCGTCCCCCTCTCCCGGGCCCTGGTCCTCGGGCGGGAGAAGGCCGACCTGGTCATCGGCGACATCGCCGCCTCCCGCGAGCACTGCAAGGTCTTCCAGCAGGGCGGCGACTGGTTCGTCCTCGACCTCAACAGCCGCAACGGGACGAAGGTGAACGGGGAGAAGATCTCCCGCTGGCAGCTCGCTCCGGGGGACACGATCCTCATCGGGAAGACGCAGGTCCGCTTCGACGCGCCCGAGCTCCCGCCGCGGGCCGCCCCCCCGAAGCCGGCCCCGGCCGCCGCGTCCTCCCGGCCCGCGCCCGCGTCCCCGACCTCGCCCCGCGGCGCCTCCGCCATCGAGCGCGAGAGGGAGCGGCTCCGCGCCGAGGCCCGCGCGGCCCGGCCCGTCGCCCCGGGGTCGACGGCGAAGGACGACGGCACGGGGATCGTCATCAAGGAGACGGTCCTCCAGTACGGCCGGATCTCCGACCGCGGGGGACTCCTCCGCGACGACGTCGCCCAGCGCGGCGGCCCCTTCAAGATCGCCCTCGTCCTCCTCCTCGGGGGCTTCCTCGTCGGCATCGTCTGGGGCGCCATGAAGCTCGTCGAGAAGGAGGTCGTCGAGACCCCCGACGACGCCCCGCCCCCGGCGCCGCCCGCGAAATAGGGGCGACGCCATGCGCCCCGGCATCGCCCTCCTCGCGGCGGTCCTGGCCGCGGGGCCCGCCGCCGCCCGCGCCGAGGAGGGGACCCGGGTGGAGAAGCCCTTCCCGGTCTCGAAGACGACCATCCTCCGCGAGGAGAAGACCGTCTACACGGTGCAGGGCCGGGTGCGGATCCCCCGCGGCGTCTCCATCTCCTGCCAGAAGGACGTGTACATCAAGGCGAGGGAGGGGCCCGCGGTGATCGAGGTCGAGGGCACGCTCGAGCTGCAGGGCGTCAGCGCGCGGGAGGTCATCCTCGAGGGCGTCACGCTGGAGCCGTGTGAGAGGTTCCAGGAGCTGAACGTCGACTCCGCGATCTTCCGCAAGGGCGGCGGGATCCGCACGCCGAAGGGAAAGGCCTGCGAGGGGAAGCTCTTCGTGGAGCTCTCCCACTTCATGACGGGGACGACGGTGGACGTCGCCCTGTCGGGCGGGAGCGTGGACCTGGCGTCCTCCACCTTCCTGGACCCGGTCGTCGTCCGGGGCGTGGACCCGGAGGGATCGACGGGGAACCGCGTCCGTCTCGTCGCGCGCGGCTGCGCCGGGGGAGCCGGGAACATCGGGTTCGGGGGCGGGATCGTCGTCGAGAACGTGGACGACGTGGTCCTCCAGTTCAGCCGCATGGGAGGCGCCCTCACCGCCGTGAGGAACTGGGGAACCGTGTTCCGCTTCGACGCGAACAAGGTGAACTCCGGGACGCTGGAGTTCTCCCACGGCCGCGCCGGGAAGCTGCCGAAGGCCACCGTCGTGAAGTGCGACATCTACTCCCAGAGGGTGGTCGCGAAGGCGCCCGCCGACGCCGCCGTGAAGGACGTCCTCGTCCTCGAACGGTGCTGGTTCCGGGGCGAGACCGACCCGAAGGTCCTGACCTCGAAGATCGTGACGGACGGGGCCGGGGACGCGGCCAACGGGGCGAGGATCGCGTTCGGGAAGATCAACGACCGGCCGCTGGAGCTGGCGGGAGCCGTGGACCGCTGAGCCGCTACCAGGACTTCCGCCTGTTGCGGTAGGAGGAGTGGCAGGAGTTGCAGGAGGCGTCGACGGCGTCGAAGGCCCGCGCCGCCGCCTCCCCGCCCCCCGCGCGGATCGCCTCCTCCAGGGCCCAGGCCGCCTTCTCCCCGTCGGCGAGGAAGTCCCGGAAGTCCTGCGGGCGCGCCTTGACCTCCTCCAGGCGCGCCGTCTCCCGGTAGTGCTCGGCCAGGATCCGCGCCTCGTGCGCGGGGGAGACGTCGGGCATCGCCGCCGGGGTCCTCCAGCCCGCCTTCCGGACCGCCTTCATCCGCTCGAAGGAGGCGTCGATGCGGACCATCGACTCGATGAGGTCCGGGACGCTCGCGGCCTCGGGGAGGTCCTCGGGCCGGACCGCCGCGTAGTCCTCGGGCGTGATCGGCCGGAACTCCGCCACGTCTGCGTAGAGTCCCTCGTACTTCGGGTCCGTGCCGGCGCGGTGCATGTCGGCGACCGCGTGCGAGGGGTCGCAGCCGTCGCGGGCCATCCAGGCGATGCCGGAGGCGGCCGGGCCGCGGTGCCGGCCGTGGTGGCAGTGGACGAAGAGCCCGCCCTGCCCGGCGGCCTGCCTCGCGGTCGCGGCGATCCTCACCTGCTCCCCGCGCGGGACCCCGGAGTACCCCATGGGGAGGTGCACGGTGCGGATGCCGTGCCGGGCCGCGCCCTCCACGTCGGGGCGTGCGCCGTCCACGCTGAGGATGGTCTTCACGCCCAGACTCGCGAGGAGCGCGAAGGCGGCGTCCCCGGAGGGCTGGGCGCCGCGGAGGAGGCCGGGCGCGACCTCGGCGAGGTTGTGGATGCCCGCCCGCTCTCCCCGGGCGTGGAGGTCGTCCGGACCGGTCTCGCCGTGCGGCGCCCCGGGCCCGGGCGCCGGGCCCTCCGGGGGCGGCGCGGCGCAGGCCCCGGCGACGGCCAGGGCGAGGGCGGCGGGCAGGGCGAGCCGGGCCTTCAAGGGGACCTCCGTTTCCGCGTCGCCCTCGAAGGAGCAAGAGGGATGCCGGACTCCGCCGCCGTCCCGACGGAGGCGCGGGAGGGAGGAGTGTATCGAATCCGACACGATCCGCGGCCGTCGGGCCACGCCCGTCCGGCGGCGTCCCCGGGGCGTCGCCCGGAAGCGACGGGGCCCCCGCTCGCGCCGGGGCCCCGCGGGGTCCGTCAGGTGCGGCTGCCGTGCGCTAGTTCAGGTCCTTGAGCGTCCAGACCTTCGAGGTCGCGAGCGACTTCCCGTCCGCCTCGGCGTAGGGGTTGAGGAGGAAGTTGATCGGCTCCCCGTCCTGCTTCGGCTCCAGCACGAGGTCGCGGCCCACGGACAGCGTCACGCGGTTGCTGGTGTGCCCGCCGAAGAAGAACTCCTTCCGCTCCGGGAAGCGGTCCGCCTCGGAGATGTCCACGGGGACCCAGGTCTTCCCCGGGACGCGGAAGAAGGACCAGCAGTGGTAGCCGCCCAGCTTCTCGTCGGCGCCCTTCTCGTAGGGCGGGTAGAGGCCGATCTCGAAGCCCGCCGCGATGCCCGACGCGCGGCAGAGCGCCATGAACATCGCGTGGAAGTCGGTGCAGTTCCCCTTGCCGACGTCGCAGGCGTGGTTGACGTCGCCGCGGCCCCAGCCCTGGTGGTTCTTGTCGTAGGTCATGTGCTCGTAGACGTGGTCGTAGATCGCGCGGGCCTTCTCGAGGGTCGTCGTCTTCCCCGTGGTCACCTTCGCCGCCATCTCCCGGATGCGGGCGTCGACCGTCGTGAGCCTGTCGTCCTTCAGGAACTCCGCCGCCGTCGCGTCCGTCTCCCTGCCGTCCTCCTTCACCTTCTCGAGGTCGGTGACGACCTCGCGCCGCGTGCAGGTGAAGGACAGGGAGGTGGCCCATTCGAAGGTCTTCGCGTCCGGGGCGAACTGCATCGTGGCGCCGGGGTTCTCGATCTCGTAGTAGGCGAGCCGGTTGCCGAATCGCTTCTCGGTCGTGACCTTCGGCTCGACGGGCCCCTGGAAGGCGAGCCCCTCGATCCTCTGGAGGGCCGTGTCCTGCGGGACCGGGACCCAGATGCGGAGCCGCTTCGTCTCCGCGGGGATCTCCTTCACGATCGCCTTGTAGGTGATCGTGAACGAGCGGGACTCGGCGTCCTTGAGCAGTCCCGCGTCGGGGTCCATGCGGGCCGGCTTCGCGCCGTCCCCCGCGAGGGCCGGGCCGGCCCCGAGAGCGGTCACGGCGGCGGCGAGGGCGAGAACCTGGCAGGGCTTCATGCTCTTGATCTCCTCTTCACGGGTCATCCGGACCTTCGATGCCGGAGAACCAAGAAGACTATCACGACCCCGCCGTCCGTGCGAATCCGTCCCCCGGCCGGACGCCCGCGGCCCCGTCCGGCGCGTCCGCTAGACTCCGCCCCATGGCGCGCGCGGCGTCCCCCCACGACACCCCGGTGATGCGGCAGTACGCCCGCGCCAAGCGCTCCCACCCCGACTGCCTGCTGTTCTTCCGCCTCGGCGACTTCTACGAACTGTTCTACGACGACGCGAAGGAGGCCTCCCGCCTCCTCGGGATCACGCTCACGACCCGCACCAAGGACCCCCCCATCCCCATGGCCGGCGTCCCGGTGCGCGCCGTCGACCCCTACCTCCGCCGCCTCCTCGCGGCGGGCCGCCGGGTCGCCGTCTGCGAGCAGATGCAGGACCCCTCGACGGCGAAGGGGATCGTCGACCGCGAGGTCGTCCGCGTCGTCACGCCGGGCACGCTCACCGAGGACGCCGTCCTCGACGCCGGCAGGAACAACTTCCTCGCCGCCGCGGCCCCCGGCCGCGACGGCGCCGCCGGCCTCGCCTGGGTCGACCTCTCCACCGGGGAGTTCCTCGTCGAGACGCTCCCCCGCGCGCGCCTCGCCGACGCGCTCGCCCGGGTGGACCCCGCGGAGTGCCTGGTCCCCGGCGACGCCGGCGCCGCGTCGGCCGCGGGCGCCGCCGCCTTCGAGGAGCTGGTCCGCGCCGCGGTCCGCGGCCCCGTGACCGCGCGCCCGGACTGGACCTTCGAGGGGGGCACCGCCGCGCGCGCGCTGCGCGAGCACTTCGGCACCGCCGACCTCCGCGGCTTCGGCGTCGAGGAGGAAGGGCCCGCGGTCGGAGCGGCCGGCGCGGTGCTCCAGTACCTCCAGGAGACCCAGCGCACCTCCCTCGGCCACCTCCGCCGGCTCGCCGTCCGCCGCGAGGGGGACCGGCTCGTCCTCGACCGCGTGACGCTCCGCTCCCTCGAGGTCCTCGAGAACCTCCGCGACGGGGGGCGGGAGGGGACGCTCCTCTCCACCGTGGACCGCACGCGGACCGCGCCCGGCGCGCGGCGGCTCCGCGCCTGGCTCGCGGCGCCGCTGCGGGACCCGGTCCGCATCGGCGAGCGCCTCGACGCCGTCGACGAGCTGGCCCGCGACGGCGCGCTGCGGGGCTCGCTCCGGGCGCGCCTCGACGGCGTCCGCGACCTGGAGCGCCTCGCGGCGCGGGCGGCGACGGGCCGCGCCCACGCCCGCGACCTCGCGTCGATCCGCGAATCGGCGGCGGCGCTGCCCGGCGTCCGGGAGGACCTCGCGCGCGCCCGCTCGGCGCTCCTCGCCGCGGCGGCCGGGCGCGTCGACCCCCTCGGGGACCTCCTCGACGTGCTGGCGGCGGCCCTCGTCGACGACCCGCCGGCCGGCCTCCGGGAGGGGGGCCTCCTCCGGCCCGGCTTCGACGCCGAGGTGGACTCCCTCCGCGACGCCGCGCGGGACGGCCGGGGCTGGCTGGCGGAGCTCCGCGACCGCGAGGCGGAGCGCTCCGGGATCCCGGGGCTGCGCGTCGGCTACAACTCGGTCTTCGGCTACTACCTCGAGGCCTCCCGCGGGCAGGCGGCGAAGGCCCCCGCGGACTGGGAGCGGCGCCAGTCGCTGAAGGGCGCCGAGCGGTTCGTCACCCCGGAGCTGAAGGCCCTCGAGCGGAGGATCCTCGGCGCCGACGAGCGGTCGCGCGCCCTCGAGTACGAGCGGTTCCTCGCGCTGCGCGAGCGCGTCGCCGCCGCGGTCCCGCGGATCCAGGCGGCCGCCGACGCCGTCGCCGACGCCGACGCCCTGGCGTCGCTGGCCGAGGCGGCGGTCGAGGGGGGCTGGGTGCGCCCCGCCGTGGACGACTCGACCGCGCTCGAGGCCGTCGATTCCCGCCACCCCGCCGTCGAGGCGGCCCTCCGCGACGAGCGGTTCGTCCCGAACGACCTCCGCCTCGGCGGCGACGCGCCGCCCCTCGCCCTCATCACGGGCCCGAACATGAGCGGGAAGAGCGTCTACCTGCGCCAGGCGGCGCTCCTCGCGGTCCTCGCGCAGGCGGGCTCCTTCGTGCCGGCGGCGTCGGCGCGGGTCGGCGTCGTCGACCGCGTCTTCACCCGCATCGGCGCCTCCGACGACCTCGCCGCGGGGCGCTCCACCTTCATGGTCGAGATGAGCGAGGCGGCGGCGATCCTCCACGGCGCGACCGACCGCTCGCTCGTCCTGCTCGACGAGGTCGGACGCGGGACGTCGACCTTCGACGGCGTGTCGCTGGCCTGGGCGATCACCGAGCACCTCGCGACGAAGGTGCGCGCGCGGACCCTCTTCGCGACCCACTACCACGAGCTGACGGAGCTGGCCGCGCTGGTGCCCGGCGTGCGCAACCTCCACTGCGCCGTGCGGGAGTGGAAGGACGGCATCGTGTTCCTGCGCCGCATCGAGGAGGGCGGGACCGACCGCTCCTACGGGCTCCACGTGGCCCGGCTGGCCGGCGTCCCGCGGGAGGTGGTCGAGCGCGCGGCCCGGGTCCTGCGCGGCCTCGAGCAGTCGACCGAGGCGATGGAGCGGGGGCTGGTCGGGAAGGGCGCGGCCGACGCGGCGGAGCGGCTGCCGCTCTTCGAGGGGGCGCCGCCGGCGGCGACGCCGGACGAGGCGGCCCTCCTCCGCGAGATCCGCGACGCCGACCCGGACCGCCTCGCCCCCGTGGACGCCCTGCTCCTCCTCCGCGAGTGGGTCGAGCGCCTCCGCCGCGCCTGACCGGCAGGCCGGCGCCCGACGACGGCGTGTCGGCGGGCGCTACCGGTACCCGAAGGCCTCGATCATGGTGGCGAGGGCGGTGTCGGTCAGCCGCCGGGGCCCACGCCCGTAGGACTGCGCGGCGCAGTCCTCCGGGGGGATCGCGGGCCAGCGCAGGGTCTTCAGCCCGGCGTACCACGGCTCCCAGGCGGGGTCCCCGGACGGGAAGGGCCTACCCGCCGAAGTCCCGAACATCGCGACCGAGCCGAGGTAGGCGCTCGCGAGATCGGGCTCCGGCCCGGGACCGCCCCAACGCGGGACGGCCTGCATGGCGAGGCTCCGGCCGCGGGCGACGGCAGGATCGCCGCGCCCCGCCCCGCAGAGATGGTGGAGGAGGAGTACGAGGCCGGGCCGGGATCCGTCGAGGGACGCGTTCCCGTCGATCCACGCACGCACCCGGTCGAACGCGTCGAGTCCCGCAACCAGCTCGCCGTCGACGCCGGAACGGATCAACAAGGTCATCCAGGCGGTGATCTCGAGGTCGGGCGGATCGGCCGGGCCTCCCGCGCCCCAGGCCCCCTCCGACCCCCTCAGGCCGAGCGCGAACTCGACGCCGCGCCTCGCGGAGTCCCGGAAGAGCGGCGATCGCGTGCCCGCGTACGCTTCGGCCATCGCGAGCGCCGCGAGCGCGTGTTCCCGTGCCCGGCCCGAGCCGGGGAGCCCGGAGAAGCAGCCCTCGGCAGACTGCGTCGACTGCAGCCATCGGAGCCCCCGCGCGACGACCGACGCGTGGCGGCCCGACCGATGCGTGTCCCCCTGGTCGAGGAACGAGAGGAGCGCGAGGCCCGTCGCCCCGGCGCGGCCGATCGTCGCGGCCCCGTCCCCGTCGAGGCAGCCGCAGGGGTGCGCGGCGGGGTCGGGATCCCAGGAGCCGTCCGCGGACTGGTGGCGTTCGAGCCAACCCCGGGGCGGCGCCGTCACCGATTCCTCGGCCGACGAGATCCACTCGGTGTCGGACACCGGGTCGGCGGCGGTGCGGCCCGGAGCGCACGCGATGAGCGCGACGGTGGCGACCGCGGCGGCGGCCCAGCCCGCCGCCGGCCCGACCGACACGTGGGTGACTGACACCGGCGCGTCGGTCAGCGGACCCCCGGGGCGCGGGCGTAGCGGAGGAGGATCTCCAGGGTCAGGGCGTTGAGCGCGGTGCTGTAGACGCGCCCCCCCTCGGCGCCCCAGGGGTCGGCCGGGTCCCAGGAGCCGCGGGCGCAGCCGTCGGCCTCCCCCCTCTGCGTCGGGCGCAGCGCCCCGTCGAGGGCCCCGCTCCAGGTCCTCCAGTGCTCGCCGCCCGCGCGGAAGGCGGCCTGCGTCCCGAAGAACCAGTAGGGGAAGTCGACGGAGCCGCGCTCGTCCCAGGCCGGCGGGCAGCGGGCGAGGAGGTCGAGGCCCTTCCGCACCGGCTCGTCCGCCGCGGACTGCCCGCACTGGAACCGGCCCGCGAGCGCGGCCGCGGTGGGCGACTCCGACCGGTCCGGCGGGAATCGGTCGATCATCTCCATGGGACGGGCCGGCCCGTTGCCCCGCGCCGTGTAGCCGGCGCGGCCGCGCTCCGGCTCGGTCACCCTGTCGAACCACGCGGCGGCGCCCCGGAACGCGTCGGCGGGGACCTCGAGCCCGGCCGTCCTCCCCGTTCCGAGCGCCAGCACCATCCACGCCGTCACCGAGGTGTCGTTGTCCATCGGCCGCACGCCGTAGCGCCAGCCGAGGTAGGGGTTCTGCGCGGCGACGATGAAGCGCACGCCGGACTCGGCGCTGCCGCGGAACATCGGAGACTGCGTGGCCCCCCAGGCCTCCGCCATCGCGATCGTCGCCAGGGCGTGGTCGTAGACGAAGTGCTGCGAGGTCCGGGGCCCGAAGCAGCCCTCGGCGTCCTGGACGCCCTTGAGCCAGCGGAGCGCGAGCCGGACGGTCTCCCCGTGCCTGGGCGTCCCGTGCGTCTCGCCGGCACCGAGGAAGGCGGCCGTCGCGAGGCCCGTCAGGCCGACGTCGTGAAGCGGCCCGCCGGCGCCGGGGCAGCGGCCGCCCTCGCAGCGGGTCCCGAATCCGTCGCCGTCCCAGGGCCCGCCGGGGGACTGGTGGCGGGCGAGCCAGTCGAGCGCCGCCGGGACGCCGTCCGCCGCGGGACGGGCATCGGCCGGACGGAGGGGCGCGAGGCCCTCTCCGGGGGCGAAGGGCCGGTCGGAGGGGGCGGGACGGACCGCGGCGGGGGCGGGCCGCGCCCGGACGGGACCGGCGAGCGACGCCACCTCGGCGGCGAGCCGCGCGACCCGCTGCTCGGCGAGGGCCGCCGCGGCGGCGTCGCCGGCCTCGAGGGCGGCGTCGAGCGACTTCTCCGCCTCGACGAGGGCGTCGAGGGCGGCGCGGCGGCGGGCGCGGGCGACCCTCTCGGCGGCGGCCCGGGCCTCCCCGGCGGCCCTCTCGGCGCGCTCCCGCGCGGCGGCCGCCTCGGCCTCCAGGCGCTCGACCTCCGTCGGCTCCTGCGCGGCCGGCGCCGGGGCCGGCTCCCCCTCCTCGGCGGCGGCGGGCGGAGCCGCGGGCGCGGAGCAGGCGAGGACCAGCGACACGAGCGCGACGGGGCCGTACCTCGGCATGGACGCCTCCCTGCCCCCGGGGGAGGGGGCGAGCGCGGGATCCCCCGGGGATCGGAACGGACGCGGGGGGAGGGAGGTTCGATTCGCGGCCTGCGCCGCCCTCGCTACTTCGCCTTCGGCGGCGCCCCCGGCGGCGTGTAGAGCGCCCACTCGACGGGGCCGTCCTCGCGCGGGACCACGACCGCGTGCCAGGGGTTCGTGAGGACCGTCGCCGACATCTCCCCCGCCGCCGGCTCGCGGACCGCGTAGAGGATCCGGAGCCCCGCGTCGGTCCGGCGCAGGCCCACGATCTCGACGCCCCAGCCGGCGTTCGGCTTCCGCCCGAGGGCCGCGAGCGCGACCATCTCCGTCGCGAAGTCGACGGGCGGCGCCGCCGGCGGCGGCGCGAGGTGGGCGCTGGCCTTCTTCCAGGCGGCGGCGAAGGAGGCGGCGTCGCGATGGACCTCGTTCGCGGCGGCGGCGTAGCCGCCGCTCGACGACGCGGGGAACTTCCGCAGGATCGCGACCTCGTCGCCGACCGCCGCGACGTCCTCCGGGGGAGGCGCCGTCGCCGGCCCGTCCCCGCAGCCCGCCGCCGCCGCGAGGAGCGCCGCGGCCAGGAGCCCCGTCCGCGCGGTCCTCACCACGACGCCACCTCCGCCCGCAGGCGCCTCCAGGTCCCGTCGAGCATCTCGACGAGAGTCTTCGTCCCGGCGACCACGGGCATGAAGTTCGTGTCCCCCACCCAGCGCGGCACGACGTGGAAGTGCAGGTGGTCGACGCTCCCCCCGCTCGCCGCGCCGAGGTTGAGCCCGGCGTTGATCCCGGCCGCGTTCATGGTGCGGCGCAGGAGGTCGGAGCAGCGCGCCACGAGCCGCATCGTCTCGAGGAGCTCCCCGTCGGTCATCTCGCCCGGGTCCTTCAGGTGCCGCACGGGGCAGATCATCAGGTGCCCGGTGTTGTAGGGGTAGCGGTTCAGCATCACGAACGCCGTCTTCCCGCGGTGGAGGACGAGCGACCGCGTCCCGACCCCCGCGGCGAGCGCGTCGCAGGCGATGCACTCCGTCGGGCGCCCCTTGAGGACGTAGGCCATCCGCCAGGGGCTCCAGAGGATCCCCGCCCCGGAGGGGTGCGGCCGCGCGCCATCAGCGCGCCGGCGGGAGCCGCCGCCAGACGAGGCGCGCGATGGACGCCCCCGCCGCGAGGCCCTTCCGCTCGAAGATCGTCGTGCCATCGAACAGGTCCCCTTCCTTCTCGGAGGATTCCCCCGGGGCCGGGCTCCCGCCGGGAGCCCGGCCATTCCCCGGGGACCCCTCGAACCCCCCCCCCCCCCCCCCCCCCCCCCCCCTCTCCCCCCCCGACCCGGCGCCCTCCCGCGCCCGGGACAGGAGGCCCCCCCGCCCGGGGCCCCGCGCCGGCCCCCCCCCCGAAGACGGGCC
>Ga0187893_10013910_pt1 | contig 11093 bp, 10 predicted proteins | sample MA1701074metaG_FD_139574 | JGI IMG/M metagenome (GOLD analysis project Ga0187893, IMG submission 139574) | White microbial mat communities from a basaltic lava cave in the Kipuka Kanohina Cave System on the Island of Hawaii, USA - MA170107-4 metaG ...
GGGGCATCGACGAAGCAGGCCGCGGCATCGACGGCCGAGCCGGCGGCCCTGGCTTCGCCTATCCTTACGCGCACGCGCCCCGGTCAACCGCCGGGCGCGGCGCGCCGTTTCTCGAGGGCCGCCACACGGCATCCGACCTGACCACCCGCAGAGGCGGCGATCACCCCCGGGGGGCAAGAGGGTCGGGAAATTTTCCCGATCGTCGAACCCGATGACCCCACTGCGCTTCTAATACAATGCCGAAACAACCTGCATCGATCCAAGAAGCTGGAGGAGGAGACACCAGATGAAGTTCCTGACTGCGAAGTATCCGCAGATGGCCTTGCTCGCGGGCCTCGTCTTCGTCGCAGGCACGCCGGCCTGGGCGGGGGAGAGCAAGCCGCTGGCGTACGTCAGCAATCAGAAGGGCAACGTCACGGTGATCGATCTCGACAGGATGGAAGTCGTGTCCGAGATCGATGTCGGGGCGAAAGGTCCGCGCGGTATCGGCGTCACGGCCGACGGCAAGTGGCTCGTCACCGCCAACGGTGAAGACGGAGACATGTCCGTGATCGACCGCTCGAGCGGAAAGCTGATCAAGCGCATACCGATCGGCAAGAATCCCGAGTTCGTGCGCATTCGCGGTCACTATGCGTTCGTGTCGTTCGAGCCGGCGGCGCTGGGCGGCCCGCCGCCCAAGCCGGGTTCCGCAGAAGCGGCAGCGCTGGAAGCGGAGCGCGAGGAGGAGAACGAGGAGCCGGCGAAGATCGCGGTGGTCGACCTGAAGCAGGGCAAGCTCATCCGCGCCATCACCGGCGGCATGGAAACCGAGGGAATCGAGTTCTCGGCCGACGGCAAGTTGATCGTCGTCACCAACGAGGTGGACGAGAACCTCTCGGTGCACGAGATCGCGACCGGCGATCTGGTGAAGAAGATTCCCACCGCGCAATACGGCAACCGCCCGCGAGGCATCAAGATCGCCCCGGGCGGCAAGTACTACGCCGCCACCCTCGAGTACGGCAACAAGCTGGTGATACTCGACGACAAGTTCAACGTGACGAAAGTGGTGCCGACCGGGGAGGTGCCCTACGGCCTCGCGTTCGATCGCAAGGGAGAGCGACTGTTCGTCGCGCTGGCCAAGGGCAAGGCGCTTCAGGTGTTCGATGCGAAGACCTTCGAACCGATCAAGAACGTGCCCATCGGCGACCGTTGCTGGCACTTCACTTTCACGCCGGACGACCGCTACATCCTGGCCGCATGCGGGCGCTCGAACGACGTGGTGGTGATCGACGCAAAGAAGCTGGAACCGGTCAAGCGCATCGAGGACAAGAAAATGCCGTGGGGCATCGTGACCTATCCCAAGTCGATCGGCAGCCTGGACGCGCCCTGAGGCGCGGTTCCGCGAAGTCAAAGACAAAGTTGAGCGCGAGCGACGCGGTCAAGGCGCTGACCTTTGACGTCTTCGGCACGGTCGTCGACTGGCGCGGCAGCATCGTCCGCGAGGGGCGCGCGCTGGGCCGCGCCCGCGGGCTGGAGGTGGACTGGCCGGCTCTCGCCGACGCCTGGCGGGCCGGCTACCGCCCGGCCATGGACGGCGTGCGCCGCGGCCAGCGGCCGTGGATCAACATCGACGCCCTGCATCGCGAGATCCTGGACGAGCTTCTGCCCCGGTTCGGCATTCGCGGCCTGACGGCGGCCGAGAAGGACCACCTCAACCGGGTTTGGCACCGGCTGCGGCCCTGGCCGGACGCGGTCGGCGGACTGCGCCGCTTGAAGAAGCGCTACGTCATTGCTACGCTCTCCAATGGCAACGTTGCGCTGCTCACCAACATGGCGAAGCACGCCGGCCTGCCGTGGGATTGCGTGCTGTCGGCCGAATTGTTCCGGCACTACAAGCCGGACCCGGAGACCTATCGCGGGGCGGCTGCGCTGCTGGGTTTGAAGCCGCGCGAGGTGATGATGGTGGCGGCGCACCCCGACGACCTGGCCGCTGCGCGCCGTTGCGGACTGCGCACCGCCTTCGTGCCCCGGCCGCGCGAGCACGGCACGGCCCGTGCTTCGCAACCGCCCGCGAATGCAGGCTTCGATCTCATCGCACCCGACTTCCTCGCCCTCGCCCGGCGGCTGCAGGCCTGAGCGGCGTCGGCGCACGCCGCCCGCTCACCGCCGGTGGACCGCCCGAAACCCGATCCTGGCGGCTCTGATCCTGGCAACCGCCCTGCCCGGCTGCGCCACCTTCCGCAGCTATGACGCCGAGCTGAACCAGACCTTGGCGATGGCCGCCGACGGCAGGGTGGACGCGGCCCTCAAGACGCTCGATGCCAACAACAAGAAGGACAAGAAAGACCTGCTCTACTACCTGGAGCGCGGTGAGCTGCTGCGCCTGAAGACCGACTACCACCACAGCCAGAGCGCCTGGAGCCGCGCCGACGCGAGGGTCCAGGAGTGGGAGCGCACCGCCAAGACCGACCCGGACAAGCTGCTGGGCACCGTCGGCAGCTACGTGATCAGCGACCGGCTGCGGCCTTACGAGGGCCACGATTACGAGAAGGTGATGCTGACCACGCGCATGGCGATGAACTTCCTGGGCCAGGGCGACTTCGCCAACGCCCGCGTGGCGATCAAGCAGACGCACGAGCGCGAGGCCCTGATCGCCGAGGTGCGCGCGCGGCAATACGCGAAGGTGCAGGAAGAAGCGGGCAAGCGCGACGCCGCCCCGCCCACGTTCAAGGAGATCGACGGCTATCCGGTGCAGGAGATCGACAACGCGGAGGTGAATGTGCTGCGCAACAGCTACCAGAGCGCGCTCAGCCACTATCTGGCCGGTTTCGTGTACGAGGCGTTGCGCGAGCCCAGCCTGGCCGCGGCAGGCTACCGCCAGGCGATCGAGCTGCAGCCCGGCGTTGGACTGCTGGAGGAGTCGCTTGCCGGCCTGGACGGGCGCGTGGCCGCGCCCGACGACGGGTTGACCGACACCTTGGTGGTCATCGAGTCCGGGCTGGTCCCAGCGCGCCGCTCGCAGCGGTTCGCCCTGCCGATCCCGGTGAGCGGCGAACTGGTGGTGGTGGCGGTGGCGTTCCCCGTGATGCAGGCGCGCGGCGAGGCCTTCGCGCCGGATGAGGTACGCGTCGACTTCGGCGAGCCGCTGCGGCCGGTTCGCATCACCAGCGTGGACGCGATGGCGCGGCGCGCCCTGCAGGACGAGATGCCCGGCATCGTGCTGCGCAGCGTGGTACGCTCCACGGCGAAGGCGGTGGCGCAGTACCAGGCGCAGCGCGCCGCGGAGCAGCAGGCGTACCGCGGTGAGAACACCGAGGCCGGGCTGCTCGGGCTGGCCGCGTTGGCCCTGATGGTCGGCACGGTGGCCACCGAGCAGGCCGACGAGCGCGGTTGGCGCAGCCTGCCGGCCGAGGTTCATATGGCCCGCGGCAAGCTCCCGCGCGGGCGCCGGGTGCTGTCGCTCGCCACCCCGACCGGAGAGCGCAGCGTGGAGGTCGACCTATCCGGGCGTCATGCGTTCATCGCGTTACGCTTCCTGCAAGGCAGTCTGTTCACCATGCCGCCTCAGGCTCCGGCGGAGGGCGGCGCGGACGGCACCACGCACAGCGCCGCGCTCCCGACCGATGCCACTCAACCCAACATGTAAGGAGGTTTCGCCATGAAGATCCGAGCGCTCGTCGTGCTCGCCAGCGCGTGCGCGCTGCTCGCCCTCGCCGGCTGCGGCGCGAAAAAAGGCTTCGAGAAGAAGGGCTTCGCCTACGGTTGCCCGACCGGGGAAACGAAGGTCGGCTCGATGGAGGACCTGGTCCAGTCGAAGGTCGCGCGCGAAGGCCCGCGCACCAACGTGGCGGTGACCGAGATGCGCTGCACCATGAGCGGCGACCTGCTCAAGATCGACGCCACCCTCAACAACGACGCCTCCGACACGCGCCGCATGGCCTACAAGTTCCGCTGGATCGATCGCGAGGGCATGCGCGCCGCGGAAGAGGAAGTCTGGAAGCCGATCATGCTGTACGAGAAGTCCAACTATCCGGTCACCGCGGTGGCGCCCACGCCCAAGGCGGTGGACTTCCGCCTGATCTACATGGCGCAGGACTGACATCCTCGCGCGAGCTCACAGGAGAAACCCGCATGTGCCATTCCGTTCGCATCGGCCGCCTGGCGGCCGTGACCCTGGCCGCCGGCCTGGCGCTGGCCGGCTGCGCCAAGGAGCAGGTCCGCTACGGCGACGAAAAAGGCGTGGAGACGGTGACCAACCAGTTCGGCTCCACCGACCTGCAGATGATCGCTGAGTCCATGACGCGCTCGCTGCTGCAGGCGCCGGTGGTGGTGAGCAGCAACCTGCCGATCGTGACCGTGCAGGAAGTCAAGAACAAGACCAGCGAGTACATCGACACGCGCGCGATCACCGACAGCATCCGCTCCGAGCTGCAGAAGAGCGGCAAGGTGCGCTTCGCGGTGGACGCCGCCGCGATGGAGCAGCAGGTCGAGGAGCTGGAGCGCCAGCAGAGCGAGTACTACGACAAGGACAAGGCGGCGGAGGTGGGCCGCATGACCGGCGCCCAGTACCGGCTGGAGGGCAATATCACCTCCATCGTCAAGCAGGCCAAGGACGTGAAGGACGTCTACTACAAGTTCAACCTGCAGATGTGGAACATCCGCAACGGCCTGCTGGAGTGGTCGGACGAGAAGGAGATCCGCAAGACCACCAGCAAGGGGTGAGATCGGCTACGGCCCGACCATCAGCGGCGCAGCGTTGGTGCGCGGTGGCGGCGCCCGGCCGCGCAGCAGGCTCCTGCCCAGCGCCAGCACGCCGAGCAGGGTGCCGGCGATCACCAGCACGGCGAGCGCCTGGGTGACCAGGCGGCGTTCGCGCAGCACGCGCGCGCGCTTGGACAGCAGCGACGAGGCGCGGGCGGCGGTGGCATCGCGTGCGCCCTCCAGCGCCTCCACCGCCTGGGTCGTGGCCGAGAACCAGGCGTTGGCATCGAGGTCCGGCCGGCGCCCCGGCACGAAAACGGCTTCGGCCTGGTCCAGCACCCGGCGCACTTGCTCGAGCGCGCGTGTGGTGCGCTCCTGCAGCGCGGCCCGCGTCTTGTCGTCGGCGATGTAGGCCTCCTCGAGGCTGAACACCACCTGGTCGAACGCGGTGCGCGCATCGGCAAGCGTGCGCGCGATCCGCTCGCGCTGGGCGGGACTCACCTCCCCGGCCGTCAGCAGACTATAGGCGCGCAGCATGCCGGTGTGCCGGGCGAGCGCCGGCATGGTCAGCGTGCTGCACACGCTCAAGGCATGCACACCGGGCGCGGGCTCGAGCAGCAGCTCCGAGCGCTGCCCGACCAGCGCCAGGAACACGCTCGCTTCGGCCAGCAGCCTGTTGTGCGCCGCCACGTTGGCCGCGGGGGTCGGCCCTCCATCCGGGCTACGAGAAGTCTGTTGCGATTCGATCCGCGTCCACTGCGCCCGCAGCTCACCCCAGCGGTCGCTCAGCGCAAACGCGAAGCCCTCCTGCGCCGCCGCCGCATCGAGCTGCCGCAGCGCCGACCGCAGCTCGGTCTGGGCGCGCCGCAGCGTGCCCTCGACCGAGGTGTCGCCCAGCAGCGCTCGGCTCGACAGATCGCGATGCCAGGGCACTGCGCTCAACAGGCGCGACACCGCGGCGGCGTATTCCTGGCCGCGCAGGCGCTTGTCCACCGCCTCGATGTCGCGCTGCTGCGCGCCGAGCAGCAGCAGCGCCAGGACCACCCCGGGGAAGGCGGACAGCAGACCCATCGCCACCAGCGTCTGCACCGCGGTGAGCCGCAGGCGCCGGCCATGCGCGGCCTGCGCGGGACTCGAAGACTGGGGCGGGGAGTCGGGTGCCATGAGAAGACCGCGCGGGATTGCGGCCCATTGTCGCTTGTAACGGACATCGCGCCGCCGATCTTTAGGGTGCGCCCGGGCCCGGAGTTTGCCTTGCCCGCCCGCCGGTTACGGCCGCTCCCGCCCCCTCGTGCCGGCGAAGCGCCCAGAGCACGTGGCTGCGCACCAGCGCGGACGGATGGTCGGCGCGCGCGCGCAGCGCCGCGACCACCCGGGGGCTCGAGGGCGCGTTGCCGAGCGCCACCGCGAGGTTGCGCAGCCACCGCTCGTAGCCGATGCGGCGGATCGCGCTGCCCTCCAGGCGCCGCTCGAAGTCGTCCTGCGTCCACGCGAACAGCTCCACCAGCGCCGCCGCATCCAGCCCGTTGCGCACGCCGAAATCGTCGATCTCGGCGGTGCCCGCGAACCCGTTCCAGGGGCACACCAGCTGGCAATCGTCGCAGCCGTAGATGCGGTTGCCGAGGAGCGGCCGCAGCTCCTCGGGAATGTCTCCCTTGTGCTCGATGGTGAGGTAGGAGATGCAGCGGCGCGCATCCAGCACGTAGGGCGCCACGATCGCGCGCGTCGGGCACACGTCGATGCAGCGCGTGCAGGTGCCGCAATGCTCCGACACCGGCTGATCCAGGGGCAGCGGCAGGTCGGTGTAGATCTCGCCCAGGAAGAACCAGGAACCGGCGCTGCGGTCGAGCAGCAGCGTGTGCTTGCCGCGCCAGCCCAGCCCGGCCTGCGCGGCCAGCTCGACCTCCATCACCGGCGCGCTGTCGGTGAAGACGCGATAGCGGAATGCGCCCACCCGCGCTTCGATGCGGGCGGCGAGCCGCAGCAGCCGCCGGCGCAGCACCTTGTGGTAGTCGCGGCCCAGCGCATAGCGCGAGACGTAGGCCAGCGAGGCGTCTGCCAGCACCGCCCGCGCGTCGCGCGCGCCGGGCGGGAGGTAGTTCATGCGCAGCGACAGCACGCGCAGCGTGCCGGGCAGCAGCCCATCGGGACGCCCGCGCAGCGCGGCGTGGCGTTCCAGGTAGCCCATGTCGCCGTGATAGCCGCGGCCGAGCCACTCCAGCAGGCGCGCCTGCGCGGCGTCCACCTCGATGCCGCTCACCCCCACGCGCTCGAACCCCAGCTCGCGGGCCCACTGCGCGACCGAGCGCTTGAGCGCGACCAGATCGATGTCCGCCGGGTGGCCGTCCACGGTTGTCGCTTGCATCGCCGCTTCGCACGATCGATTCAGCGCGCAGTGTAAACCCGCGCCCGCTTCCCGCGCCACGGCGCCGCCGCCATCCGTCCTATAATGCGCGTCCGGTTTTACGCCGGTGGCACGGCAGTCTGCGCCATCGCAGATGGAACTGGCGCAGATCGGACCGGTTTCCACCACAGGGGGAGTGGTTCGAATCCATGGCGAAGGCGAGAAAGAACATCGCGGCGGGCGTGATCGGGCTGGGCTCGATGGGATGGGGTGTGGCGCGCACGCTGCTCACCAAAGGCTTCACGGTGTACGCCTACGACGTGCGCCCGCAGGTGCTGAAGGACTTCGCGCGCGCGGGCGGCAAGGCGTGCGCCAACCCGGGCGAGGTCGGCGCCAACGCGCCGGTGGTGATCACGCTGGTGGTCAACGCCGAGCAGACCGCCGAGGCGCTGCTGGGCAGCGCCGGCGCGGCGCCGCGCATGGCACGCGGCTCGGTGGTGATCGCCAGCGCCACGGTGGCGCCGGCTTTCGCCGAGGAGCTGGGGGCGCGCCTGAACGCGCTGGGCGTCCACATGATCGACGCGCCGGTGAGCGGCGGCGCGGCCCGGGCGGCGACCGGCCAGCTCTCGATCATGGCCTCCGGCGCGCGCGAGGCGTTCCTGCGTGCACGACCGGTGCTCGAGGCGGTCGCCGCCAAGGTGTATCGGCTGGGCGATGTGCCCGGCATGGGCTCGAAGGTCAAGATGGTGAACCAGCTGCTCGCCGGCGTGCACATCGCCGCCTCGGCCGAGGCGATGGCGCTCGGCATCCGCGCCGGCGTCGATCCGAACGTGCTGTACGAAGTCATCTCCAACAGCGCCGGCTCGTCCTGGATGTTCCAGAACCGCGTGCCGCACATCCTGGCCGGCGACTACACGCCGCTGTCGGCGGTGAATATCTTCGTCAAGGACCTGGGCATCGTGCTCGACTCGGCGCGCAAGGCGACCTTTCCGCTGCCGCTCACCGCCACCGCGCACCAGATGTTCCTCATGGCCGGCGCCCACGGGCACGGACAGGAGGACGACTCGGCGGTGGTCAAGGTGTTCCAGGCCCTGTCCGGGATCCCGCTGCCGGAGAAAAGGCGCGCGCCCAGGCCGCGCACCGCCGCGCGCCGCAGGTGAGCGGTCAGATCGACTGCTTGCCGCTTTGCCCCAGGCGGTAGCGGATCAGCGCGATGCTTTGCTCCACGCCTTCCAGGTTGGGGTTGATGTCGAGCGCGCGCTCGAAGTACTCCAGCGCGCGCTCCAGCTCGCCGAGCTGCACGTAGATCAGCCCGTAGCCCGACAGCGCGCCGAAGTGGCTGGGATTGCGCTCGATCACCTCGTCGCAGTCCTTGAGCGATTGGTCGTAGTCGCCGATCAGATAGTAGGCGGTCGCGCGCTTGTTCCAGCCCTCGGCGAAATCGGGACGCAGGTCGATCGCGCGCGTGAACGCGTCCACCGCCTGGCCCATCTGCCCGTCCTCCATGTGGCGGATGCCGCGCTGGAGCAGATCGTCGACCTGGGGGTCGCCGGAGCGTGCCCACACCTGCCACACGGCGCGCTCGGCCAGGGTGCGCACGTCGGCGTCCTCGTCGCGCAGATGCTCGAGCAACGCCCCCGCATCCGCCATCCCGCCGCTGCGACCCAGCTCGGTGACCGCTTCGCGCCGGGCGGCCGCATTCGGGCTGTCGAGCGCCGCCAGCGCTTGCTCGCGCGTGAGCTGCGCAGCAACAGCGCCCGCGGTGAGCAGGAGCCCGAGCAAGCAGGCTCGCAGGACAGCGGGGGAAACGGCCCGAGAAACAGTTCGAGAAGAAACCCGAAACAGAATCCGGGGAAAGACACGGCGCAGCGGCATGACTTTGCTCCTGCAGGGCGCTCGCCTTCGGCGGGTACCGAATCGAAGTGACGATGCGACGATTCTAACGCCGCGACACGGCAGCGTGCTGCCCGCGCTCCCGCATCCCCGGTGCAAGCTGTACAGTAGCGGCTGGGAATCGAACCGGGAGAAGCCGATGAACGCGCCACGCGAGCCCGCCCCCGCACAAGCCCTGCCGGCCCCGGCGCAAGCCGGCATGCGTCTGGAGCAGGTGGACACCCCTGCCCTGCTGCTGGATCTGGACGCCTTCGAGCGCAATCTGCGCCGGCTGCACGCCTCGCTGGGCGATGCGAAGGTGCGCGTGCGCCCGCACGCCAAGTCGCACAAGTGCCCGCAGATCGCGCTGCGCCAGATCGCGCTCGGTGCGGTGGGCGTGTGCTGCCAGAAGGTGAGCGAAGCCGAGGCGCTGGTCCGCGGCGGCGTGGGCGACGTGCTGGTCTCCAACGAGATCGTCGGGGCGCAGAAGCTCGCGCGCCTGGCCACGCTGGCGCGCAGCGCCAAGGTCGGCGTGTGCGTGGACGATGCTGCGAACGTGACGGACCTCGACCGCGCGGCAACAGAGGCGGGCACGCGGCTGGACGTGTACGTCGAGCTGAACGCGGGCGCCAACCGCTGCGGTGTGGAGCCCGGCGCGCCGGCGCTGCACCTGGCGCAGGCGGTCGCGCGCGCGGGCGCGTTGCGCTTCGCCGGCGTTCAGGCGTACCAGGGCGCCGCGCAGCACCTGCGCACTCCCGCCGAGCGCAGCGCCGCCATCGCCAAGGCGGTGGAGAAGGTGCGGGAGACCGTGGCGCTGCTCGAGGCCAACGGCTTGCGCCCGGAGATCGTCACCGGCGCGGGCACCGGCACCTACCTGCTGGAGGCCGTCAGCCGCGTCTACAACGAGATCCAGCCCGGCTCCTACGTCTTCATGGACGCCGACTACGCGCGCAACCTGGGCGAGGACGGTCAGCCCGTGCACGAGTTCGCGCACAGTCTGTTCATCCTGGCCAGCGTCATGAGCCGGCCCACCCCGCAGCGCGCGGTGGTGGACGCGGGGCTCAAGGCGCACAGCGTGGATTCCGGCATGCCTGCGGTGGTCGGGATCGAAGGCGCGCGCTATGTCCGCGCGTCCGACGAGCACGGCGTGATCGAGCTGGGCGGACCCGGCACCGCCGTTCTCGGCCAGAAGATCCGCCTGATCCCCGGCCACTGCGATCCCACCGTCAATCTCTACGACTGGCTGGTGTGCTATCGCGGCGAACACGTCGAGGAGATCTGGCCGATCTCCGCGCGCGGCGCTTTCTACTGACCAAGGCTTGATCATGCCCGCACCCCGCTACCTGAGCTTCGACACCCTGAGCCTGCACGCCGGTCAGCGGCCGGATCCGGCCACCGGCGCGCGCGCCACGCCGATCTACCAGACCTCGTCGTTCGTGTTCCACGACACCGACCATGCGGCGGCGCTGTTCAACATGGAGCGCGCCGGGCACGTCTATTCGCGCATCTCCAACCCGACCAACGCCGTGCTGGAGGAGCGCATCGCCGCGCTGGAGGGCGGCATCGGCGGCATCGCGACGGCGAGCGGGCAGGCCGCCCTGCATCTGGCCGTGGCCACCATCGCCGGCGCCGGCTCGCACATCGTGTCCAGCCGCTCGCTGTACGGCGGCTCGCACAATCTGCTGCACTACACGCTGCCGCGCTTCGGCATCGAGACCACCTTCGTCGATCCGCGCGACCTCGACCGATGGCGCAAGGCGATCCGCCCCAGCACGCGCCTGCTGTTCGGCGAGACGCTGGGCAACCCCGGCCTGGACGTGCTCGACGTCCCGGCGGTGGCGCAGATCGCGCACGACGTGAAGATCCCGCTGCTGGTCGACTCCACCTTCACCACGCCGTACCTGATGCGCCCCTTCGAGCTGGGGGCGGATCTGCTGTACCACTCCGCCACCAAGTTCCTGGGCGGGCACGGCATCGTCATCGGCGGCCTGCTGGTGGACAGCGGCGCGTTCGACTGGGAGGCCTCCGGCAAGTTCCCCGAGCTGAGCGAGCCGTACAGCGGCTTTCACGGGATGGACTTCCAGGAGGAGTCCACGGTGGCCGCTTTTCTGCTGCGTGCGCGCCGCGAGGGCCTGCGCGACTTCGGCGCGTGCATGGCGCCCACCACGGCATTCCATATCCTGCAGGGCATCGAGAC
>Ga0187893_10013911_pt1 | contig 11093 bp, 5 predicted proteins | sample MA1701074metaG_FD_139574 | JGI IMG/M metagenome (GOLD analysis project Ga0187893, IMG submission 139574) | White microbial mat communities from a basaltic lava cave in the Kipuka Kanohina Cave System on the Island of Hawaii, USA - MA170107-4 metaG ...
CATGCTGCGACTGGTTCGCGATCTGCTCGATCAGCAGATTATCGACCGGTACGGCCGTAAGGTCGTGCGTGTCACCGACGTCACCTTCGAAGTTCGCCATCACCCGGAGCATGACGAGCTTTGGGTGCTGGAGGTGGATATCGGCCTGCGGAGCGTGTTCCGGCGGCTGGCGGAGGGCATACTGCCGAGACGTTGGATCCGGCGGCTACAGGCGCCGATCGCACCGAACTCGATTCGCTGGGAATTCTGCAACATCGTGGAGCCCGATCCGCAGAGGCGTCTGCGGCTGAATATCACCACAAAGCCTCTCGAGCGCCTGCACCCGGCCGATCTGGCCGATATCATGGAGAGCCTCAGCCCGGAGGATCGTGAGGCCATAATCGAAAGCCTGACCAGCGCGGCCGCGGCCGAGGCTCTCTCGGAAGTCGAGCCGGAGATTCAGGCCAGCATTCTGGAATCTCTGGAAACGGAAAAAGCGGCCGACATACTCGAAGAAATGGCGCCGGACGAAGCGGCGGACGCCCTGGCCGAGCTGAAGGCCGAGACCAGTCGTGAGATCCTGGACGAAATGGAGAGCGAGCCGAAGACCGAGGTCCGCGAACTGCTCGAATTCGGCGAGGATACGGCCGGCGGTCTCATGAACACCGAGTATGTCGCCTTGCACGAGCATGCCACCGTCGCCGACGCAATGGAAGCGCTCAAAGGCAACGATGAGCTGCTGGAGGGACTCACCACTCTCTACCTGATCGACGCGGACAGCCGGCTGCGCGGCGCGGTGCCGCTGGCGCGACTGTTCCTGGCGCGCTCCGGCGCGCTGCTGAAGAGCCTCGCCGTGGATCCACTGATCGAAGTCGGAGCCGCCGAGAGGCAGGAGCGGGTCGGGGAGCTGTTCGATAAATACAACCTGTTGAGCCTCCCGGTGCTCGATGACGACGGGCGGCTGGCCGGCGTGATCACGGCCGACGATGTCATCTCCCTGCTGAGAAGCCGATGAGCGAGCCTCCTCATGTTCGGACGCCTGCGCCACCACGTCCTGGTATTCTTCGCGGTCGTCGGCCCCGGTTTCATCACGGCCGTCGTCGATAACGACGCGGGCGGAATATTCACCTATTCCCAAGCCGGGGCGCGCTACGGCTATCTTCCTCTGTGGACGCTTCTGCCAATCACGGTGCTGCTGGTGGTGACACAGGAGATGTGCTCGCGGATGGGCGCGGTCACCGGCAAGGGGCTTTCCGATCTCATCCGCGAGGAGTTCGGCCTGCGGACCACATTCTTCATGATGGCCCTGCTGGTGGTGGCCAATCTCACCAACGTCATGGCGAACTTCGCCGGCGTGGCAAGCTCGCTGGAGCTGTTCCAGGTCAGCCGCTACCTATCGGTTCCGATCGCCGCAGCCGCGGTCTGGCTACTGATTGTCAAAGGTACCTACCGCGGGGTGGAGAGAATTTTCCTGTTGGCCACGGTGCTCTATGTCAGCTACATCATTTCAGGCGTGCTAGTGAAGCCGGACTGGAAAGAGGCGTTGATCTACAGCGTGCGGCCGGTGGTAATGCTCGAGCCGGGGTATATCAGCATGCTGATCGGCATGGTCGGCACGTCGGTGGCGCCGTGGATGCAGTTCTACCTTCAGGCGGCGATCGTCGAGAAAGGCGTCACGGCCCGCGAGTACAAGCAGTCGCGGATCGAGGTGGTGGTGGGGTGCATCGTGATGAGCGTGATCGCATTTTTCATCATCGTGGCGTGCGCCGGAGCGATCTGGGCCCAGGGGCCACGCGACATCGCCAGCGCAACGGACGCGGCGCAGGGTCTGCGGCCGTTCGGCCAATATGCGTACCTGTTGTTCTGCGCCGGACTGTTCAACGCGTCGCTGTTCGCGGCCTGCATCCTGCCGCTGTCAACCTCCTACACCGTGTGCGAGGGCCTGGGCTTCGAGAGCGGCGTGAATCGAAACTTCCGTGAGGCGCCGATTTTCTACTGGCTGTTCACGTTCCTGATCGTGGTGGGCGGCGGCGTCACGCTGCTGCCGGGTTTCCCGCTGGTGCGGATGATCCTGCTTTCGCAGGTGATCAACGGCATGTTACTGCCGCTGGTGCTGATCTTCATGATCCTGCTGGTGAACAAACCGCGCGTGATGCGAGAGTGGGTAAACTCGCGCGGGTACAACCTGGTCGCGTGGGCCGCCGTGGTGTTGATGATCGGACTGACGCTGGCGCTGGTGGGGATCACGCTGAAGGACTGGCGGCGCTAACGACCGCTGTCGATAATGGCATGATTCGCTACAATGAGGAACAGCCGGTCCGAGACAGAAGGCCGAAAGGACGTTCGATGGAACGCGACAAGCGCGCTGTCCCCGTTGGCGAACGAAAAGTCCCGATCCACAATCCCAGTAACCTCCCGCCACCCCAATTGCACGAACTGGAGGAGCCTGTGCCTGGAAATGACGAACCGGCTCGGCTTGCGCGGCTGACCGAGGATATGGCCGTTCTGAAGGCGCAGAATGAGCAGTTGATGCGGGAACAGTTGTATCTGACGGCGAGAATTCAGGCCTTGCATTCCAGTCCCGCCTGGAGAGCAATCGAAAAATACCGAGCTTGGCTGAGGCAACTCCAGTTTTCCAGCCCCTTACTCTTCTATTACTACGAAAAGTTTGCCATCTTCACACTTGATTGCCTGCTCGCCCGCGCTAAGGCGAAAAAGGTTTCCTCGACGCGGTCGGCACCGAGCCTCGACGGGTTGCCGTTGTCGACAACTCAGCTCGCGGCCAGGGATCCGGGCTATCGGCGATGGATTGCGGAAAATGAGCCCGGCGATTCTGAATTAGGCGAGCAGACGGCCGCCGCCCAGCTTATGAAGGACCGGCCTCTCTTCAGTGTCATCGTGCCAGTCCATCGGGTTGCTAGTCGGATACTCCGCGAGTGTCTCGAATCGGTGCTCCGGCAAACTTACGACCGATGGGAATTGTGCATCGTTTCTGGGGATAGCGACGCCGACAACCGGCGCCTTCTTTCGGACTTCGCAACGACGGAACCTCGCATTCGTCTTAAGTTTCTTGAACGTAATCTCGGTATCTCCGGCAACAGCAACGAGGCTATCCACCTGGCCTCCGGTGAATTTCTCGTCTTCCTTGATCACGATGACTTGATGGCGCCGACCGCGTTGTTCGAGCTTGCATGCTTTCTGGGCGGAAAACGAGAAACGGACCTCATTTACTCGGATCACGACTACGTCGATGCAGAAACTTATTATCGATTCGATCCGTTGTTCAAGCCCTCATGGTCGCCGGACATGATGTTCTCCGCCAACTATATTACCCACCTGACCGCTATTCGGCGATCTGTCGTGGAGCAAGTTGGAGGTTTCGCAAGCGCGACCGACGGTGCGCAGGACTGGGATCTATTCCTCAGAGTCGCCGAGCGCACTAAGCATATCGCACATCTGCCTAAAATACTCTATCATTGGCGGGTTCATCCGAACTCCACGGCGCTAAACACAGATGCCAAAAGCTACGCTACTAAGGCGCAACTGACATCGTTGCAGGGTCACGTTGACAGGCTAAGGCTTCCCGCGGAGCCTGATGTCACTTCAGAAGGACTTTTACACCTTCGCTGGCGCCGAAACACAAGTCCGTTGTGCTCCATTATAATACCATCCAAGGACAACCTTCGTTTATTGTCCCAATGTATTTCCAGTCTGACAAAGAACACGAACTACCCTTCGTACGAAATTATCATCGTCGACAACAATAGTGTTCAACCGGCGACACGAAAGTACTACAACCGGATTTCGGCCGACTCGAATGTCCGCGTTGTCGATCTCGCCGGTCCCTTCAATTACAGTCGCGCGAATAACGTTGGGGCAGCTCAGGCACGTGGCGAATTGCTGCTTTTTCTTAACAATGATGTCGAGGTACTGAGTCCCGAGTGGTTGGATGAACTGGCGGGTTGGGCGCTTCATCCGCCTGTCGGAATCGTGGGGGGACGGTTGCTTCGTCCCAATGGCGCGATTCAGCATGCGGGTGTCGTCGTCGGCTTCGGGGGATATGCCGGCCATATCTTCGCCGATCATCCTCGGCTTACGTTCGGCCTTTTCGGCAGCACCGGGTGGTATAGAAACTACCTGGCGGTTACCGGCGCCTGCATGATGATGCGGCGCGACGTCTTTCACGAGTTGGGAGGATTCGACGAGGATTTCACGCTCTGCGAAAGCGATGTTGCGATCTGCCTCAAGGCTTGGGAGACGGGCTACCGTGTCGTGTATAATCCCTTTGCCGAGTTGACGCATTACGAGGGCCAAACCAGGCAGAACAGGTGCCTGGACGAAGACTACGTTGTATCGTACAAATACTACAGGCCTTATCTTGAGGCTGGCGATCCCTTCTGGAATCCTAATTTATCGCTATGGAAGAAAGAGATTACCTTTAGGTTAAAAGACGATCCGCCCAGTTTGGGTTTCGTTCTGAATCATCTCACTGAGATCCAGTCTTCCGTCAAGGCTGGTCGCGGCGGTCGAGCCGCGGGCGTTGCCTGGGAATAGCGACTTTCAGGATGACGAGAAACCCGCCGCGCACGGCGCCGGACTTCGCCGCCATCCATGAGCAGTTGCGCACGCACAAACACCTCACCTTGCAACTGCTGTGGGAGGAATACCGGCAGGGGAACCCGGACGGCTACCGTTACTCGCGCTTCTGCGAGCTGTACCAGTGGCACGAGCAGATCGGCGATCCCACAACGGCCGACGGCATCCTCGACCGGCTGGTGCACAACGCCCACCGCATCGACATGCGCGGCGACTCCATGCGCAAGAAAACGCGGGACCCAGGAGTCGAACTAACGCTCACCGGTGCTTGTTTGCGCTTTGGCGGGGACAAGGACTGCGTCCCTTTCCCCGCGCCCCTTTCCCGCGAGCCGGTCCATTCTCCGCTACGCTCCGGACAGGTTTTTCTTGACGAAGCCGAACACTTCCCGCACAATCGAAGAGCCAGCGTCGCTACGCTCCGAAGACTTTTCGGCTTCAGCCCGGAATGCCGTTCGCGTTCCCTTCGGAATCAGCGTTCGCCTTCGCCGGAATCCTCATATTCGCAATCGGAAGCCAAGAAAAAACTCGTTGAAGGCCGGATTATTATGACCTTTAAAGGCGACCTCCAGACCCTCCAAAAATCCGCCGCGGGTCAAATACTCCATTTGCTCAAAGAATTCTTCGTCAGTCCAAACATGACAATGAGCGTCTGCTTGCCCGCTCTCATAGCTGCTTCGACCCAATTCAAAGAACTGCCGGGCGTCATTGATCTCGGGACGATCCGTTAACCAAGCTCTGGCGTGCTCTAGGATATGTTCCAGAGAGGGATATGAGGACCCCTGGTAGTAGTCATTCAGGAGGTGCGTGATTGTCGTCGGCGGTCGCGAAGAATCGGGAGTACGCCGGCGGTCGGGACATGCGATGAATACCACGCCGCCCGGTGTGAGGAGTCGTGCCAGATCATTGATATACCCGATGGGGTTGGCAATGTGCTCAATGACATGGCATAGGACAACATAATCAAAGGATTTGCGAATCTGCTCGTGAATTTGCCGGCCTCGCTCCAGAACGTAGTGAACCGGGACAACCGTAGACGGCTCAAGACTCCGCAGGGCAATCATTTCCTCCCGGCTCCGGAAATCTGCATACTCGCAGCGGCCTAAATTGGCAGGCACAGTGGGTAGATCGCACGCTCCAATTTCGAGGCCTTCGGCGCGTCGTAAGTCCACGAGGGCCTTCACGCAAGCAAGGCGTTGAACCTGATAATCCTGTCGTGTGATCAAGGTGAATCCGTCGTTTATGACTACCGTACAGGTTAGCACGGGATGGGTTATACTGGGTCTCGTGCTCGGCGGGACGGCCTATTGGGGTTCGCCTCCGCCCCCCTGAACATAGTTCAGACTAAGCACTATGCGCAGATTTGGAGACGGCGTGGCTCGGCTGGTAGGCTGGGTTTACTTCTAGGCATTCCACAAGACAGATCATGATGTGCCTTTCTTCTTTTACGCCTGCACGAGTGGCTGAAGACTGCGGCGCACCTCGTAGCGCCTTCACGTGCGTCATCGGTTGGTACCCGTCATATGGATTGGCTCCGTTAACCATGCCAAGCTCATGAGTCTTCCCGAAGGTATCTTAATGTCGACGCGATCGGACGCATTCCGCGGACGCGTCTATTACGTCTGCAAGAGCCGGCGCCACTGGATCCCCACGCCGGAACATGCCGAAGCCTGGGGCTTGCCGTTTCCCGAGGGTATTCAATGGGTCGCCCCCGAAGTAGTAGAACAGTTGCCCCTGTGCGGAAGCGTACCACTCCCCTGGTCTCTTAGCGACTTTCGCAATCCCCCGGAACGCGGTCCGGCTTTCATCAGAGAGATCGCTGCCTCCCAACTGAGCGGCAGAGGCATAGAGATCGGAGCCGGCTGGAATCCTTTTCCTGTTCCTCTTGATTGCGACGTGGTTTATGCTGACCGGTGGACAAGGGATGACTATCTCGCAAAGTACCACGCCAACGAAGAGAAGCCAGTGGACGTCGTCGCCTCCGAGCTGCGTCTCGATTTCGACCGGTTTCATGAAATCTCCGATTCAAGCGTCGATTTTCTGATCGCTTGTCATGTCATCGAGCACACCAGGAATCCATTGCAAGTATTGAAGGCGGCTTACCAGAAACTCAAGACCGGCGGGTCCTTCATCCTCGTAGTCCCGGACAAGCGATACACGTTTGACAAAGATCGGGAATTGACTTCGCTAGAGCATCTGATTCTCGATTACGAATCACCGCTCCCGGAACGCGACTGGCCCCACTTTTTCGAATTTACGATAAAGGTTCTGGGAATCAGCGGGCACGACGCGTACGACCGCGCGGTCGAAGCGTTCCGGGCTGATGGCGACATTCATTTCCACACGTGGACCTACGAGAGTTTCCTGGGTATGGTTGAGTATTGCATCCAGATGATCTGCCCGTGGCGGGAAGTTTGGTCCCACCCAGTCGTGATTGCTCCCCCGGGCGGCGCCGAGTTCTACGTAGTGCTGTCGAAGTAAAAAAAAAGTTCTATCGCTGCCGCCTCGGAAGCGAAGAAGATTTTCGTTTAAAGGAGAGTCATCAAAGAAATGAGAAATCGATATGGCCGGGCGGTCGTGACCCTGGTCTTCGCGTTCTGCGTTGTATCTTTCATTGGCTGTTCTAGCAACCCACCTGGGCAAACGGCATCGACCGTGGCCGAAGACCCAGCAGTGAAGTGGGAAGGCAAGCTCGTCAAGCTGGCTGGCAAAGGCACAATCGAGCACGATAAAGTCTATATCGTCCGAGGAGGCAAGCGGCTCTGGATCCTGACTCCGGAGTGGGTCCTCAAGAATGGGTACCGCTTCGAGGACGTCCGTGAGCTTCCACAGGGTGAACTGGAGAGAATTCCGCCAGGAAATCCGATTCAGTAATTGATTTAGGATGCTGTATGAGCTTGGTGGCGCACGGCCGTCCAGTACCCTGATCTTGCCCGACCGGGCGACAGAACGATTCCAGAACGATCTCCTCAAATCGCTGGCATGATTTCGTCCAGTCAGAAAAGAAGTCCGCGATGAGGCGCTCGCCGTTTGATGCGATCTCCTCCCGCAGTTTGGAATCGTGCACCAGGCGAAGGATGGCGTCGGCAACTGCTTTGGGTTCCGGATCCGCTAAGAGGCAGTTTCGACCGGGTTCGACCATGAGTTCAACGCTAGGAACTTTAGCCTCGACTACTGCACATCCACAGGCCATGGCCTCAAAAGGAACCCACGAGATGTTCGTCAGCGAGAATGATAAATGGATGTGACTCTTGCTCATCTCTGCCGCCACTTGTTCGCGCGACAGCTGGCCGAGGTTTTCGTAGGCGTATGGCAGCGAGTCCATTGCCTCCATTCCATAGAAGGCGATCTGCACTTCCGGGCAAGCCCTAGCCACCAATTTCAGCGCGGCCGCGCCAACTGGGTAGGCCCGCCGCAGCAGCCCGGGCCGCGCGAAGAAGAGTATCCGCAGTGGACCTTCAGGGGCACGCGTCTTTCGGCGATAAAAAACTTCACGATCAATGGCGAAATTAAAGTGAGGGACGGGCAGTTTGTCTCTCTCCTCAAAAAGGCGAGACAGGTATCGTCCGATAGCGACCTTCTTCAACGGTAGACCATAGGTTGCTTCCGCGTCAGCGTGTTGCGGGTCCGACTCCTCGTAGAATGAAGGCTCGAAGTCTTGTACCAGATACAATTTACATTTGGCGTTGTTTAGCCGGTCGACTGTGTACGCTGTCGGCCAGTTCGTCGCTACGGCGACATCGCAGGAACGGATGGCCGAATGGCCCACATGGATCTCGGCAGAACTTACACCAAAATGGCGCTGACAGAATTCCTTGATTTCGCCCGGCGACAGTCCGGCAAGATGCGCCACCGCTTCGAGATAGATATGAACCTCGTGTCCTTTCCAGGCGAGCCAGTTCGCCAGGCTAAAGATGACTTTGTATCCCCCGCCAGTCTGTGCGATCGGCGCCCTGGCGACAAAAGCAAAGGACAATCGGTTCGAAGCCGGATCGTGGTAACTTCGAACGATCGAACTGAGTGTTCCGACAAGTTCCGGGCTGCGGCTTCGTGTGGTATATCGCGAGAGTGCGTGGCGACGGGCCTCGCTGCCGATTTCTAACCGGAGGTCGGGGTCGACGATCAATCGCTCGAGTCCGGCACGCCATTCCTCAGCCGTTCCGCACAGGAAGCCGTTCTCTCCGTGCGTAATCGCTGCACGATACGGGGCAACGTCCGAAGCGATTGTGGGCACGCCGACCAACGCCGCTTCGAAGTATTTCAACTCACTCTTGCAGGCAGCGAAGCGGTTGTTGGGCTCCAGCGGTGCTAGGTTCACGTCACACCGGGCGATGAGACCGGGCAACTCCTGCCAGGGCACAAGGCGCACAATCTCGATTTGGCCCGCGCTTGATTGCAGAGAGGTGGGCACGTCGATGTGCCCCACCAGCATCAACCGTGTCTGCGGGTATCTCTTTAGAATCTCCGCAAGCGCGCCAGCACACACACCAAAGTCTTCGTTGTGCGTGCGAGTCCCGCTGAAATAGCCGATTCGGACGACACCCGGCTCCCGCTGCGTCATTACCCTCGCGGCCCGCGCCACCATTTCGTCGGATGCGGCGTTCCGATTTACGTGCACCCGGAGTTCGGGGAAACAGGACACAACCTCCTCGCGGAGTGGCTCTGTCGTCACGATCGCCTCGGAGCATAGTGACATGGTTCGGTTATACCGATGGAGCCCATCGAGATAAAGGTCGCGCTCCGGGGCTGGCAGGATTTGAACTGCTTTGATATCGTCGATGATCGACGGATTGAACACCAAGTCGTCTGTGTCGAAAACTACTGGCCGCCGGTTAAACTTTGCCCTGCGAATGAACTGCTCGATTTCCGCAGTGTGTGGTACTCGGTGCAGTAGGAACATCTCATACTGAAACAGGGCAGTCCCGAGGTCGGCTTCCTCGTAACGGCTCACATCTACAGTGAGCCCAGCCAATCGAAGTTCCTCGGCTTGATGTTCGCATCGATACCGAAAGGCATCACCCGGACATCCACTCATAATCAGCAGGAACTTCGATGGTGTGGCCGCCGTTATTGAATGGGGCGCGGGAACATTCGAGAGCCTATCAGTCGTTACGATAGGGCGCGCATTCGGACTGTTTGGCACTTCGATTGACCCATCCCGAACCGTCGTGGCCAGCAGAATGCGAGCCATTGGTTCCCAGATATGCCTGATCAACGGGTTAGCGTAAATTGATTTTTCTAGCCACCGCCGATAGGCGAGGACTGCTCGCCAGCCGGGACTACTCGTAATCGCCGCTAGCTCACCACTCAGCCGCACTAATTCAGCGCCTTCTTCTTTAACGCGGGACTGCAAGACAACGTTCTCTCCCGCTAAATCAGACAGCCGGCGCCCTGTTTCCTCAAGGCGCCGAGAAAGTGCACGGTGTTCAGGAGACGCCCAGCGGATCATTTCCTGGAGCCGGGCATTATCCTGCCGCAATCGAGCTAAACCCAGAGCTTCCGACTTCCTGGATGACTGAGCCGCCTCCTCCAGATTTCGGAGGTCTCCCTTTAGGCCCTCGTTCTCCCTTTCTAGAATATGGCGCTCCGCTTCCGCCGCTTCGAGCTTCCTCTGCGTGCCGGCGAGATCACGGCTTCGCTCCCATATTTGCTCCTGAAGGGCCAAACGGTCTCCCTCGTGCCGTTCGACTAAACTCCTCAGGCTCCGCTCCGCAAGTGTGGCACGCGCCGTAGCCTGAACACGCTCGCGTACGAGCGCATCGATTCTCTCTTGCGACGACCGCGAAATCGCTCTCGCGTCGTCTCGCTCCTTCGTCGCCAACTCCAGAGCTGCCTGCAACGAACGGACTTCATCGGCCCGGGCGCGAGCCGTCTCATTCAGGAACTGCGCAGCGCCGACACGATCCTGAATGAGCCGCGCGAAGCATACCATCGTCTGCTCCACGTTCGGCTTGAGACCCCTTCGCAATAACATCGCCTGAGGAGAGACAAACCTGGCATCAAAGAGAATATCTGGCCAGAAATCGTGCTCACGAAAGGATTCAAGCCAAGCGATCGGAGGACGGATATTACAATGTGTCTCCTCAGTGAAATCATTGGGTGTTGACGATAGAAGCACGACGTCGGATGCTGCACATAAGTTTTCAATCGCTTTCTCTGCTCCCGTCGAGGGTATATGTTCGAGAACTTCGATGCAGGTGATCAGATCAAAACGCCCTTCGATTGGTTCCAGGATTGAAGCCACGCGACAGTAGGGCTTAATATCGGGCCGGACCTGTGAAATCGCGTACTCCGAGACGTCAAATCCGTAGGCAGCCACGCCACGGTCCCAAAAAGACTCCACGAGAAAGCCAGAGCCGCATCCCGCGTCAAGAACTGTTCGGGGTTGCAGAGGACGGATCAACTCATCGGCAACCGAACCAAAAAACGTAATCCACTGTTCGTGCCGCCGGTCGTATGGAACAGCCCCAAATCTCCCGAAATAGTAGGCCTCGTCGTAGGGGCATGAGTTCCTATCCTTC
>Ga0187893_10013912_pt1 | contig 11092 bp, 6 predicted proteins | sample MA1701074metaG_FD_139574 | JGI IMG/M metagenome (GOLD analysis project Ga0187893, IMG submission 139574) | White microbial mat communities from a basaltic lava cave in the Kipuka Kanohina Cave System on the Island of Hawaii, USA - MA170107-4 metaG ...
CGGCCGTTCAAAACGCCGCTGAAAGTGCCGGCCGGCGTGGTCACCGAAAGGCTGCTGCCCTGCTGCGTGATGCTGATTTGATAGCTGTCGGTGAAAGTCGCTTCGCCGGGGCAGTTGCTGGTGGCGTTCTCCGAGATCTGCCAGCGGCCGCTGACATCGACGGCTGCCGGTTGCTGCGAAGGTGGCGCCGATTGCGCTGGTGCGGGATTGTCGCCGCCGCCCCCTCCGCAGGCCGTTGCCAGCGCGACTGCGCCAGCCAGAGCGGCGAGCCGCAATGTTCTCGATGCTGCTCGCGCAAGGTCGCGGGCGCGATCACCAAGCAGTGTGGCGTGGTTAGCCGGCCGGGGTGCGGCGTTCTTGCGGGTCTTCATTGGAGTCCTCCCAAGCTGTGGGTGATGAAACGCATGCCGAACCCGCGCGATCCGCAGGCTCTTGCTAGAGGGGACGCACAACGAAGGTCAAACCGGACGCATCGTGCAGATTTCGATGCAGGCCGATTGCAGGCAACTGCGCGTGTAAGGGCGCCGGGTCGAACCCGGCTCGGGTTCGCTACTTACTTGCTGGACCGCGGCGCGACGTGCCGCGCGCTATTCGCGGCGGGTTCGGCGGCTTTGCGATGTTCCGGCTTCCACGAGGCCGCAAGCCGCGGCCACATCTGCGCGACCAGGTGCCGGCCGCGCGCCGTCTCGCCGGTTGCGATGAGCGAATGGCCGTACCAGTACGCCGCCTCGGCTGCCCACGGATTCTGGGCATCGAATTCGCGCCAGAAGGCGTCGGATTGCGCGAGCGATTCCCGCGCTTGCAACGCGCGGTCCAGCTTGAGCAGTGCGCGGCCGCGTATCAGGTGAAGGTCTGCATCGAGGGGAAGCCAGGCGGTGGAGTACCGCCGCCGCGAGGCAATGGCTTCGTCGGCCAGCGCCACGGCATCGGATGCTGCGCCCTGTGCCAGACGTGCCTGTGCAAGATCGACCAGAAACGGACCGAGGTCAACGCCTGGATTGTTCGCCCGCTGCTGCTCGAACAGTTGCCGGGCGAGCGCTTCAGCGCGTACGGGATCGCCGTTGTCCAACAGCGCCTTGATCAGCGTCCACTGAAGCCGCGTCAGCAGCGTGCCGATCTGCTTCTTTTCAGCTTGGGGGATCAACTCTTCGAGCAGAGGCTGCGCGAGTTTCGCTTCACCAAGCGCCGTATAAAGATGGGCGAAGCGGTATTGGTGCCAGAGCGCCCGCCCTTCGCGGAGGCTTCCCTCCGGCAAAGACTCCGTCGCGACCGCCGCTTCCTCGACGATCGCCCGGGCTTCGTTTGGCCGCCGAGCGCCAATCAACACCCACGACAAACCGTAAGCGAGGTTCGAGCGATACAGGCTGTGCAGTGGTTCGCGCGCGGCCGCCAATGAATGCGCTTCGCGGTACACGCGAATCGATTGTTGCAGGTCACCGGCTTGAATCAGCGCCTCCGCCAGCGTGCGAAGCGCTCCTTCGGTCGTATTGCTTTTCGGCCCGTGGTGCGTTCGCGCGAGCGCAACGGCATCGTGTAGCAACGGCATCCCCTCAAGTGGGCGCCCCGCCTGGCACAAAGCGAGTCCGTATGCCGATTTCGCCTCGATCATGGCGGGGTGGCTCGCGCCGATCCGCTTTTTCTCGACAGCAGATTGGTAAAGCGGTTCGATCGCGTCGAGCATGTCCTTGCGACGAGCCAGATTCCACGGCGCGAGGTTGAACGCGATCGCCGTTGCCGCTTCCAGGGTCCTTGGGTCGTCGGGACCGTAGGCTTGCCCGGAAAGCACATACGCTTCCTTCCCATCGGTGAGCGCCGCTTCCGCACTTCCGGTGGCGAGGCGCAATGTCTGGCGCGCGAGCAGAGCATCGACAAGGACTGCAACGCCGCGCTTGCCGATACCTCGCAGCGTCGCGATCACTGCGTCGAGTTCAGTCTGCGCGTTCGCGATGTCCACCAGCGGCCACTCGATCGCGCGGATTCTTGCCAGCAACAGGTCCAGATTGTCCGCGGGCAAGTGGCGGCGACCCTCGTCGAACGCTGCGCGCAGCGTCTGGCGCGCTTTCTCGAAATCTCCGCGGTTGCGATAAGCGGTCGCAATGGCCAGACGCATCTGCAACTGCAGGTCGGGGCGCCCGCTCAGTTCGCGCGCGATGCGTTGTTCGGCCGCAGTCAACAGCGCAAGGTCGGCCGCGCTCGTCTGTGCGCTCGTCGCCGGATCGGCTTGCTGGATGATCGACAGCACGAAGCTGTTGATCGTGCGAGCGCGGTCCGCCTGTTCTTCCGCTTGCCGGGCTTGCCATAGCGCGACCGACAATCCGCTCGCCAAAGCAACGATGACGCCGCCCGCCGTGCCGAGCGCGATCTTGTTGCGTGCGACAAAACGGCGCGTGCGATACCAGCGGCTGTCGCGCTGCGCGCGCACTGCACGCCGGTCGAGAAAGCGCTGAAGATCGTCGGCGAACGCGGCTGCGGTCTCGTAACGCAGTTCAGGCTGCTTCTTCAGTGTCTTCAGGATGATCGCGTCAAGGTCACCGCGCAGCGCGCGTGCGCGCAGTTTGTCTTTCGCCACGCTGCTCGGCGCCGGCGGTTCAAGGTGCACGATCGCGTTTTCCAGCGCCCCGCGCGGAAGGCTCCCGCCGCGCGGCAGCCGGTACGGCCGCTCCGCGCTCGTCAACTCGAACAACATCACGCCGAGGGAATAAACATCGGAGCCGATGGTCACCGGCCGGCCGAGGATCTGCTCCGGCGCCGCATAGTTCAACGTCAGTGCATGGCCAAGCGCACGCGTCAGCGCGGTTTCCTCAGCCGCCGCCGACTCGCTGGCGAGAATTTTGGCGATGCCAAAGTCGAGCAGCTTGACCTTGCCATCGAGCGTCACCAGCACATTGGCCGGCTTGAGGTCGCGGTGCACGACCAGGTGTGCATGGGCGTAAGCGACCGCCCGCACAACCTCGACAAACAGCCGCAGCCGCGCGCGCAAATCGAGGGACTGCGAATCGCACCAGCGATCGATCGAATGGCCTTCGACGTATTCGAGCGCCAGATACGGTCGCCCGCTGGCCGCCGTGCCGGCGTCGTACAACTGCGCGATGTTCGGATGGTTAAGTGCGGCAAGCGCCGCGCGTTCGCGCGCCATGCGCTCCACGAGCCCGCGGTCGGTCCACTCTGCGCGCGGCAGTTTGAGCGCGATGAGCCGATTGATCGCACCGTCCGCGCGTTCGGCCAGCCACACCGTTCCCATTCCGCCCTGGCCGAGCTGGCGCACCAATCGATAAGGGCCGACGAGGTCGCCGGGTTGATCGTCCGATCCGGCGCCGGTTGCCGGCAGTTCCAGCGGATCGACCAACCGCGGCGGCCGAGGCAGGAAGTCCGCTGTCTCGTTAAGGCCTGCCTTGTTCAGCAGGCGCTTGAGCACCGGTTGGAGATCGCTGTCTGCGGCGGGCAGGTGACTCAGCCACGTTGCGCGTTCGCCCACGTCGAGCGCGAGCGCCTGCTCGAGCAGCCGGTTCAACCGGCGCCAGTCGACAACGCTGAGTTCGGCGAATGCGGTCATCGCGTACCTTGGGGCGGTTAAACCCGCAGACGCATCGGGGCGGCGAGACCGGACATTCGGCGAATTCCCTACCGCTTCAGCGTGACGGACAGCAGCAGCCGCGCGCGTTCCCAGTCGCGCCGCACGGTGCGATCGGTCACGCCGAGCGCCTCGGCCGTCTCCTGTTCGCTGAAGCCGGCGAAGAACCGCATTTCGATCACTTGCTTCAACCGGGGATCGGATTGCCCGAGTTCGTCGAGCGCGTCGCTGATCCGTACGATCTCATCGTCATCGGCCAGCACGCCGTCGATGATGCTGGTCGCCAGCGTCACGTGCGGCGCATCGCCGCCGCGCCGGTCAGCGCGCCGCTTGCGCGCGAAATCGACCAGCACCGATCGCAGCACCTGCGCTGCATACGCCATGAACTGGGCGCGACATTGCGCTTCGATGCGCCCGGCGTCGCGCAGGCGCAGATACGCCTCATGCACCATCGAGGTGGCGTCGAGCAGCGTGATCGTGTCGTTGCGCGCGAGCTTTGCGCGCGCCATCCGGTGCAGGTCGGGATACACGAGCGCGACCAACTCATCCATCGCCGCGCTCTCGTTGCTTCGCGCGCGGATCAGAAGGTCCGTCACATCGCCCATGGCCTCTCCCCGGTCGACGCCGAGGGCATGGTAGTGCAGGCACGACGCTGATGGCTACGGAGTTTTCGCGTGCAAAGGCTCGGCGATAATCCGCGACCTAAAGGGGCCGTGTCGCGGCCCGTGCCGTTAAGAAGGCCGCCGCATGTCCGTTGCCGTCGCGCCGTCCACCGCGTTGCCATCGAGCGCGGTTCTTCCGTACGCGGGAACGATCTTTCTTTCCGCGTTCCTGCTGTTTCTTGTACAGCCGATCATCGCCAAGCAAATCCTGCCGTGGTTCGGCGGATCGGCGGCGGTGTGGACCACCTGCCTCGTGTTTTTTCAGAGCGTGCTGCTGGCGGGTTACGCATACGCGGACGCGACGACTCAGCTCGGCATACGACGGCAAATGCTGTTGCATGTCGCCTTGCTCGGCCTGTCACTACTGTCACTGCCGATACTGGCGTCTGAAGCATGGAAGCCACAGGGAGATGAGGAGCCAATCGCCCGCATCCTGCTGCTGCTCGCCGCGACGATAGGGCTGCCGTACTTCCTGCTGTCAACCACCACACCGCTCTTGCAATCGTGGTACTGGCGCCGCTTTCAGAGTGCCGTGCCGTATCGGTTGTTCGCGCTGTCGAACTTCGCGTCGCTGCTCGCGCTGCTGGGGTTTCCGGTTCTGTTCGAGCCGTGGTTGTCGCTGCCGCAACTGGGTTGGAGCTGGTCGATGCTGTACGCGGCGTTCGTGCTGGTATGCGCTGGAACCGGCTGGTTGTCGCTGAGAGCCACGCTCGCGGATCCAAGATCGGCGGACGCGGTGCCGGCTGCCGAACAGGCGAGCGTCGCTGCTCCGCCTTCGCTGGCAACCCAACTGTCGTGGCTCGCGTTGTCGGCGATGGGTTCGATGATGCTGCTGGCGGTCACCAATCACGTGACGCAGAACATTTCGAGCGTGCCGTTTCTGTGGGTATTGCCGCTCTCCCTGTACCTGATCACGTTCATCCTCGTCTTCGATCATCCGCGCTGGTATCGGCGCTGGCTCTTCGTCTCGCTGCTGGTAATCGCGCTGCCATTAATGGCGTATTTCATCGCCTCGCTCGACCTGAGGCTGGCGGCGCCGATCTTCTTCGTTGGGATGTTCGTCGCCTGCATGTTCTGTCACGGTGAACTGGCGCAGCTCAAACCCGAGCCGCGCTATCTGACACGTTTCTATCTGATGCTGTCGGCCGGCGGCGCGCTCGGTGCGGTGCTGGTCGCCATCGTTGCGCCGCTCGCGCTCGATGGCTACTTCGAGTTAAACGTTGCGCTGGCTGCGCTGGCGCTGCTCGTGCTGGTGCGCGCGGCGGGGGTGGGCGTTGATCGCGCGCGCGCGGATTCGCGCGTGCAGGTGCTGGCGGCCGGGCTGCTTGCCGTCGCGCTCGTTGCTGCCGCTGCGGGACAGTTCTTGTCGCGGGAGTTAGACCTCGAATTCGCCGCCGCGGTCGCCGCCGCCGTGGCGCTGGTACTCGTGCAGCTGCACGGCCGCGAGCGAACCGCGCTCGTGCTGGTGCTGGTCCCGACGCTCGTCTTCTGCACGCGCGGCGTCACCGAGTACGCGCGCGATACCCGCGTCATGCAGCGCGACTTCTACGGCGTGGTGCGCACGCGCGACCGCGAGGTCGGCGGCGTGCGGTACCGCGCGATGTATCACGGCGGCATCGTGCACGGCGGCCAGCTGCTCGGCGAAAAGTTTCGCGACACGCCGAGCGACTACTTCGGACCGACCTCAGGATACGGCCGGCTGTTCGCTGCGTTGAACGACATGAAGCCGGCGCCGCGCAAGATCGGCGTTGTCGGCCTCGGTGCGGGTGTCATCGCCGCTTATGGCCGGCGCGGCGACGAGATGCGCTTCTACGAGATCAGCCCGCGCGTCATTGACGTGGAGAAAAGCGAGTTCTCGTTTCTGGCGGACACGAACGCGAGAACGACCGTGGCGCTCGGTGACGGCCGCCTGAGTCTGGAACGCGAACGGTCGCAGGGCTACGACGTGCTCGGCATCGACGCGTTTGCCGGCGATTCGATTCCGATGCATCTGGTCACGCGCGAGGCGATGGCGCTGTACGTCAAACACCTGGCGCCCGATGGCGTGATCGTGTTCCAGGCAACGAATCGGTATGTCGATCTGATGCCGGTGGTCAAGCGACTGGCCAATGAATTCGGCATGCACGCGATGCTGGTCTCCGATGTTCCGGATTCGACGACCGGGATGGCCTACTGGTACTCCTCGACGGATCAGGTGCTCGTCACGCGTTATGCAGCGCTATTCGAGCACGCGCAATTGAAGGAAGCGGCCACGCACATCGCCGACCGGCGCGATCTACCGACGTTCAGCGATGCGCATCACAACCTCTTCCGGATTTTGAAGTGACGCATCGGTCCAAGAGCCAAAGGCGCAGCCGACAGCGATGTCCGAGAGCGCGCAGCGCGATAGGAAACAGCGCTGTCGCCCCGGCGCAGGCCGGGGCCCAGTGTCTTTGGTCTTTCGCTTTTACGGATCGGTCCAGGAGCGCAGGAAACCAGCGTTTGCCCCGCAAGCAGCGCCCTAACATGACCCACCGATATGGTCAGATCGAGGTCAGTCATGGATCCGGTGAACATAGCCCGTGCAAAGGCACAATTGTCGGAGCTCGTCGAACGTGCGGAGCGCGGCGAAGAGGTCATCATTACGCGCGGCAACAAGCCGGTCGTGCGGCTTGTCCCGCTGCGCAAGCGCGGCAAGCGAAAGTCGGGTGCGGCCAAGGGGCAGATCTGGATGGCGCCTGATTTCGACAAGACGCCGGATGAATTCAAGGACTATCTCGTCTGATGCAATTGCTGCTCGATACGCACGCCGCCCTTTGGTGGTGGACGGACGACAAGTTGCTGAGCCGCCGCTCGTACAGCGCGATCGAAGACGACCGCAACATTTGCCACGTCAGTATTGCCACGATCTGGCAATGCGTGATCAAGTGCGCAACGAAGAAGATGCGCCTGCCGGCGCCGGCGTGTGAATTCTTCGTCGAGCGGATGAAGGACAACGCTTTCTCGCTGTTGCCGCTCGATCTGCGCCATTGCGTGCACTGGAGTCGCTGCCGGGCGGCGCGACGCGCGATCCGTTCGACGGCTGCTGGCGGCGCAGGCGGGATCCCGATCGACTGACGCTTGTTTCCTCTGACAAGGCGTTCGAAGCGTTGCGTGTGAAGCGGCTCTGGTAAGGCAGCGCCCTTGGTCCGCGCGGTAGGCACTCGGTCGGCAATAGCGTGCAATTGGTTATCAGAGCGCAGCTGGGTTGCTTCTCCGCACTAGACTCCCGTTGTCAACGCAATTCGTGTTCCGGGGGAAACGATGTTCAGCAGGATTTTTGCGGCCTTGTGGCTGCTAGCATTCGCGCCTGCGTCTCTCGCGCGGCCCACGCTATCGATTGAGGACTTTGCCAAGCCGCCGGCGTATGCCAATCCCGTCCTGTCGCGTGACGGCAAGCACTTTGCCGTGACGACCCCGATCAACGGGCGGATGAACCTCGCCGTCGTCGATCTTGAAACCCGCAAAGGAGCGGCGCTCACCAACTTCAAGGACTTCGATGTCATCGACGTCGCATGGGTTGGCAACGATCTGCTGCTGTTTTCCCTCGGTCAATTCAACACGCCCACCGGCGTTGGGCGCTTCGACGGCGGCGGCCTGTTCATGGTGAGCCGCGACGGCAAAGAGTCGCGTCGCCTCTCCTCAACCGTGCGTGACCTGCGCGCGCAGCGGCAGTTCGTTTACCGCAGGTACGAGGTTCTGCGCACGCTGCCCAACAGCGATGACGAGGTCATCGTCGATGGCAACATGCGCGATGCCGAATCGCTTGATCTTTATCGGCTCAACGTTCGGACCGGAAAGGCAACCCTGATCACCGAGAATCGCCCGACGCGCGCATTCCGCTGGGTACTTGATCGCCAGTATGTGCCGCGCGTCGTGACGTCTTCGATCAAGGACACGACGACCCTCGTCGTTCACTATCGGAAGGATGAAAAAGCTCCTTGGGAGGAATTGACCCGGTATGACCGATCAAAGGGTCCGGCGTTTGTTCCGCTTGCTTTCGACGCCAACAATCAGACGCTGCAGATTGCGTTCAATGGCGACCGCGAAACGATGGCGATCCATCGCTACGATCCCAACGCGAAAAAGCTCGGTGAACTGATCGCGCACCATCCGCGGTATGACATAGGCGCTGATGCGTCCGGCGAGCGGGTCGTTGGCTTGCTGCTTGACCCCAAGACCGACGAAATCACTGGCTACTCAGTCGCTGCGGACAAACCGCAGACCGAATGGATCGATCCCGCGTATGCCCGAACTCAGCGAATGATCGACGGCGCGCTGCCGGAGACGTACAACACCTTCCGCCGCACGCCTGATGGCAAACGCTTGGTCGTGACGGCGCGGTCGGATCGCCACCCGGTCCGCTGGTATTTGCTCGATGAAGACAAGAAGACGCTGGAAGAACTGTTCGCGAGCCGCCCGTGGATCAAGCCGGAGCAGTTGGTCGAAATGCAGCCGTTCCAGCTGAAGACCCGCGACGGCCTTGAAGTGCTCTCGTACTACTTCTTGCCCAGCAATCGCAAACCCGGCGAACGCCTACCGACCGTCGTGCATATCCACGGCGGGCCGGCTGTCCGTGCCGATTTCTGGGGATCATTCACATTCGGCGTCACGGAGGCGCAACTCTTGGCCTCGCGCGGCTATGCGGTGGTCGTTCCCAATTTTCGCGTGACGCCGGGACTGGGAAGCAAGGTGTACTACAGCGGCTTCGGTACCTTTGGCCGACAAATGCTCGATGACCACGAAGATGCCGCGAAGTGGGCCGTCAAGGAGGGGTTTGCCGATCCTGACCGCATCTGTATCTCGGGCGCGAGCTATGGCGGCTATGCGACGCTGATGTCTCTTGCGAAATTTCCCGCGACATTTCGGTGTGGCATCGCTGGACTCGTGGTCAGTGACGTCAAACTGATACTGACTTCTCCCGCCGGAGACATTCCGTACAGCGAGGTGGCAGTCGAATTTTGGAAGAGCATGGTTGGCGTGGATAGCGTGTCGAAGATCCCTGGTGAAATTTCGCCTGTCAACCTCGCGGCTCGAATCAAACATCCCGTCATGATGTACGCGGGCGCCGACGACATTCGTACGCCGCTCGAACAAACATCAGGGATGCAGCGAGCACTTTCTTCGGCAGGCAATCCGCCGCGCAAGGTGATCATCAAAGCAGAAGAGGGGCATGGCTTCGGCAAGATCGAGAACCGAGTTGAGCTCTACCAAGAGATGCTGAAGTTTCTCGATCAACACATCGGCGCAGGTAGTAAGCGCTGAATCCGCGTAGCTACCGCTCCCACGCCGGCGCACCGCCCGCATCGAGCCCGTACTTGGCCACCGCCTGCTTCGCCAGCGCGGGATCGATTGCCGACAACGCGGCCACCGCGATCGCGTGACGGTCCACCTCGAAAAACCGCCGCAGACTCGCACGCAAGTCGCTGCGCCCGAATCCGTCGGTTCCCAGCACGACGTATCGGTCACGCACCCACGGCCGTATGAGGTCGGGCACCGCGGCCACATAGTCGTTAGCCGCAACAATCGGCAGGCCGTTCGCCGACAATTGCTGCTCGATCCAGCACGTGCCGCGCGCATTGCCGAGACGGCGGCTGCGCTCGAGCGCCATCGCTTCACGACGCAATTCGGTGAAGCTCGTGACCGAGTACACATCGGCGTTGATGCCGAAATCGTTCTCGAGCAGATCGGCCGCGGCGAGTGCTTCGCGCAGAATCGTTCCTGCTCCGAGCAGCCGCACGCGGGCAGCGCCTTTCGCAGAAGGCCGCACGCAGTACATGCCGCGGAGAATTCCGGCGCGAATGTTGGCCGGCTCCGTCGGCTGCGGATAGTTCTCGTTCATCACCGTGACGTAGTAAAAAACATCCTCCTGCGCGGTCAGCATCCGTCGCATGCCGTCATCGATGATCACCGCCAGCTCGTACGCGAAGCACGGGTCATACGCGCGGCAGTTTGGAATCGTGCTGGCGACAAGGTGGCTCGACCCGTCCTGGTGCTGCAAACCTTCGCCGGCAAGCGTCGTGCGGCCGGCCGTGGCGCCGAGCAGAAAGCCGCGCGCGCGTGAATCGGCCGCGGCCCAGATCGCATCGCCCACGCGCTGGAATCCGAACATCGAGTAATAGATATAGAACGGCAGCAATGCGATACCGTGCGCCGAGTAGCTGGTCGCCGCCGCCACCCAGCTTGCGATCGCGCCCGCTTCGGTGATCCCTTCCTCGAGGATCTGGCCGTCGATCGCTTCCCTGTAGTAGCTGACCTGGCTTTGATCCTCAGGCTCGTACAACTGCCCGAGCGGCGAATAGATGCCGATCTGCCGGAACAGATCCGCCATGCCGAAAGTGCGCGCCTCATCGGCGATGATCGGCACGATGCGTTTGCCCAGCACCGGATTCTTCAGCAGCGTTCCGGCCATGCGCACGAACGCCATCGTGGTCGACATCTCGCGCCCCGCGGCTTCGAGCGCGAACTTCGCAAACGTTTCGAGCGCGGGCGTTGCCACCGGCTCGCATTGCGCCGAACGCGCCGGCAGATAGCCGCCGAGCTTGGCGCGTCGCGCGTGCAGATACTTGATCTCGGGTGCCTCAGCCGACGGCCGCACGAACGCGCAGTCGTCGACCTGCGCATCGGACAGCGGCAGCGCAAAACGATCGCGAATCTCCAGCAGTTGCGGCGTGTCGAGTTTCTTCTGCTGATGCGTGGTCATGCGGCCCTGGCCCGCGGCACCCATGCCGTAGCCCTTCTTGGTCTTCGCAAGAATCACGGTGGGCCGGCCGCGATGATGGGTGGCGGCGTGATAGGCGGCGTAGATCTTTATGGGGTCGTGTCCGCCGCGCCGCAAACG
>Ga0187893_10013913_pt1 | contig 11092 bp, 14 predicted proteins | sample MA1701074metaG_FD_139574 | JGI IMG/M metagenome (GOLD analysis project Ga0187893, IMG submission 139574) | White microbial mat communities from a basaltic lava cave in the Kipuka Kanohina Cave System on the Island of Hawaii, USA - MA170107-4 metaG ...
GCTCCACCCGGGAGAAGGTCCGCTCCAGGCCGCCGCGGCCCTCGAGGGCGAGGTCCTCCTCTCCCAGGCGGGCGCTCAAGGCCACGAGCCGGCGCACGGTGGCCTTGCGGGAGCGTCGCCAGAGCCAGAGGACGACGAGCAGCAGGAACCCGCCGCCGGCGAGCGCGCCGATGGTCGCGGGCTCCATTTCCACTCACCCGAGGATAAGGGCCGGGGCGCCGAAGTTGGCGGAGCCAGGCGCGGGTCAGGCCGGCGGGTGACCGATGCGGCGGGGCGGCTCGATCAGGTGCGCCACCGGTTCCCGGCCTCGGGCTCGCACCAAGGGGCCGGCGGCCGGCGCGCCTCGGGCGCCAGCCGCTGCCGATGGGGAGGCGGCGTGTCAGGCGACGGTCCCAGCAGGAAGGATCCACTCGACGATCTGACCGGTTACGCCGGAGATGAGATCGAAATCGCGGTCGTAGTGGAGCACGACGAGTCCCGCGGACTCGGCTGCGGCAGCGATGAGAAGGTCGGCGATTTTCGCCCCTCGCTGAGTGCTCCGCTCGGCGAGGGCATCCTGCACCTCCACGGCTCGGTCCAGGACGCGCTGGGTCATGGCCACGAACGGCCACCCGTACCGCTCGGCTCGGAGTCGGAGATGGTCCGCCGGGCTGGTCGACGTGAAGCCGGCCTCCAGGTCGGTCGGGGTGCAGCGGGCGACCAGTCCCGCCTCGATCAGGGGGCCGAGGCGCGCCGCCACCGACGGGTTGGATCGTCGGGCGAGCGCCGACGTGTCCCCGAGGTAGTAGGCGTTCAGCCCCACGCCGCTCGGCGAGATTCTGGGTCGACGAGGGCCGACTCGCCGACGCCGCGATCGGCGAGGAGCGCCTCCCGTCGCCGGGCGAGCGCGAGGACCTCGTCGAAGGCCTCGTCCACCGTGGCTTTCAGGGTCCGAGTGCCCAGCAACTGGCGCACTGCCTCGAGTTTCTCGTCGTCGACTTCGATAAGACGCTTCGTCACGCCAAAGGATATCCTCTGCGACAGACGGAGATAGCCCTCGCCGGCCTCGCGGGATCCGCCGTGTTGCAGCCGCGCGCCGCCGGCCGGGAACTTAGGGGATTCTTGGAGCGCTCTTACCCGCCCTTAACGGTGGAACGGCACCGTGTCGGCATGAGCGTGCTCGGGCGCGGCGTGCGCAACGCGTTCCGGAACGGCATCCGGACGTTCTCCATCGTGGTCATCCTCTCCCTCAGCATCGCCATGGCCCTGGCCATGCTCCTGGCGCGCGACGCCGTGGGCGAGCGCATCGCGTCGGTGGAGGGCTCGATCGGCAACCTCATCACCATCTCCCCGGCGGGGTTCCGGGGCCTCCAAGGCGGCGGCGAGCCGCTGGTCGAGGCGGACCTGGTGGCTTTGGCGTCGACCCCGCACGTGGTCGGTCTGACCATGGCGCTCCAGGACCGGCTGACGACGGCGGACACCAACCTCCAGTCGGCCATCGACCCGGGCACGCTCGGGAGGCGCATCCTCGGGGGCCAAGGCGGCCAAGGCGGCCAAGGCGGACAGGGCTCGGGCGGCAACCCGGGCGGGCAGGGCGGGTTCGCCACCCCCTTCGGTCCCGCCGGCCCGGCGGCAGGAGGGGCGGCCGGCGCCGGCCAGGGCGGGTTCGTCCTGCCCGTCACGGTGCTGGGCACGACCGATCCGACCGGCCTCCAAGCGCTGGGAGGCGGGCGCGTCCAGGTCCAGGACGGGGCGCTCTTCGACGCCGGCGCGGACGACCACGTGGCTGTGGTCGGCGCCCGGCTGGCGGAGAAGAACGGCTTGGCCGTCGGCGCCACGTTCACCGCCTACGGCGCCACGCTCACCGTCTCGGGGATCATCACCGCCGGCAACGCCTTCACCGACAGCGCCGCCATCGTCCCCCTGCACACCCTCCAGCGCCTGACCGGCCAGCCCGGCGCGGTGACCTCGGCGACCGTGCAGATCGACTCCATCAAGAACGTGGAGGCGGCCCACGCCGCCATCGCCGGGAAGCTGGGCGGCGGGGCCGACGTGGTGAGCCAGCAGGACACCTCCCAGCAGGCCCTCGAGCCGCTGAACAACATCCGCAGCGTGTCGGCCTTCAGCCTCACCGGGGCGGTGGTGGCCGGCGCCGCCATCATCTTCCTGACCATGCTGATGATCGTCCGGGAGCGGCGGCGGGAGATCGCCGTCCTGAAGGCCATCGGCGCCCCGAGCGGCAAGGTTGTCTCCCAGTTCGTGGCCGAGGCGGTCACCTTCGCCGGGATGGCCGCGGCCGTGGGCTTGGTGGGCGGCATCCTGGCCGGCAACCCGGTCACACGGCTGCTCATCAACAGCAACGAGCCGTCCCCGGCTGTCCCCACCGCCGGCGCCGGGCCGCTGGCTGGGATCCGCCAGGCCGGCCGCGTCGTCGGACAACTGCCCAACCAGGCCGCGGGGCTGAACTTCGACACCATCCGGGCCTCGGTGGGGTGGGACCTCGTCGGCTACGGGCTGCTCGCCGCCCTCGTCATCGCCGTCGCCGGCAGCGTCATCCCCTCGTACTTCATCACCAAGGTCCGGCCCGCAGAAGTGCTGAGGGGGGAGTGACGTGCTCAAGGTGGCCAACCTCACCAAGGAGTTCGCCCGGGGCGACCGCAAGGTGGTGGCCCTGGCCGGCGTGAGCTTCGCGCTGGGCGCAGGCCAGTTCGCCTCGGTCGTGGGCAAGAGCGGCAGCGGCAAGAGCACGCTCCTCTCCCTGCTCGGCGCCCTCGACAAGCCCACCGCGGGCCGGATCGAGGTTGACGGCCAGGAGATCACCGCGGTGCGGGACCGGGCGCTGGCGACCTACCGGCGGGCCAAGATCGGCTTCGTGTTCCAGGGCTACAACCTGGTGCCCAACCTCACGGCCCTCCAGAACGTGATGCTGCCCATGGAGCTGGCCGGCGCGAGCCGGCGGGAGCGGCGGCGGCGGGCGGTGGAGCTGCTGGACCAGGTCGAGCTGGACGGGGCCAAGCAGGACCGCCGGCCGGGCCGGCTCTCGGGCGGCGAGGAGCAGCGCGTGGCCATCGCCCGGGCCCTGGCCAACCGGCCCAAGGTCGTCCTCGCCGACGAGCCCACCGGCAACCTGGACAGCCAGACGGGGAAGCGCATCGTCGACCTCCTCCGGGGCCTGGCGACGTCAGAGCAGGCGACGATCCTCGTCGTCACCCACGACATGGCCATCGCCGGACGCACCGACGTCACCTTCCGGCTCAAGGACGGGCGGTTGGTGGCCTGAGCCGCGGGCGGGGGCCGGCGCCGGCAGGGTGATGCGGGCGGTGGTGCCGCCTCCGGGCCGGGGCTCGGCGGCGACCTGGCCACCGTGGAGGTCCACGATCTCCTTGACGATGGCCAGGCCCAGACCGGAGCCGGGGAGGGAGCGGGTCGCGCCGGCCCGGTAGAAGCGGTCGAACACCCGAGCCCGGTCCTCGGGCGCGATCCCGGGGCCGCGGTCGGCCACCTCCACCCGGCCGGCGGCCACCAGGATGTCCACCGCCGCCGGCGCGACGCTGAACTTGAGGGCGTTGTCCACCAGGTTGGAGACGGCGCGGTCGAGCATCCCCCGGCGGCCCTCCACCACCACGGCGCCGGCGGCGGGGGCGTCGACGGAGATCGTCCGGCCGCTCCGGCGGCGGAAGCGGGCCGCCACCTCGTCCACCACCTCGGCCAGGTCCACCGGCGCTGCGGGTTCCTCGGCCCGCGCCGCGGTGGCCAGCTCCACCAGCTCGACGACGAGGTGCGAGAGGTCGTCCAGCTCGCGGCTCGTCTCCTCCAACAGGGCCCGCCGCTCGCCGCCGGCCAGGGAGTCGCCCGCCCGGCGGAGGAACTCGACGTTGGTGCGGATCGCCGTCAGCGGCGTGCGCAGCTCGTGGCTGGCGTCGACCACCAGGCGGCGCTGCTGCTCCCGGGACGTGCGGAGCGCGGCGAGCATGGTGTTGAAGCTGGCGGCCAGGCGGGCGACCTCGTCGTGGCCCGCGACCTCGATGGGCGCGGCCAGCTCCTGGGTGGCGGCGACCCGCTCGGACGCCTCGGTCAGCCGCTCGATGGGCTTGGTGGCGCGCTTGGCGACCGCCCAGGCGACCGCGGCGGCGATGGCCGTGCCCGCCGCGGCCAGGCCGAGCAGCCGGGCCCGGAGCGACGCGAGGACGGCGTCGTTCTCGAGCTGGCTGCGGGCCACCTGCACCGCGCCCCCGCCGGCGACGGGCGCGGTCAAGAGGCGGTACCGCGCCCCGCCGACAGTGGCGTTGCGGAGCCGGCGCGGGCCGCCGTCGCGGGCGAGGGCGACATCGCCGGCGTCGACCGGCAGGGCGGGCTGGCCGGTGACCCGGGCGACCACCGAACCGTCCCCGCGGAGGACCTGGGTCACCGAGTCGAGGGCGACCAGCGTCTCGGGCAGGCCGCCGCCGAGGGCCAGCAGGGGCAACGGGAGCGATCGGGCCTGGGCGCCCTCGGCGGTCCTGACCAATCGGGCGGCCCGTGTCGCGAGGAAGCGGTCGGTCTCGGCCCGCAGTTCCCGGCTGGCGGTGCGGTAGGCCGCGTACGCCCCCCCGGCGATGGCGAGGGCGACGATCGCCCCCACCATGGCCGTCAGGCGGGTGCGCAGCGTCATCCGGCCTGGAGCGTGTAGCCCACGCCCCGCACCGTCCGGATGAGCCGCGGCCGCCCGGCGGCCTCGGTCTTGCGCCGGAGGTAGCTGATGTACACGTCGAGCGACTTGGACGACGTCTCGAACTCGAAGCCCCAGATGCGCTGGTAGATCTGCTCACGGGTGAGCACGATGCCGGCGTTGTGCATGAGCAGCTCCAGCAGGTCGAACTCGGTCTTGGTGAGGTCGAGCGGGTCGGCGCCGCGCCGGGCCTGGCGGCGGTGCGGGTCGAGGTGAAGGTCGCCGGCGGTAAGGCCGCCGTCGCGGCCGCTGACGCTGGTGCGGCGCAGCAACGCCCGCACCCGGGCCAGTAGCTCGTCGAGGGAGAACGGCTTCACCAGGTAGTCGTCCGCCCCCGCGTCCAGGCCGGCGACCCGGTCGTGCACCTCGTGGCGGGCGGTGAGCATGAGCACGGGCGTGCGGTCGCCCCGCTCCCGCAACTGCCGGCACACGCTCAACCCGTCCATCCGGGGCATGAGAACGTCGAGCAGGACGACGTCGGGGCGCAGGTCGAGAACGGCCGCCAGGGCCGCCTGGCCGTCGGCGGCGGTGGCCACGTCGTACCCCTCGAAGGCGAGCACCCGCGCCACCGACGCCAGCACCCGCTCGTCGTCCTCGGCGATGAGCACCCGGCCCCGAGCGGCAGCCACGACCCTGTTGTACCGCCTCCGGGTTAGAGAACGGTTAGAGGCGCCGCCGAGCCGCACCCGCCCGCACCCGCCCTAGTACGCCTGGATGGCGTTGAGGGACGCGTTGGCGAACGGGCGGGGCAACGGCACGTAGCCCAGGCTCTCGGCCGCCCGCTGGCCGTCGGTCACGGCCCAGGCGGCGAAGTGGCGGAGGGCGGTGGCCACCGGCGGGTCCAGGCCGCGGCGGAAGATCACGTAGCTGAACGTGGACAGCGGGTAGGCGCCGGGGGACTCGGGCAGGAAGTACAGCCGCGCCACGGTGCTGAAGGGCCGGAAGCTGGCGCCGGCCAGCGCCGCCAGCACTGCCTCCGGCGTCGGGCCGACGTACCGGCCGGCCCGGTTCTGGATCAGCGCCACGGGGACCCCGCCCCGGCGCGCGTGGGCCAGGCCGGCGTAGCCGATGGCGCCGGAGATCCGCTTGACCGCACTGACGGCCGCTTCCGAGCCCCGCACCCCCTGGCCACGGGGGAAGCGGCTGGTGAAGCCCACGCCGAGCCCCCAGTTGACGGTCTCCTGGAGGTAGGCGGTGAAGACTTGAGTGGCGCCCGAGCCGTCCGACCGGACGATCGTGGTGATGCCCAGGTTCGGGAGGCGGACGTTGGGGTTGTCGGCCCGGATCTCGGGCTCGTCCCACCGGGTGATACGCCCGCCGAAGATGCCGCTCAACGTCCCGGGGGACAGGCGCAGCTCGCCCACGTCGGGCAGGTTGTAGGGGAGGGCGATGCCCCCGGCCGCCCAGGGCGTCTGGAGGAAGCCCTGCGACCCGCCGGCGGTGACCTCGTCCCGCTCGCTCAGGGGGACGTCCGAGGTCACGAACTGGCCCTCGCCCGCCTTGAACCGTTCCACGGCTTCGGCCGAGCCCGCGCCCTCGTAGGCCACCTCCACGTCGGGGGCGATCCCTCGGTACTCCTCGATCCACTCCCTGAGGAGCGGCTCGACGAACGTCGATCCTGCGCCCTCGAGCCGGGCCGCGTCGGACGCGGCCGGCGGCTGGAGCAGGCCCGTCGCGGGCGTGGTGTCGGGCAGGCTTGGGCCGCACCCGCTGGCGACGGCCAGCACGGCCGCCACCAGGATCGCCAACGCCCTACTCGTCGAGGTCCTCCTCGGGCACGCCCAGGTCCCAGTCGAGCAGGAGGGCCTCCCGCTCGGCGTCGCGCGCCACCCGCTCCCGGTTGCGCCGGAACTGGGGGTCGTGGGGCGGGAGCAAGAGCAGGCGGGCCAGGGCTCGTTCCCGGAACGGCTCGACCACGCTCCGGTCGCCGAACGTCGACAGAACGTCCCAGTGGGGGGCGACGGGGCCCAGGTACACGACGCGCACATGGCCCCGCGGGGCCTGCTGTTCGAACTCCTCGGACGACTCGACCATCGTGGCACGCAGGCTATCGGGAACTCGCGGCCATCCCCGGTCGTCTATGTCTCCGTAAGACCGTACGGGAACCACATCCCGGTCCCGTCCGTTTAGTGGTGGGGGGCCTAGCGAGGAGGTCCGATGGACAGCCAGTGGATGGCGGAAGGCAACTGCAGGCAGGAGTCGCCTTCGGTCTTCTTCCCAAGTGACGGCGTCGGCGTGGAGGTGGCGCGCCGCGTCTGCGCGGGCTGCCCGGTGAAGGCGCCGTGTTTGGAGTACGCCCTCGCCAACGGCATCGACCATGGCGTGTGGGGCGGGGCCTCCGAGCGGGAACGTCGCCGCATCGGCCGCCGCCGCCGCCTCGAACGGGCCGCGTCGCTCGCGGGCCGGAACTAGCCGGCCGGGGCCGTCCTGGGGCCGGCCGGGCCGTCCTGGGCGTGGGGCAGGCCAAGCGCCCGGCGGGCGTTAAGCGAGCGGCTGGATCAGGGCCCGGCAGACCTGGCGGAGGCGGCGCAACAGCGACGGAGAACCGCTGGTCAGGGGCAGGGAGCGGGCGGCCGCCAGCACCTGGCTGAGGGGCGCGTCGCTCACCGCCGTGTAAACCATCCCCGAGGCGGCCCACACCACCACGTGGCCCCCGGGCCAGGCGTACCGCACGCCCGTGCTGGCGGCCAGCTCGACATCGGCGCCGGCGGGCAGGTGGCTCCTGTCGAGCCGGCCCGCCTGCTGGAACACCGACAGGTCGTAGAGCCCGTCGCTGTAGAGCAACTGGGTCACGCCCGAGCGCTTGTACACGCCGATCCGCTGGTAACCGCCGGCCAGGCCGGCTGCCGCCTTCGGGGCGGCGACCGGCTCCGGCGCCACATTGACGATGGTCTGCGGCCGCTCGGGCGCGGCCGTCGCCCCGCCGACCGTCACCGTCTCGAACTCGACGGTGCGGGACGGTTCTCCGCCCGCCCCCTCGAACTGCTCGCGCCGCAGCAGAAGCCCGCTGGCCTGGTCGAGCGCCAGGCGCTCCAGGAGCGCCCCGCCGTGGCGCACCTCGATCACGTTGGCGGGCCGCCCGCTCACCGTAGCCACGGCGGCGGCGGCGATCTGGTACTTGAGGGCGGGGTCGGGGCGGCCCGATCCGACCTGGTCAGACGGCCACAACAGGTCCCACACCCCGCCCGCGTGCTCCACCAGCCGCTGCCCGGGCGAGGCCATGGCGGCGACGCCGCCCCGCACCACGACCGAGCCGTTGGCGCCGCGCACGCTGAGCAGCTCGCTGCGGGCGGTCACCCCGTCGAACCAGCGGATCCGGAGCGTGCCCTCGAAGTTGACCCGAGCGGCGCCGCGGCCGGCGCGCTGGAGCGGGCTCTCCTCGGCCGCGACGAGGCTCGCCGAGAGCGCCGCCAGGGACGCGATCGCCAGCCCGGCGATGGCTCGTCTCACTTGCGAAAGGTGACCGGGACGCCGAGCGGGGCCAGGCGGCTCAGCGGATCGCTGCCGAGCGACGCACCGGTGGCGTGGGCCTCGACCAGGCGGTTGACCGGCGGCGACACCGGGTCCTGCTGGGGAGCGGCGACCGCGAGCAGGGCCACCGCCGCCGCCGCGCTGCCGGCGAAGGCCAGCACCTTGCGCCGCAGCGACGGGGCGCCGAAGCCGATCCCCCCCACGCCGGGGAACCGGGCGACGACTGGGGTCTCCTCGGGCGGCTCGTCCCGCAAGACCCGCTCGTAGAACCCGGCCGGCGGCTCGACCACGGGCAGCCCCCGCACCCACGCCCGGGCGGCGCCGACGTCCTCCAGCTCGTGGAGGCACGCCGGGCACACCGACAGGTGGGCCTGGGCCGCCTCCACCGCCCGCTGGGTCAGCTCACCGTCGAGCAGCCCGGACAGGAGGTCGCCGAGGTGGCCTCGGCGGCCGAAGTCGACCTTCACGGCTCGGCCCGTCCCGACGCGGTCATCGCAAGGCCTCCCGGAGCAGGGCGCGCCCGCGGTGGAGCCGGCTCCGGACGGTGCCGATGGGCACGTCCAATGCGTCGCTGATCTCCTGGTACGACAGCCCGACCACGTCCGAGAGCACCACCGCCGACCGGTAGTCGGGCGGCAAGCCCCGCACCGCCCGCTGCACGTCCGCAGAGAGCGCCGACGCCTCGAAGTCGGCGTCGGCCCCCGCTACGGGCGGCAGGACGGTGTCGGGCTCCTCCGGCAGCAGGTCCAGCGGGCGGCGCCGGCGGCGGCGCACGTCGTCCAGGAATGCGTTCGTGGTGATCCTGCTCAACCACCCTTCCATCGATCCCGGCTGGTACCGCTCGAGGCCTTTGCGCACCCGGAGCAACACCTCCTGCACGAGATCCTGCGCGTCGTCGTCGTTCCCTGTGAGGCGGTACGCCACGTTGTAGAGGAACCGCCCGTACTTCCGGGCGATCTCCCCCCACGAGGGCACATCCTCTTCGGTCATGGGAACGACGGCAGGCGCCGCCTGGTTCCCGCCTCGGCCTAAGCGGGAGGCGCTTCCTTGCGGGCCTGGGCCTCCCGCTCGGCCAGCAAGGCGTCGAGCTCGGCCTTGGTCATGGTGACCTTTTCCTCGGCGGCGGCCGGTGCGGGGCCGGCGGACGGGGCCGGGTCGGCCGCCGCTTCGCTGACGCCCTTCTTGAACTCCTTGGACGCCTCACCGATGGAGCGGGCCAGCTTGGGCAGCTTGGTCGACCCGAACAGCAGCAGGACGACGAGCAGCAGGATGATCAGTTCGAACGGTCCGACGCTGGGCATGGTGCCCCCAGGCTACAGGCCTGAGCCGCGAGCGCCATGTCGTCGGGACTGCCGACGACGAAGGGGGCCGGCCCAGTGTTCAGGATCAGCTCGTCGACGCCCAGTTCACCCCAAGCGGCGACCTGCTCCCGCACCTCGTCGACGGTGCCCACCAGCCGGCCCTGGCGCCACTCGTCGAGGCTGATCCGGTCCAGGACGCCGGGCGGGGAGAGCGATCGCAGGCGCTCGTACCGCTGGGCCAGGTCGGCCTCGTCCTCGCCCACCAGGGTGTGGAGGCCGAGCGAGCGGGTGACGGTGGCCGGATCCCGGCCGGCCGCCGCGCACGCCCGCTCCAGCGCAACCAGCCGCTCCCGGTAGCCCTCAGGCGTCCAGACCCACACCGTGTTCCAGCCGTCGGCGTGGCGGGCGATCAGCCGGAGGAGCCGGTCGCCGCCCTTGCCCCCGACCCAGATGGGGGGGGCGGGCCGCTGCCGCGGCGGGGGCAGGCACGGCGGCGGCTCGTCGGGAGACCACGTCCGCCGCACCGCGGCGATAGCCCTCCCCAGGTCGGCGATGCGGGCGCCCGCGGGCCTGAACGGCAACCCGGCGGCGGCGAACTCCGGCTCGTACCAGCCCGCGCCCATCCCGACGGTGAGGCGCCCGGCCGAGATCACGTCCAGGGTCGCCAGGGCCTTGGCCAGGAGGGTGGGCGGCCGGAGCGGGCCGCACACGACCAGCGTGCCCAGCCGCGGGGCGGTCGTGACCCGGGCCAGCGCGGCCAGGCCCGGGAGGGGGTCGTAGGACCAGCCCCGCTCGGCGGGGCCGCCGTAGCGGCTCAGGTCCCAGAACAGGTGGTCGGCGAGCCACAGCGAGCCGAAGCCCAGCGACTCCGCGCGCCGGGCCCAGTCCACCACCGTCGCCCACCGCAGGGGCCGCTCGCCCGGTACGGAGAACTCGAACTGGGGAAGGGCCAGGCCGACGCGCACGGTGTGCGAGCGTACGTCCCGTGCTGGAGTGCGTCGTCAACGTGAGCGAAGGCCGCGATCAGGCGGTGATCGGCGCCCTCGCCGCCGCCGCCGGGCGTTACCTGCTCGACGTCCATTCCGACCCGCACCACCACCGCAGCGTGCTGACGCTGGCGAGCGAGGACGGCGCCGGCCTGGAAGCCGCGGTACGCGCCCTGGCCGCCGAGGCCGTGGCCCGCATCGACTTGCGCGGCCACGCCGGCGCCCACCCCCGCCTGGGCGCGGTCGACGTGGTTCCCTGGGTTCCCCTGGCGGTCGCCGAGCGGGACCGCTTCGCACGGTGGGCCGCCGACACGCTCCACGTCCCCTGTTTCCTGTACGGCCCGGAGCGGCCGCTGCCCGAAGTCCGCCGCCGGGCCTTCCGCGACCTCAGCCCGGACACCGGCCCGCCCCAACCCCACCTGACCGCGGGGGCGATGTGCGTGGGCGCCCGGCCCTTCCTGGTGGCGTACAACGTCTGGCTGGCGCCGGGGACGGCGGCGGAGGTGGCGCGCCGTATCGCTCGGGGGCTTCGCAGCCCGGCGGTGCGGGCCCTCGGGCTCGACCTGGGCGGAGGGCGCGTGCAGGTGTCGATGAACCTGCTCGACCCCGATGCGGTGACCCCCGCCGACGCCTACGACGCCGTCGCC
>Ga0187893_10013914_pt1 | contig 11091 bp, 10 predicted proteins | sample MA1701074metaG_FD_139574 | JGI IMG/M metagenome (GOLD analysis project Ga0187893, IMG submission 139574) | White microbial mat communities from a basaltic lava cave in the Kipuka Kanohina Cave System on the Island of Hawaii, USA - MA170107-4 metaG ...
ATTCAGCTCACGTTTTGACTGCAAGTAAAACTGCGCTGCATAAAAGCTCCCCTGCGAATAGGTAGGAAAATAGCCGAATCCCCCATGCGACCAATGTACATCCTGCAGCACGCCCGAAGCATCATCTGTAACTTCAATTCCCAGGTATTTACTGTACTTTTCATTCCATGCATCCGGCAGATCATCGGTTTTCATATCTCCTTTTATCAATGCACATTCAATTTCGAATCGGATAAGTACGTGCAAATGATAGGTTATTTCATCGGCATTGGTGCGGATCAATGAAGGCGTAACAGTATTTATTCCTTTGTAAAATTTTTCCAGCGGAATATTTTTCAGATTTTCAGGAAATAATTTTTGCAGCTCCGGATAATGAAACTCCCAGAACGGCAGCGACCGCGCTACATTATTTTCCCACATCCGGCTTTGCGATTCATGAATGGCAAGCGACAAATACTCTCCGGATGGAAGCCCGTAATCTTCTGCGGGTAGCCCCTGCTCGTACAAAGCATGGCCGCACTCATGAACGGTACTCCAGGTCATTTCGCGAAAATCCGATTCATTGATGCGTGTGGTGATGCGTACATCTCCGGCATTGAAATTTGTAGTAAAAGGGTGAGTGGAAATATCCTGCCTGCCTGCATTAAAATCATAATTCAGATTTTTCAGCAGGTACATTCCAAAATTCCATTGCCGGTCACGGTCATAATGTTTTGTCAGGAACGAAGTGTCAGGTACAGGTTTTGAAAAAATTTTTTGTGCAAATGGAATCAGCTCTGCCTTTACTTTTTCAAACAAAGAATTCAATTGGGCTACCGTTGAGTCCGGCTCATACAATCCAAGCAACGCATTATACGGATGATCGTCATATCCGAGCAGTTCACATTCTTCCCTTTTCAATTGAAGCAATTCATCGAGATGCGGTTTGAATAATGAAAATTTTTTTTCTGCTTTTGCTTTCTGCCATACATGGAAGCATTCCGGTATTTTCCGGTTGAGTTTCAACACAAATTCTCCGGGATATTTCCGCTGTTCCTCATGCTTACGGAATGATTCTTTTACATTTCTGATTTCTTTTTCTGAAAGGGATTTATCCTTAAGCAATGTTTTTAAAATCCTGCCCACCGGAGCGGCAGTAAACCAGCGATGCGAAACACTTGAGAGTGTAGCAATCTGCCGCGCCCGAAATGAAGCTCCCGCATCAGGCATATTGACCTCCTGGTCCCATTGAAGCAAATCGGCAGCATATTTTACATCTGCTATTTTGCGCATGGCTTTGCAATATTTCCTGTATTGCCTGTTCACTCTTTCGTTTTTTTACTGATGGAATACAGCAACAGATGAATCCATCCTGCTAACAGCAGTAATCCACCCAAAGGAGTAACCGGACCGAGAAATTTTAAATCCATTCCTATCAAACTGCGCAGCGATAAAAAATAAATGGAACCGCTGAATAAAATTATTCCGGTTGCAAATAAATAGCCCGCCCTGATGAGGAGCTTATTTCCGGAATAGTGCAACAGAATATGTACTGCAATCAGTGCAAGGGAATGATAAAACTGGTAACGCACCCCTGTTTCGAAAGAACTTAGCTGATGCAGGTCAAGATGATCTTTAAGCCAATGAGCGCCAAAAGCTCCGGCCATAACTGCCAGTGCACCCGAAACAGAAGCGAACACCAGAAATCCATTACTGCACATCAAATGATTTTGCTTTTCATCCATAAACGATCCGTGCGTTTTGAAAATAGTTATTCATCACCTGAAAAATCTTCACTCTCCTTCGAAAAATTCAGCATAGTGCTCATCAGGTCCCGGAAACGCACTCCGCTTTCGAGCGGCTTTTTACTGATTTGCGAGCACTCAGCCAGGCCGTGAAGAATAAATTCTTTCTGCAATAATTGCTGCGGCCGGTCCAACCCTTTAAAATATTTTTTTACAAAATCAGAAGGAAACGGACAGGAAGAAAGTGCATGTTCAAACTCATGATCGGCAATATGGTGGAGCAGGTCCAGTTCGTTTCCCAATGCAAACCATTCAATAATATTTGAGTATGGATTTAATTGTTTTGCTTTTTTTGCTTTTTCCGGATCAGGATAAACGGATTCAAATTCGCTGCGAATGGCTTTTCCGATCAGTGTATTTGCCACCACGCTGATGCCTTCCACCTCCCCCTCATAAACAAGTTCTACCTTTCCGGTAATGGAAGGAATTATTCCGTAGAGGTCCGAAATGCGTGCCGAAGTTTTTTTCGAACCGCTTTTAATCATCCTTTGCTCGCAAACACTGTAGAGCGCTTCAAGTGCTGAAATGGTCAACCGTGCCGAAACCCCGCTTTTCTGATCCACATATTCGCTTTTGCGTGCTTCCATCGCCACACGTTCGATGAGCCGGAACATCAACTCATCCACCATGATATTCTTCTTCTGTTCGTCCGGAATGTGTGCTTCCTGCCGGGTAATTGCGGAGGATATTTCCACTGACCGCGGATAATGGGTGAGTATCTGGCTTCCGATGCGGTCTTTAAGCGGAGTTACGATGCTTCCCCTGTTGGTGTAGTCTTCGGGATTAGCGGTGAAAATAAAAAGAATGTCGAGCGGAAGGCGAAGCTTGAAGCCCCTGATTTGAATATCACCCTCCTGAAGGATATTAAATAACGCTACCTGTATGCGCGGCTGAAGGTCGGGTAATTCATTGATCACAAAAATATGCCGGTTGCTTCGCGGCACCAGCCCGTAGTGAATCACCCGTTCATCAGCATAGGTGAGTTTCATAGCAGCGGCTTTGATGGGGTCAATATCTCCGATCAGATCGGCCACGGTAACATCGGGCGTTGCAAGCTTTTCAACATATCGCTCATTCCGGTGTATCCACTCCACCGGAGTTTCATCACCAAGTGAAGCAATACGGTCTTTTGCATAACCCGAAACAGGGTTCAGCGGATCATCATTCAGCTCGGTGCCTTCCACCACTGGCACATATTCATCAAGAAGACGGGTCATAAGCCGGGCTATGCGCGTTTTTGCCTGTCCCCGCAATCCGAGAAAAATAATGTTGTGCTTTGAAAGCAAGGCGGTATGCAATTGAGGGATTACCGTTTCTTCAAATCCGATGATTTCCGGAAATACATTTTTGTTTTCCGAAAGGGCATGAATCAGATTACTTCGGATTTCATCCCGGATGCTGCGGTATGAATATCCTGATTTTTTGAGCAATCCTGTATTTTTTATTTCACTTCTATTCATGCTATTCTGCGAATATGAACAAAAAACCGATTATTCTTATGAATTGTTATTGAATATTTATTTATTTTGTACTCCGGAATTTAATCGAATCACTTAATCTCAAATCAATTTTAAATTGCAATGAAAAATAAAATTTGGCTAATAAAATTAATTTTCCTGCTTACTTCAGTATTGCTGAGTGAAAAGAATTTGAATGCATAGGATGAGAAAAAATTTCAGATCCGGGCTGGGTTCGGCTGGAGCGTTTATGCCACTTCAAGTGAGTTTATTTATACCATTGGCGGAATTGATTTTATCAGCAGAGACAAAGACGGAGCTGCAACGGTTCACATGCCCGTAGAAGTGAGGTATCATTTTTCGGAACGGTTTAATGCAAATCTTGATATGAAATTCGGCTCTTATCTTTATGATCCGGACAGCTCCGAAGGAAAAAGCAATGGATTTGTTGTGATCGGAATCGCTGCCGAATACAGCATCGTAAGCTATGAAAATTTTAAATGGTATGCAGGGGCGGGATTCAATGGCGCCTCCCTGCAGCTCGAAGAGCGATATGAAATTTTCGGAATTCCATTTGAGGATATTTACAATTATACAGGAGGGGGATTTCGAATGAATACCGGTGTGCTTTGGTTTTTTACAGGAACGACTGGGCTTAATTTTAACCTGGGCTTTGATAGTCACAATTTCACCCTTCAGTCCGTTGATAGAAACGGGCAGAAACAGGATTTGTCAAATATTGAAGGGAAGCTTACTGTGACCGGAATGGATGGAACCATCGGCTTAGTGTTCCGATTCTGAATGATGTGATGCCGGGGAATCCCCCTACTCTTTGAAAAGTAAAAAATGAAGTGCTTTTATTTAATTCCGTATTCCAGCTTAACGGTAATGGTAGCTGTTTTTCGTTTTGATGAGGTGTTAAAAGTTCCTCCCCATGAAAAATCCTCAGCAGAATTCTGGGCGGTAATCTGAAAAACGCCCATATCGGCTTTCCTAAGGTTTCCGACACGACATCCGGCATTCTCTGCAATGCGCTGGGCACGGGTTTTTGCATCGCGTGTTGCTTCGGCAATCATTTCAATTTTCAGTTCGCTCAGCTTGGTATAGTAATATTGAGGATGGTCGGAATAAAACTCCACGCCTGAATTAATCAGCTCGCTAACCTTTCTTGAAATTTCTTCCACCTTGTTCACTTCATTCGATTCTATCTGCACGCTCTGCTGCAATGAAAATCCTGAAAAAACCGATTTCATCCGTCTGCCTTCATTGCTGAAAACATCATCATATTCTTTGCGGATGTCCACAGCGGAAAAAATAATATTATCGGGTTGAATTCCTTTTGATACAAGATATTTCTGAATGCTTTCACGGTCACGGTCCAGCTCGGAATATGCATCCTTCAGGTTTATATTTTTCCTCGTGAATGTGCCGCTCCAAACAATCAGGTCTGAAACAAAATCTTTCTTTCCCAGGCCTGTCACCTGAATAGCATCCCTGCCCGCATTCCTGTTTTTAAATGCTGACGCAAATATCAGTGCAGTGATGATTATGGCAGATGCGATAATGATGGATTGGAGATGCGGTTTCATTTTAATAGAAAATTAAATATCTGAAATGAGAACGGTCAGTAAGTATTTATGTTGCGGAAACCAAAAAAATATGCCCGAAATGAAAATAATGCACAATTTATTTCAAAAACCTGCTTTTCGAAACAAATGCCTTTTCAGCAATCTTGCTTTTTGCATCGTTAAAATAGGAATCGGGATTGATGCTGCTGTGCAATACAAATTGAATGGTTGTATCAGCCGGAAATGCCTGCAGTGTAATGGCGGACTGATTGTTTCCCTCTATTCGAAGCTGACATACGGGCTGGTTTGCGCCCGGAGAATAATTATCAATGAATTCACTGCTGCTGAGGTATGCAATGGACTGAATATAATTTGCCGCTTCAGCAGAATCGCATCGCTGTCCCTCAATGGTCCACCCGGCAATGGAATCTTTCACCATCACAAAGCTGCTGTCGCCCGCATAAATGAATGCAATCCTTTGCCAGTCCTGCTGATTTCCTTTTGTCAGGTTGTGATTGCGCCACGAGTTGAACGGCTGGTTTACATTGAATGAAAGAAATCCATCCACAGTATAAACTTCTTTTTCATCATACATGCGCACATAGGTAATTCCGCTTCGGGTCTCATTATTGTAACCGAATTTACCTACCATGATGTCATAAGTTTTCGAAGGAGTGATAAACTTAATGCGCGTTCCGGAAGTATCGCTCACCAGCAGATCATCCCATTTATCGCTTGAGATGGCAGCTAAGCTCTGCGATTTTAAAAGTGCAAATTGTCCAAGTAAACTTCTTACCGTCATGGAATCAACAGAAGCTGTTATTTTTCCATTGGTAACTTCCCACTTATTGTTGGCTTTGATAAACTTGATTTCCTTTCTGTCTTCCGCTTTGGGATATATCAGAATGGAATTTACGCTGGACGTATCCATCGAAATAAATTCATTTCGGAAGGTGCTTTCATCCGAGCCGTTGTCGCTGAAATATGTGAACCATACAATGGCGCCAAGTATCGCCATCAGAATTAAAAGTGTTTTGGTGCTGAGCTTGCTGAACATGGGAGAATTTTAAGGTTTCAAGTTTAAGTTCACGAGGTAAACAGTGAGGCGTGACTCTTTGCTTTCAACTCGCGATGGCGGGCAATGTCTCTTCTTTTAAAGTTTCTGATTTAAAGTTATTAAAATCCGAAATCAAAAATCCGCATTCCGCAATCAAATATAATCTTCATCCATCCTTTTCTTTTTCAGGTTTCGTTTCATCTGCATCCGGACCATTCCGTATCCCACAATACCTATGATAGGGAGAAGAAAATTGATGTATTTGTAAAATGTTTTTTGACCGTCTTCAATTTGTGTGAGGGGGCGCGAAGTAACTCCTTTTGTCCGGAGTTCAATCAATCCGGTGTCGTCCGAAAGCCAGTCAATGGAATTAACCAGCAGGTTTACATTATCAGGGGGTAGCTGCTGTGCCTGCTGTCCTTCGCCATTCACAGCGAAAGCTCCATTGGTGATTACAATCATTTTTGAGTTCATGGTTCCGGACAATTTTCCGGAAAATGCCGCAGCCATAGGAATGTCCGATTGCGGAAAATCCGCTTCTGCCCACTGCTTTTGCACCTGGAAAAATACAGGCGCCTGCTGCGTTCCCGATTTTTTGGAAGACTTAATCAAAGGGGTGTATTGAATGGCAGAGTCTCCGGTAAAATTAAGAGGGCTGGCAAACTGAAACATGATTTGCTCTATTCCTTTTACTGCAGGATGGTCGGCAAAATTGTTTACCAGGGGGAAGTACGGAAAGTTCAGGTTGGTCATAAAGCTGAACATTCCCTGCTGCTGTCGCACCTGCACGCTGCCGCACTGCGCATCAATCACCAGCTTATCTTCAATATTTATTTTTTTTGATGCCAGCCAATCCTCCAAACCTGTGTGCTTTGCATTAGCCATGCTTTGCTGCAAATCGGCTGTCTGCCGGCTGTAGGCAATCATCAGATTCTTACCTTGTGATAAAAATGCATCGAGCTGCTGAAGATGCGAAGGGGGGAAAGAATCCTGCGGGTCAATGATAACAAGCGTTTTGAACCGGTCGGGAACAGGCGTGGTGTCATTCTGCGTGAACATTTCCAGGTTGTACAGAACAGATAATGCATTAGCTGCCTGCTGAATGGCATCCTGTTTTGCTTCGCCATGTCCCTGTAATAATCCGATGGTGGGTTTGTTTTCGATGGTAAGCTTTTTAATATTGGAAGATAATGAATATTCCATCGCTGCTCCCGGCTGCATAAATGGAATACTTTCCTTGCGCTCTCCCATCTGGATCACTGCACCGAGAAATGCTTTCTGCTGCTTCATCTGATCTTTTTCGCGTACATTAATCATCACCGGCTGAACTCCATTCTGCATGGCTTCGCGCTCCTTTTCTTCCTTCTCATTCGGATTGATGAAGTCATACACCACTTTGCCTTTCGAACGGTTGGCGTATTCAACCAAAAGCTCTTTAAAATCTCTTTTCGTTTTTGCAATATCAGGAGGTAGGTTTTCAGAAAAATATGCTTTTACTGTTACCGGCTTTTCAAGATTTTTCAGCAAATCAGTCGTTGCCTTGCTGAGCGTGTATTGCTTATCGCTGGTGAAATCGAGCCGGAAAAAATACCGGTCCGACAAAAAATTAATCAGCACAATAATACCGATGGTAAGGAGTAAAAAATTTATAACGGATTTTTTGCTTTTCATATCAATCGGCTAAGTTTCGTTTTGATAAAGTAATTTCTGAAGAAATCAATGCAATCAGTATGATGGAGAAGAAATAAATCAGGTCTTTGCTGTCAATCACTCCCCGCGAAATGGATTCGAAGTGACCCGAAATTCCAAGATAGCTGATAATGGCGCCAAGCCCCCCTGTGAAATTCTGCGCCAGCACATCAAAGATAATATGGAAGAAAAGCCCGATAAATAATGCAAGGAGAAATGCCACAATCTGGTTATGTGTAATGCTGCTGGTGAATAAGCCGATGCTGATATACGTGGCGCTCATCAGTATTAATCCGAGATAGCCGGTGATGGTAGCTCCATGGTCCATAGGTCCAAGCTTCCATACAGTTAAATAATACGGTATGGTGATAGCAAGCGCGGAAACTATCAGTAGAAGGCAGGCAAGAAATTTTCCGAAAACGATTTGCCATTCGGTGATGGGCTTTGTCAGCAATAATTCAAGCGTTCCGGATTTATTTTCTTCCGCAAACATGCGCATAGTGATGGCTGGGATAAAAAAGAAAAGTGTCCAGTAGGAAATTCCGAAAAAAACCTGCAGGTCTGCCTGGTTGCGCAGAAAAATATCGGCTCCATATAGCCATGTGAAAAATCCTGTAAGGCCCAGAAATGCAACAATCATGATGTATGCCATCAGCGAATCAAAGAATCCGTGAAGCTCCTTTTTTGTAATTATCCAGATTTTGTTCATGAAAAATATCAGTTATTCAGGTAAAGTGGAATGATGGAATGATGGAATGGTTGAATGGCATTATGGCTAAATGAATGGAAATTGATTATTGAACATCGAACATTAAACATTAAACCTTAAACCTTAAACATAAACTACCTTCTTGCTACTATCTGCTATTTCAATTAACCGTCAAATCCCTGAACAAATCCTCCAGCTTGGTTTCGATGCCCGACATTTCGGTAAGCACCCAGTTGTTTTTCACACATGCTTCAAAGATGGCTCTGCGCGAAGACAAATCGGGCTTGCTTTGCACTTCAAAATAATTATTCACTCCCGGCATGGGGTCAACCATAGCTACCGTGTCGAGCACTCTGAGGGTGGAGAAAATCATATCGCGGTTGCCGTCCTCAATTTTCACCCTCAATAATTCTCTTCCGGTTGCCTGCTTTCGCAGATTTTCAGGAGTTCCGTCAGCAACAATTTTTCCTTTATTGATAATCAGAATCCGGTCGCAGGTAGCTTCCACTTCAGGAAGGATATGCGTACTCAGGATTACGGTTTTCTCTTTGCCGATTTCTTTTATCAGCCGCCTTATTTCCACAATCTGGTTCGGGTCTAATCCGGATGTGGGTTCATCAAGCACCAGCACCTTTGGGTCGTGAATCATCGCCTGAGCAAGCCCCACCCGCTGCCGGTATCCTTTCGAAAGCTCTCCGATGCTTTTGTGTTTTTCAGCCGCCAGCCCGCACACACGAATCATCTCAGCAATGCGTGGTTTGATTTTGGTTTTAGTCACCCCCTGCAATGCGGCTGTGTAAGCAAGGTAATCAATAATGGGCATGTCGAGATACAGCGGATTATTTTCCGGCAAATATCCAATCAGCTTTTTCACTTCGGTGCTTTCTTGTTTAACGCTGTGGTTTCCCACTTTCACATCTCCCTTATTGGGTGCCATCATGCACGTAATAATTTTCATGGTAGTGGTTTTACCCGCACCGTTGGGTCCCAGAAAACCCAGCACTTCACCGGTTTTTACATGAAATGAAATGTTATCAACCGCTTTTTGCGGTCCGTATTTTTTGGTTACGCCTTCAACGAGGATATCCATGCGGATGAAGATTAAGGTTCATCTCAGTTCAGCCGAGATAAAGTTCTATGTTTGATAGTGCCAGATAATTATGATAAAAAAAAATTGCGGTGCGAAAATAAATTTTTGTTGAATAAAAGAATAAAGGGAACATGAAAAAAGTTCTGATAAATCTTAAAATTCTGTTAAATCACGATTTCATAAATGCAATAGATGGGAATGTCTTTGCCGGCTTTCAGCTCAATGTGCGAATCGGTTACTGCCCAAATCGTAGTATAAACGGATTTTTTACCGGAGGCGGTGGCAAAAATAATTTTTACTTTTTGCTTGAAATCATTGCCAAGCATCAGTGCTTCATGAAGCACAGTCATCCGGTGGTTCCGTGCTTCGGATGTAGGAAGCACATCGCCCGCTGAAACAGGTGGAAAATGGAGATCAGCAATCTGCTCTTTCAAAATTAATTCTGCATCCATAATATAAAATCAGTCAAGCGCACAAATTAATAAAATTTTCTATTTACCCGTCTGCTTTTTTATAGAGAAAAGAGCCGGATCCGATTTGGTTAATAATAATTAGGGCGTCCCTAAAAACTATCGGATTGAGGAATAGTGCCCGCTGTTTAAAAAATTTGACGGATATTGGTGATGCCCGTTAATGAATGACTCCCCATTTGCTTAAGATAATTTATTTTCGTTTCGGATTTTCGCTTCACTCCTTTCGGGAAAATGAAAAAATTATTTAAAATCATCAGGATATCGGTTTTTGTATGCGGTGTACTTTTTATATCGTTCGTTATTCTCAGCTTTACAGATATTCCGTTCTATGCATATCACCGGCTGGGGTCGGAAGGGACCGCTCCCGATTCACCTCCTGAACTGATTGTGGTGCTCGGTGGGGCAGGCATGCCAAGCCCTGACGGACTGATGCGCAGCTTTCATGGTGCTGCAGCAGCGCAGATTTATAAACATGCACAAATTATCCTGGCGCTGCCTTTAAATAAGAATTCAACCGACAGCTTACACCAGCTCCGGCTGATGGAGCGTGAGCTCCTCCTTCGCGGCATTGATTCAAGCCGCATCCGTTACGAACCTTACGGATTCAATACCCGTTCGCAGGCAATGAACATCAGCAGCATGTTTGCGGAAGTACGTTCGAAACCATCCCTCCTGCTGATTACATCACCCGAACACATGTACCGGGCAGTGCATACGTTCCGGAAAGCGGGATTCTCAAAAATATCCGGAAGCGCAGCATTCGAAAAGCCATCGGATCCGGAAATGGTACGCGATAGAGGAGCTTCGCACGATTTGCGCGTGAAAAACCTTGACCTTCGTTACAATATGTGGAGCTACCTGAATTATGAGCTGCTCGTTATGCGCGAGTATATCGCTATCTGTTATTATAAATTAAAAGGTTGGATCTGACATTGCACAGCCGCATTCACTTCCTGCCACCATGCACCGGCTAAACGGTGATCAGATGGTTTCGGCTTTTCGTGCCATGCGCTTGCGGTCGTTTTCATCGAGCAGGATTTTGCGCAGCCGCAGTGCTTTTGGGGTTACTTCGAGGTATTCGTCATTTTCAATATACTCCATCGCTTCTTCGAGCGAAAAATTAATTTTCGGGGCAATGCGTACTGCTTCATCGCTGCCGGAGGCGCGAACATTGCTTAGCTTTTTGGCTTCACACACATTTACCACAAGGTCGGAAGGGCGAACATGCGAACCAATCACCTGCCCCGTATAAACCACCTGGCCC
>Ga0187893_10013915_pt1 | contig 11091 bp, 10 predicted proteins | sample MA1701074metaG_FD_139574 | JGI IMG/M metagenome (GOLD analysis project Ga0187893, IMG submission 139574) | White microbial mat communities from a basaltic lava cave in the Kipuka Kanohina Cave System on the Island of Hawaii, USA - MA170107-4 metaG ...
ACGCTGTCGAAGAGCTCGCCGGCTCCGACGCCTCGGTCAAAGGGATCTGGTGCGTGCCGCAGTACAGCAACCCGACCGGTATCACCTACGCCGACGCCGTGGTCGATCGGCTGGCCGGCATGACCACGGCGGCCCGCGACTTCCGCATCTTCTGGGACAACGCCTACGCCGTGCATCATCTGGTCGAGCGCCCGGCCCGACTGAAGAACATCCTCGCCGCCTGCCGGGCCGCTGGACATCCCGATCGCCCGCTCATCTTCACATCGACGTCGAAGATCAGCTTCGCCGGCGCCGGGGTGTCCGTGTTCGCCGGCAGCGCCGCCAACGTGCGCCACATGCTGGCCGGCATGTCGATCCAGACGATCGGAGCCGACAAGCTCAACCAGCTGCGCCACGTGCGCTACTTCAAAGATGCAGCCGGCATCACCGCGCACATGCGCGGCCACGCCGCCATTCTCAAGCCCAAGTTCGACGCCGTGGTCGAAATCCTCGAGCGCGAGCTCGGCGGCACCGGGATCGCCGAGTGGAGCCGGCCACAGGGTGGCTACTTCATCAGCCTCGACACCCTCGACGGCTGCGCCGCCAAGGTCGTCGCCATGGCCGACGCGGCCGGCGTGAAGCTGACCAAGGCCGGCGCGACGTTCCCCCATGGAAGGGACCCGCGCGACCGCAACATCCGTCTCGCGCCAAGCCTCCCGGGGCTCGAAGAAATCCGCCAATCGATGGAGCTGGTCGCTCTCTGCGTTCAGCTCGTCAGCGCGGAACAGTTGAGCGCCTGACGAACCAGCCGCGCTCCGCGCGGCACCGGCGCCCCAGCGGCGCGCCTGGGTCAGCGGCGCCACGCTCGCATCGCCGCCATCGCATCGTCGAGCATCGGCCGTATGGCGACTGCTGCCTCGGTCTCCGCGCGTGCCGGCACGGCACGCAGAAACGCGATGTACTCCGCCGGCAGACCGTGCTCCAGCGCGCCTTCGATGAGCAGACCCATGTACCGCGTCGACGGGCAGAGCGCCGCGTCGCGCCGGTCGGACACCAAGGTCGCGGCCTCGACGTCGCATCGCTCACCCAGCGTCGTGACCGAGATCGTCCGCCGCACATAGTTGCCGATCAGCACACCCTCGGTGAGATCGATCATCTCGAGCGCGCCGGCAGAGACTTCGTACAAGACGCCGTGCACCTCGGCGTCCGGATCGGGCACGATGTTCGCGAACGACTCGCCGATCGGCACCAGCGGCGGCTTGTCCAGCACCAGCCGCCACCCCGGTGCCCGCCCCGCCATCGCCCGGACGAACTCGATTCCGCGCCGCCCGCAGAACGTCGCCCTCTGCATGTTCGAGCCGTACGCGAAGTACCACACCCCCGTCATGCGCCGCGCATACGCCGCTCGATTCGGATGAGCAAGCGCCTCCCACCCAAGTGTCCTCCCCCCGTGAGCATCCGCGCCGCTTTTCCCGACAATTCGTCCGCGCCGGGCAAATTTGGAGGGGCCGCGCCCTCCAAAGACTCGCGTCGAAGCGTTGGGGAGAATAGCCGGGCGAAGCCCGTCGGCGCGAACGGGGGAGGCCAGGAGGGGCGCCCGGTCAGACACCATGCCCACTCCACTTCGCGGAATGGGCTGGCCGTGCAACTCTAGTCCGGCGGACGTCCGTTCCGCAGGGAGGTGCTGATGCTCACGCAATGGTTGCGGTGCACGTGGCTGTGCTCCGTCCTTGGTTGCTGTGCCTTCGTCGGTCTGTCGCCAATCCTCGCCCGCGCCGATTCAGCCACCGAGCCGCCGCTCGCGCTCGCCACCAACGATGCGCGGCTCAGGTGGGGGCCGTGCCCAGCGATCTTTCCCACCGGCTGTGAGATCGCCGTCCTGCACGGCGATCCTGCCAAACCGAATGCAGACGCATTCCTCAAAGTGCCGGCGAACTACACGATCCCACCTCATTGGCACACGTCGGCGGAGCGCATGGTCCTCATCGCGGGAGAGCTGCGGGTCGAGTACGCGGGGCACCGCCCGGACGCCCTCACGCCGGGCATGTATGCGTATGGACCGCCCAAGGCGCCGCACAAAGCGTCGTGTAGCGCGGCGGGGCCGTGCGTGCTCTTCATCGCATTCGAGTCCCCGGTCGACGCGCACGCCGCCACGGGCGGCGCAGAGTAATCATCAGCCAGATGCGCCCGCAGCCCTTTGTCGAACCATGGCGCGCCACCGCGCTTCGCACCGGCACGATGGCGCTGGCGATCGGCGTTGGTGTGGGTCTGTACCAACGGCGGCTCGCGGCGGTGCCGCTGACGACGTTGACCGCCCTCTGGTTTACGCTCGGTGGCCACTGGGTCGAGGTCCTGCTGCGCAATCGGCTCCGCCACCGCATCGGCGGCCCGGTGCCGCTGCAAGTCGTCGCTCGCCTCGCTTGCTGGTTTGCAGCAGGGTCCGTGCTCTACGCGGGCGCGCTGGCGACCCGGGCGATCATCGCAGACCGGAGCGCTGACCCGTGGCCGGGGTGGACTGTTGGCATCGCCTTTGTGGGGCTGGAGCTGCTCGTCCACTTGGTGCTGTACGCGCGCGGGCTACCCAGCTTCTACGATGGCCGCGGCTAGCCGCTTGGCGATCGCCCCCCGCCCTGCCCCCGGCGGCGACGGCGCGCCGCCCTCCAGAGTGCGCGTGAGGCCCGGCGGCGGGAAGCGGGGCGTCAGTCGAAGGTGTACTCGAGGGCGCCGGTGTAGATGACATCGGCGCGGAGGCCGGCGCGGTTGAGGGGAAACTGGAAACCAGCGCCGATGACGATGTTGCCGATCGGGTTGAGCTTGAAGGCGACGCTCGACTGGTAGACGTCGTCGTTGATGTCGTCGCGGTCGTCGTCGTGGAAGCCGAGAAAGTCGAGGGCCAGGGTCAGCCCGTCGAAGGCCCGCGCGTCGGCGCCGGCGATCCACTGCGACTGGCTGACGTCATCGTTGCTGCGAAACGAGTATCCGGCGTTGACGTGCGGGGAGAGGCGACCAAACGTCTTCGACATGACCAGGGTCGGGGTGAACGTCGGCGCGTGGAATCCGAGCAGCTCGTCGGCATTGCCGGTCGGGACGGTGAGCACCGCGACCCCGGCGACGTCGACGTAGCGCGTGTTGGCGAAGTTCCACTTTCCGCGCAGGTAGACGCCGCCGGTGCCGACGGCCGAATCGTCGAATTGATCCACGGCGCAGCGGAAGTCGGTGGCACATTCGCCAGTGCCCCCGATGACGACACCCCGCTGGTTCACCGTGAAGAACGCGCCCTGGTCGCCGTTCGGGTCGGTGATGACGGCCTTGGCGTTCGCCTGCATGTGGGCCTGATTGATCGACAGGGCGAGGCTCACGTCGATCGAATCGGTCAGTCCATAGGCCGCCGCGAGGAAGAACAGGTTGAATCCGAAATTGAGACTCAGGTGCGTCTCCAGCCGGTTGTCGCGCGCCACCGCCTGGTCGTCCGCCGGCAGCCGGGCGAGGAACCCGGGTGACAATGCGCTCTGCGAGGTGTGCAGACTGCTGAGCCGGTCGCCAGAGGCCAGCGGACGCCTCGAGCTCGTTGAAGAGCACCGCGACGGGGTCGACGGCGTCGACGGGCTGAACGGCGCCTACGAGCTGTCCGTCCGCCCTTCGGGCGGCACGGGCGCGCCAAGGCGCGCCTCTACATCACGGCTATTCGCGCGGCAGCGGCGTTCGGGTGGCTGGTGTCTCGTGCTATGCGACCATCACGCGGGGGACACTGAATGCCCGACATCTACACCAGGGTCACGGAGGCCGCGGCACCGATTCTCGAGGGTCTCATGGCTGCACTCGAGCGGCGCGCCGCCGATCCGCAGCTCCGAGCGATGCTGAACACGTATCTGACCGACGCGGCCCTCCCGCCCGGAGCTCGGGTGCTGGAGGTGGGCTGCGGCACGGGGGCGGTGACCCGAGCGGTCTCGCAGTGGCCCGCAGTATCCGCCGCGGTGGGGGTCGACCCGTCTCCCGTCTTCGTCGCCAAGGCTCGCGAGCTGGCGCGCGATCTGCCCTCCGTCAGCTTCGAAACCGCGGACGGGCGTTCCCTGCCATTCGCCGCGGCGTCGTTCGAGGCGGTCGTCTTCCACACCACGCTCTGTCACGTGCCGGAGCCGGTGCGAGCACTGCGCGAGGCCGTGCGGGTCGTTCGACCCGGCGGCTGCGTGGCGGTTTTCGACGGCGACTACGCGACCGCCACCCTGGCGATCCGAGCCGGAGACCGTCTCGAGTCGTGCGCCGAGGCGTTTCGCGAGCACTTCGTCCACGATCCCTGGATCGCGCGGCGATTGGCCACCTTGGTGAGCGGCATCGGTCTCCAGGTCGAATGCGTTCGCAGCCACGGCTACGTGGAGACCCTCGCGCCGGGATTCATGCTCGCCAGCTGGGTGGACATGGGAGCCGATGCCCTCGCCGCCTCCGGACGCGCTGACGCCAACGCGGCGGCAGAGCTGAAGGCGGAGGCGCGACGCCGCATCGCCAGCGGGGAGTATTTCGGGCACATCGCGTACCTGAGTCTCGTGGCGCGCAAACCGCCGGCGGCCTAGGAGAGCTCTGGCTGGGATCCTCCGCCCCGCCCCGGCGGCGACGGCGCGCCGCCCTCCACAAGACGGAGACGGCAACTAGCCTTGATCAGACAAGAGATTTTCACACGGAGACACCGAGACACGGAGAATTCGCGGGTGAACCTCGCCTCGAGTCCGATTCGCGAACGTCATAGACGATGAGGTTGGTGACGAGCGGCCAACAGGCTCGTGGCTCGTATCTCCTCCGCGTCTCCGTGCCTCCGTGTGAAATTTTTCTGTCACATCAAGGCTAGATGTGCAGCGCGCGGCCGAAGGCGTCGAGCGTGGACTCGCCGATCACCTCCGACAACGTCGGGTGCGGGAAGATGCAGTGCATGAGCTCGGCTTCGGTGGTCTCGAGCGTCTTGGCGATGACGAAACCGTGGATCAGCTCGGTGGCGTCGGGGCCGATGAGGTGGGCGCCGAGGAGCGCGCCGGTGGAGCCGTCGAAGACGGTCTTCACCAGTCCTTCCGTTTCGCCGAGCGCGATCGCCTTGCCGTTGGCCTGGTAGGGGAAGCGGCCGACCCGAACCTCGCGACCGTTGGCGCGCGCCGCCGCTTCGGTGAGGCCGACGCTGGCCACCTGCGGCCGGCAGTAGGTGCAGGCCGGGATGTTCGTCGGCTCGAGCGGCCGCACACCGGACACCCCGGCGAGGTGCTCGACGCACACGACGGCTTCGTGACTCGCCTTGTGCGCAAGCCACGGTGGACCGACCACGTCGCCGATCGCATAGAGGCCCGGCTCCCCGGTTGCGAGCCACTCGTTCACGACGATGTGGCCCTGCTCGACCTCGGCGCGCGTCGCCTCCAGGCCGATGCCCTCCACGTTGCCGGTGATGCCGACAGCCAGGATGACTCGCTCGACGGTCACCGGCGACAGCACGCCGCCGCCGAGATCAACCACGGCCGTGACGTCGTCGCGCCCTTTCTCGACCGACTGCACCGTCGCCTTGGTGTGAATGCGAATGCCGCGCTTTTCGAACGTCTTGCGGGCCGCGGCGGAGATCTCTTCGTCCTCGGCCGGCAGAATGCGGGGCAACGCCTCCACCACCGTCACCTCGGAGCCCATGTCGCGATAGAAGCTCGCGAACTCGATGCCGATCGCGCCGGCACCGATGATCAGGAGCGACTGCGGCAGTCGCTCCGGCACCAACGCTTCCTTGTAGGTCCAGATCAACGCGCCGTCCGGCTCGATTCCCGGCAACCCCCGGGCGCGTGCGCCGGTGGCGACGATGACGTGCGCCGCAGCCGACTCGCCCACCACCGTCCCCGCCTTCTCCACGACAATACGTCCCCCGCCCAGCAGCCGGCCGTGCCCGTCGATCACATCGACCGTGTTCTTCCGCATCAGATGGCGCACGCCGGCCGAGAGCCGCTTGGCCACCGCACGCGACCGCGCCACGACCTTGGCGAAGTCGACGCGCACGTTGTCGGCGCTGAACCCGTGCGCGTCGAGGTGGTGCAGCAGATCGTTGATCTCGGCGGTGCGCAGCAGCGCTTTGGTCGGGATGCAGCCCCAGTTGAGGCAGATGCCGCCGAGCTGCTCGCGCTCGACCAGCGCCGTGCGCAGACCCAGCTGACGCGCGCGGATGGCGGCCACATAGCCACCCGGTCCGCCGCCGAGGATGATCACGTCGTATTCCGCTGCCGCCATTCCGCTCACCTCTCAGTGGAGGGCGCCGCTTCTGCGCCGCCATGGCCGCGCGGAAGCGCGGCCCTCCACGGTTCCTACCAGAGGTGTGTCCGCCGCGCCGCTTGACGGAGACGCCCCGGTGGAGCTATTAACCAAATCAATCGGACCATGGGCAACAGTATAAGGGCACTGCATAGTAGCGAGGAGAGCAAATGCCGACGCCTACTCTGACAGCCGGACAGCGGACTGGACTGGCGGCGACCTTCCGCACCGACGCGTGGTGGGTCGAGCCGTTGTGGACCGGGGTGGGGTTCGCGCTGTTCGTCATCTATGCGAACTGGGCCGCCTTCCAGGGCGATCACTACTTTTACGGTGGGTACCTCTCGCCGTTCTACTCGCCGGTGTTCTTCACCGATCCTACCCGCCCCGGCGCTGCGCCGGTCGAGCATGCCGTGTTCGGCGTGTGGCCACAGTGGCTGCAGAGCATCTGGCCACCCTTTTTTCCGTCCTCGCCCGCCTGGCTCATTCTCGCCGGCCCACTCTCGTTCCGCCTCACCTGCTACTACTACCGCAAGTTCTACTATCGGGCGTACTTCCTCACGCCGCCCGCCTGCGCGGTCGGGGCCCGCCCGCAGCGCAACTACCGTGGCGAGACCGCCCTGCTCGTCTTCCAGAATCTGCATCGCTACGCGCTCTACATCGCCATCCTGATCGTGTGCGTCCTGTCGTACGACGCCTACCTCGCCTTCTGGCGCGACGGGCGCTTCGGCATCGGCGTCGGCACGGTCGTGCTGCTGATCAACGCCGTGCTGCTCGCCGCCTATACGTTCGGTTGTCACTCGTTCCGTCATCTGATCGGCGGACAGCTCAACTGCTTCACCTGCGACAACGCCGCCCGCACCCGCCACGGCATCTGGGAGCGCGCGTCATGGCTGAACGCGCGCCACATGCTGTTCGCCTGGCTCAGCCTGGTCTGGGTGGGCTTTGCCGACTTCTACGTGCGCATGGTGTCGATGGGCTACATCCACGACGTCAGCACCTGGGGCTGAGCGATGGCGGACCTTTCCGATATCCAAACCGTCGAGCACGACGTCGTCGTCATCGGCGCCGGCGGCGCCGGCCTGCGCGCCGCGGTCGAGTGCGGGACGCAGGGACTCTCCACCGGCCTGGTGTGCAAGTCGCTGCTCGGCAAGGCGCACACCGTCATGGCCGAGGGGGGCTGCGCGGCCGCGCTCGGCAACGTCGCGCCGAAGGACAACTGGCGGATTCATTTCCGCGACACCATGCGCGGCGGCAAGTTCTTGAACGACTGGCGCATGGCCGAGCTGCACGCCAAGAACGCGCCCGACCGCGTGCGCGAGCTCGAGCGCTGGGGCGCCGTGTTCGATCGGACACCCACCGGGTTGATCAGCCAGCGCAACTTCGGCGGGCATCGCTACCCGCGCCTGGCGCACGTCGGCGATCGCACCGGCCTGGAGATGATCCGCACGCTGCAGGACCGCGCCATCCAGGAGCGCAACGTGGCGGTGCACATGGAGTGCACCGCGCTCGAACTGCTGCTCGACGGCGGCGCCGTCGCCGGCGTGCTCGCCTATTGGCGCGACACCGGCCGTCTCTTCCTGCTCAAGACGCGCGCGGTGATTCTCGCCACCGGTGGCGGCGGCCGCGCCTGGCGCTTCACGTCCAACTCCTGGGAATACACCGGCGACGGCTTTGCGCTCGCCTACGAGGCCGGCGCCGAGCTGATCGACATGGAGTTCACCCAGTTCCATCCCACCGGCATGGTGTGGCCACCCTCGGTGCGTGGCATCCTGGTCACCGAAGGCGTGCGCGGCGACGGCGGGATCCTCAAGAACCGCGACGGCGAGCGCTTCATGTTCAACTACATCCCGGAGAAGTTCGCCGCCGAGACCGCCGACACCGTGGAGGAAGCCGACCGCTGGCTGACCGACTCGGAGAAGAACCGCCGGCCCCCCGAGCTGCTCACCCGCGACGTGGTGGCGCGCGCCATCACCCGCGAAGTGGTCGAGGGCCGCGGCTCGCCGCACGGCGGCGTGTTTCTCGACATCGCCTCACGCCGCCCGGCCGATGTCATCAAGCGCAAGCTGCCGTCGATGTACCATCAGTTCAAAGAGCTCGCCGGCGTCGACATCACCGCCGAGCCGATGGAGGTCGGGCCGACGCTTCACTACTTCATGGGCGGCGTGCGGGTGCACCCCGACACGCAGCAATCGTGCGTCCCCGGCCTGTTCGCCGCCGGCGAATGCGCCGGCGGCATGCACGGCGCCAATCGCCTGGGCGGCAACTCCCTGTCCGACCTGCTCGTCTTCGGCCACCTCGCCGGTGTCGGCGCCGCCGACTACGTGCGCGCCGCTGGTCGCCGTGCCAGCGTCGATCAGCGCCAGGTCGACGCGGCCGCCAAGCGCGCCACCGATCCGCTCAATCGCCCGGACGGTATGAACCCCTACGTGGTGACCGAGCGGCTCCAGCACGTCATGGATCGCTACGTGAACATCGTGCGCGACAAGGGCGAGCTCGAGACCGCGTTGGTCGAGCTCGGCAAGCTCGCCACCGAGATCGCCCAGGTCAAGGCGCCGGGCGCCTCGCAGTACAACCCGGGCTGGCATGAGGCCATCGCGTTGCGCTCGCTGCTCATCACCGCCGAAGGCGTCACCCGCGCCGGCCTCATGCGCGAGGAGAGCCGCGGCGCCCACACGCGCGTCGATTTCCCCGGCGAGCGCGACGAGTGGGGGCAGTACACCGTCGTCGTGCGGCGCGGCTCCGACGGCCGCATGGAGGTCCGCAAGGAGAAGCGACCCGATCCGCCCAAGGAGCTCGCGGGCATTGCCTACGCCACCCTTGCCGACCTCGAGGGCGACGGCGCCGCGGCGCAGAAGGGAGCGTAGATGGCGACACGGACCTTCCACATCTGGCGCGGTGACAAGGGCGGCGGCGAGCTGCGCGAGTATCGCATCGAGGTGGACGAGGGCATGGTCGTCCTCGACGTCATCCACCGCATCCAGGCGCGCATGGCGCCCGATCTGGCCGTGCGCTGGAACTGCAAGGCGGGTAAATGCGGCTCATGCAGCTGCGAGATCAACGGCAAGCCGCGCCTGTCGTGCATGACCCGCATGGACACGTTCGGCGCCGACGAGGTCATCACCGTGCAGCCGGTGAAGACCTTCCCGATCATCCGCGACCTGGTGACCGACGTGGCCTGGAACTACCGCCAGAAGCGGCGTATCCCGCCCTTCCGGCCGCGCCAGGCTGACGCCGACGGCAACTACCGGATGCAGCAGGAGGACATCGACCGCATCCAGGAGTTCCGCAAGTGCATCGAGTGCTACCTCTGTCAGGACGTCTGCCACATCCTGCGCGACCAGCAGAAGCAGAACGAGTTCGTCGGGCCGCGCTTCATGATCCTCCTGGCCAACCTCGACATGCACCCGCTCGACACCGCCGATCGGATCAAAGCCATCCGCGACGACTTCGGCTCCGGGTACTGCAACATCACCAAGTGCTGCACCGACGTGTGCCCCGAGCACATCAACATCACCGACAACGGCATCATTCCGCTCAAGGAACGCGTCGTCGACCGCTTCTACGACCCGATCGCCCGCCTCCTGCGCGGCATCGGCGGCGCCAAGAAGACGCCCGCCCCCGCCCTCGACCCCGACGCCTGACGGGATTTCACACGGAGGCACGGAGACACGGAGTCTCTTTTGGAGTGCGGTGGCTTGCCACCGCTTTGGGGGAGGCGTTGGGCGGGTCCGGGATCCGAGCGCGATGATCCAGATCGACTACCTCGCCGGTCATCAGTCGTTCATCCCGACGCTGGTGAGTTGGCACCACGCCGAGTGGGCCCACTTTCACCCTGGAGAGACGATCGACGGTCGCGCGGCACGGCTCCGAGCATCCGCGCGCCACGAAGGATACCGAGCGCGTCGAGTACCTCGGCAAGCGCCGGGTCGTCATGACGATCCGCACCGCCGCTTGAGCAGCGCCGCCAGCGGCCCGATGAAATGCTGCGCGGTGCGCGCTCCTCATGAATCGGCGGCGGCCGATCACGCGCCCTGGACCCGCGCCTGCGCCACTCGACGGAACTCGTGACCGCGCATCCGAACAGCCACCGTGATCCCGCCTCCTGCGCGGCATCGCCGGAATGAGACCGCCCGCGCCAGCCCTCGATCCGGATACCTGATGAAGCGATTCGGCGCCGCGCCAGTAGCCACTTCTCATCGATTGTGGCACACCGAGCACGCCTCCGCGCCGGCACCGATGAGCGGCGGATCGTTGGTCGGATCGTCATCGGCATAGAGCGCGGCGCGCACCTGGACATTCGCTTTGCGGTCCTCCAGGACCGGAAGGAACTTCCACGTCGCCGTGTCCGGAAATGCACCGGCCAGGTTGTACCAGAAGACCGCCCGCTCCGGATTCCCGGCCTTTGCGTAGACATCGCCGAACAGCGTGAGGGCGCCCTGGACCCCGTGCGGTGCCAGGCCCGCGTTGCCGCAGATCTCGGGCTGGGTGGCTGCGCACTGGAGCGTTTCGGGGTCCTCGAGATAGGTGGTTACCAGGGTGAACCCGTGCTGGAAGAGCGGATCGCTCGGCGGCACGAACTGCAGCACCGTGATGTAGTCGAACAGGTTGAAGAAGCTGTTGATCTCGATCGAGCGATCGAGGTCCGCCAGCCCCTCGGCGCGGAGCGCCGCGTCGTTCTCGATCGCGCCCTGGAGGTACTTCGCCGCCGCCGCGAAGCCGGGCAGGCGCGAGTCGCCCGCGCAGCACCTGGAATTCGGCACCGGCAACTGGCCCTGCAACGGCTAGGCTGGCGAGCGCCGCCACCAGGGTCAGGGTGAACACGGCGCGCCGGCGCACGGGGTTCATGAATCC
>Ga0187893_10013916_pt1 | contig 11090 bp, 7 predicted proteins | sample MA1701074metaG_FD_139574 | JGI IMG/M metagenome (GOLD analysis project Ga0187893, IMG submission 139574) | White microbial mat communities from a basaltic lava cave in the Kipuka Kanohina Cave System on the Island of Hawaii, USA - MA170107-4 metaG ...
CTGCTCGTGTGGCTGCACGGGGACGGCGGCGACCGCCGGACGTGCACCGACGGCATTACGCAAATCGCCGACAAATACGGGTTCCTCGTGATCGGCGCCGAGGGCGAAAACCGGACGTGGAAGGACTTCAAGTCGGACAAGGGGTGTGAGGACGACGAGTACCTGATGGGCGCGATCGAGGAGGCCAAGCGGCAGTACAACGTGGACCTCGTGCGCATCTTCGTCGGAGGCCACTCGCGCGGCGGCACCTACACGTCAAGGATCGGCGCGGATTACTGGGAAGTTTTCGCGGCGGGCGGCCTTCACAACGGCGTCTGGATTTCGCAGCCGGGCGCCCAGCTCAAGCGCCGCACCCCGTTTTTCATCTACAGCGGCGAAAACGACTATCTCGCGAAGGAGTACGGCCGCGGGTGGGATCGAGCCGAGGCCGAGGGCCACGAAGTCAAGCGGCACACCAAGGCCGGCGCCGGGCACGAGCCGCACGGGTCGGCGTTCGAAGAGATGTTCAAGTGGTTCAAGACGCGGTCGCTTCCGAAAAGCGTCCTGTGGGGGGATTAAACCCCGGCGCGGGCAAGGATCAAGGCAGCGCCGTGAACCCGTGCCGCTCCAGCAGCGCGCGAAGCTCGTCGACTTTGACGCGGCCCTTGACGCACATCGCCTGCAGCCGCTTCGAGTCGACGTCGAACCTGAGCACGTAAGCCAACCCGCGCAGCTCCGCCTTGGCGGCGTCGCGCTTGGGCAGGCTGAAGTCCTTCAGCCGCAGCTCCAGGACTTCGTGCGACACGATTTCGCCCGTCACCCCGACCTTCGAGGCGGCCCGGTTCAGCAGCTCGAGCTCCAGGTCGACCGACGCGTAGACCTTAAAGTCGGCGCCCTGCTGGAGCACGAGGTGGACCCCCGCGATGGTCCCGAGCGCGGTGGTCAGCGGCTTGGGATCGCGGACGGCCGCGCGCGGACGGAAGGTGATTTCGAGCGGCGACACCACTTCGCACGCCACTCCCTCCGAAATGACCGCCTTTCGCAGCGATTCGATTTCGGAATAGGCGCCCTGATACGCGATTTCGTACGCTCCCTCCGACGCAATCCAGCGGACTCCGACGACGCCCAGGACGGTTTGCAGGTTCAGCTCGACCTTCTCCTTGGTTTCGCCTTCGAGCCGCTTGGGAGCCGCCGACGTCCCTTCGATCGGAGTGGACGTGGGCTGGGTTGTCACGGGGGCGCCATCGAAGATGCGGATTCGGATCTTGCCGATGAACTGGGCGGCGGGCGCCGATACCGTATCGGCCGCCGCCGCGGGGGTCGGCGCGGATCCGGGACCCGTCGGGACCCACCCCGGCGGGACGTTTTTCGGGATCTGAGGCTGGATCGGCGGGGGCTGGGGCGTGGAGGGCGGGGGATTCTCCGGGGGTGGGGGATTGGAAGGCGGCCGCCTTCCGCGCCCGTACCCTCAGCCGGCCGTCGCAGGCTGGGCGTAGACGAGAAATGCCGATCCAACGACGGCCAGGGCGACCAGAATCGATCCGAAACGCATATCGCCTCCCACCAAAGAATGCCGCGAAATCCATACCGCGGATCCCTCGGCCCTTTCGCGGCGTCCGGTCGGGAGCGAAATATTCTTTCAGACCCGATTCAACTTTGACTCAGCGCGGCCAGCGTCCCTCGAGATAGCGGGCGGAGAAAACGTCCTCGACGAAGTGGGCCACCCCGAGGGCCCGGCAGCGCTCCATCGCGAGTCGCGCGGCATCGCGGTCCCCTTCGAAGTGCAGCCGCAGCCCCTCCCAGAAGTGGACCTCGCACCTCTGGAACTCGTACTCGGCCGCCCCGAGCACGGCCTCGAGCGACGTGCCGGGCTCGCCGGTGAAACGGCGCAGGATCAGCCGGGCCCAGCCGGCGCCCGGCGGCGACGCAAGCTGGCGTTCCAGAAGCCGCCGCGCGTCCTCCCCGCGCCCGAGCAGCCGGAGCGCCACGGCCGCGTGAAGGGCGTCGAAATCGCGCTGGCGCCATTCGACGAGGTGGGCGGTGAGCGTCCGCCGGCTGCGCCGTGCGAGCAGCTCTTCGAAAACGCGGGCGGCCTCGGCGGTCCGGCCGGCGAGCTGCAGCAGCCAGCCGTACGTCGGCGCTTCGAACCCGGCCCACGGCGACTCGGCGCGGGCGAGCTCCACCTCGCGGAGGGCGGCGTCTAGATCGCCCGTCGGCACGAAGGCGTACCATCCCCGCTGCGCGCGCACCCACGGATCGTCCGGATGTTCGCGGAACGCCTCGTCGAGGATCTCCCGCGCCTCGGACTGGCTTCGCGTGATCCCGACGAGCGCGGCCTTCATCAGAAGGGCGTACGGGTTCCCCGGAAAGCGCGCGAGCGTCCGGTCCACGTGGAGGAGCGCCTCGTCGTATCGCTTCTGATTCGCGAGCGACCGGAACAGGCCGAGCCACGCGTTGACGTGCCGGGTGTCGAGGTCGAGCTCCGTCGCCGCGAAATAGGAGTGCTGCGCCTCCCGCAGCATGTCGAGGTCGTAGTAGAGCTCGCCGATGTCGGCCCAGGTCTCGGGGTCCCGGGCGGCGGCTTCGGCCGCCCTCAGGGCCTCCAGCGCCCGTTCGGGCTCGCCCGCCAGCGATTCCACGCGCGCCCGGAGCAGCGCGCCGCGCGCGCCGGCGACGGCCGCGCCGTGCCTCCGGGCCTCGTCGAACCGCGCGGCTTCGGCCATGAGCGAGGCGCGCATCTCGTGCGCGGCGGCGCCGTGGGGGTCGAGCTCCAGCGCGCGGTCGGCCTCGCGAAGGGCTGAGTCGCCGCGCCCCAGCTCCGCCAGGCAGAACGCGAGCATCCGGTGCCCGTCGGCGTGGCGCGGCGCCAGGCGGGTGAATTTTTCGAAACTGTCGCGCGCGCCTTCGAGGTTCCCCCACGCGACGCGCGCGTAGCCGAGCTGCTCAAACCCTTCCGCGCTGCCGGGGTGTTCGGCCGTGTAGGCCTCCCACAGCATCACGAGGTCGCGCGCGCGATTCCGCCGCCGAAGGTCCTCGGCGGCTCGGGTGGTGTCGGCCAAGGTTCCGGCGGCGTGCCGGCAGCCCGACCCCGCGAGGGACGCGGCGATCCCCAGGGCCACGAAGGCGCGAAGAAGCTTTTTCACGACGGCCTCCTCCCCCACCCGCGCGCGTGGGATCCCATCCGCCGCCTCGCCAATTAGCGGAACAGAGCTCCTTAAGAGTTCTGTTCCAGCCCGTCACTCCTCCCGGATCGAGGCGGTCGGGGCGCGGCCCTTCAGAGACGAGTTCTTCAGCGAAAACGACCACGTCGCGCCGTCCCCCTTCTTCACGAGCGGGGAGGCGGCCGCCCGCAGCTCGCCGAACGCCCGGCTCGAGGGAATCTCCGCCTGCGCCCCGGCGCCGCCGAAGCCGGCAAGCGACCGGATGAGCATCCCCAGCCGCAGCTTCTGCACGAGATAGTCGCGGCTGGTGGAGCGGTCGCGCGCGCGGCGGATCACGCACACTTCCGCGGCCAGCTCCGGCGCCAGTCCGCCCGCGCTCCCGTACGCCTGCGCCAGCGGGCTCGCGGCGGCCGCCGCGGCGTCGGCGTAGGTCGCCGTCCCCGCCGTCCCCGCGCCCGGCCGCGTGGCCTCCTTCAGCACCGTCAGCAGCTGCTCCGTCGGGTTCTTCATCGAATCGAGCCGCGCCCGGAACAGGCGAAGCTCCTTCGAGACCGACTGCTCCAGCTCGTAACGCTCCTTGTCGACCGCTTCGAACTGGTCGTTCTTCGCCTGAAGCCGCGCGGACTCCTCGCGACTCCCGGCCAGGATCACGTTGTTGAAATTGTCGATCAGGCTCGACACCGCCGCCTTTTCCTGATTCAGCCGGGCGGCGTTCTGGTTGTACGCCTCGGTTTCGGAAGAATTCCGGGAGTGGTCCTTCTTGGCGTTGTGCTCGTCGATCTCCCGACGGTTCGCCTCGATCCGACGCTCCAGCTCGGCCCGCGACGCGTCGACGCGACGAGACGTGGCCTCGTACACCTTCTTCGCGCTCTCGTATTCGCGCTCCAGGATTTCAACCTCGCGCTTTTTCACCTCCAGCGCGCGCTGGCGCTCCTCGAGGCGGCGCGCCTTCTCCACAAGATCCCCCCCCTCGCCCGTGATCCGCTGAAAGAACGACTCAACCTCCGCCAACGCGTCGTCCTGAACGAGTTTCTTGTCGCGCAGGTCGGCGACGATCGTCGTAATCGTCTTCACCTGCTCCCCGAGCTTTTCGGCCTCCCGCACAAGGCCGTCGACCTGGGCCGCGAAAAGAAGAGCCAGCGTCATGGCGTTCACTCCTTGAAGAAGGGGCCTTTGAGCTGGAAGAGCCGGCGGCTCGCGCGATCGTGGACCACGATCCCCTCGTCGGACGGCATCAGCGGCCCGCCGATCCCCAGCACGAGCGGCACCGAGGCGTTATCCGAAAGCCAGTACACGCCCTTTTCGGTCGCGAAAACGAGCCCTCGGCCCGCGTCGTGCAGCCCCAGCACGTCGGGCCCGTCGGGAAGCGAAATCACCGCCTTGAGGGCGTCGGCCTTGGCTCCCCGGGGAAGCAGATCGATCCGGCGCCCGCGCGCGATGAGGGTACCCTCCGCCGACGCTCCGAGCGCCGTGACCGGCGGAAAGTCGGGGAGGATCTCGGACGGTCCCGTCTCGCCGATGTGATAGAGCCCTCGAATGACGTGTCCCCCGAAAAGGTAAACGTCCGGCCCCGCGGGGTCCGCCCAGAGGCGCAGCGTCGGATCCGGCACGCTCGACCCGCCCACGAACTTCTTCGCGTCCAGCGTCCCGCATTGACCGTGTCGAGTCAGCAGCACGACCCCCTGCGACGAAACGGCCGCCGAGCGGATCCGTATCCCGTTCTCGGCCAGCGGATCGCCCGTGGAAAGATCGACGATCGATCCGTCGAGCACGCCGAGCGCCCCGCGGCCGCTCGGGGCCGCCGACTCAAGCGTCTTGCCGTCCAGCGCCTTCGGCAGCTGAAGCGGGAACACCTTCGCCTGGGGATGCAGCGTCATCCGTCCCGGCGCGCGCGGCGGCGCCGATGCGAGCGGGGCGCTGACGAGCGCGACCAGCCGCCCGGCCGGCTTGCCGGCGGCTTCCCGCGCAATAAGCGCGGCGTCGCCCGCCTTGGGCGTCACCAGAACCGCTCCGGGCTCGACTTTGAGGGCCTGAACCGGCGCCGGCGGCACCGATCCATCGGAGACCGGGGCGCCGTCCTCCGCAACCCAGTGGAGCCAGGTCGACCCGCCGATCGCGACCAGCGAAACTCCGTCGCCTGCTTCGAGCTCCGATTCGTCCAAGATCGAGCCGTCCGACTCCAGGGTCGTTTTCGCCGAGATCTTTTCGCGGGCGCCGCACGGGACCGCGCGCACGTGACCGGCGGCGAGGTCGAACGAGAATTCACCCGCGGCGGAGCGCAGCCCCACCTTGACGGCGGCCGAGTAAGGATTAGCGACGACGAGCAGAGGTGCGTCGACGGCGGGATCGACGAATCGCTGCGCGGGGGTGAAGACGACCTCCGCGTCCGGCGACACGCGGCCGGTCGGCTTTGCGCATTTCGGGCAGGTCGCGGCCGACATCAGCTGCTCGCACGGCGCGCAGGCGCGCAAGGCCCCCGGCGTCGGGAAATGCGTGCGGGGCCGCAGGACGCGCCCCTTGACGGTGACCGCGGTTTCGACGGGGACTCCTCCGATCACGCAGACGTTGAGGGTTCCCTCGTCCACCTTGAATCGAAACGACTCCGCGACGCGGCCCTTGTCGTCGGCCGCCGTGACGGTATAGTCGCCCGCGGGGAGACGGTAGCTCCCGTCCGGCCCGGGCGTCTGGCCTTCGACTTTGATCTGAAGCGCGGAGGCCGCCTCCTTCCAGACGACCAGCCGCCCGGGAGGGATGCGAAGGAGGAACCACCAGGCCGCGGCCGCGCCGCCCGCCAGAACCAGGAGCGTGACCAGCACCGGGGCCAGTCGGGATTTCGGAGGAATCGGCGCCGCGGTGGGCGCGGGCTTGGCGATCGGCATGGGGGCCTGAGCTGGAGCAAGCGTGAATGCAGGAGGCCGGGCGGGGGAAGGCGAAGGCGCAGGCGCAGGCGCCGCGGGCTTGTCGAACGTGCTCCCGCATGATGGGCAGAACCGTGCGGCCTGAGATTCCTCTTTCGTGCCGCACGCCGGACAGATTTTCGGCGCGGCCGCGAGCGGTCCCCCGCAAGCCATGCAGAACCGAGCGCCCGGCTTGTTGCCCTTTTCGCCGCAGCGGTTGCAAGACGAGGCTGCTTCTTCCATTTCCGGCCCCGTTGAATGTTATAGTGAGTATAACAGCCGCGCGATCGACGCACTCAACTTTGAAAGGGGGCGGGGCCATGGCGCTGATTCTGTGGACGGCCGTCGCCGTCGCGATCCAGGACAATCAGGCGCAGTTCAACGAGGTGAAGCTCTTCGAATCGGGGCGCGGGCTCACGGATTTCACCGAGCGCCAGTACCTGACGAGATTCCCCCGCAGCACCACCCGGTACGTGTGCGTCGAAGTCGGGGCGAAAAACCTCCTCTACCGAAAGCGGGCCCAGACGTGCAAGTTCACGATCCGCGTCCTGAACGCCGACGGCTCGCTCCGGGGGGAGTTCACACTGAACCCGGAAATCCCCGCGGACTGGGCGTCGTTCGTTTCGGCCGACGGATGGGGGTGGGCGAAGCCGGGAACCTGGGTCGTCGGCTCATACCGGGTCGAGGTCTGGATGGCCTCTTCGAAACTCGGCGAGATCTCCTTTTCGGTCTATGACGACCTCTCCGAGCGCCCTCCATACGCCGCCACCGCGGACGAAAACCTCCGAATCGCCCGCGACCGGCAGAGGATAGGCGACGGCGCGGGCGCGCTGCTTTTCTGCGGCCGCGCGCTGGCCCAGAATCCGCGCTTCGCCGAGGGGTTTGTATTTCGGGCTCAGATCCACCTCCGGTCCGGCGATACGGAGGCGGCGCTGGCCGATGTGGAGCGCGCCCTGGCCGCGGAACCGCGACACAGCGAGGCGTTCAACACCAAAGGCCGAATTTTCGCAGCGCTCGGAAAACTCGACGAAGCCATCGCCGAATATGGCCGCTCGATCGAAGTCAAACCCGCCGCGGGCACCTATCGGAACCGCAGCCTGTCGCGGAAGGCCAAGGGGGACCGCGACGGGGCGCTCGACGACCTGGAGCGGGCGATCCGCGTCGACCCACGATCTGCGGACGCGCATAACGACCGGGGGGTGATCCGGGAGCAGAAGGGCGAAGCGGACGGCGCGCTGCAGGACTACAGCCGTGCGATCGAGCTGGACGCCCAGCACCCGTACGCCTTTCGAAACCGGGCGCTGATTCTGATCGCGAGAGGCCAGCGCTACAAGGCGTACCAGGATCTCGCCCAGGCCGTCAAGTCGTCCGTGGCCTCGGTCCGGTCGGCGGCGGCGGACGATCTGGGGGACCTCGGGTTGACCGACGGCGCCGAGGTGATCGCCGATCTGCTCGCGGACGATGACCCCGAAGTGCGGCGCCGGGCGGCGTGGTCGATGGGGCGGCTGGACGGCCGGGCGTACGCCCGCGACTTGGCGTCCCTCATGTACGACAGTTCGGCCTGGGTTCGCTGGAGCGCCGCGATCGCCCTGGGCGAGATCGGCGCGAAGGAGTACAAGGATACGCTCGTAATGGCGCTGGACGACGAGGACATGGTTGTGCGGGCGCACGCCGCGATCTCGCTCTGCCGGCTGGGCGTGAAGGATTCGATGGACAAGATCCTCGCCCTCCTCAAGTCGGAGGACTCGCACGCGAAGGGCGACGCGGTCGAGGCCCTGGGCTTCCTGGGAGATTCCAAGCACGCCGAGGAGATCGGGAAGCTGCTCCGAGACAAGGATCATGGCGTGCGGCTGAAGGCGATCGCGACGCTCGGCAAGCTCGGAGCGAGGGAGTTCGTTCCCGACATCGCGGCCTTCGTCGAGGATCTCCACGATTCGTCGCTCTACGATCCCGAAACGCGCAATTGGGTGGACGTGGCGACCGCCGACGTCGCCGCGCGGGTGCTGCGCGATTGGGGGGTCGATCCCGCCGCGTCGCGCACTCCGGACGACCCGAAGTTCGCCAATCTCGTGGGGACGTGGGAGCTCCGAAAGGAGACCGAGCCGCAGGGTGCGCCGACGGCCGAGTTCAAGGTCGTGCGGCAGAAGAACGGACGGTTCTTCGTCCGAGGCGTCGGCCAGGCCTGGTCGGCGGACGGCGTGCTGGAGGGGACGAAGGGGCAATATGACTGGAAGTTCGGCGACGGCACGAGCGGCCGCACCGTCTTTGAGATGCAGGCCGACGGGACCCTTCGAGGGCATGTGCAAGGAGAAGGGCCGGACCTGAATTGGAAATTCATTGCGCGGCGCAAGTGAAAGAGACGGAAAGCGGAAGGCGAGGATTGGCGATTAACGATTAGCGATTGACCCTTGACCGTTGATCGTTGACCATTGGGTTCGTGGGATCGCGACCGGGCGCCCTGCCTGAGCCGATCGTTGTAAGCATTCCGATCCTCGCGATCGCCGGAGGGCTGGCGGCGCTCGCGTGGCCGGCACTCTTCATCTCCATGATGCACGGCCCCGAATGGCGATTCTATTGGGGATATTCGGCGATCGGAGCCTCTTTTATTGACGGGCCTCGCCTTGGGCGTCGGAGCGACCTTGGCCTCGACCTCGAGGGTCTGGATGCGACTTGTTCTCGCTCCTGTTTTCGGCGCGGGCGGGATCATCCTTGTCTTGATGATCCTCACCTTCGCGAGGGTGGGAGCCACGGTTGATCTCAGTCAGGCGTCCGGTGAAATGCTCGGTTATGGGATCTATGTGGGGCCTCACGGCGGATTCTTTCTGGTGGTCGCTCACGCGTCGTTCCTGGTGCTTCGGTCCAGGTTCCCGATCCTGACTTGGGTTCCGCTGTACGCGGTGGCGGGAGCGATGGCGGTGCTTCCGATTGTCTTTGGCTCCCTCGTCCTCCCCTCGCCCAAGGGATTCGGTCTCATCGGGTTGATGGGCCTCGTGTTCGGCGGCTTGCAGCTGGTGGCCATGCGGGTTTGCCTTGCCATAGAGGAAAAGATCGGCCGGCGACTGACCTCTGATCGCTTTCCTACCGACCCATAACCTCGGCAAATTTCCGGCGCGACTCGCGGCGCCACCACTCGTGGTACACCGTGTTGAGCACGTCGAGGGGCGAGGCGTCGTCGGTGAGCACATAGCCGTCAGAATCGTCCGGGTTCAGGCGATTTGCGAGCATCTGCTTGGCGCTGCGGCCGCAGCACTCGACGATCAGCCGCGCGGGGGCGCCCTCCCGGAAAACGGAGGGATCCTTCATCGCCCCGATGATCAGGTCGCGCTGTTCGACGTCCGCGGTCGTCCCGTAGCAGAAGGTCTGGAAACCCGCGGCGCGGAGGGTGCGCAGGATGCTCCTCGCCCCCAGCCCCGTCGGCCCGTCCAGGAACGTCCGGTAATCGAGGACCAACGACCCGTCCGGCTCCAGGATGCGGTTCATCTCGCGCAGCGACTCGACGGTCAGCAGGTGCGTCGGCTCCCGTTCCGCCGTGAAGCAGTCGAGCGCGATGAAGCTGTAGCGCTCGCGGCAGGTCCGCACGAAATGCCGGCCGTCGTCGAGGATCACCCGCACCTTCGGGTCCAGCCCGAAAAACTCCCGCGCGAGCTTCGGGACGCGCTCGTCCAGCTCCACGGCGTCGACCTCGAACCCGAGCCGCACGAGCTCGTTTGCCAGGCTCCCGCCCCCCAGCCCGAGCACGAGCGTCTTCCGGCCGGCCGGGTAGTGCCCCGCGAAATAGGTCATGGCGTGGATGTAGTAGAAGCGCGAGCGCCGCGACTCTTTGTCGAGCAGCGTCTGGTCGACGCCGTCGATGTAGAGCCATCGGTTTCGCCCCGAGTCCGCGACGACGAGCTGGCCGAGCAGACCCTCGGAGCAGTGCAGGATGTCCGCGTGCAGCGGCCGGCCGAGCCAGAAGTCGAGCAAGGGGGCGGCGATCAGGAGCCACACGACGCCCGCGGCGACGGCCTTGGTTTTTCCCGGCAGGCCCGTGAGAGCGGCCGCCCCCGCCAGCGCCGCCGCCGTCACCAGGGCCGTCGTGGGAATGCCCCAGGCGGGAATCGCGAAAAATCCGCAGCCGAGCGCGCCGACAATTCCGCCGATCGAGGACCAGGCGTAGACCGCTCCCGCCGTCCGACCCATCGCCGTCACCTCGCGGGCGGCGAGACGGATCAATCCGGTGGTGATCATCCCCAGCGACGCCAGGGGGAGCAGGAGGATCAGCAGCCCCGCCGCCAGGGCGCCGAGGAGGAGGCCCAGAGGTTCCGTCAGCGCGAGGATCGGACCGGCGAGCAGCGGGAGGACGCCGATGAGCGCGGCCGAGCCGAGGAGGATCAGCGACATCGTCGCGTTCGAAGGGAAACGGTCGATCAGCAGGCCGCCGAGGAAATACCCGAGCGTCAGGGCGCCGAGGGTCAGCCCGATGACCGAGGCCCAGACGTGCAGGCTCTGGCCGTAGACGGGGGCGAGGGCCTTGGCCGAAATCATTTCGAAGGCCATGACCGCCGCTCCGCCGACGAACGCGATCGCGTTCGGCTTCCAGGGCGCCTCCATCCCCCCCACTGTATTCCGAGCAGGCGGGGAGAGCAGCTTTTGCTTATTCTTGCGGCGGCTCGGCGAGATTCGCCTGGCGAAACGCCTTTTCGCACGAGGCAATGGCCTGCCAGGCCGCCATGCGATTCCGCTCGCGAAGGTAGATGAGCCCGCAGCAACCCGCGCCGACCAGGAACAGGATCGTCGTGACGAGTCCCGCCCCGAGCATCGAAGCGCTCCCCGAAAACGCGCCGACGAGCAGGAACCCTGCCACGAGGAGCATGGGGAGCAGCGCGATCCGGCTCGCGAGCCGGAAGATCCGATACGACCGGAGGCAGGTGATGGCGGCCTGGGTGGATTGCGCCCCCGTCCGAAGGGGCGGGGGGCATTGCCCGTCGGCAAAGCAATCCAGCAGGTCTTCCCCCTTCCGTCGGAGGGCCTCCAGCTCGCGCCGCTTCAGGGCGGGCTTCATCAGATCCTGCTC
>Ga0187893_10013917_pt1 | contig 11090 bp, 5 predicted proteins | sample MA1701074metaG_FD_139574 | JGI IMG/M metagenome (GOLD analysis project Ga0187893, IMG submission 139574) | White microbial mat communities from a basaltic lava cave in the Kipuka Kanohina Cave System on the Island of Hawaii, USA - MA170107-4 metaG ...
CCTTTTTCACCGGTTCAGAACGGTAATTCGTGGGATGATGGGCAAGATACGGAGACCTGCGATGCGACTGGCTATATCTCTGCTCACCACGATTTGTGCGTTCGGACAATCGAACGTGTACCTTCCTGAAAAGCTCTCCGCGGCCGACCGGGCGCTGTTCGGCATTCTGGCCAAAGCCGAACTGGAAGCCCTGTGGGCCGCTGTTGTCGCCGAAGGGTATCCTGCTCCCTTCATCAATGAGCTGGATGCCCTGCAACTGGGCCGAAAGATGGTGGGGCGCGCGCGCACAATTCGTTATCTGCCGAACCGGAAGGACCTGCGCGACAAGATTTACGCCGCCGGGCCGCAGTTGAATTACAAGTCGAGCGAGGAGGCGCATCCAGGCGACATCCTGGTTTTCGACGCGGGCGGCGAGACTCGTTCGGCCGTTACCGGCGTGATGACCACCACGCGGTTTTTCGCGCGCGGCGGAGTTGGCATGATTGCCGACGGCGCCTTTCGCGATGTGCCCGCGATGGAGAAGCTGCCGATCCAGGTTTATATGCGCCGCGGGCAAGCGGCGGCTGTCAGTCCTGTGATGATGAGCGTCGATTACCAGGTTCCGGTGCGAATCGGCGGCGTGACCGTGGTTCCGGGGGACATTCTTGTTGGGGAGCGGCACGGCATCCTCGTCATCCCGGCTGAAATCGCCGCTAACGTGGGCGAGCGCGCCACGGCAACCGTGGAGAGGGAGGAATTCCAGCACGAGCTGCTATTGAAAGGCGAGTCAATCTACCAGGTATATCCACGGCTGAGCGAGGAGAAGCAGAAGCAGTTCGAGCAGTGGAAGGCGAAGCGGCGCAAGTAATGAAACCTGCCGTTGTGCACCAGTCTCGCGTCGCCGACAGCGACTACGGTTTGGGGATTTGGCGCCGATGGCGCCGGGTTCGAACTCAATCGCTTAATATGGATAGCAGATAAATGCGCACTCTTCTCCCTCCGCTGCTCGCATTGGGTCTATTCGGCGCCGACTGGCCTCAGTTTCGCGGCCCGAACGGCTCCGGACTGTGCCCTTCCTGCGGCCGGCTGCCAACCGAGTTTGGGCCTCAAAAGAACGTTCTGTGGAAGACAGAGCTGCCGGTAGGGAAGTCATCCCCCGTTCTGGTTGAGGATCGCATTTTTCTCACCGCTTCCGCTGGCGATGATTTGATTACGGTCTGCCTGAGCCGCGCAACCGGGAAGGTTCAGTGGCGGCGATCCGTCCGCGCGGCCAAGCGGGAAGCCCAGCACCGTCTCAATCACCGGGCCGCGCCCACCCCGGTGACCGATGGAAAGAGCGTCTTCGTCTTCTTCGCTGATTTCGGCCTGGTCGCTTATGATTTCGAGGGCAAACAGCGATGGCAGTTGCCGCTCGGACCCTTTAACAGTCAGCACGGAATAGTTGCCTCGCCCGTCTATGCTGATGGAAGAGTGATTCTGGTCTCCGATCAGGACACCGACGCCTTTATTATCGCGGTGGATGCGGATAACGGCAAGATCGCCTGGAAAACGCCACGCAACGTCATCAACGGGTACTCCACCCCGATCATTCACCGGCCGGCCCGCGGCCCCGCACAAGTCATCGCACCCGGCTCCTATCGGCTCACCGCGTATTCCATCGTGGACGGTGAACCGCTCTGGTTCGTCCGGGGTCTCACCTGCCAGCCCAAATCGGCGCCAACCATTGCCGGCGATATTGTCTACTTCAACGGTTGGACTGTGGGGAACGACGCGGGGGAGCAGGTCGAATTGCCCACCTTCGCCGAGGTGATTGCCGCGGCCGATGTCAATCGAGACGGGAAACTCTCGCAGAACGAACTTCCCCAGCCCTGGCAGCCCACGGGAACGTGGCGTGCGATCGACTTGGATCGGGATGGCTTTTTAAACGAGAGGGAATGGACATTCTTCCGCACTCGCCGTGGCTCGCGCAACGGTCTATTGGCGGTGAAGCTCGGAGGCAGCGGCGATGTGACAAACACGCACGTGCTCTGGCGATTTGAAAAGTCGCTGCCCGACGTGCCGGGGCCGCTCGTCTACAAGGACGTGGTTTTCCTCTTCCGCAGCGGCGGAATCGCGACCACGCTGAACGCTCAGACCGGCAAGGTACTCAAGCAAGCGCGTTTGACAGGCGCGCTCGAGGACTACTACGCCTCTCCGATCGGCGTCGACGGCAAGGTCTACATCGCCAGCGAGCATGGCAAGGTCGTCGTGCTGCGTGCCGCCGGCGATTGGGAAATTCTGGCGATCAATGAATTCGACTCGGATATCTACGCAACTCCGGCAATCAGCGAAGGCAAGATCTACATTCGGACCCAAAACGCCCTGTATGCCATTGGATCGCCGGATTAGAGCAGACAGATAGCCTTCAGTCGCGCGCTTTGGGTAGTGCGGACTGCTATCGTCTGAATAGGAACGATGCCACGCGCCTCGCGCATATTTCTGTTCGGAATTCTCTGTCTGTTGCCGGCTTGGCCGCAGCCGGCCGATATCACGAATACCTTCGGCGGCATCCAGGTGCGCGTCGTGCCGGGAAGGCAGCTCTCCCTGCGATCGCATGCGGCTGGGCGGGCGGTAGTCCCTGGCGATGTTACGCTGACGCAGCAGCCGGACAGGTTAGTGATTCTTGCCAGGCCCGCGGACGGAACCCGCGTGGATGTGGAAGTGGACATTCCCTACGGGCTGGTTTTTCGAGCCAGAACGGCGGACGGTCCGATTTCCGTAGAAGGACTGGTGGCGGGGGCCGCGCTGACAACCGAGACCGGCGATGTGCATATCAGCGCGCCCTGGCAGGCCACGCGATTCAAGATGGAGAGCATGGATCCCCCCAAGGAACTGCTCACGCCGAACGGGGTCAGATTCTCGCGGGAGTGGGCAGGGCAAAAGGAACAGCGGCGATGGCTGGTCACCGACCGGCACAATGCCGACCAGGTGACCTACGGCTCCATCCAGATCACGGCGAAGGCTCCAGGGCGCGTGGAACTGATCGAAACGGAAATCCCTGACGACTCGCCGATCAAGATGCCCTGGCAGGCGCGGCGGATTGTCGAATCGCTGCTGGTCCGAACGGCCAAGCCGGCAAAGGAGCGGGCGGCGGGCGGGGAAAGCGAAAAGTCCGGCGTCGGCGACACGGCGGTTTTCCGCCTCGACGTGCGGCTGGTGAATCTGACTGCCGCGGTGACGGATTCCCGGGGAGCGCCGGTACGGAATCTCACATTGGAGGATTTCGAAGTCCTGGAAGACGGCGTGCGGCAGCAAGTGCGGGCGGCAAGCTCCGAGGAAGCGCCGTTTCATCTGGTTCTCTTGCTCGATCTGAGCGGCAGCACGCAAAACAGCCGCGACACCATGCAGGAGGCGGCGCGGCGGTTCATCGGCATCGCGCGCCCTCAGGATCTGGTCGCGCTGTACGTATTGGCGAACAATCATTTCCATGTGATTTCGAGGTTGACCACGAACCGGGGAAAGCTGATCGAAGCGCTGAACATCATCCCGAAGGTTTCCGGAGGGTCGCCGGTTTACGACAGCATCGTGCTGGCCTATGCCGAGGAGTTCCGCCAATTGCCAAATGACCGCAACGCCATCATCGCGATCACCGACGGAGTGGACAACCAGATCTACGGGCAAGGCGCGCCTTCCTCGGTGCCGTTTGACAAACTCAACGACGCGGCGTCGCGCATGCAATCCCTGATCTACCCTGTATTGCTCGATCCGTTCACTTTGGCTCCGGCGCCCAGTTGGGCAAAGAAGGCGCGCTACAACATGGAACTGCTCGGCCAGGTTTCCGGAGGCCGCCTGTTTCATGCCCGCTCGATTCGCGATCTGGAGCCGGTGTATGGCCAGGTGGAGGAGGAATTGCGCAGCGTCTACACTCTGGGCTATTCGCCATCGAACCAGGAATTCAATGGATTGTGGCGGAAGCTCGAAGTGAAGGTGAAACGGCCCGGGGCGCGAGTCAGAACGCGGCCCGGATACTTTGCGCGGTAGGCTCGGAGAGGTGCTCGGATCGCTATGGACGTACCTAGGAGCGAATTAGTCGTCCGGCGACCGCTTCTTTACATTCACTCGGAAATCCTCTTCAAAAATTGAATCGTAGCGCGACCTGCATTCTACGCTCTTCGCGCGCCGTCGTGACGCGGCCAAACTGGGCGTTCACTTGCTGGCCCTGGGGGTTGAAATTCGCTGTCGTGTTTACCCCATTGAATTGGGTGTGGTTGAACACATTGAACATCTCCCAGCGGAGCTGAAACTTCTTTTCTCCCTCGCCAATGGGAAAGTTCTTGAAAAAGAACAAGTCCCAGTTGTTGATTCCCGGGCCGCGGAACTTATAGTTCTGGCAGTTGTTGCCGATATCTCCACGTCCGCTGGGCCGCTGGAAGACCGACGTGTTGAACCAGCGGTTGACGTTGCGCTCTCCGCGCGGCAGGATGGCAGGGCCGGTTTGCACCACGCCGCAGGATTCGCCGCCGCCCGTGAAATCGAAAGCGTCGGTGGTCTGCAGCGCAACGTTCATCGGCTTTCCACTGGAGAAAGTCGTGAAACCGGAGATCTGCCAGTTGTCGAACACGTGGCGAACCACAGGGCTTGGCGCCAGCTTACTGGCTTTCGGCAAGTCGATTACGTAACTGATGTTGAGAATGTGTGTCTGGATGTCGACGTTACGATCCAGGTTCTCGAAGGGCAACTGCTGAAACCAACCCCTGATTAAGCCGTTGGCATAAGTGTAGGCCCCGGCGAGTTGAAGTCCGCCGATGAATCGCCGGTTTAGTTGCACTTGCAGCGAGTCGTAACGGTCGGTACCGCCGTTGCCCTGCTGATCCATACCCGCAAAACCAATAAAGCGCCGCAGGAAATTGTCTGGCAGGGCGCCGGGATTGGCTGCCGTCGGGTTGACGGTGGTATCCCGGTTTTCCGGACGGAACCGGACACCCATGGGGATTTGATTGAAATCCCACGATAACTGCCTGTGCCGGGATGTGTTGCCTACAAAAGCGACGTCGAGTACGGTACCGCGGCCGACGTCGCGCTGGAAACCAAGTGTGTACTGGTAGTTCAACTCCTGGTTACGATTCCGGTATGTGCCGCTGACGCCGGCGGGATTGGTAACCGGGGTGGCCGTCAGCATTGTATTGATATCGCCAAACAGGATCTGCTGGTTGAATTGGAAGGCTGGTCCGCCTCTGCGATAGTCGGCTCCGCCTGTGGCTACGTGGTAGGCGCCCCAGGAAGCGCGAATGACGGTCTTGTTATCGTTGAACGGACTGTAGGCGATTCCGATGCGCGGGTCGAACAGCACGGGAATCGGCTCGATAAATCCGCGCCCGCCTTTGACGTAATTCCCGTTTTCCTGCAGCACGACGCCGTTGATGATGCAAGGAGTCTCCTTGCTGAGGTAACCGGTGCACGTGTAGCCCGTTCCCGGCGCCAAAGCGCCGATGAAATTAGCTGGAAGGATTTGACCGTTGATCGGATTCTGTGCCCGGCGGCCCTGCGGCGTAGTCACAGGCCGCAGAAGGATGGGCGGTCTGCCTCCCCAAGTTGGATCGAAGCGTTCAAGGCTAAAAGCGGAAGCCTCGCCACCCTGCTGGAGGTTGCGGCCCCAGCGGTACATCCGCAGCCCGATGTCCAGCGTCAGCTTTCGGTTTACTTTCCAGGTGTCCTGCACAAACCACGCCACTGTGTGCTGCACGCGGTTGTCGGCCACCCGGCCCAGCGCTTCGGTGTAAGTGTTGAAAGTGCCCAGGTAGGCATTGGCGAACGCATAGCCGGTGCTCAGCGGGTTCGCCGCGTTGTGCTGAAACTGGAACTCGCCGGAAAAGTTACCCGCGCGGGCTTGCCGGAAACCGGCTTTTTCCCACCACACGCCGATTTTGAATGTGTGCATGTTCCGCGTGTAGGTCACGTTGTTGCTTCCGGTGAGGGCGGTGTCAAAACCGTCCAGCGGATAGCGGCCGTCGAAGTTGATGCGCGCGGCGGAGAAGCTATTCTGTTGGAGTCCGCTGAATTGAGCCATGGGAATGATGTTCAGCGGATTGTTCTGCGGCGCGAATTGGGGCAAAGTTTGCAGGTTGTGGGTCTGCTTGCGCAAGCGCGCCAGCGCCTCGTCATCGGTGGGGGGGCCCTTCTCGGTGCTGTAGAAGATGCCGATCATGAACTCGTTGACGATGCGAGGGCTGACGATCCGCGTGTAGCTGGCCGTCGCCATATCCGTAGTAAAGTCGTAACGCGCGTCTACCAGGCCCCATCGGGCATCGCCGGCGTTGCTTCCTGGCGATTCAAAACCCGCCTGGCGCGTATACCAGGTCGAGCCCTTAAAACTGATCGTGTCGTTTTGGTTGGGCCGGAAATCGACCTTAAATAGATTCTGCCGCCGGGGATGCTGTGTGGCCGGGTGCTGGATAAGAAAATTGTAGCCCTGCGCCTGGACATTGGGGAGCGAGAAAATACTCAATATCGCCGAGCCATGTGGATCGCGGCGGCTGGCAGGAATCACATTGTTTGGAAACCGCTGGCCGTTGAGAGGATCGGTAATCGGGATCAGTCCGCCGGCGTTAGTCAGCGACTGGGAGAAATCTCCCCGCCTCTCAATCGCGGTCGGCAACGTGAACTGCCGGATTGGATTGAGCCGCTTGGTCTGGGTATCGTCGAAGGAATAAAAGAAGAACAACTTGTTGCGGGTCATCGGCACTGGACCGCCGAGCGTGCCTCCCAGGTTCGAGAACCGGTATAGAGACTTCTGCAGTCCGTTCAGGTTGTTGAAGAAGTTGTTCGCGTTGAACATCTCATGGCGCTTGAACCAGTACGCCGTGCCGTGATATTGGAGGCCGCCGCTCTTGCTGATGATGTTGATTTGCGGCCCTCCGCCGCGTCCGTACTCAGCCGAGTAATTCGCCATCTGAACGCTGATTTCTTCAATCGCCTCGACATTGATGGCGCCGCTGAAATTGCCGCCGCCTCCTCCATCGCCGCCGTTGACGCCATCCACGTAGATGGTGTTATTAGTTTTGCCCATGAAGCGCGGAACTTCGGTGGCGAAGCTGCCGCCGAGCATGTCACTGACCCTGCCCTGCTCGACTCCAGGCAGCAGCCGCAACATCGAGATAGGATCCCGCCCTCGCAGCCCCTGCATCGCGACTTGTTTGCTGTCCAGAAGCGCCGAAATATTGGTCGAGTCGGTCTGCACACCGACGCCCTTGGCCGTTACGGAAATCGTTTCCGCCACGTTACCGATTTCCACGGTCAGGGCGCCTACCACCAACCGCTGCCCGGTCAGCACCACGCTGCCCTTGCGCTCGAGCTGGCGGAAACCTTTAGCCTCCACGCGGATTGTATAAAGTCCCGGAACGAGGCCTGGAAATACGAAATCACCGCTTTCTCCCGTGTCCACGGTGCGCTCCAGACCTGTTTCCTCATTTGTGATCCGAACGGAAGCTCCGGGCACGACGGAGCCCGACGAGTCGACCACGGAACCGGCCAGCGATCCCGAGATGGATTGCGCGAACGCAGTCCAGCCAAACACGATTGCCAAGGTCAATGCGGTCAGGTAGCGCATCATGGAGCCTCGATCGCGGGTCATCTTACGATCCTCCTCTGTGATTTGAGAGAGTCTGTTCGCCGAGACTTGGGTTGCAAAGCCGCTTCAAAGCCATCTTGTACTGGGATGCTCAAGAACACTCAACCCCCTGCTCAACGAAAGAGATAACACTAACGGATGCCCAGAATTTTATCGCTAACGACGGGTCAAGTCAAGAAAATTGTGCGAACTGTACACGCCAAATTGCACCAAACGCACTACCGCCCAGGCCGCGCGAGCCTACTTCCCTTGGGCAGCCCCGTCCGCCCGTGCCTTTTTCCGCGCCGGATTTTGTCGCCGCAACGTGAACACGTAGTAGCCCTGAGCCTCCGGTTTTCCAGGCTTATAGGAGATGTTCCCTTGGTCCTGAGAACTCCCCGCCGAGCCGGAAGCATAGAATGCCAGATACTGACTGCCATCGACCTGGTAGGTTGCGGCTAGTCCTTCCGGATTGCCGCCGATCTGCCTCTCCCAAAGGCTCCTGCCGGTGTCTTTGTCAAGGCCACGCACGGTGCGATCTCCGTAAGTTCCGATGAAAACGAGGCCGCCGGCGGTGACCATGGGGCCGTTGCGGTGGATTCGCTGAGCGTTTCCGGTATTTGTAATCCCCTTCGCCGCCAGCGCCGGCACCGTGCCGATGGGAGCCTGCCATTTGATGACGCCTTGGTTGAGATCATAGGCGACGATCTGTGCCCAGGGAGGGCTGATGGCTGCCAGTCCGTTCTTCGCTCTGAGCATCGTGCCCAATGGCCCGGTGTAACGCGTAATTCCCTCTGGCCCCGGCGGAGGAGGCGAAGGTGGCCGTGTGCTCACAGCCGCCAGCGACGCGGCGCCCGGATTCGCCAGGTAGGCCATCAGCGAGTCCATTGCCGATGCCGTAATCATAGTTTCGGACATCGCCGGCATCTGTCCCTGGCCGGCGCGGATAACGCGACGAACGCGGTCGTACCCCAGGGCCTTGAGCACGATGGTAGCCGCGCGATCAAATGACCGGATGCCGCCGGCGGTCGCCTCGCCATGACACACTTCGCAATGCTGCACGTAGACGGCTTTACCGCGATCCTCCGGACTGCCGCCTCGAAACTCCCGTTCGCCTGGACGATACTCGCGAAGCATACGGATTGCGGGCTGATCGGCCGAGCGGACATAGAGCATGCCGGTTGTGGGATCGGCCGCGCTGCCGCCCCAGTTTGATCCCCCCAACTCGCCTGGAATTGTGATGGCGTTTCTTGTATGAGTCGGCGGAGTAAAGATGCCTTCGTTGCGCGCGGTGCTTACGATTTCCCGCAGCCGGTCCCGCTCTTCCGGGTCGAGATGCGGGTTAATGTCGTCCACGGTGAACTTCAACCGCGCAAACGGAGGCGGCTTGGATGGAAATGGCTGCGTCGGCCAGGATTCTTCTCCGGGGACGTCGCTCTTTGGCACGGGCCGCTCCTCGATGGGCCAGAGCGGCTCTCCGGTGACGCGGTTGAACACGTACAGCAAACCGAACTTTGTTGGCTGCGCCACGATGTCCACCCTTTTTCCTTCGTGACGGACGGTCAGCAGTTTGGGCGCCGTCGTCAGGTCGTAGTCCCACAGATCGTGATGCACTGTCTGGAAATGCCACAGGCGTTTGCCGGTGCGGGCATCCAGGGCAAGAAGGCAGTTGCCGAACAGATTAGCTCCCTTCCGGTCTCCTCCGTACAGATCGAAACTTGGCGAGCCGAGCGGAAAGTAGGCGATGCCCCGTTTCTCATCGATGGAAAGTTCGCCCCAGGTGTTCGCGCCTCCCGCGTACTTCCATGCTTCCGGAGGCCATGTGTCGTAGCCGAATTCCCCAGGACGAGGAATGGTATGGAAAGTCCAAACCAGTTTTCCCGTGAGGACATCGAATGCGCGCACGTCGCCGGGAGACGATCCGTAGCCTTCGCCGACGGCGGAACCCAGAATGATCAGGTTTTCAAAGACGCGCCCCGGTGTTCCGCTTTGAATTCCTCGCACTCGTGGAATTCCCTCGCGCAGATCCACCTTGCCGTCCTTCCCAAACGTGTTCAAGGTAACGCCTGTCCGGGCATTGATCTGTTGGAGGAATCCGCCAACCGCAAAGATCAGCCGGCGGTCCTTTCTATCCCTGCTCTCCCAGTAGTTGAAGCCGCGATTCGTTGGAGTGCCCTCAAGCGGGTGCACCCAGATTTCTTTCCCAGTACGTGCATCGAGCGCTACAACGGAATTGTCCTTGCCAACAACGTACATCACGCTGTCTACGATGAGCGGGCTGAATGCGAAACGGCCGCTCGGTCCCGGAGCCGGGTAAAACCAAACCTGCTCCACACGATTCACATTGCCCTTATTGATCTGTGTAAGAGCCGAATACTGCATGGAGTCGGCCGAGCCGCCGTAGTCGCTCCATGTGGTATAGGGTTGCCTTTTCGGACCGGGCTGCCCATGGAGGAGGACGATTCCCAATGCCGCTGTGAGACCGGCTGCAGCCCACCTTCGACCCCACTTCCTTCCTGAATGATTCACAAAGTCTGCCTCCTCCTCCTCGCGATCAGAGATGCGTATAATACAATAAGCACTGCGCAGCGGTGACGGCATCCTATCAAGGCAGGACTGCGCAAGTCAAGGTCTTAAGGAAAGTTAGCGAATTCAGGTATGCTCGTAGTAAGCTCGCCCAGCCTTAATGGGTTTGGCCTGATGGTTGGTAAATCAAAATGAAGAAAACTCTGGACACGCCGCCCATTCAAAGCCTGGACCGAGGGCTCTGCATATTGGAAGCAGTGGCCGGCTCCGACGAGCCAGTTCCGCTCGGCCGGCTCACCGACCTGCTGGGCATTGATCGCAGCAGTGTATTCCGGCTGGCAAATACACTTCGCCGCCGGGGGTTCCTGGCCAACCCGGCGGGCGGAAGAGATTACATTCTCGGTCCTTCCATCTGGCGTCTTTCCCGGAGGTACGGCTGGAGCAGCCTGCTGGGCATCATCTCGCATGAGCATCTGAAGTCGCTAGCCACGATGACGGGCGAGACTTCTCATCTGGCCGTTCGAGAGGGCAAGCAGGCTTTGTTTATCGATCATCACTCCGCCACCAACCAGATCCTCGTCGTCAGTGGTCAAACGGGAGAGACCGTGCCACTTTATTGCACCGCGCACGGCAAGGCTCTGCTAGCTGGATGCGGCGTGGTTGAATTGAAAGCGATCTTCGGCAACGCCTCCTTTCAGGCGTACACTCCCAAAACCATCGTGACGATCGAGCAACTGGCAGATGCGTGCGCAGCTATTGAGGCGCAACAACTGGCCTATGATGATTCCGAATATATCCCCGAGCTGCGATGTCTTGCCGCACCGATCTACGATAGGGATCACACCGTGGTCGCCTCTATCGGGATCTCCGCCCCGATTGCCCGATTCCCAGCCGAGCGCTACGCCATGTTCGCGCAGCACGTTCTAGATGTGGCCCGCAAGATCACCACTGCCCTGCACGTGGACGGCTAACTCGCAGGGTTGGTCGATGGTCCGCTCTC
>Ga0187893_10013919_pt1 | contig 11089 bp, 12 predicted proteins | sample MA1701074metaG_FD_139574 | JGI IMG/M metagenome (GOLD analysis project Ga0187893, IMG submission 139574) | White microbial mat communities from a basaltic lava cave in the Kipuka Kanohina Cave System on the Island of Hawaii, USA - MA170107-4 metaG ...
AGAGATTCGTGGTATTGATCCTAATCACGGCGAGGTCTGTATCCGGGTCATCGCCCACAGGCTGTGCATCAAACTGGCGTCCGTCAAAAAGAGTGACTCGAACTCTGGTGGCGCCATGAACGACATGGCTGTTAGTGAGAACAAACCCATCAGGCGTAAACACAAATCCCGAGCCGCTCCCCATGCTGTCGCGCTCGTTGCGAACCGCACGACTAGCGTCGCTCCGGTCTTTCCACACGCTGATATGCACCACCGAGGCATTGGCTCGTTCAGTAGCACGGATGACAGCCTGCGAGTAGGCGTCCAGCAACGCTTCATCCTGAGCGAACGGCTCTGCCTTAGAGTTTACCTGCCATGCCTGGGGAGAATAATCGGAGATACGTCGAAGTGTCTTACTCATAGTATTTTGTGCCGCTTCGGTTCAGAGCTCCAAGCAAATCAGAGGCGCCCGGTCAACAGCGCATCAGTGGATATAACATCGAGAACGGCCGTTGGCAAACTGGGAGATTTTCAAGGACGATTGAGGACAGTTTGACGTGTTGCGCGTCTGGCTAGAGCGCCCGAACCTGAATGTCCCAATCCCACGATTCGCATCGACACCACCTCCCGCCTCAACAGACTTCGCTCCCTCCGGCGCGTGTCGCGCGACGTAACGCTGATGCCCGGCGAGGCAGTCGTTCAGCTTCACCCTCGCGAAACAGGCGGGACGCAGCGGTGGTGATTGGAGATCTGGAGAACACGTCCGATCCTACCGAAAGTCTCGAGCCTCAGTCGCACATCGCCCCCACATTGGAAGTGATGGTCGGAGCGCACACCCAGTTCCTTTTGAGCCTAAAGGTTCTCCCCGCGGGTCCCGATCAAACTGTTGGGGGGCTCGTAACCTATGGATCACCTAATTCTGCTCGCTGACGACAATGAAAAACTGAGACGTTCTGTAGCCGACATCCTAGAGGACGCCGGATACCCGGTTGTCGAAGCTGCCACTGGCAAGGAAGCCTTACGGCATCTCGATTCTCCCACCGAGTTTTCTTTACTCATCACCGACTTGGTAATGCCCGACATGGAAGGCATCGAGCTAATTACCCTGCTGAGGGAATCGCATCCCGAGCTCAAGATTGTGGCAATCTCAGGCTCTTTCGACGGGCAATTTCTGCACCTCGCCAAGCTCCTCGGCGTCAAAGACACCTTGCAAAAACCCTTCAAGCGATCTGCACTCCTGGCAGCCGTAGAATCGGCCTTATCGAAGGTGAGCCCGGCCCTGCATTAGAGATTGGCATAAGCCCACCCTGTGGAAAATTGTTCGCCTAAGATCGTCCTTCAGCTTGTTCTCCAGCGGCCCGCTCTCGCCAACTCGTTTCCACGAGGCTTATGAGTTGGTTCTGTCTCATCTCAAATCATTCAATTGAGCCTTGGATTCCTCGTAGTAGCAGTAGAGGCTCGCGTGCACACCCTTTCTCCGTAGCCCAGTTCGTGATCGCTACAGCCTTGGTTGGGCCGTGCCCTTGACAGGGTAGGCCGGGGCGACCGCGCGCCTATGGTTTCGCCGGGCGTTGTCCAGGGTCGCGATCATCCTTTTCTCCCGAACCGCTGGCTTTCTCTCTCCTCGATACGCTTATTGTCGATGTTGAGCGTGAGTTTCGTTCTGACACTGGTTGAAAGTCCCTTCATTACATAATGACGCGCCAGGTACCTTCTTGATAGATTTAATCCGAATTTGATCCTGCGTTCACACCAACCAACGATCATTAGCCTTTGAAACTAGAAAATGGGGGAGCGTCGTGGTCGTGTTCAAGCGTATTCACTACTCAGGGACCGAAGCATTGATCAGCGAGCATCCGGACGGATGGCGCATCCTGCTCAACCTCCGGGAAGCGAATCACAACCCCATGTCGATAACCGGCTACATGGCACGGACTGCTGAAATGGCTAAGGGACTTGCGGACAACGAAATTCGAAAATACGGCCATGTGTGCAACGAGTCCTGCAAAGCTTGGGAAGAGTTTTCCGATGAAACGCTTCTGCGTCGTCAAGCATCTCTCTAGAAGTCCCAATGATTGTGAAAGAAGAAATCGGGGAACAACAAGCGACATTTGAAAAGGTCCGAGCCGCTAATTCTCAAGTCCATGAAACTCATTGAGAAGACGGCACCAAGCAAGGGAGTGATTGGGTTGGAGTTTTGGGGTGGTGATTGGCTTCACTAATACACGCCGCGACGACAATTCTTTGCGTAAATTCCTCGGGTTCCCGGAACATGGGCGGGTGATCGGTGCCACCTCTGACCGACGGATCACTTCTTCGTCGCGAGGCTCATAAACTCAGGTCGCGTTGCCCAAGTAGCCGCCGTCCAGCCCGAGCCCCAGCAAGCTTCGCAGACGAACCCCAACACGGGATCCGCGTGTCGCGCCTGGCCGGTGCCATCACATCGTGAACACACCCGCACTGGCTGCGGCACCCTGACTAGGCCGAGTCCGTGGCAGGCAACACACGGTTGCCCCGGCGGGTAGTGTCAGGTTGCTGCGCAACACGCGCAACGTCTCGGAGCGTAGAATTTCTCTTGGCTGACCATCATAGTCCGAAAGAAGAGAGATGAGTTGCTGGCTGGAGCTCTCATCGGCGAGAATGATTAGCAGATTCAGCTTTTTCTTGTGCCGGATGTTCCTGGCCCTGCCCTCTCAGCCTTGGCCGTCAGAACCCCTATTTATTCTTTCAGGACTTCCGCGACGAGATAAGCAGAGTTGGACATCAGAGGCCCGCTGAGACAAAATAGCAGGATAAATATTAGTGCCTTCATTGAAGAACCATGAAGAAAGAGCACCCAGAAGCGTTGAAGGAAAGCCCGAAGGTATCAGAGAGCCAGTTCTTGAAGTTCACTTGGGTGGCTGTTGTCTTGCTGGCGATCATTCTCGCTGGTGTTGGGTTGGCCTATATGACCTGCAGGAAAGGAACGCAAGAGCCGTTTCGAGAACCCGCAGCAGGTTTTGAGCAGCAGCTTGCGTGCCTCCGGCCTTCGCGACCTTTCATAATATCCATTCACGCCTCAGCCTAGTCTCTCAACCAGTGAAAACCATTAAACAGGGTTTCAGATTTCTCCTCATGGACAAAGCGGGCCGGCTGTTTCAACATCGCGTCGGAGGTCTGGATCGCTGAGGGAGCGCTTGTTGCCGCGGACGAGGTGTGCTTTTTCTTCGTAATACGGCCCAGCCGTCCGACAAAAATCAAGTGGTCACCCAATGGGCAAACTGATCAAGCAATTCTTAAACGACGAGCAAGGCCAAGACCTGAAGGAGTACGCCCTTCTACTCCTCTTCCTTGCGTTAGGTACCATCGCCACAGAGTATTTGGCTAATCGCTTGTTGCCTGCCACCGTTTCCTCCTCTGCATTCACACCACGCTTCGCGACCGGATCAGGAAAATCACGATCGCCAGAAGTTCCGAGTCTGCGCCCTCGTAGCTCCGCTGCTACATTTCCAGCGTCGGGAGGATCTCGAGCGGTTCAGACAGAACCTACGAATTGATCGCCGCCTGCATAAGCGAACGGGTGTCGAGCTTATCGGGTCGGGCGTCTGTCAAGCCGTGAGTGGTACTGCTTCCTACTGCGGGCTCATCCCATAGCCTCTCGAGATCCGGCGGTGGTGTTCGTAGATTCACCTTGATTGTTTACCTAACTCCTGACGATCTCCCTTGGCCGCATCCGGAACCACAGCCGTGGTGTGGGACCTCATTGATGGCCGTTCCCTGCGGTACCCTCGCTGTTGTACCGCCACGCCGAACTGGCACTCGTTCCCGCTTCTCCGACCCCAGCCTTCAAGTTTGCTGTCCCAAGGGCATCTCTCTTTCGGCGGTTTCAAAGCGCCTGCGCTATGCAGACCCACGTCTCGAGTCTATGCTCATGCATTTCCGGCCGATGACGATCGACCCGCGGACTCTTAGGACGCCGTTGCGGGCGGACGCGGTGCAATAAAGCTTTGCTCCTGTGACATCAGGACGCGGTCTTCGGCCTCGCGAGGCGAAAGCCGGTGTCGCGGCGCGTCTTTAGCGGTCGTAAGAGTCATACATGATTCGAATCGATGCCTTGAAGAATAGGTGTTGTCTGAATCACGTTCGCGGGAATGGGGGACTGCATTGTGGGCTAACTTGGCTATTGGCCAGATTGCACATACGGAATGCCGAGAGGGACGCACAATTGGTAAACCATTGTGCGTCCTGTGCCGATTAGCAAGTCATTCCATTCCAGCACTAGGAGGCAAGACAGATCATGAACTTTGCGTTTGGAACCGTCATAGGATTCCTGCTTGGGGCAGCCCTTGGGGCGCTCTTATGGGAAGTCTTATTGAAAAGGATCCGGGAGCCCAGGCAAGACACGCATTCAGACCTGACCCTTGGCCATTAGATTACTGCGCAGGCACCTCCGGTGACGTTGAAGCAGCCGATCGTATTCAGTCTGGCGTGGTGCATAATTTTGGTGGACTCGGTTCTACGGAGGATTTCGAGTTGGTACCGGGGATTCGGGCTGGAAGACGATAACGAACCACCTTCGTGATTTCCCCTTTGGCGCACTGTTGCCATTAGGCGCTGCGGCTTCGCGCTAGCTACTCACTCTGACACCAAGGCGGGTTCTTGGCTTCCCCAACAGCTCCCGTTTAAGTTCCTCAAACACCTCCCCGCGACAGCTCTGACACGAGCCCTTGGCTTGGTGAATACAGTATTGGCCCGCGATTCGCTCGACATCGTCGGTAAACGTTCGGATCCAAAATTCCGCTTCCCTCGAACAGCAGTTCTCCTTGCGTTCGGCAAGGGCATCACGGACCCAGTTCTCCAAAGCTTTGGTCATTTTCTGACTATTCAATGCAATGCGGTGTTTGCAATTTGATATCTAGGGTTCGACTCTATCACAGTTCGCCGCCATCGGACACAGGCGAGGGCCAGGAGGTCAAGAAACTAACCTGACCTGCATATCTTATGGATAATGTTTTTTTGGTAGGTATCCAGCTCCACAGGAGTTCGTCGTCGAAACTTCTGGCAGCTTCCGGTAAGCTTGCAGGATGGACCGCCTCTACGTCGTCAGGCATCCGTTTATCGCCACAACGGTGTGGGTTGTTGACCCCAACTCCAGAGACTTCAAACCGGGTGAAATGCTTTGGTTTGACGATGAGGATCGCTCCGATGTCTTCAAGGCCGATGGATTCAACTGGCGACCGGAAGACTCTGTCCAGTTCACCCAGAGCATTGAACCTTTTCACGCCTAGCGCCACGATAGATTGACACCAGCAGTGAGACGGCGTGGCCCTGTCCTTCGCCCTTAACTCCATTCCAAAACGTCGAAGGGAGGACTGTCAATGCGGGAGGCGCTTTATGGATCCGCAATTCGAACGGGCTTCACCCTTCGGTTCGAACGTATCCAAAGCACAGGCACGGAAGCCCAGCTTAACCAGCACGCCAGCGCCGGGTGGTGTATCCAAATCAACCTCAGGCAAGGTGATCACGATCCACTGACGATCACGGGCTGTCTGGGGCCAACTGTTGAACAGGCGAAAGTTGTAGACGAGGACGTCGTGTAATAGGTTTGTGTCGGCTATTGGTTAGGTCGCCTCTCTCTTCTGACTCGTCGCTACCTCATTAACCAGTCGTAGAAGCTCGAGAGGATCGAACGGCTTCTGTAACGAGGCCTTGGCCCCGAAAGCTTTCGCCACTCTTAGGAATTCGCCTTGGAACTCGCCAGAGATTGCAATGATCTTCAGGGCAGGAGAGGACTGCAACAAGGTCCGAATGAGCTCTAACCCATCCATGTCTGGCATTACCAAGTCGGTGATGACAAGATCCGGCGCAACCGACTTGAGGATCGCCAGTGCTTCGCGACCGGTTGTCGCGAGAAAGACCGTGTGGCCGGCTTTGGCGAGCACCCGTTTGGAGAGCGTGCTGATGACGTTGTCGTCATCGACAAACAGGATTGAGAGGGCCATCGGATTTCTCCGTGTACGTCATTTGTCTAACGTTAGCACAACTAAGCAATCACTCAAGAGATCCTAAAACCTCTCATGCGGTATTTCAGACCCCTCAGCCCAGGCTCTTTCAGCGATTCTGAAACCGTGCTTAGGACAAGGTCGCTCAGCTATTCAGGTCCTTCGAACACTTCTTCGCCGACAGAAGTCGCTCGATTACGCACAAGAAGGAATGCCATGACGGCTTCAATCATTGGCGACCCTAGTGGTCCAAGCAGGCAGCACACGGCTACCCTGTGGGTTAATTAAGTCAGGTTGCTGAACAGCAAGCGTTAGGAGAAGGCTGCTGGAAGAATCTAAGTTGTTGAGGAATCAAACGAAAGGTTGGTATCGAACCCGTATTCTTCGCCCTGAGAGGGCAAAGACAGTGTCTGTAACGAAATGAATCTGAATGGTTTATTGAACATTAGATCGTTCTGTGAAATCAGAGTGAAATCAAACCTTCCACCGTGCCATGCACAAGACCTCAGCGCGTCACAGGCGTTTTGAGAGCGTCTACTAATTTGAAGAACTCTGCCCGGAATAGGCGTTGTGCTCTCCACCTCGTAAAATCAGGAATATGGTACGAGCGGACGTACCTACCCATTTGTCGCGCCAATCTCCCATTGTGACTTTGGACGAGCAAGGCCCTCCAGCTCCTGGCTGAAGATAACGTCTAATCCTAAATAAAAGAAGAAAAAAGGGTCTTACAACACCAACGAGCTACTCGGAGCAAAATACACCGTCTGTGTAAGTGTATTATTACGAGTTGATTGAGGTTTCATGGAAGTGATATGAGTCGGCCTCTCTCACTGTGAGATCAAGCAATGTCCGTTTTGCGAAAGTCAGGATTCCGGCCCTTGGCAACAATTTCTCCCAACCCTCGTGTCGGTCTATCCCGTCCACCCCGAAGGCTTGTCAAGCCTGATCCCATCCTGAACGACGCAGGCCATCTAACGAGATACGCGCTCGTTGTGCTGTTCCTTGCATTAGGGACCTTATGCACGCCTTGAACACAAAGCTCTGATGGGTCGCCAAACTCGTAAGCGGTTGTTCGATGGGTAAAAGACTCTTAGTTGTTGAGCCGCGGCACCTGGAGGTGGCGGACCGGAGCATCCGACAAGTTGCCGGATCTCTGCAGCCAAGCCTTGGTTTCAGCGGCCTGGGTGCGTTTAAGTTCATCATGTGTTCAATCACACGGAACTTGCCTCTGGACGCTTCGAAAATATAGGTGCCGCTGCCGCGGGAGCTCGCCGTTTTGAAACTGCTCGCGCATGATCTGAACCATCGCCAACAGAACATCCAACTCTGCCCGATTCATGAGCAGCTCCTGACCCACATTTCGCGGTATCGGCACCGACGACCTTCAAGTTCGACTTGCTCGCGTCCTTTGTTGTTAGCTCCCTGTCAATGACCTTGGATTTCAATGGTTCGGCTGTGCTAGTCTCAGCATCGATTTCTGTTAAGTGAAAACGACCGCTTCGAGAGTCCACCCCTGAAACAGATAACCCATCAAACTCGTTGCGAGAAGTGCGCCGAGACTCTGAGTACGCAATACGACGAAGACGGCGTCGCCACCACAGAGTTTCAAAAACGACTAGTGATCCTCGTGGTTGATAGCTCGCAGAACAGATTCGCTTTGTCTTGTCCCAGATGTGGCTACGAGACAGCCTGCATTTTTATGCCGAGCATTTCGGAGAAAGACCAATCAAGCCATGCGCGGATTCGCCCAAAGAGCGCAGTCTGAGAGATCTTACCGTCAGTTCATTGCTACGATGACCGACGAGGAGCTAGATAGAGAACAGGACCGCATTTGCAGGAAGCTGAAGATCCCGCCGAACGGCCCAAACTATCACGATGTGTGGAGGCACGGCTGTCTGAAGGATGAGTTTACCCGACGGGGACGGATTCCGGATGGAGGTTTTGATTGATCACGGGGACTCCGACGCCATCAGCTCTTTGGCGCAATTTCGAACCACAGACGGCCCGGAGACCCGCTAGGTTGCACCGGGTCGCGAGACTTCCTAGTAGATCCGGGCCGAAAATCCTCCGACATCTGAGAGCAGCGCCGTCTGCGCGTCAATCTTGAAGACCTCTCAAGACAACTTCTCGAGCAGTCTTCGAACGAAGATCGCTTCGTGCGTTCCACTCCAAACATGAAGCGTTACACGGTGCGGGCGATACACAGGGCCCCCTCTAGGCGTGGTATGCTGGTCGCCCGTTCAGCATTTCCACTTTGAGGTTGTCCCTCAAGGCCCCCGGTTCGCGGCCGGGGCTTGCCGCCTTGTTTTGTTTCCAATCGACAACTAAAGACTCAAGGTTTGCCGGCAGAGCGCCGACAAGTCACAGTGCCCCCAAACCGTGTAGTACAAGTTCCAATTCATTGTTCAGTTGAACGGAGACGCTTATGAAGCAATCCATATCCACCCGAGATGGGTTTCAGTTATTGAAAGATGACTCTACATTGCCGAAAGACACTTCAGGTCTCGACCCGAAGACCCAGCAAGCCGTCAAGATCTGCGGCCTCTTCCTCGACGAAAAGCTGGGTATCGCCGACATCGTTAGCTTGCTCAATGAGGACAGGGGAAAGGTTGTCCTCGCCCTACTCGAACAGGGAATCATCCAAGATCGTAGAGACAACCCAAATCAACGACCGGACGGAGAAGAACGCAGGAAGTCTGCGACTTTCCGCTCTTAGCGCCGGTGATGCATCGAGCGCACGCTGCCTCGCCCTAGGTTGGGGAGACAATCTCACTTAAACGCTAAACTCGAATAGACGCCCTACAGCGCGTCAGGGGTCTTCCTGAGGCAATCGTATTAATCAAGTTTTTAAGTCGAACCTTATGGAGGGTAGTTCTGATGGTCTTGAATTGAGCCTCAAACTATACCACGCAGGCGAGCTACAGCTGGCCCGCCAACAGTTGATGGCGGGAACACCGAGGAGCTTGACGATGCCATCCGTGATCTGGCGGCAGAATTTAAGATTCCGCTGTGTGACTTAGCGCGCTCATTGCCCAAGTCGACTGCGTTCTTCTGTGACGATATACACTTCAATACCAAGGGAGCACGTGTGGCTGGAGCAGAGTTAACCTCCCTCATAATCAAAGAAGATCTCCTAGCCCCCCGGACCCGTTGGGAAGATCTCGAAACGTTACAAAAACTAGCTAACAAAGTTCACAACATCGTGAAGGTCGGGAGAAGTGTCACAACATCGTAAAGAACCTTCGGGAATCAGCGTTTAAGGACAAGTGGAGAATGGGCACTCGCTTGTATCTGCCAGGCTTTGCGAAAGAGCAGCACAAGTCAAGGGTCGCGTCTGCTGCGACTTGCATAGCCCTTGACTTGTGCTGCTCTGAAGCAATCATGAAAAGAATCGAGGGCTCCTTTGCTCCCGACAAACAAGTTCCTCATGCCCTGCTTTACGATGTTGTGACACATCCTGGTCTCCGCCGATGTTGTGAACTTTATCAACTAGCCCCTAAAGATAGAGACGACCTTTTAGGGCGTCAACGCTATGACGCCGGAGAAACTCGGGAAACGGGTAACGGGATAGCCGAAATTGATAGTCAATGTCTTGCGCTCGATTCGGGACTCACTGGAAAATGGGTTATCCGGCCTGCTGTAGCCGACCTGAGGGATGAATCTAGAGTTTCAGCACAATATCTGGTCGGTCCAGCCGCTGCCAAGCAGCCCAGTGCCCCGATCGTCATTCTTAGAAAGCTTGCAGAGCTGGTTTTAAGAAAACTTAAGGTCCGGTGCTCTTGATTGTCCAGGCGATCTCAGCGGCATCGAAGGCATATGTGCCATCCCGGTCAACAGCAAAATAGATGGTGTCGCCGACTGCGAGATTACCGAGATTATAGGTCTGGGGATCTGTCACCCAGGAGCGGCTGTTGGTTGCCTGAAGATTGGCAATCAGGCTCTTTTGGGCATTAAACACTTTGTATCGGACCGTCGCGCCGCTGCTGCTGGGTCTCCTGGCGGCCAGATTATAGACAGAGTAGGCACCCGCTTCCGGCACTCTGAAAGCTGCAACGACGAGGTGCCCATTTTCCGGCGGGTGGAGCTGCAGGTCGCGCACCCCTGCGGGAGCGGGCGTATTGGTTTCACCCGTATCCGATCCACGGTTCACATTGCTCTTGCCGGCATAAGGGTAGGGAGTCGTGCTGACAGTCCAGAACTTCTCCAGATGATTAAATGACTCGCTATGGACTCCTGGAAGAAAGAGAGAGAGCAGTCCTCCCTTGTCTACTCCACCGTTATTGACTGATTCGTAGAACTCCAGCGTCGTCGTCTTCGAACCGAGCGAATCTCTCATCGTCGCCTGGGGCGAGCCACTTTGCGTCACCACGTCATAGGAACGCCAGAGCGTTTCGGGGAGGGAGCCGCCGGCAGTAGAGAACGTGGCTGTGTAGCTCTGCGGCGAGCTTGAAGCCGTGACCAGATGCGTCTGCGCTCCCCCGTCAGACCACGACGAGAAGCTGTATTGAGTATTGCCGACCGTCTGGGGCGAAGTAGCCGAGATGGTGCTGACTCCATTTACGATCGCCTGCCGGCTAAACGGCGTGGTCTGGGCGGTGCCATCTATCACCAGCTGGAGTCCGCTGGGTATGGATTGAAAGGTCTGGGTCGTGGTTTGCGACTGCCCCGTTCTCTTGATCGTCCAGGTGATCTCAGCGGCATCGAAGGCATATGTGCCATCCCGGTCAACGGCAAAATAGATGGTGTCGCCGACTGCGAGATTACCGAGATTGTAGGTCTGGGGATCTGTCACCCAGGAGCGGCTGTTGGTTGCCTGAAGATTGGCAATCAGGCTCTTTTGGGCATTAAACACTTTGTAGCGGACCGTCGCGCCGCTGCTGCTGGGTCTCCTGGCGGCCAGATTAGAGACAGAGTAGGCACCCGCTTCCGGCACTCTGAAAGCGGCAACGACGAGGTGCCCATTTTCCGGCGGGTGGAGCTGCAGGTCGCGCACCCCTGCGGGAGCGGGCGTATTGGTTTCACCCGTATCCGATCCACGGTTCACGCTGCTCTTGCCGGCATAGGGATAGGGGTTAGTCGTGCTTACAGTCCAGAACTTCTCCAGATGATTAAATGACTCGCTATGGACT
>Ga0187893_10013920_pt1 | contig 11089 bp, 7 predicted proteins | sample MA1701074metaG_FD_139574 | JGI IMG/M metagenome (GOLD analysis project Ga0187893, IMG submission 139574) | White microbial mat communities from a basaltic lava cave in the Kipuka Kanohina Cave System on the Island of Hawaii, USA - MA170107-4 metaG ...
CGCGAGCGCGGGCTGCGGCTGGAGGACATCGCGCGGCTGCCCGAGGGCAACGCCTGGCTGATGGTCGAGTTCGGCGCGGACACGAAAGAGGAGGTTTTGCAGAAGGCAGGCTTCCTTCAGGCTACCCTGGGAGGAAACCTCGTCAAGGAAAAGGCGCTGATGATCCGGATCTGGACGATCCGCGACACCGGCGCCTCGGCCACCGCGCTCAAGCTCAAGGGCACGCCCGGGCCGGACCCCGTGGTGGGCTGGGAGGACGCGGCGGTCGACCCGCTGCGCCTCGGCGCCTACCTGCGCAAGTTCCAGAAACTCGTCGACGCTTTCGGCTACCGCACCTCGCTCTACGGCCATTTCGGCGACGGTTGCATCCACGCGCGCATCAACTTCGACCTGCGCCGCCCGGCCGGCCTTGCGCACTGGCGCAAGTTCCTCGAGCAGGCGGCGCGCCTGGTGGTCGAGTTCGGCGGCTCGCTCTCCGGCGAGCACGGCGACGGGCAGGCGAAGGCGGAGCTGCTGCCGATCATGTACGGCCCGGAGCTGATGGCGGCGTTCCGCGACTTCAAGCGTGCCTGGGATCCGCTCGGGCGCATGAACCCGGGCAAGCTCGTCGACGCGCTCGGCGAGGTGAACCGCGTGGACGCGAACCTGCGCGCCGGCCCCGACTACCGGCCGGTCACGTTCGAGACGCGGCTCGCCTTCGCGAGCGAGATCGGCGGCGGCTTCACGCGCGCGGTCGAGCGCTGCGTCGGCATGGGCAAGTGCCGCTCGATGCACGGCGCGACCATGTGCCCGAGCTACCGCGCGACCAAGGAGGAGCGCTACTCGACGCGCGGCCGCGCGCGCCTGCTCGGCGAGATGCTGCGCGGCGAGGTGATCGCCGAGGGCTGGCAGAGCGACGCGGTGCGCGATGCGCTCGAGTGGTGCCTCGCCTGCAAGGGCTGCGCGAGCGACTGCCCGACGCACACCGACATGGCGGCCTACAAGGCGGAGTTCCTGTCGCACCACTACGCGGCGCGCGCGCGGCCCGCGGCCGCGCACCTGATGGGCCGCATCGGCGACTGGGCGCCGCTCGCCGCCTACGTGCCCGCGCTGGCGAACGCGATGACGGGCCTGCCTTTACTTTCCAATCTTTTAAAGAGAATGGCCGGTATCTCGCCCGAACGCCAGCTTCCAAAGTTCGCCGCGCGCACGTTGCGCTGGCAGTTCGAGACGCTGCAGCTCGGCCGGCGCGACCCGGCGCGCCCGGGCGGCGCGCGCCGCGGCGACCCGGCGCTGCTCTTTCCCGACACGTTCACCAACTACTTCCGCCCGCAGACCGGGCTGGCCGCGGTGACGGTGCTGGAGAGCGCGGGCTTTCGCGTCGACCTGCCGCGCGAGCGCCTGTGCTGCGGGCGGCCGTACTACGACTTCGGCATGCTCGAGCGCGCGCGCGAAGCGCTGGAGAAAATCGTCAGCGCGCTCGCGCCGCAGATCGAGTCCGGCGTGCCGGTGATCGTGCTCGAGCCGGGCTGCCTCTCGGTGTTCCGCGACGAGATGGCGAAAGTGCTTCCGCAAAGCGCGGGCGCCGCGCGCCTGGCGAAGCAGGCGGTCTCGCTTGCCGAGGCGCTCGAGGCGCGCAACTGGAAGCCCCCGCGCGCCGCCGCCGGCCAGCGCGCGCTCGTGCATGGCCACTGCCACCAGAAGGCGCTCGGCGGCATGGGCGCCGAGCTCGCGCTGCTCGCCGCCGCCGGCGTCACGGTCGAAGCGCCCGACACCGGCTGCTGCGGCATGGCGGGTTCCTTCGGCTACCGCGCCCAGACCTACGACGCGTCGGTAAAGATCGCGAATTTATCCGTGCTGCCTGCCGTGAAGGCGCAAGCCGAGGAAACCCTGATCGTCGCAAACGGTTTCTCCTGCCGAGAGCAGATCGAGGGGTTGGCGGGGCGGAAGACCCTGCACTTGGCCGAGGCGCTTTTGGCGATGTTGCGCGACAGCTAGGGAAACAGCCGCCGCATCGTTCCAGCGTAATCCACTTTTTCCTTGTCGAGGAGGTCGCCGCGAACATCCTTCTGCTTGATCCTGACGCGCCTGTCGGCCGCCTGACGCCGGTTCTGCCGTAATCGCCCAGCTGGCGAGGCCGCCCGTAACTGCGCGCGAATCTGGTCTGCGGTCAGGCTCGGTGCGCCGCGGGCATGCTTCTTCGCGTACTCGAGGATGAGGGCGATGATTCCGCTGATGAAGGGGGCCGCGACGCTGGTGCCGTTCATGCGCCTCGGTCGGGCGCTGCGAGCGCTCGCTGACAGGATGCCTCGCCCCCGCGCGTCGTCCTCCGCGGGCGCGTAGATTTCCGGTTTCTTCCTGCCGTCGCGCGTCGGACCGCTGGCGGAATAGCGGCACACCTCGAGCGTCGCAGTGTTGAACGCACCGACGCTGATCGATTTCTGCGAAGTGGCCCAGCCGCCGATGCTCGAGGCTGGATGGGCGTCGTCCGGATGAAAGCGCGATTGCCGCAACCGTGCGTCGCGCGGGCGGCCCGAGTCGTCGCGCCAGATCCATGCATGCACCTTCGCCTTCTTGCCGCCGGCGTGCTTCAGGTCGATCGTCCAGGTTCCCGATGGCGCGGGCGCGGCGTCGCCATTCTCCGCTGCGGTATCCGTCGCGTTCAGCGTCAGCACGATGCAGTTGGCCCCGTTCCCGGTGCCGCTCTGGAGGTGCTCGACGTATCCAATCGTCTTGCCGTCACTCGTTCGCATGATTGGCGTGGTGGCCTGCCCGATCTGAATCCATCCTGAAGGATCGATCGCGGGTCCGGGCGAGCAAAGCCGCACTTGCAGCGTGCTGGTCGCGTCGTACCAGAGCTCCACGGTGTTGCCGGTCGGATCCTGCGGCCCGAGGATCCAGCGCAGCGATGCCGTGCGGTTGCGCCGCACTTCCGTCACAGCGTGGCAGCGCGCCTCGAAGCCGTTGCCGGCCGCCAACACCACGGCGCGGTCCGGCACGGTCAGCATCTCGTCCAGCGTGCGCTCGAACTCCGTCGTGCCATCGTGAGGGCCGTCATAGCCGCCGTAGCTGATGTTGACGACGGCTGGGCGGTTCAGCGCGTTCGCGCGCGCCAGAATGTAGGCGACCCCGTCGAGGACGTGCCGCCACAAGACGGTGGCACCGCCCTCGATCGCGGGCACCGGCAGCTGCACGAAGATGATGTCTGCGCCCGGCGCGACGCCAGGGGCTCCCATCACCGACTGTCCGGTCCCGGCTGCGATGCCCATGACGTGCGTGCCGTGCGACGCGATTTCGCGGATCGGGTAACGCAACTGACGGTAGACAGCCTCCTCGTCCACACGGTCGCCGCGCAGGTTGGCCAAAAGCACAGCGTCGATCGCTGCCTGGCCGAGCTCAAGCCCGTCGAAATCGGCCATTGGCGCCCAGCCTGCGGCGACGTTGCCGGTTCCCTCCTGATCCCACAAATACAGGATTCGGGACTGCGGGTTCGCGCCGGCAACCCTCGGCTTCATGAAATCGACGTTGGCCAGCGCGCAGCCGTCGTCGATGATGCCGATGATCACGCCTTCCCCCGAGAGCGCATGCGTGTTGTGCCCACGGTCATCCGGCACCCCGATCTCGGCCAGCTCGGTGCGCTTGCGGCTGGGCTGGCCGGGCGCGCCGAGACACACGCGGGTTACCTTCTTTCTTTGCAGGTCCTTCACGGCGCGGACTAGGCTCTCGGTCGACCCGGCAAAGGTGCTTCTGTGCAGCGGCAAGCGCGCGGTCGCGTGCGTGAGCGCCCGGTTTCGCCTCATCGCTTCGCCATACGCGCGCGGCACGCCGAATTCCTCGGCCAAAGCGCCGACGGTTTGCGCATTGAGTCGGCCTGCCTCGAGGCGGATGACCGCAGGCAGGCGCACCTTGGGGGAACTCTGCGCGCCGGAGTGCTGGGCCCGCGGCGCGCGAACGCCGGTCCGCTGCGCCAGCTGCCGGAAATCTTTCTTCCGGATCAGCCAGGCGGCGAGGCGGAGCGCGGGGTCACCCGCAGCCGTCAGCTCCGGAAACTCGTCATCGCGAATCGGCTCGACATGATTCGATGGCATGGCGTCACACCAGCCACTCGGCGATCGCCTGCTCCCAAAGCCACTCGAGCGGCGTCGTCGGATTCCCGGTATGGGCGCTCGCCGTACGGAGGAAATACTCGCCGAGTGCGACCCCGAGCACCTGACCGGCGTCAAGATCCTCCATGAAGTGAACCCCCGCCACGACCCGGTTCTCGCTGATTCGGTACGCAAGCGCATCGAGCTGAGCCGCGGTCTCTTCGCCGCGCTCCATCGGTGCGAGGGCGGGGTACTGCAGGACCGTGGCGAGGAAGTAGGCTTGCGTCGCATGCCCCATCGGATAAGCGCCATGCCCGGGCGTGAGGATCATCGGTTGGATGAGCGGCGAGTGGTCGGCGGGCCGGCGTGTACCGAAAAAGTGCTTCAACTGCATCACGACAGGCCCCGAAAGACCGAGAGCGGCCTGCATCAGCTCGTAGGTAAAGCGGTGCCGCCCGGGCTGAAGATTGAGCACCATGGCGAAGTAAGAGTACGGCACCGCCACCTGCGTGAGAATCTCGCTCATCCGGTCGGTGCGCAACGCGGCGTAGTCGAGCACTTCCTGCAAAGCGGCGGTTAGCGTTCCCGCATTTGCCTCGAAGGGCGGCGGGTTGAATGTGGCCAAAGTTCCGGTAGCGTCATCCAAAGTCGCCGCTGGCGCCGCGCTCGTCGTGTCCACGTCGATTCCATCGCAGAGCTCCCAGCTGTAGAGCTGCTGGCGCACGCGCCGCGACCATCGCCGCATCCGCTGATCCAACGTGAGCGCCGTGGTTGCCGTGTCGGGGTTGGTGATCGTTCCAAAGTAGCCACGGGTGAGCTCGCCGTGCGTCGTGATCAGCGCGTTCGCGAGCAGGGCGCTGGTGCGCTGCCCCGCGTAGGCTCCCAGACCAGAGGCGCGGCTGCCTTCGCTGCCTTCGGAACCTTCGCTGCCCTCGGAGCCTTCGCTGCCTTCGCTACCCTCGGACCCTTCGCTGCCTTCACTGCCTTCGTTCGCAAACGGAATTCGCATGACGGCCCCCCTTGGCCTTGCCGACGGCAAACGAGAATCCCCCTTCACCTAGCGTATTCCTACTACACCCCGATCTCAAGCTTTACCCCGAAAGGCGGCTTACTGGGGTACGCCTGCAGACCGCAGCGCTTCTCCGAATGTCCTGGCGTGCGCGCTCCCGCTGCCCGGGTAGCGCTTCAGGAAACCGCTCACCGTAAGGCCGGGTTCGAAGCGCAGCAGCTCGCCGGCCGCTTCGCGGGCCTCCGCCTGGCGGCCCGAGAGCGCGAGCGAAATCGTGAGGATGCGATGCGACGAAGCGAACATCCGGTTCTGGCGCAGCGAGCGCCGGCAGAAGTCGATCGCATTGTCATAGCGTCCAGCCACCGCGTGCGCGGTGCCGGCGATGGAGGTGAACAGATACATCTGCGGATCGAGCGGCGAGAGTTCGATGGCGCGGCGCGAGCGCGCGACGGCCTCCTCGCCGTCGCCGAGCCAGGCGTAGGCCGACGTGCTCCAGAGCCATGCCGAGCAGGCGCTGGGATTGATCGTCAGCGCCCGGTTGTACTGCTCGATCGCATGCTGGAGATCCTTGTGCAGGTAGGCCGAGACCAGGCCCGATACCGTGAGCGCGTGCGCATCGGTCTCGCCCCGCTCCAGCGCCATGGTTGCGTACCGGGTTGCGTCGTCGACGTCCTTCTGGGGAACCTCCGACCAGCCCTGACCGACCTGGCGCACGTGCCAGTGCGCAAGCCAGGCATACGGCGCCATGTACGAGGGGTCAGATGCGATGGCCGACTCCAGAAGCGCGCGCGCCTCGCGCATGTCCTGGCGCGAGCTGCGATGGAAGTGGTCGATCGCGCGCAGCGTACGCTCGTAGGCCGTCAGCGACTCCGGCTGAGCCGAGCGCACCCGCTGCAGCTCCAGCTGCCTCACGTACGGCACGACGCGACGGCCGATCGCCTGGGAGAGCTGCTCCTGCAGCTCGAAGATGCCGACCAGCGTGCCCTCGAAGCGCTCAGCCCAGATCACCTGGCCGGTGCGAGCGTCGCTCAGGTCGGCCGTCACCCGCAGCCGCGCGCCGGAGGTGAACAGGTTGCCCGTCAGCACGTAGCGTACGGCCAGGGCATCGACCACATCCTGCGGCTCGTAGGGCCGGCCCCGAAAAACCGCAGTAGAGAGCCGCGAGACGACCGCGAGGTCGGACAGGCGCGACAGGTCGCCGATCACATCCTCGGCTATCAGGTCTCCGAGGTAATCGTTCGCGGGGTCGCCAGACAGATTTCGGAACGGCAGCACCGCGATGGAGGCGCGCTGGGTCGCGCTGGGCGCGTGCGCGCGGGGCGCAGGGGTAGTCGGCTCGGGTGGCAGGGCACGGAACGCTCGCACCGGCCGGGGGAATCCTTCGACGCGGCGCTCTCCCAGGTCTTCGATGGTCACGTCCAGGCCGTCGATCAGCTGGTCGCGGATCGATTCCGAGATCAAGATGTCGTCGCCTTCCGCGAGGGCGCTTAGCGGCGCCTCCTTTGCCTGCGCGGCGCCCGCGTTGCGTTCGATGGCGATGCGCAGCGGCGCACGTCGCTCCGCCTCACGCTCCGCGTTGACGAGCCCTCCTGCGCGGCGAATCGCGAAGGCGCAGGCCGTCGCTTCGCGCGCGCTACGAAACTCGAGCACCATCAACGCGCCGGCCCGGTGCGCGCGCATAGGCTCAAACGGCAGCACGCCCCGGCCCACGGCCTGCTCGCCGAGCTCAGCAGGCTCGACCGTGAGCCGCGCCGCGGCAGGACCCGTGTCGTTGCCGGCGCGCCGGGCTTGCCGCGCCTCGTCATCGCGGATCCTGTAGAGACGAACAGGGCGACTGATATTGCGCAGGCGTCTGTCCCCGAGGTCCTCGAGCGCGACATCGAGCTTGTTGTGAATGTGGTCGCGCACCGCCTGGGTCACAAGAACCTCGCCGGTCTCGGCCAGCTGCTGGATGCGCGCCGCGACGTTTACCCCGTCACCCACCAGCTTGTCGCCGTCGACGATGACGTCCTCGACGTTCACCCCGACGCGCATCCTTAGGGCACGCATAGCTCCGGCAGGCGCGCGACTTGCGAGGCCGCGCTGCAGATCGATCGCCCACCTGACCGCCGCGACGGCGCTGCCGAACTCGACCAGCACGGCATCCCCCGCGATTTCGAGCAGCCGACCCCCGTGCTCCTGGATCTTGGGTTCGATCAAACCGCTGCGCAGCGCTTTCCACGCGGTCAGGGTCGCAATGTCGTCCTGCTCGATGAGGGCCGACCAGCCGACCACATCCGCAAAAACGATCGCGGCAAGCCTGCGCTCGTAGGTTCCTCGGGTTTCTACCATTGCGGCGATCATACCCGCATAGAATCGCGACTATGTTCCGGCTGATCGCAACTGTCTTTCTTTTCCTCGTTAGCACCGCGAGCGCGAGCGCACAGACGCCCGAACAGCGCCTCATCGAAGCGATCGAGGAGGGCAAGGCCCTCGTGGCAGAGGGAATCGTCGCGCGCGGGCAGGTGAAACTGGACGTTCGGAATAGCGACGGCGAGACGCCGCTCCACCTCGCGATCGAGAAGGGAATGAAGGAGCTGGCGGCGCTGCTGGTGAAGGCGGGCGCGCGGGTGAATGCGCGCAACGGGAACAGCGAAACCCCGCTGCACGCGGCCGCGCTGCACGGCGATGTCGCTTACGCCGAGCTGCTGCTCGAAGCGAAGGCCGATCCGAACCTGCGCAACGACGACGGCGAGAGCCCCCTGCACTGGGCGGTGCTGTCGGGCAACCTTGCTACGGTGCGCTTCCTCCTTGAGCGCGGCGCCGATGCGAAGATGAAGGATCTGCAGAGGAACACGGTGCTGCATTTCGCCGCCGACGGCGGCAACGAGCACCTGGTCAGCGCGTTCGTGTCGCTCGGCGTCGATCCGCGCGAGCGCAACCGCGAGGGCAAGCGCGCGATCGACATCGCGCGCGCGCGCGGCTACGAGGCGGTGGTCAAGCTGCTGGCGCGCTTCGAGAAAGACTGAAGGCGTCGGCGAGCAGCTCGTAGGACGCCCTGCGGCGCCGGTAGTCGCCGGTGATGGTGAGGACCATCAGCTCGTCGGCCGCGTACTGCTCTGCGAGCTCGAGCAGCCTCGCCTTGCAGGTCTGGGGGGAGCCGAAGACGAGGCGGGCGCGCTGCGCGCGGATGTGCTCCTGCTCGATCTGGGAGAAATCTCTGGCCAGGGCCTGTTCCAGGGTCGGCACCGGCGTGTCGAGGTTGTAGGCCATCTCCAGGCGCCGCAGGTCGATGACCTTCGCCTGCCGCTCCGCCTCGGCGTCGGTCTCGCAGCAGATCACCGAGCAGCAAAGCAGGGTGTGCGGCCCGGCATCGCGTTTCTGCGCCGGCCGGAATCGCTCCTTGTAGGCGCGCATGACGAGGTCGCCCCCCTGCGGGTTGATGAAGTGGGCGAAGGCGAAGCGCAGGCCGAGCTGGGCGGCAAGCAGCCCCGAGTAGTCGGAGGAGCCGAGAAGCCACACTTCGGGCACCGTCGCCCCGCCCGGCTGCAGGCGCACCCCCCGTTCGGGGTGGTCCTCGGGGAGGGTGCCATCCAGGTGCCCGACCAGCTCCCAGACCTGCTGCGGAAAGTGCTCCGCGTCGGGAAAGCGGCCGCCGCCGACGGCGCGAGCGGTGCGGGCGTCCCCGCCCGGGGCCCGGCCGATGCCGAGGTCGACCCGGCCGGGGTAGAGCGCCTCGAGCATGCGGAAGATTTCGGCAACCTTGAAGGCGCTGTAGTAGGGCAGGAGCACGCCCCCGGTGCCGACGCGGATCCGGCTCGTCTCGGCCCCCAGGCGCCCGAGGAGCACCTCCGGGCAGGGGTCCCCGAGCGCCGCGATGGCGTGGTGCTCTGCGAGCCAGTAGCGCGCGTAGCCGAGCGCCTCGACCGCGCGCGCGAGCTTGAGCGTCTCGTCGATCGCCTGCGCGGGGCTCGAGCCGGCGATGACGGGAGACTGGTCGAGGACCGAGAGCCGCATGCGTCCATTATGGGTCGGCGGGCGTAAGCTTCCCGAGGACGTTTCGACGAATGGCCATGCGCTGGGGATTGCTCGTTCTGGGTGTGCTTTTCACCGGGAGCAGTGCGGCGGCGGAGTGCAAGGCCAGCTCCCCCGGGCACACGGTCGCCCTGGTGGAGCTCTATACCTCGGAGGGCTGCGACAGCTGCCCGCCGGCGGACCGGTGGCTGTCCTCGCTCGCCGGGCGCGGCTACGGCCCGCAACGGGTCGTGCCGATCGCGCTGCACGTCGATTACTGGGACTACATCGGCTGGAAGGACCCCTATGCGCAGGCCCGCTTCTCCAGCCGCCAGCGCAAGCTCGCCCAGCTCACGCGCTCGGCGATCGTCTACACCCCGCAGGTGATCGTGCAGGGGCAGGATTTCCGCCGCTGGGGCTCGGCCGCGTTCGACGACGCGGTGCAGAGAATCAACGCCCGGCCCGCGCGGGCGGGCATCGCGCTCTCCCTCGAGACCGGCGGCAAGGGCGTGTTCCGGGTCGAGGCCGTGGCCGAGCTGCGCGACGCCTCCCAGCAGGCCGACGCGGCGCTCTACCTCGCCGCCTACGAGAACAAGCTCGTGTCGCGCGTCCAGGCGGGCGAGAACCGGGGCAAGACGCTGGGGCACGACCACGTCGTCTTCGAGTGGGTCGGGCCGCTCGAGTTCAAGGGGGGGCCGCGGCTCGCCGAGCGCCGGTCCCTGCCCCTGCTGCCGAGGGCCAACCCGGCCAATTCCGGAGTGGCCGCTTTCGTTCAGAACCGCGCCACCTCTGAGGTTCTGCAGGCCCTTTTGCTGCCCGCCTGCCCGGGCTGAACCCCCCCGCTTTCGCTGCGAAGGGTCCTATTCCCGGGTATATTTCAGCCCCTGCAACGCCATGAACGCGACCCAGATCCGCCAGAAGGACGGGATTTTCTATTTCGTCTCCTACCGGGCGAAGGACCTGCTCGGCAAGGTGCGCTTCATCAGCCGTTTCTACGGGGAGGGCGAGACGATCGCGGCCTCGCGCATCTCGCAGGACGACGACATCGCCCAGTTCATTTCGCGCATCGAGCGCACCGACCACGCCTTCCAGCGGGCGCTGTCGCGCACCAAGGTGCGCCAGCTCACCAACTTCTACGAGACCGCGGTCTCGCAGCCGGCGATTCCCGGCACGGTGTTGCTGTACACGAACGAGAAGCTGCAGTTCCGCGGTAACGGGGCAAATGCGGGCGACGGCTCCGGGCACCTCACCGAGCCCAGCACCAAGTTCCTGATCATCGACGGCCAGCACCGCCTCGCGGCGCTGCATTTCTACATGCAGGAGCGGCCTTCGGACGCGGCCACGATCAACGTGCCCTGCGTGATCTTCGACGGCAGGAGCGAGGACTTCGCCGCCGAGATGTTCGTCATCATCAACTCGACCCCGACGCGCATCAACAAGTCGCACCTGATCGACCTCTACGAGCGCGTGTCCTGGGCGGCGCCGGACCGCAAGTTCGCCGCGCGCCTGGTCGAGAAGCTCTACAGCGAGGGCGACAGCCCGCTGCGCTACCGCATCAACCGCCTGGGCGGCCGCAGCCAGCGCGACAAGTGGGTGCTCCAGGCCGAGCTCTTCAACGAGCTGCACCGCTGGGTGCGCGGCAAGTGGCGCTCGATCCAGCTTGCCGGCGGCAGCTCCAAGGAAGTACCGCGCTACTACAGCGTCGTGCGCGACTTCTTCAAGGCGGCGCGCGCGGTCTTCGGCGACTCCGTCTGGGGCAAGGACGGCTACATGGTCACCAAGCCCGTCACCATCAAGGCGATGATCCGCGTCTGCGCGGATCTCAGCCGCGAGGACGACGGCCCCGAGGCCGGGCGCCTGGAGCGCTGGGAGACCCGGCTCGCGCCCTGGGCCGAGATGGGCAAGCAGTTCCGCGACGAGGGCTTCTACGAGCGCTTTCCCGCCAAGGGCGAGGTCGAGCGCGTCGCGCGCATCCACCGCGACCTCGCCAAGGCCGCGGGCATCGAGGTCAAGAAAACCTGAC
>Ga0187893_10013921_pt1 | contig 11089 bp, 5 predicted proteins | sample MA1701074metaG_FD_139574 | JGI IMG/M metagenome (GOLD analysis project Ga0187893, IMG submission 139574) | White microbial mat communities from a basaltic lava cave in the Kipuka Kanohina Cave System on the Island of Hawaii, USA - MA170107-4 metaG ...
CGCGGAGCCGGCCGAGAGATCGCCCGCGCCTTCGAAGGTCAGCCGGGTCTTGGTGGACGGGGCAAGATCAGCCGCGCCGCCGATCAACCACGGGACATTCTTCGCGAGCACATTCATCACCTTGGCCGATGCCTCTCGCCCGGCTACGCCGCGAGCGTCGGCCGGAAAGGTCGGCAACTGCTGATCCCATCCCTCCGGAAGTTGGCGATGCTGCATGCGGTACAGGTGGTCGGCGAGTTCCGGATACTGCACTTTATATTTTTCGATCGTCGTCATCCATTCCGTCCGGAGGGTTCCCCCGCGTTGGCCGATGCCCCGTTGGAAATGCTCGCGCACGCCGTCCGGCACCAGAAACTTCGCTTCCTCCGGCCATGAGTAGGTGCGCTTGGTGAGCCGGATCTCGTCTTCTCCCAGCGGTTCACCGTGGGCCGCGCTCGTATCTTGCTTGTTGGGCGCCCCATAGGCGATGTGGCTGTCGACGATGATCAGGGTCGGACGGTCATCGGTCTTCAGGAAGACTTGAAATGCGCGCTCCAGCATATCGAGATCGTTGGCGTCTCCGACCCGGGTGACGTTCCAGCCGTAGGCGATGAATCGTGTGGCCACGTCCTCGCTGAACGCCCAGCTCGTATTGCCTTCAATCGTGATCTTGTTGTTGTCGTAAATCCAGCACAGGTTGGACAGTGCCAGGTGGCCGGCGAGGGAGGCCGCCTCTCCGGACACCCCTTCCATCATGCAGCCGTCGCCGCAGAGGGCATAGACGTTGTAGCCGAACAACTCGAAGCCCGGCCGGTTGAAGTGGGCGGCCAGCCATCGGCCGGCAATCGCCATCCCCACGCTGGTGGCCACGCCTTGCCCGAGCGGGCCCGTGGTCGTTTCGATCCCGGACGTCCACCGATACTCCGGGTGACCGGGGCATTTCCCGTCGAGCTGGCGGAACCTCTTGATGTCGTCGAGGGTTACCGAGGGGTCGCCGAGGCGCTCATACTTGTCGTTCACCGCTTTGACTCCGCACAGGTGGAGCATCGAATAGAGCAGCATGGACGCATGCCCCATCGAGAGGACAAAGCGGTCCCGGTTCCCCCAGATCGGATCCTCGGGATCAAAGCGAAGCAGGCGGTTCCACAGGTAGTAGGCCACCGGGGCCATTGCCATCGGAGTGCCGGGGTGCCCCGAGTTGGCCGCCTGCACGGCATCCATCGCCAGCGTCCGGATGGTATTGATGCACAGGCTGTCCAATCGTTTCTCTTCTGTCATGTTCACCTCACGAACGTCGCAACGTGATGCTTGTCTCAGCTTCGGTCCGCGCGTTTTCGGGTCCGTCTCGGCCGGGAGGCCATCTTGGGCCCTCCCAGGCCGGCCCCTGGCTCGTCAGCCCAGCCTCCGCTTTGCTGGAGAAGCTTGGCGATCAGACCGGTCCAGCCGGTTTGGTGACTCGCTCCGATGCCGGCCCCGTTGTCACCGTGGAAAAATTCGTAGAACAGGATGTGATCACGCCAATGGGGGTCTTGCTGGAACTTCTCGTCGCCGCCATAGACCGGCCGCCGACCGTCGGGACCGTGAAGAAAAATTCTGGCGAGACGCCGTGAGAGCTCCTCGGCCACCCCCCACAGGGTCATGCGCTGCCCGGAGCCCGTCGGGCACTCGACGGTAAAGTCATCGCCCAGGTAGTGGTGAAATTTTTGCAGCGACTCGATGAGCAGGAAATTGACGGGGAACCAGATCGGGCCGCGCCAGTTGGAATTTCCGCCGAACAGGCCGCTGCTGGATTCCGCCGGCTCGTAGTCCACTCGGTACTCCCTGTCGTTCATGGACAGGACATATGGGTGGTCCCGGTGGAGGCGAGAGACGGAGCGGATGCCGTAGGGCGAGAGGAACTCGTTCTCGTCCAGCAGGTAGCGAAGGACCTCGCGCAGCCGGCTTCGGTTGAGGAGTGAGAGGAACCGGCGGACGCTGCCGTCGGGCGTGGTCAAGGTTTCGACGTGATCGGCGAAATCAGGCCGGTTCTCGATGAACCACTGCATGCGGTGCTTGAAGCCAAGCAGCCGGTCGAGGTCATTCGAATCCAGGGTCTCCACCGCGAACAGCGGAATGAGCCCGACCATCGAGCGGACTTTCATGGGGAAGTGGCGGCCGTCCGGCAGATGCAGCACATCGTAGTAGAACCCGTCCTTGGCGTCCCACAATTCGATGCCGGCTCCGCCGAGGTCGTGCATGGCGCGACAGATGTACACGAAGTGCTCGAAGAACTTGCTGGCGACGTCTTCATAGGCCGTGTCGTCCCGCGCCAACTCGAGCGCGATACTCAACATGTTGAGGCAGTACATCCCCATCCAACTGGTCGCGTCCGACTGCTCGATGTAGCCGCCTCCCGGGAGCGGTGCGCTGCGATCGAACACCCCGATGTTATCGAGCCCCAGGAATCCGCCCTGGAACACGTTGCGGCCTTCCCTGTCCTTCCGGTTGACCCACCAGGTGAAGTTCAGCAGAAGCTTGTGAAACACCCGCTCCAGGAATCGCCGGTCGCCCGTGCCCTTGCGCTTTTTCTCAATCTTGTACACCCGCCATGCCGCCCATGCGTGCACGGGCGGATTGACGTCCCCGAACGCCCATTCGTAAGCCGGCAGTTGCCCGTTGGGGTGCATGTACCATTCGCGGAGCATGAGGACCAGTTGCTGCTTGGCGAACGTCGGATCCACCAGCGCGAGCGGTATGCAGTGGAAGGCGAGATCCCAGGCGGCATACCAGGGATATTCCCACTTGTCCGGCATGGAAATCACGTCGGCATTATAGAGATGCGACCATTCGTGGTTCCGTCCGCCGAGACGCTCCTTCGGCGGCTCGGGCCCGGCGGGGTCGCCGCGAAGCCAGCGACCGACCTCGTAGTGATAGAATTGCTTGCTCCATAAGAGCCCTCCGAAGGCCTGCCGCTGGACCTGCTGCGCATCCTTGGAAAGCGAGCCCGGCATCAACTGGTCGTAGAACAGGTCCGCTTCACGGAGACGCTGCGCGAAGACCGCGTCAAACCCTTGGCCGAAGGGCGCGTCGCCCTCGCCCTCTGGAGTGAACCTGAGCCGGACCGTCCAGGACTCTCCCGCCCCCACTGTCTGCACATAATGGGCCGCCGCCTTGGAGCCGAACTGGTCCGGATTCACGGCGTCCTTCATACCGCCCACAACGTAGTCGTTGATGCCGTCTTTCACGTGTCGGGATTCGTTCTCCCCGCCGTAGAGGCGCTGGCAGTTGGTCTCGTTTTCGGTGAAGAGCAGATCCGGAAACCCCTCGCACCACAGGTACCGCCTGCCGTAATAATCCTGGTCGAGCGCGATGAGGCCGGCTCCCTGGTGCCCCTCACCCCTGCGCAGGCGGGGGCGCCGCGCATCCAGCCCCCACGACCAGGTATTCCGGAACCACATCGTGGGCAACAGCGTCAGTTCCGCCGCCTCCGGTCCGCGATTTATTGCCTGGACCTTGATCAGGAGGTCCTCCGGCGACGCCTTGGCATACTCGACGAACACATCGAAATAGCGGTTGTCGTCAAAGACCCCGGTATCAATAAGCTCGAACTCCGAATCGCGCCGCGACCGGCGGCGATTCTCTTCCGCAAGCCAGGCGTAGGGAAATTCCCGTTGCGGGTACTTGTAGAGATACTTCATGTAGGAATGAGTCGGCGTGGAGTCGAGGTAAAAATAATACTCTTTGACGTCCTCGCCGTGGTTGCCCTCGTTGCCGGTCAGCCCGAAGCTGCGCTCCTTGAGGATGGGGTCACGGCCGTTCCAAAGCGCCAGCGCGAAGCAGATCAATTGGTGGCGGTCGGAAATGCCGGCCAGTCCGTCCTCGTTCCAGCGATAGGCCCTCGACCGGGCATGGTCGTGAGGAAGGTGCTCCCAAGCAGTCCCGCATGGGCTGTAGTCTTCCCGCACGGTGCCCCACGCGCGCTCGCTCAGGTAAGGCCCCCAGCGCTTCCAGTGTTTTATGCGGCGCTCATCCTCTTCCAGCCGGAGCGCCTCCGCGCCGCTCAGCTTCGAGATGTTTGGTCTGGGTCGCTGTGCCTGTGGCATGGCTCCCTTCTCACCGTGACGGACTTGGGTTCTTTCGCGTGCGCGGTTCACCCGGTGCCGGTGCGAGGCCCGCTTCCTTCGCCGCCAGGGCCGCGCCGATGATGCCGGCCTCGTTCAGCAATTGCGCCGGCACCACTTTGGCGCGCGTTTTGAGGCGATGGAGAAATTTCGCGTGCTCCTTGCTGACCCCTCCGCCGATGATGATCCGATCCGGGAACAGCAGATCCTCCAGGTAGCCGAGATACTCCCTGACCCGTTTCGCCCATTCCTTCCAACTCAAATCGTTTTCGCGCCTGGCGCGGTCGGATGCGCGACGCTCCGCGTCCTTGCCCCGGAGAATGAGATGGCCCAGTTCAGTGTTGGGTACGAGCCTGCCGTCCACGAACAACGCGCTGCCGATCCCGGTTCCCAGCGTGACCATCATCACCACACCGTTATGTCCTGCTCCTGCCCCAAAGCGCATCTCGGCCAGTCCCGCCGCGTCCGCATCGTTGAGGAGCGTCACCGGACAGCGGGTGGTGCGCTCCAGCAGGCGGCGCCCGTCCGTGTCGATCCAGCTCTTGTCAAGATTCGCCGCGGTGTAGGCCACTCCTTTCTTGATGACACAAGGTACCCCGCAGCCGATGGGACCCGTCCAGTGGAAATGCCCGACGAGATGACGCACGACTTGTGCCACAGCCTCAGGAGTGGCCGGCTTGGGCGTGACGATGCGATGCCGTTCCGAGACCAGCACGCCCTTCTGCACATCCACAGTCGCAGCCTTAATCCCCGTGCCCCCCACATCAATGCCGAGAACCATCACACCGTCTCCCATGTTCCTCCCTCTGCTCCAATGAGTTGGAAAGCCCGGTGTTGGTCGGGTTGGTTGTTCCTCCGCCTCTCTGTGCCGCGTGGGCTAGCGTGCTGAATCCAAAATAGCGTTACAAGCCGTTCGTGCTGAGCCCGTCGAAGCATGAACAGAAGTCGATGAAACCATGAGCCCTTCGACAAGCTCAGGGCGAATGGAATACGTCACGAAATGTAAGACGCCCCACGCTAGCCGGACGTCCGATGGAGTTGTTGTAGGTGCGAGAAGTTGGAATTTCACGACGCGCATCCAGCGACAGCCACCCGTGCCATCAAGGGGAGCAATACCGTAGACCTCCCGGTCTTTCATGTCAATACAGAGTTCGCAAATCGTAAGAAATCTGGTTTACTCCCGTGGAAAATACCTGTATTGTTTTGAGCCGCCATGCGTAGTGTATGGTGTGTTCTCCGCGACGGTGTGCTAGACTACCGCCCCGCTGGCTTCACCGTATCGCCAACGCTATGACCAGGAGGTCACGTATGGGTCCTGCCGCTCCGGAACGAACCTTCACACCTGACTCAGCTAAGGCAGTGCCTCCCGAGCCCTGCACCGTGATTATATTCGGTGGCTCCGGGGACCTGGCCCGGCGCAAGCTCGTGCCTGCGCTCTACAATCTCCTGCTGGATGGGGCGCTCCCAGCCCAGTATGCCGTTCTGGGCACCGGCCGCAAGCCGCTCAGTGACGCGGACTTCCGGAGCGTCGCGCGGGACGGGGTGGCAAAATATTCGCGGCAGGCGCTGGTGGAGGCGAAGTGGCCGGACTTCGCGCGCCGCATCTTCTACCAAGCCGGCGCGATCGACGATCCCCAGGCCTACCGGGACATCAAAGCCAAGCTGGAGCAAATCGAAGCCGACTTCAAGCTGCCGGGCAACCGGATCTTCTATCTGGCGATTCCGCCGACCTCGATTGCCGCGGTCTGCGAAGGACTGCAGGGGGCCGGGCTGGTCTATCCGCCGACGGGGGGGTATCCCCTCAGCCGGGTGATTGTCGAGAAGCCCATCGGGCGGGACCTCGAATCGGCCCGGTCGATCAATGAGACGGTGGGGCGGGTATTCGCCGAGTCCCAGGTGTTCCGGATTGATCACTACCTGGGCAAGGAAACGGTCCAGAACCTGATGGTCTTGCGGTTCGCGAACAGCATCTTTGAGCCCATCTGGAATCACAAATACGTCGACCATGTCCAGATCACGGTGAGCGAGGCGGAGGGGGTGGGGACGCGGGCGACGTACTATGAGGAGTCGGGGGCCCTGCGCGACATGGTGCAGAACCACATCCTCCAGTTGCTGTGCCTGGTGGCGATGGAATCGCCCCACTCCCTGGACCCCGATGTGGTGCGCAATGCCCGGATCGACGTGCTGCGGTGCCTTCGGCCGATCGTGGGCCAGGACGTCGAGCGGTACACGGTCCGCGCCCAGTACAGCGCGGGGACCCTCCACGGGGCCTCCGTGCCGGGCTATCGGCGGGAAGCGGGGGTACAGGCCGCCTCGACGGTGGAAACCTATGTGGCGCTGAAGTTGTTCGTCGACAATTGGCGCTGGGCGGGCGTGCCCTTCTACTTGCGGACCGGCAAGGCCCTGCCCAAGCGGGCGAGCGAGGTGGCCGTGCAGTTCAAGGACATTCCGCAGATTTTGTTCAATGCCAACCCGGCCCACCCCCAGGCTCCCAACGTTCTCACGCTGCGCATTCAGCCGGAGGAGGGCCTCGCCTTTCGGATCATGTCCAAGGTGCCGGGGACGCGGGCGCAGACGCATCCGGTCGAGATGAACTTTCGCTACGGAGAGGCGTTCGGCACGCCGTCCCCCGAAGCCTATGAGCGCCTCCTGTTGGATGTCATGGCGGGGGATGCTTCCCTGTTCATGCGACGGGACGCAGTCGAGACTTCCTGGGCATGGATCACGGGGATCCTGGACGGGTGGCAGGCGCACGAGTCGAAGTGGCTGCCGGAATATCCGGCGGGAACGTGGGGCCCGGTGGAAGCCGATCGGCTGATCGCCGGCGACGGGCGGGCGTGGCGGACGCTGTAGGAAGCGAGAGGCGCGGGACGGGCGAGAGGGGCGCGCGAAACGAGGGAAAATGGGGACAGATTTATTTTTCAGCGCCAGACAACAGATGATTGAGGAAAAATAGATCTGTCCCCATTTTCCGCGCGTAGGATGAGTGAGAATATTTCGATCGTCTCGTGTGCTGAGTCTGCAATGGTGTTACAGACCGTTCGTGCTGAGCCCTTCGGCAAGCTCAGGGCGAACGGAAAGTTAACGTGAATTTGAAGATGGACCACTAGCTTGGGAGAAATCTCATGTATCTCCGCTTCTGGGGGACTCGCGGCTCAATCTCGAAGGCGGGACCCAAGACTGTGCGGTATGGGGGACACACCTCCTGCGTTGAACTGCGGTCGTCATCCGGTACAGTGGTCGTGCTTGACTGTGGGACCGGCGCCTATGATCTGGGGTACGCCTTGGTGGGTAGGGATCAAGGGCCGCTTCACGGGCATCTCCTTCTTACGCACACTCATTGGGACCACATCCAGGGAATCCCCTTCTTTCAGCCCCTCCTTATAAGCGGAAACGAATGGGACATTTACGCGCCGCGCGGCGTGGGCCGGTCGTTGCGTGAGACATTGGCGGGGCAGATGCAGTACGCCTACTTCCCCGTGGCGCTCGAACAGCTCGGGGCTACCGTCCGGTACCACGATCTCGTCGAGGGGACGTTCGAGATCGGTGACATTCGGGTCACGACGCGATATCTCAACCATACCGCCCTTACGCTCGGCTATCGGCTGGAAGTCGATGGTGTCGTCGTCGTCTACTCCACCGACCATGAGCCGCACTCGCGCCTGCTCGCAGCGGGCCATGGACAAATCGGGGGCGAGGACCGGAAGCATGCGCAGTTCGTCGCCGACGCCGATCTTCTGATTCACGATTCACAGTATCTGGCGAGCGAGTATCCTGCAAAAGTGAACTGGGGGCACAGCACCGTCGAGTATGTGTGTGAAATCGCGCAATCGGCTGGAGTCAGACGGCTGGCATTGTTCCACCACGATCCCCTGAGGGACGATGATGCGGTTGATCGGATCGTGGTGTCGGCGCGTGGTCAAGTTGCAGAGGCCGGCACGCCGCTGGATGTCTTTGCCGCTGCCGAGGGGCAGGTCATCGAGTTCGAGCGTGCCCGGCCGCCGAGGTCGGCGGGTCCATGGGATGAGGCGACGATGGTCCAGAGCCGGCCCCGTGCCGTGCTTCAGCATACCGTCTTGGTGGCGGTCAGTGATCCGACGACAGCCAATGCGATGTCTGACGCCCTGCGCGCGGATGGTTTGAGCCTCCTGATCGCCAACGACGGGGTTTCGGCGTTGAGGATGGCCGTGTCGGAGCGAGTGTCACTGCTCATCCTGGACCGCCACCTGGCCGGCTGCGACGGCCTCGAGGTGTGCAGGACCCTGCGAGGTTCGCATGAGGCATACGGGAAGGAGGTTCCCGTTGTTCTTGTCGCCTCCAAGGAAGACCCTGACGACCAGCGTGCGGCTTCTGCGGCCGGTGTGAGCGACTGGCTGATCAAGCCGTTCTCAGACGCCTATGTGCGGACGCGGGTACGCGCGTGGGTTCTGCGCACGGCCTGCAAGTGGAGGACAGCGCCGCTCCCCGATAACGAAGCTGCGCGGCTGGCGGCGCTGCGCGCCCTGGCGGTTATGGACACTCCGCCGGAAGAACGATTCGACCGGCTCACGCGCCTCACGGCAGCGCTCTTCGATGTGCCCGTCGCGCTGGTGACCCTGCTTGACGCGGACCGCCAGTGGTTCAAGTCCTGCGTCGGCTCGGAATTGCGCGAGACGCCGCGGGACGTCTCGTTCTGCTCGCACGCGATTCTCGGCGACGAGGTTCTTCTGGTCCCCGATGCACTCCTGGATGCGAGGTTCGCCGACAGCCCGCTGGTGGCGGGACCCCCGCATGTCCGATTCTATGCCGGCGTTCCCCTGTCCCTGGCGGATGGGAGCCGCGTCGGCACCCTCTGCATCGTTGATCGGCGTCCACGCGACCTCGATAAGACGGCCGTTCAACTCTTGCGGGACCTGGGCGCTCTCGCGGAGCAAGAGCTCAAGGTGACTCACGCCACGTCAGCCGGAACGGCCATTGACCGCTAGTGTAGTGCGTCTAACGCTTCTTTACATGTTCCGTTCGCCCTGAGCTTGTCGAAGGGTTCATCGTTTCAACGACTTCCGTTCATGCTTCGACAGGCCTGTCCTGAGCTTGCCGAAGGGCTCAGCACGAACGGTGTGTAACGCCACTTGTGACGCACTACACTAGGCAGCCCCTCCGCACCCGCCTCAACCCGCGCAACCCACGGAAACCAGGAACAAGTGAACGGCCATGCCGCCGTGTGATGGCCCAGAGGAGCAGGAGCACTCTTCGACGGAGAGGGCTTGCCTGCTCCGGGCTGTCCAACAAGTTGGACACTTTTGGAAATGGAGGGATTTCTGTTTTGGCCGTTCCTGGTGATTCGATGAAATCCGGATTGACAGCGCCTTCGCAAATAGCTATGTATGGCCCCACACTGAGGGTTGTACCTGGATTCACACACAGCCCGGCGTCCAGCATGGTCCGGGAGGGCATTCTAATAGAGTCGCTGATGTCCTAACAATCTTCATTCAGGAGGGGAGCGGTCAATGAACTCCAACCATCGTTCAGGGAGGACATTAGGTGTGACCGCCGTCTGCGGCCTTGCGGCGGTCGTTGCAATCATCCCTGCCTGGGTTTACCTGATCGCCCCGGTGTCGGCTCAGCCGCCAGAGAAATCCTCGTCGGCCGACAAGGATGCCGGCGGCTCTGATCTCTATTCCTACATGGGCGCCGCATCCTGCAGCGGCAGCGCCTGCCACGGCAGTACGACCCCGCGCACCAAGCTGAAGATCGGGCAGAACGAGTTCTTCGTGTGGTCGCAGAAGGACCGACACACCAAGGCTTACGAAGTCCTGCAGGGGCCGGATTCCAAGCGGATCGCCCACAATCTGAAGATCGACAAACCCGAGCAGAGCGCCCGTTGCCTGGTCTGCCACGCGGTGACCGTGGAAGAAAACCGGCAGGGGGCACTCTATGATGTGACGGAAGGCGTCAGTTGCGAAGGCTGCCACGGGCCGTCCGAAAACTGGCTCGGGCCGCATATCCGCAAAGACTGGGACGCCAAAAAGGCGGCCGCCTACGGGATGTATCCCACCAAAGATCTGGCTAAACGTTCGACCAAGTGTTTGTCCTGCCATTTGGGGGCCGGTCGGGATCAGATCGTGGACCATGAGTTGATCGGGGCCGGGCATCCCCGCCTGAAGTTCGAGTTGGACAATTACAGCCAGGCCATGCCCGCTCACTGGCAGCCGCCGAAGGAAAAAGCGGCGCGGGATTGGATGGGCAGCAAAGCCTGGGCCGTCAACCAGGCCGTCGCCCTCCGTGATCAGATCCGGCTGCTCACCGCCGGCCGCAAGGGCCGGGCCGGACTCTGGCCGGACTTTGTCCATTTCGAATGCTACGCCTGCCATCACGACGTGGTGGACCACGTGCGTGACCTCAACGAGGACGACAAAAAGCTCCAGCGGTGGCGCGTGCGGGACTACGGCGGCAAGCCCGGGCGTTTGGTCTGGAACGCGTCGAGCTACGCCGTCTACCGGCACGTCGTGAACCTGGTGGCGGCCGACCAGGCCAAAGTGTTTGAGCAGACGGTCAGGGCGTTTCACGAGGGCCTGACCGGCAAAGGCGGGGCGGGTGAGAATCTCGATGCGAGTTTGACCAAACTGGCCGACCTGACCGAGCAGCTCGTGCAAAAGGTGTCGCAGTACAGCTTCTCCCAGCAAAGCGTGGCGGCGCTCATGCGGAACATCTCGGGTGACGGGCATGCCATCGGGAATGCAGGCTTCCAGGCGGCGGAACAAGCGGCCCTGGCGCTCGCCAGCCTCTACGACGCATACAACGACGCGCTCGGCGGGGCCCCCGAGTCGGCGGCGGTGAAGGAGGGTATGGATGCGCTCTATAAGGAGATCAAGGACGGACGGAGCTTCAACCAGGTTCGCTTCGAAGCGGCCATGAACAAAATGCACGGGGTGCTGTCAAAAGGATAAGCGCGAGACGTGCGAGAGGAGCGAGACGGGCGAGAAATGCGGGAAAGGCGCCAAATAGGAAGGGCGAGGCGTGCGAGAGGAGCG
>Ga0187893_10013924_pt1 | contig 11087 bp, 7 predicted proteins | sample MA1701074metaG_FD_139574 | JGI IMG/M metagenome (GOLD analysis project Ga0187893, IMG submission 139574) | White microbial mat communities from a basaltic lava cave in the Kipuka Kanohina Cave System on the Island of Hawaii, USA - MA170107-4 metaG ...
AGGTTGCGGCAGAGTTCAAAGGCGACCCGGCGGAGGAACGTGGATTTACCGGAGCCGGGATCGCCGAGGATGACGAGTTTGCGTTCCGTGAGCGCCTGCTCGAGAACCATCCGCCGCTGCGCGTCCTCGAAATCGGCGCCTGGCTGGCGTCCTTGCTTCGCGGGTTTCTCGCTCGGAGTGAGTGTCGTCAGGGGGATGTAGATTTCGTCGATACCAAAGAAGTATGGCTCGGCGCGCCTGGCGCGCAGTCCCTTGATGCGGATCTGGCGGTGCTCGTCTTCGAGGTTCTTCAGGTAGGTTTCGGGATCGCCCGGAGCCGTCGCTTGGATTGTGGGATGGCGCTCTTTCCAGGCGGCCAGCGCTTCGGAGACGAGTGCCCGCACGCCGGCGGGTTCGGCGAGGGTACCTCGAAAGTAGCGGCTCAATTCCTTTTTGAACTGCTTTAGCCTGTCCTCGTTCCGCTCGACCTCTTCTGCGATGTTCGGCTTCTTGCGTTCGGTGACGAGGCGGTAATTCTCGCGGAGCTTCTCGGGCCATTCGTGGTTTTCGTCGACGAGAAACGCCAGGACTTCAATTTTTCTCACTTTCCATGCGTGCTCGCACTCCAGCCAGGTGATGCTCTTCGCCTCCGTATTGGAGGCATCCTCCGGCACCCATCCGTATCGGTGGGCTACGAGAGCGATGACTACTTCCGCTTTGCCGACCTGTTCGAGACAGGCGGGGAGGGATGGCTGTGAGCCATCTGCCGGAAAGTACTCCATCATGAGCGGGAAAAAGCCGCTCGCCTCGGCGGCTCGCGTAGCCTGTTCGCGGTGCTGTTTCAAGTCATCGGACGTGGACGAGATGAAGGCAATCGGAGCGTGTGGCACGGCGCAGTATTATTTTATCGGAGGCGAGGTTGCACCGGGCTCACGCGCGGGTGGCGGCCGCACGCCGTTTTGCCCGGAAAATCGCAGCGGTACAAGAGCGGCCCGGGACGTATTCTTCCGGACCTGGCTGTTAAGCCGAACTCCACCCGCATCGTCGGCGATAACCGGCCAATGTTCGAGTGAGAGGCTGGCGGGCAGCAGGGCCAAGCTGTATTCTTTTTTCGTTCGAGACTGACTCTACCCGGAGGGTGAAGACCCGGCCAGCAGATCGAAAACTTGGCAGAGAACGGTCACGGGCGGGCCTTCACGCCAGCCGTGATTATTTTCATCGCACTGCCAGAAGTAAAAGACAATATCGAACCGGGGTGATCCCACTGGATCTCCTGCCGGGGCGATGCCCGGTTTGCCGTAAGCAGTCGATCATCGGCCATGGACGGCGGCTCCGCCACGCCCATGACGACCAGCACGAACGCATTTGGGCGCGGCGCGGAATCTGTCATCCATGCGGCAAGACGTTTACGATCTTGCCCGACTGGCTGGCGCCGCGTTCGTACTCTCGCCCTCGTGGTTCATGCCACTTGTGGCTTCTCCGTTAGCATCGGCACCGAAGGTTCCCTTGTTCCGCATAGTCGCCTCACCCGAGCTCAAGCCACCTATATGCCGGATACCGTTCCGCCCGTAAACAGGTCCCGTCGGAACTTGTCCCCCAGTCTTCTAACAAACCACGGTTTTGAATATCGTCTGACTCTTTTCGACATGAGAAACGGTGATTCCCTTTCGTTCTTCTTCTCGGATGTCACCTGACCCGGTCTGGCCGGGCCTTTTCCTTCCCTGCTCACTACCACGGCTTTTGTCCGCAGCAGCGGGAGGTGGTTTGGAACCTTCTCCTGCAAGACGGTTCCGAGGGGCCTTCCCTCATCGACTACTCAGTTACGCAAAAGCGCCGCCTGTCGCCGGCTCTTTTGCTCATGGCGCACTCAGAAGTTCAGCTTCAATCCAAACTGGATAATGCGCGGCGGAGCGCCTGCGATGAATCTTCCCGGAGTCGTGTTCAGGTTCACGACAGGACCCTGATAATTCACATGATTCAAGCTGTTTACAGCCTCGGCGCGGAACTGGAACTTCCACCGCTTAGTGAATGCAAAGTTCTTGAACAAAGACAAATCCACGCTGTGGAAGCCATCGCCACGAACGATGTTGCGCCCCCCGTTGCCGAATGTCCCAATCGCCGGAATCTGAAACGCCGCGGGATTGAACGCGAATCCTTCCGGAACGTTGGAGTTAGGATCGCCGACCACATCGGGACGGTTGAACCCCTCGTTACGATACGGATCGAAGGTCGTAGTATGTGGAGTGAACGGCTGTGCCGACTGCAACGTCAAAATGGCGTTTGCCTGCCAGCCGCCGACGATCGTTTTGACCATCCCGGAGCCGCGCATAGGCAATTCGTACGTAACAGCGGAGCTGAAGCGATGCGATACATCAAAGCTGGAGACCGCCCTCTGGAGCGCGAGGTTGGTCGAATCGAGCACACGCTCGGAGGCATCACCCGAGCCGAAGTCGCTTGCGTTATCGATGGATTTGGAGAAGGTGTAGGAGCCTAGAACGCTCAGACCCTTGGCGAAACGCTTCTCGAGCTTGATCTGCCCGCTGTGGTAGGCAGACGAAGCCGCGTTGCGGCTGAGCGTCACATCACCGAAGGCGGAATAAGGACGCATGCCGGCAAGGATCGGCGTAGTATCCTGCCCGGTAGCGACTGCCTGGGCGATGGAAGCGCGCTGAGCGGCGGAAAGGGACCGGATCGGAACTTGGTTTGCGTTGGAGAAATACGGTAAATCCAGTCCTCGCGATCCGACAAAGGCAAGTTCCAGCAACCAGGCTTCGCCCAACCGGTGCTGAACGCAGAAGTTGAACTGCGTGGAATAGGGATTGCGGAAATTGTAATAGTCGACTGCCGCGATCGAGCGCGATGGCTGCGCCTGAGAGCGCAAGTCGAGCAGTGTCGTGGCAGAACCCGTGGAGGGGAATGGAGTCGGCGTGCGCGTAACCGCAAACGCCGAATACGGCGGGTTGTTTTCTACTTGCTGTACAGAATTTGCCTGAAGTAGCGTCTCATACAGGATCGAGAAGCCCCCGCGAACAACGGTTCTGCCATTGCCGGAGACGTCGTACGCAAGTCCGAGGCGCGGAGCGAAGTTGTTGCCGTCGGCGCGGTAAAAACCATCAAGGCCCGACGTGCCGACCACCGCGAGTGTCCCATTCGTGGCCAGGTTTGACAACTTGCCGTTTACCTCCGACCACGGCGCGGAGTAATCGTAACGGAGTCCCAGGTTGATAGTGAGTTTCGGCGCGGCACGCCAGCTATCCTGCACGAAGAACGCCACGTGGGATTGACGGTAGCCACGCCCGAACTGGCCGACGACGATCGATGCCTCGAACGGCTGCCCCAGCAGAAAATCCGCTAGCGCGCCCGCGCGCTCGTTACCGGGAATGCGCGGAATCTGACCGTTGCGCGAGCCGTCGAACGAGATCGTGCCTCGCTGGCTTGATGCGCCGCGCGTGTTGAATTGCATGTGGGTGTACTCGCCGCCAAACTTGAGGCTGTGGCGGCCTTTGAGGTAACTGACCGAGTCCGAGATCATGGTCGTCGTTTCGTTCTGCACGCGGTTGAACCAGGTTAACCCTCCCAGAGGCTCGATCGCGCCGCCCGCAAAAGTGATCGACGGCATGCCATTGGCGACTTCGTTGCCATTGGGTATCCCGACTGCGGTCGGCGTCGTCTGGTCGCCATTCGCGAGGTCATTCGAATACCGATTCATGCCAAAGCGAAATTCATTGACGAGCTGTGAGCTGAACGTCCGTAAATAGCCAACCGTCCCGTTGATCGTGTGCTCCGGATTCGGCAGAGAGAATCCCGGAATGTATGGGCCGCCGAATCGGTTAATGATGTATTCCTGATCGTTGGTATTCCGTGAGACGCGTACGGTTACCATGTCGCGTTCGGTGAGATGGTGGTCCGTACGTATGTGGTACTGCGTGTCTACAAGTCCAATGGTAAGGGCGGAGTTGTAGTTCAAGGCGCTGGTTGTGCCGGCGTTGGGCTGCGGGTAAAAACTCAGAAGCTTCTGGCTAATAGGATTAATGCGCGAGCCGAGATTCAGCGACTGTTGTGCGCCCGTGGCATCGCGGTAACGAATGATCCCGGTGCGCTCCTCAGGAGTCGGAACACTTACCAAGCGGGTCTCTACGCCTTCCAGAATGCGGAGTTGCTCGAGATTGCCGAAGAAAAAATGTTTGCTGGAAAAAATCGGGCCGCCTACCGATCCGCCGAACTGATTTTGACGCAGCTTACCTCGCGGAAGCTTGACGCGCGTGCTGAAGGTGCTATTGGAATCCAGGATGTCGTTTCGGAAAAACTCGTAGAGCGATCCATGCAACTGATTCGTCCCCATCCTGGTGATGATGTTGACGGTTGCGCCGAGCGTTCCTCCGAACTCTGCCTGCGGCGCGCTGGACTTCAGCTCGAACTCTCGCACCGCTTCGTTCGATGGCTCAAAGTTGATCACGCCATACTGCCGGACGTTCATCGGCATCCCATCCAGTACGAAATCGTTGGAGCGGCCGCGCATGCCGTTAGCGACGAATGCGCCTTCGGTATTCTCACGCGCCTTGCCATAGCGGTTGGCCGCCGTGCTCCAGTTCCAGCCCGCGGCGATACCGGGTGCGAGAAGCGCTAGGTTCTGCAACTGGCGTCCGTTCATCGGGAGTTCCTGGATATTGCGCGTATCGACCACTGTGGCGACAGTCGCCGTCTCAGTGGCGGTGTGGATTGCGGATGCCGTGACTTCAACGGTCTGCTCCACGGTCCCGGGCTTCAGAGCGAAATCGGATCGAACTTCCTCACCGACTCGCAGCACGACGCCCGTCTGCCTCAGCGTCGAGAATTTTGGCGCGGACACGGTAATCTCGTGCGTGCCCGCCTGTAATCCGACGATCCGGTAGGCGCCGGCAGGATTGGTGGTGGTGACCTGTTCGAAATTGGTGTCTATATGTTTGGCACGCACCGTCGCACCCCCGATGACACCGCCGGTCGAATCGATGACGGTGCCTACGACCAACGCTGTAGGACCCTGGGCTCGGACGGCTGAGATCAAGCCTAAAGTGAAGAACAGCTTCGCGATAGAAGTAGACAGCCTCATGAATAGACTTTTATCCCTTGCTTCTGTGTTTGCCCTTGAAACATATCAATCTTACTTGATTTCAATTCCCATTGCGAAGTAAAATTTGCATTAAAGTGGATACGTATGAAGGCTTCCCAAACCTCTGCCGATTGCGCGACTAAGCTGGCTGTGCTTGCCGATCCTACGCGACTCGCTGTGGTCGAAGTACTCCTGGCCGGCTCGCGAAATGTGACTGAGATCAACCGGCGCGTTCCTGTCGCACAGAACTTGCTATCTCATCATTTACGCGTGCTCCGCGAAGCCGAGATCGTAACCACGTCCCGTGATGGAAAAGGGATACGGTATGCCCTGGCAGAAGGCATCGAACTCGGGTCCGCACACAACGCGATCAACTTGGGTTGTTGCAGCCTCAAGTTCACCCAGATCCAAACCAGAAAGAAGCCATGAGCGGCACCCCGAACCTGCCTCGCAAGCTCGCCGCTATGGGCGGAGCATACGGAAATCTGGAAGCCTTGAAAGCATGCCTCGTCGACGCGGCCAGCGAAGGGGCCGGAATCAAAGCATTCCTTGGCGATTCCATTGGCTGCTGCGCGCACAGCGATGAAGTCGTCGCGATGATCCGGTCCGGATTCGATCTATTCGTTGCCGGGAATCACGAGCAGCAGGCGGTCGCGCGATCGAATAGCTGTGGTTGCGGGTACAGCTCCGCCGAAGACGAGAAGATCAGTTGCGAAGCATTCGAGTTGGCGACGGTGGGTCTCGGGGAGAAATCTCGCGCCTGGCTCGGTACATGGCCGAACGAGCAGAATATCGAACTCGAAGGCGGGCGTGTTCTGCTTTGCCACGGAAGTCCGGGGTACACAAGCGAGTTCTTGTACGAAGCCGAATTGGACGACCTTCGGCTGGAGGCGTGGCTCGATCGATTCGACGTCCGCGGTTTTGTCTGCACGCACTCCGGGCTTCCCTTTGTCCGGCGGCTTGGTGAGGGCCGCTTCGCCGTGAACTGCGGCGTGACCGGAAAGCCCGATCACGACGGCGATACCGCGGTCCATTATGCCTTGGTTGATCTTCCGAAGGATGGCGACGCCAGGATCGAAATCCGCCGCGTATCCTACGACCACGAACGGTGGGCGCGCACGATGGAGTCGGTGGGGATCGCGCCGATCTTCGTTGAACCTGTTCGCACGGGCATCTGGACTACTGGTGTTGCAAGTCTGCCGCCTTCGGAACGTTTCCGCTGGCTGCGCGCCGCGTCCGCATCGGAGAACCGGACCAGAAGCCGGGCTGACTGGAAGCCGGAATTCCTGAAGGCATCCGCATGGCAGCAGCGGCTCGAACAGTTCCGCGCGCTCGGACTGGTGACCACGACGGAGATCGAGGAAGCACTCTCGCTGCTCGATCCGGACTTTCCATTTTTCGCGGCGATGAGGATGGCCGATAGCGTCCATCTGCACGTGAAGGTCGAAAACACGGAAGACCTTCCTTTCTCAAAGATTGTTGCGCTCGGGACTGAGGCCGAGAACGAACGTCCCGGTTATGTGAAATATCGCTTCCCCGGTGGCATCAACATGATCTTCTCCTCCATTCCGATTGCCGAAGAGGATCAGTTGTCCGAGCCGCGGCCGCCGAAACCGTTCGTCGATCACTTCGGAATCGATCTCCGCCGCGAGACCGGCCTTGTTCGCGCGCTCTTCGAGGACACGGTGGGCGTGGCGCGGCGGGCAGGTTGGCCCGTTAAGTCCCAGGGCGGCGCAGGGCGGCCGGTCTTCTGCTGTCACTCGATGGTTGCTGAGAAGTATTGGGTCTATCCGCCGCCAGAAAGTTCACGCTGGTCGCGTCCGCTTGAGTTCGCGTATGGGCCGCTCGGCATCAGCCAGGACATGAACGGCTGCGATCTGCGTCCCATCGATCCGCGGCACCCACTGGCCGCTGACCTCGTTGCTTGCGGACACTGATTTCATTCGAAAGGAAGCCACATGCCCAGCTACTATCTTTCTGAGGACCTCGCGCGCTTCGGCGACATCGCCAAAACAAGTCCAAAGCTCTTCGAGCTTTTTCTGAAGTGGTACTCCGAAACGATGGAGCCTGGCGCGCTTGACGCGAAAACGAAGAAGCTGATTGCATATGCAGTCGCTAACGCAATTCAGGAGCCTTACTGCATCGACTCGTACGCGTCGGCGTGCACGGACGCGGGAATTACGCCGGAGGAACTGGCGGAAGCCCTCAACGTTGCGGCGGTGATCCGGGGCGGCGGCACAATCGCACACTGGACGCAGTCGCTGAACACCATGGCGCGGAAGAAGTGAACCGTCGCCGGCTTATCGTAATCGGCGCCGGACCCACAGGTTTCGCTGCAGCCCTTGGCGCAATTCGCCGAGGACTCGACGTGACAGTCCTCGAACAAGGAGAGGTCGGCGCGTCGATCCGCCGGTGGGGTCCGACGCGGTTTTTCTCGCCGCTCTCGATGAATCTGCCGTTGGGCGCCTCGGAGATTCTGGCGGGCAGGCTTCCGCCCGGCGACGCGATTCTAACTGGGCCGGAATTCGTCGATGCGGTACTTACGCCTTTGGCCGCAAGCACCGTTCTCGCTGACTGTGTGCGGACAGGCCATCGAGTGGTAGCGGTAGGCCGAGCAGGATTCACACGATGCGATTATGCCGGCCATCCCATTCGTGACGAGCGTGGCTTTCGGCTTCTTGTGGAAACGCCTCACGGCGAGCATTTGCTAGAGGCCGACGCTGTAGTCGACGCATCGGGCACGTACGGTTCGCCAGTCTCGATCGGCGCGGGCGGAATCCCTGCACTGGGTGAGCGAGCACTCACGGCGAGGTTTATTCGCGACCTCGGTGCACTCGACTGCCGCATGGATGCGCTTCGCGGCAAACGGATTCTGCTGGTAGGCAACGGTCACTCCGCCGCCAACGCGATCGTCCGATTCGCGGCATTGGCCGTCGAGTCGCCCGAGACTCGCGTCGTTTGGGCCAGTCGATCGCTGAACCGCCGTCCGTGCATTGAGGTGCCGTCGGATCCGCTTCCCGAGCGCCATCGGATCGTCTCGAAAGCCAACGAACTCGCCGCCCAACCGCCAGCATGGCTGCAAGTGGAGCGTCGCGCGCCCGTGGAATCCTTCCATGAGGAGGGGAATGCGCTCCGAGTGCGGTTCGGCGGCGGCCGCGCCGTTGTTGTGGATGAGGTTGTGGGACTGACGGGCTACCGGCCGGATCTTTCTTTCCTCTCGGAGTTGGCGCTCGAGATCGCCCCTGCGACAGAAAGTGCCGGTAAGCTCTCAGGAGCATTAGCCAGCGTGACGGATTGCTTGTCTGTTCCCTCCGTGTCGCCGGCTGATTTGGAGACAGGCGAATCTGGATTTTACTTCGCTGGTGCAAAGAGCTATGGTCGTGCTCGCACTTTTCTTCTCAAGAACGGGTATGACCAGCTTGAAGCCATTCTAGGGGCCTGGAGACAGCGATCGGTCATTTTCAAGCATCCTGTGCGGGAAATCCGATGAAGAAGCAAATGCGTTTGAACGCGCTCGATATGAATTGCGTGGGCGGCACCCCCGGTCTTTGGCTTCATCCCGAAGATCAGACCGCGCGTTACAACACGCTCGACTACTGGATGGATCTAGCCAGGTTGCTGGAGCGAGGCTTATTCGACTCCCTGTTCATCGCCGACATCTTCGGCGTCTATGACGTCTATGGAGGCAATGCCGACGCAGGTTTCCGCAATGCGGTTGAGTTTCCGGTCAATGATCCTTTCTTGCTGGTGCCGGCAATGGCCATGGTGACGAAGCACCTGGGGTTTGGCATTACCGGCGCCGTTACCTACGAACCCCCTTTTAGCTTTGCGCGGAGACTGTCCACACTGGACCATCTGACCAATGGAAGACTGGCGTGGAACATTGTGACGGGATACCTCGATAGCGCTGCGAAGGCTTTCGGTCTTTCTGAACAGCTCCCGCATGATGAGCGGTATGTCATGGCAGAAGAATTCATGGAGGTTGTTTACAAGCTCTGGGAAGGAAGCTGGGAAGACGATGCGGTGCTGCGTGACAAAGTGAATCACATTTTTGCCTGTCCTGAGAAGATTCACAAAGTTCGCCATCACGGAAAGTATTTTCGGATGGAGGCCTATCATCTTTGTGAGCCTTCACCACAGAGAACGCCGATTCTGTTTCAGGCCGGCTCTTCTTCCCGGGGCCGGCAGTTTGCCGCCCGGCACGCGGAATGCGTCTTCATCGGCGGGCGCAATCACAAGGTGGCGGCCGGCATCGTGTCCGACATTCGGCAACGCGTCGAAGCGGCCGGACGCGACCCTGCCAGTGTTCTCATCTACACGGCACTGTCGGTGATCGCAGCCGGGACCGACGCTGAGGCACAGGCTAAGGTGGAGGACTATCGCAAGTACGTCAGCCCGGAAGGATCGCTGGCTCTGTTAAGTGGTTATCTGGGGATTGACTTCTCGAAAAAGGATCTGGACGAACCGCTTCAGCTTCAGGAGATCAACGCCATTCAGAGCTGTGTCGATAGTTTCACCAGAATTGACCCTACCCGCAATTGGACTCTGCGAGACGCGGCTGCCCATCTGGGTGTCGCCGCCTACAAACCCTTGGTGATTGGTTCGCCGGCAACGGTCGCGGACGGACTCGCCGGCTGGATGGAGGAGACGGGCGTGGATGGGTTCAATGTGGAATACGTCGTGAGCCCTGGAGATTTTGCTGCTGTTGTAGACCTGGTCGTTCCTGAGCTGCAGCGTCGCGGCGTCTACAAAACCAGCTATCAGGAAGGCACATTGCGTGAAAAGCTCTATGGCAAAGGCCGGCCCTATCTTCCAGAGGATCACCCCGCGGCAAATTACAGGGTGGGCCGTCCGAAGTGGCGCGATAGTGTTGTAGCCCGTTCGTAGATAGAGGAGTTGCAGCGCACGGGTAACATGAAATGGAATCTCAGATGGCGCTGAATCGCTGGACACGCCGCTCGCTCCTGGCTTCCGCCATTGGTGGCGGATGCTCGCGTCCTCACGGCAAGCCGGTGCTGACCGTGTTCACCTGGGCAGGCCCGTGGGGCCAGACCTTCGAACGCGTGCTCAAGCCTCTGTTCGAAAAGGCGACAGGGGCCACCGTGCTGTTCGACAACGGCTGGGGAGAAGAGATCCCGAAGCTGCTGATTGCACCGCCCGATCAACCGCCATATGACGTGATGATCGTCGCGCCGTTCGCAGTGTACGCGGTGATCCGCCGCGGCTACTTTCAGAAGCTCGATTGGCGGAAGATCCCAAACGCACGGCTGTTCCATCCGAGCGCGCTCCGCAACTGGGTTTTCGAAGGCGATTGGGGACTGACATGGCCCGACGCATTGCACACCGGCATCTACAACATCGCCGCCACATCCCGACCGCAGAACTGGGCCGAGGTACTCGAGCGCAGGCCCGGATTCTATCGTGCAAGCTATATGTCGCTCTATACGTTCGCAGCGGCGCGTTATCCAGGCCGTGCAGCCCAGGCGCTGGCGGAAGATTTTGAGGCCAATTTCGCCTTCGCGCACGAGCAGCGCCGGAAGGTGGCTCACTGGTGGACCACGTCACCCGATATGGCGTTCAACCTCCTGCAAGGCAACGTCAAGGTCGGCAACATTCACAGTGTCGATACCTTCGGCCTGCTGCGTGAGCAGCGGTCCCTCGATATCTTTCTTACGGACGATCGCGCGCATTTTCAGGCGATCTGGCTGGTTCCCCGCGGCACGCGGAACAGCGAGTTAGCGCACGAGTTCATCAACCAGTTCGCCGGCATGGAGTTCCAACGCGAGTACGCCGCCGCCGGGTTTCCCAGCCCGATTCCGGAAGTCGCGGCCGCGCAGGCGCTCCGGGATCCTCTATGGGCGCGCGTCAATCCCCACAGCGATGCCGATTTCAACAAGCTGCATTATTATCCCTACGACACCTATCTGCGACACTGGGACGACATGACCGAGAGATGGAATCAGGAAGTACTCGTGTAGCGTCATGATCGAGTTCGTTGAGGTATCGAAAAGCTTCGGAT
>Ga0187893_10013925_pt1 | contig 11087 bp, 7 predicted proteins | sample MA1701074metaG_FD_139574 | JGI IMG/M metagenome (GOLD analysis project Ga0187893, IMG submission 139574) | White microbial mat communities from a basaltic lava cave in the Kipuka Kanohina Cave System on the Island of Hawaii, USA - MA170107-4 metaG ...
GAGCGCGTTCGTCACCACGGCCTACGCGAAGCTCGGCCTCTCGGGCGACTACGGCGCGAGCTGGTTCCTGACGCGCCTCGTCGGGCCCGCGCGCGCCCGCGAGATCCTCTTCCTCGGCGACCGGCTCTCCGCGGCGGAGTGCCTCGCGCTCGGGCTCGCGAACCGCGTGGTGCCCGACGCCGAGCTCGAGGCGACCGCTCGGGAGCTCGCGCGCCGGCTCGCGAGCGGGCCGCCGATCGCGCTCCGCTACATGAAGGACAACCTGAACCGCGCGCTCGACGCGAGCCTCGAGACGCTCCTCGAGCTCGAGGCGGAGCGCATGGTGGACGGCGCCACGAGCGAGGACTACCGGGAGGCGGTACGCGCGTTCGAGGAGCGCCGCCCGCCCGTCTTCAAGGGCCGCTGACCTTCACGAGGGGACGTACCTTTTCCTTCACTTCTTGCCCCGCGGGTGGTTCGTGAAAGAAAAGGTCCGTCCCCGGGTTTCACGAATGACGAGGAGCGTGCGATGCCGGACGGTGCCGATGCGGTGAAGCTCAGCTTCGAGGGCGACGTCGCGATCCTGAGCTACGACCGCCCCGAGAAGCACAACGCCGCGAACGACGCGATGGACGCGCGGCTCTTCGAGATCCTGGCCGGGCTGCACCGGCGCCCGGGCCTTCGCGCGCTCGTGTGGCGCGGCGAGGGCGCCTCGTTCTCGTCGGGGCGCGACACCACACAGCTCGGCGTCCGGACCGAGGACATCAGCGACTTCGAGTTCATCGAGCGCGGCCACCGCGGCACACAGCTCCTCCTCACGCTGCCCGCGCCGACGCTGGTCGCCCTCAAGGGCTGGGTGATCGGCGGCAGCCTCGAGCGCGCGCTGCTCTGCGACGTCCGCGTGGCGGGCGAGAGCGCGAAGCTGCGCCTCCCCGAGATCGCGCACGGCGTGATCCCGGACTCCGGCGGCACCGCGCGCCTGTTCCAGATGGCGGGCCACGGCGTCGCCGCCGACCTCGCGCTCACCGGCCGCGTGATGGCGGCGGACGAGGCGCTCCGACACGGGATCGTGTCGCGCGTGGTGCCCGACGCCGAGCTCGACGAAACGGTGCTCGAGATGGCGCGCGCCATCGCACGCGCGCCCGCCTTCACCGTGCAGATGTTCCTCCGTACGCTCCGCCGGCTCGCGAATCCGCTCGTCGTGCAGTCCCTCGCGGAGGAGTCGGTGGCGCAGAGCCTGGTCTTCGCGTCCGCCGACTACCAAGAGCTCAAGGCCGCACGCAAGGAAGGGCGCGAGCCGCTCTACCGCGGGCGGTGAGGGTCAGCCGCGCCTGCGGAGGCGCGGCCAGAGGAAGCCGGCCTGCTCGCGATACATGGCGTAGGCCGGGTGGTACTGCGCGAGCCGCCCCTCCTCGACGCGCGCGCGCCAGCTCTGGAGCGCGGTGAAGACGAGCGCCGCCGCGATCGCCCACGGCGCCGGCCACGCGATCACGTAGCCCCACACCGCCGTCATCTCGCCGAGGTAGAGCGGGTGGCGCACGAACCGGTAGAGCCCCGAGGTGACGAGCTCCCGCACCTCGCTGAAGATGCTGAAGGAGCGGCCCAGGCTCAGCATGCTCGCCACCGCGAAGGCCTCGCCCGCCGCCATCAGCGTGAGGCCGATCCCCGGGAGCGCGTCGAAGAAAGGCCGCCACAGGAAGGCCGAGAGCCCTGGCCACTGCGCGTCGATCCAGTGCACCACGGGCGCGGGCGGATACTGCGCGAGCGGGAGCGCCGAGCAGACGAGGGGCAGCAGGATCTCGACCGGCCGGCTCGCGAGCGCGATGGCCGGGCGCCGCCGCCAGTAGGCGCTCCAGAAGAGCACCGCGAGCAGCGTGAGGAGCGTCCAGCGCACGACCTCGACCGGCTGCGCGGCGAAGGTCGGCCAGAACGTGAACTGTCGCGCCACCACCAGCGCGAAGACCACGAAACCGGTCCAGCGGCCGATCTGGTCCTGGCGCGTCTTCCAGCGCTCGTCCATCTCCCCCCTCGCGGGCGTGATGCTAGCCAGCGGCGCGCGCTCCCCCGCCCCGCTCAAGCCCGGGCCGAGATCCGCCGAACCAGAGCCCGGCCCGCTGCGCCCCGGGGCCGAAACGCGAGGAAGAAGCACATGTTCCGGAATCCGCTGCGTTCGAGTCTCCGCCTGCTGATGGCCGTCACGTCGCTTGCCGCCGCGATGCCGGTCTTCGCGGCCGACGTGAACGACGTCAGCCTCGAGGTGACCATCGCGAAGAGCTCGGAGGCGGACGACGAGCTCAGCGTCGTGATCCGCGTGACCGGTACGGACATCACCTCCGGCAACGCCACCATCACCTTCCCGGCCTCGAGCAGCCTGCCCCAGAAGACGCAGCCGCTCGACGAGGACGGCGAGGACCTCGTACTCGGCATCGATCAGTTCGCGAACCAGGCCCAGCTCGAGGCGGTCTTCCCCGCCGGCAACTACGTCCTCTCCCTCAACAACGGGACGGTCACCGCGACCATCGCCTATGCGCGGCCGCCCGTGCCCTCGCCCGACATCGAGCAGCCGAACCCGGGTCAGGTGGTGCCGCCCGGCCCGGTCGAGGTGCTCTTCACGGCCTGCCCCGTGTGCAACCTGACGGACGACTCGGTGACGGGGCTCCTGACGGACGCCGCGCTCACCGAGCTCGCGAACGACACGCTCACCTCGAGCGACGACGCCTGGACACCTTCCGACGGGGTTGGCGGGGACCTCTTGCTCGGCGAGGGCGGGGAGTTCCTGGCAAAGATCACGCACACCGCCGTGCGTCAGGGGAACGTCGCCGTCACCGGCGAGGAAAACGGGGCCGACGACCTGCTGCTCTTCACGCACACCTTCGTGCAGTCCGACGAGATCGGCTTCCAGACCGGCTTCGCGCCGCCCGCGGGCGCCTTCTGCCTCGTGGTGAACGACCCGACCCCGCCGGCCGGCTGCAGTCCCCTCGACGATCCGGCGCACTCGCTCCTCGACACGAGCGACACGGTCCTGACGAGCGTCGCGGGTCTCGACGTCGCTTACACCTTCACGGTCGGCCCGAAGGGCGAGCTCACCGGCAACGGGATGGCCGATCTCGACGACAACGGATCGCTCGAGACCGTGGGCGCCATCAAGGGCAAGCTCAAGGGGAAGGCCGGCGAGCTCAAGCAGAAGCTCTCCTTCCCGCTCGCGAACGAGGGCCTTCTCGCGAAGCTCAAGGTCTCGGTGAGCGACGTGCTCTCGGTCCCGGGCGATTCGCTCGAGCGCGTGCAGAAGGCGTCGGGCAACCTGGGCGACATGAAGGTCAAGGAGGAGACGACCAGCAACGGCGCGCTCCCCGTGGCAGCCCAGGACTGGCAGGTGAACTTCACGGTGACCGCCGAGGGCGAAGTCGAGGCCGCGACGCTCACGCTCGAGAGCGGGCGGAGCTTCGACCTCGTCGGCACGCAGAAGTACAACTTCGCGAAGAACCTCTCGACGCTGAAGCTCGAGACCGCCGACAAGGGGATCAAGATCCAGCTCAAGAAAGTCGAGCTCGACGACGAGGTGGCACCGCCCGCGGTCGTCGGTGGAGACCTGAGCTACAAGATCCTGGGTCAGAGCGGAAAGGCGAGCCTGCCCTTGCCCTGACCTGGGAGGCGTGATTGCGCGGAGCTTTCGACGCCGATCACATCATCGATCCCGGCCACTATCAGCGACACGGCTATCCGTACGAGACGTTCCGCCGGCTCCGGCACGAGGACCCGGTGCACCGCTGCGCGCCGCCCGGAGTCGAGCCGTTCTGGGCGCTGACGCGCCACGCGGACATCTGCGAGATTTCGCGCCAGCCCGCCCGCTTCTCGAGCGCGACGCGCCCGGTGATCTTCCTCGAGGGCACCGGCATCGTGCCTGCCGGGAGCGCGGCGAGCCAGGTGCGGCCGCTCGTGATGCTCGACCCGCCCGAGCACCGCGAGCACCGCTTCCTCGCGAGCCCGTGGTTCAAGCCGCGCACGATCCGCCGCATGGAGGAGCGCGTCGGCGAGGTGTGCCGCCAGCTCCTCGATGCGCTCGTCAAGGACGGCAGCGAGGGCGAGTGCGACTTCGTGGCGGCGGTGGCCGCGCCCGCGCCGCTCCGCATGATCGCCGAGATGCTGGGCGTGCCCGAGCAGGACGAGCCCATTCTCCTGCGCCTCACGAACGAGCTGTTCGGCGCGCAGGACGCGGAGTTCAAGCGCGGGGCCGACGCGCAGCAGAGCTTCATGGCGACGGCGGTCGAGATCTTCGGCTACTTCGCGAAGCTCTTCGAGGAGCGCCGGCAGGCGCCGCGGGACGACCTGCTGAGCGTGATGGCGCACGAGGGCCGGATCGGCGGGCAGCCCGTCTCGGTGCTCGACGCAGTCTCGCTCTGCTTCATCATCGCGACGGCCGGCCACGAGACGACGCGGAACGCGATCAGCGGCGGCCTCCTCGCGCTGATCGAGCATCCGGGCGAGTGGAAGCGGCTCCGCGACGACCCGCGGCTCCTCGACACGGCCGTGGACGAGATCATCCGCTGGACGTCGCCGGTCGTGCACTTCGCGCGTACCGCGACGGAGGACTACGAGCTGCGCGGGCGCCGCATCGCGAAGGACGACACGGTCGCGCTGTTCTACCCGTCCGCGAACCGCGACGAGGAGGTGTTCGGCGACCCCGATACATTCCGCGTCGACCGCGCGCCGAACCCGCATCTCGCGTTCGGGATCGGCGAGCACTTCTGCCTCGGCACGCCGCTCGCGCGGCTCGAGCTCGGCATCCTGTTCGGCCAGCTCCTCACGCGCCTCGAGCACGCCGAGCTGGCCGGCGCGCCCGAGCGCCTGCGCGCCAGTCTGGTCGGCGGGCTCAAGCACCTTCCGCTCCGCTACCGGCTGAGCTGAGCTCCCTCCGCTTCCAGAGTGCGAAGAGCGCCGGGTAGACGAGCAGCTCGAGCGCGAACGAGCTCGCGAGCCCGCCCACCATCGGCGCCGCAATGCGTTTCATCACGTCGGCGCCCGGGCCGTCGCTCCAGAGGAGCGGCAGCAGGCCCGCGCTCATCGCCACCACCGTCATGAGCTTCGGGCGGATCCGGCGCGCCGCGCCCTCGACGATCGCCTCCTCGAGGTCGGCGGCCGTCTGCATGCGGCCCTCCGCGACGTGCCGCCGGTGCGCGAGCGTGAGGTAGAGCAGCATCACGACGCCGGTCTGCGCGTCGAGGCCGGCGAGCGCGATCACGCCGACCCACACCGCGACCGACAGGTTGTAGTCGAGCGCCCAGAGCAGCCACACCGCGCCGATCAGCGAGAACGGCACCGCGAGGAGCACGATGCCGGTCTCGACGACGGAGCCCGTGTTCCAATAGAGGAGCAGCGCTACGAGGAGGAGCGTGAGCGGCAGCACGAGCGCGAGGCGCGCCCGCGCGCGCTCGAAGGACTGGAACTGCCCCGCCCACTCGAGCCGCGTGCCAGGCGGCAGCGTCACCTGCGCGGCCACCGCGCGCTGCGCGTCCTCCACGTAGTCCACGATCGGGCGGTCGCCGACGTCCACCGAGACGACGCCGAGCAGGCGCCCCGCCTCGCTCCGCACGAAGGGCGGCCCCATCGCGAACTCGACCCTCGCGACCTGCCCGAGCGGTACCTGCGCCCCGAGCGGCGACGCGACGAGCACGCTGCGGATCGCGTCGACGTCCTCGCGGAAGTCGCGCGCGTAACGGACGCTGATCGGGAAGCGGCGGCGCCCCTCCACGGTCTCCGACACGTTCATGCCGCCGATCGCGATCTCGACCGCCTCGTTCACGTCGCGGACGCGAAGCCCGAGCCGCGCCGCCGCCTCGCGGTCGACCGTCACGTCGAGGTAGAAGCCGCCGGTCAGCCGCTCGGCCTGCGCGCTCCGCGTGCCCGCGACGCCCGCGAGCGCGCGTTCGATCGCGACGCCCACCTGCTCGATCGTCCGGGCGTCGTCGCCGAAGACCTTGATGCCGAGCTCGCTCCGGACGCCGGTCGCAAGCATCTCGGTGCGCGTCTGGATCGGCATCCAGAAGAGGTTCGGCATGCCGGGGTAGCGGAGCTTCGCGTCCATCTCCTGCACGAGGCGCTCCCACGCCATGCCGGGGCGCCACTCGCTCCGCGGCTTCAGCGTGACGACCGTCTCGACCATCTCGAGGCCGGCGGGATCGGTCGGCGTGTCGGCGCGCCCGACCTTCCCGAACACGCGCGCGACCTCGGGGAACTCCATGAGCTCCCGGTCCATGCGCTGGACGACCGCGGCGGCCTCCGTCATCGACATGCCGGGCGGCGCGGTCGGCATGTAGAGCAGCGTGCCCTCGTCGAGCGGCGGCATGAACTCGCTGCCGAGGGAGAGATACACGGGAACGGTCGCCGCCATGAGCGCGAGCGCGCCGAGCACGACGAGCGCGCGGTGGCGCACGACGCGCCGCACGACCGGTGCGTAGAGACGGATCAGCGCGCGGTTCACGGGATGCTCGGCCTCGCCGCGGATCCGCCCGCGCAGGAGGAGAGCCGCGAGCGCGGGTGTGAGCGTCACGGACAGCACCGCCGCGAAGCCCATCGCGTAGGTCTTCGTGAAGGCGAGCGGCTTGAACAGGCGCCCCTCGCTGGCCTCGAGCGCGAAGATCGGCAGGAACGAGACGGTGATCACGAGCAGCGCGAAGAAGAGGCTCGGGCCCACCTCCTGCATCGCGGCGAGCAGCACGGCGCTCCTTGGGCCTGGCCGCCCCGCGTTCTCCCATTCCTCGAGCCGCTTGTGGCAGTTCTCGACGACGATGATCGAGGCGTCCACCATCGCCCCGATCGCGACCGCGATGCCGCCGAGCGACATGATGTTCGCGGTGAGCCCCTGGTGGAGCATCGGGACGAAGGCGAGGAGCACACCCACTGGAATCGTCAAGATCGGAATCAGCGCGCTCCGTGCGTGGAGCAGGAACGCGAAGATCACGAGCGAGACGATCGCCATCTCCTCGAGAAGCGTGCGGCGGAGCGTCCCGATCGCGCCCTCGATCAGCTCCGAGCGGTCGTAGGTGGTGACGATCTCGACGCCCTCCGGCAGGCCCGCGCGGAGCTCGTCGAGGCGCGCCTTCACGCGCTCGATCACCGCGAGCGCGTTCTGGCCGGAGCGCATCACCACGATGCCGCCCACCACCTCGCCCGTGCCGTCGAGCTCGGCGACGCCGCGGCGCACGTCGGGCCCGAGCCGCAGCTCCGCCACGTCGCCGAGCCGCACGGGCGCTCCGTTCGGCCCGACGCGGAGCGGGATCCGCCGCAGATCCTCGAGGCTCTCCACGTAGCCGCGCCCGCGGATCACGTACTCGTGGCCGGCGAGCTCGAGGCTCTGGCCGCCCGCGTCCTCGTTCGACTCGCGCACCGCCGCGACCACGTCGCCGAGCGCCACGCCGAACGAGCGGAGCCGGTTCGGGTCGAGCAGCACCTGGTACTGACGCACGAAGCCGCCGAGCGAGGCGACCTCGGCGACGCCCGGCACGCTCTCGAGCGCGTAGCGGAGGTTCCAGTCCTGGAGCGCGCGCAGCTCGGAGAGGTCGAGCCGCCCGCTCCGGTCGACGAGCGCGTACTCGAACACCCAGCCGGCGCCGGTCGCGTCGGGCGCGAGCGCCGGCAGCACTCCGTCCGGAAGCTCCGCCCTTGCGCCCGACAGGTACTCGAGCACGCGGCTCCGCGCCCAGTAGAGGTCGGTGCCGTCGTCGAAGATCGCGTAGACGAACGAGAGCCCGAAGAAGCTCTGCCCGCGCACAGAGCGCACGCCGGGCGCCGCGAGGAGCGTGGCCGAGATCGGGTAGGTGACCTGCGCCTCCACGAGGTCGGGGCTCCGGCCCGACCACTCGCTGAAGACGATCACCTGCACGTCCGAGAGGTCGGGGATCGCGTCGAGCGGAGCATTCCGCAGCGCATACGCGCCCCAGAGCGCCGCGGCGAGCACGAGGAACAGCGTGACGCCGCGGTTCGCCGCGCACGCCGCGATGAGGCGCGCGACGAGGCCGGGCGGCCCAGGCGAGCCCGCGCTCACCATCGTTCGAGCGCCGCGCGCAGGCGGCTCTCCGCGGCGACGAGGAAGGTGGCCGAGGCGACCACTGCCTGGCCCTCCTCGACGCCGGCGAGGATCTCGATCTCCTCACCGACGCGGACGCCGACCTCCACCGGCTGTGGCCGGAGCCTGCCGCCGCCGAGATCGAGGAACACGAAGCTCCGCTCGCCCGCGTGGAGCACCGCCGAGAGCGGGACCACGAGCTTCTCCTGCGGCGCGGCGGCCAGATGGACCGTCGCGAACGTGTCGGGGCGAAGCGCGAGGTCCGTGTTCGGCAGCTCGACGCGCACGCGCGTGGTGCGCGTCGCCTCCGACACGCTCGGATACACCCACGCGACCGTGCCCTCGAAGCGGCGGCCCGGGAGTGCTGCGACCTCGACCTCCGCGCGCATGCCCTGGGCGACGAGCGCGATGTCCTGCTCGTAGACCTCGGCCTCCACCCAGATCGGGTCGAGCGGCGCGATGCGATAGAGGCGCGCGCCCGGCTCGACGGCGCCGCCCGCGACCACGTTCTTCTCGACGACGAAGCCGCGCGCGGGCGAGCGGATCGGGAGCTGCTCCAACGGCTTCCCGCGCGCGGCGATCTGGTCGAGGTCGCCGGGCGCGAGGTCCCAGAGGCGGAGCCGGTTCCGCGCGGCGTCCACCAGGTAGTCCGCGCGGTCGGGCGCGCCCGTGCCGCGCGCGCGCGCCTGCGACTCGAGCGCGAGGAGGTACTCGCGCTGCGCTGCGTAGAGCTCGGGGCTGTAGAGCGTGAACAAGACCTGCCCACGCTCGACGCGGTCGCCCACCGCCGAGACGCGGAGCTCTCCCACCCAGCCCCGCACCTTGAGCGAAACGTCGTGGAGCACGGTCTCGGCGTAGGTGAGGCGGCCCGCGGCGCGCAGACTCGGCGCCGTCTGGCGTCGCGTCGCGAGCGCGCTCCGGACGCCGATCTGCTGGAGGCGCTCCGGCGCGAGATGGACCTCGCCGGCCGGCTCGGACGCGGCGGTTTCTGGCGCGGGCGACGCCGTGGCTCCGCCCACGCTCGCGAGGCGGACGCCGGGCGTCCCCACCGTGAGCGAGCCCTCGGCGCGCGCGGACGTCCCGCCTGGCGGCTTCGCCTCGATCTCCACCTGCCAGGTACCGCCCATCTCGAGCGCGAAGTGCGCCTGATACTCGCCGTCGCCGAGCTCGGCGACGTGCGCTGCGCCACCCATCGCGGGCATCGCACCCATCGCGTGCATCTGGACCTTCACGTCGACCGCAGCGCCCTCGACCGGGCGGCCGGCTGCGTCGCGAAGCTCGATCCGGAGCTCGTTCTCGCCGACGCGCGCCACCTCGGGCGCGAGCGCGACGCTGAGCTCGAGCGCGCCCCCGCGGACCCGCGTGGGCTCGGCACCCGGGCCGCACGCGAGGGCGAACGTGGCGCACAGAATCAGGCTGGCTCGCTTCATCGCGCGCCTCCCGGCAGCGCGCCGGTGGCGCGCGCGAGCTCGGCGTGGCGGCGGCTCACCGCCACCACGGTCTCCTCGTAGCCGAGCTCGGCGTCGCGGAGGTCGCGCTCGGCATCGATCACGGTGGAGAAGTCGCTCTGGCCGGCTTCGAAGGCGGCGCGCGCCCAGGTGACGCGGTCCGTCGCCGCGGGCAGCATGCGGTCGCGGAAGATCTCGAGCGCGTGGTGCGCCTCCGCGAGCTCCGCGAGTGCGCGCTCGACCGAGAGCCGCACCTCGTCGCCGAGCGCCAGGCTCTCGCTCCGCGCCGCCTCGAGCGACGCCTCCGCCTCGTCGAGCGCGGCCGCGCGCCGCGCGCGCTGGAGCGGCAGGTTCAGCTCGAGCCCCACGAGCGGCCGCTGATCGCTCTCCTCCCAGAAGGAGTCGTAGCCGCCCATCACGCGGAGATCGGGGAGGTACTCGCGCCGCGCGAGCGCGACGGCGGCCTCTCTCGCGCGCACGCGTGCCTCAGCGGCGTGGAGCTCGGGCCGCCCTTCGCGCGCGCGGGAGAGGAGCGCGTCGCGGGGCCCGGCCGGCTCGAGCACCTCTAGCGCGGTGGGCGGCGGAGGCAGCGGCAGCTCCGGCGCGCGGTGGAGCAGCACGTTCAGCCGCTCCGCGGCGATCCTCTGGTCCGCGCGCAGCTCGACCTCGCGGTGCAGCAGCTCGGCCTCGGCGAGCTCCGCCTCGAGCGGGTCCTGCTGCGAGGCGCTTCCCGCTTCGTAGCGCACGACCGCGATCTCGCGGAGCTCCGCGAGGAGCGCGCGGTGCGCCTCGTTCACCGCGAGCTTGCGCGCGAGGAGGTAGTGCTCGTCGAAGAGCAGCGAGGCGAGCATCGCGAGGCGGAGGCGCACGGCCTCGTGGTCGCGCGCGGCCGCCTCGGCCTCGGCGAGCGCGATCTCGCCGCGGAGCGCGAGCTTTCCTGGGAAGGGCAGAGCCTGGGCGAGGACGACGCGGTGCGCATCGTCCACGCTGCTCGAGCCGAACGAGCGCGGCCCGACCACGTACTCGAGCGTCGGGTCGTCGAGCGCCGTCTCCTGCGGATGGCGCGCGAGCGCGGCGCGCCAGGCCCAGCGCGCCGACGCGATCGTCGGATTTTTCGCGAGGACGGCTTCGATCAGCGCGCGGCGCTCGAGCGCGGCGTGGCCCGCGAAGGGGTCGTCCGCGGGGGCCGCCGGCGCCGGCGCGGCCCGGAGCCACGCCTCCTCGAGCTCTCGATGGCGGGTCGTCTGGCTCGGCCCCGCGCAGCTCCAGAGGAGCGGCGCGAGGAGCGCGAGCGCACGCAGGGCATGCATGTCCTTCACCTCGTTCAGCGGGCGCCGCAACGCTGCGGCGCGGGAGTCAGCCGACGAGGTGGCTCAGAGGCGGAGGACGACCGTGTGGACGCGGCTCGGGAGAGCGTGCGCGCTAGGAGCGTGCGAGAGCGGTGCGGCGGTGACGCCGTGCGGTGTCGGCGCGGAGGGCGCAGGCGGCGCCGCGCACACGGGCGCCGGTGCGGCGGGGCGCTCGGGGCAGCAGTCGGCCGTGCCGAGCCAGGTGCACGCCGCCTCGGCCTCGAGCGTGGCCGGGCAGCAGGAGGCCTC
>Ga0187893_10013926_pt1 | contig 11086 bp, 8 predicted proteins | sample MA1701074metaG_FD_139574 | JGI IMG/M metagenome (GOLD analysis project Ga0187893, IMG submission 139574) | White microbial mat communities from a basaltic lava cave in the Kipuka Kanohina Cave System on the Island of Hawaii, USA - MA170107-4 metaG ...
TATTTAATTGCAAGAATGATGAAAAGGGTAGATGATGACTCAAAATACCAGCATGCGCGGCACTTTAGATCAGATTATTACCAACGCAAGTGGCCTCTATGAGGGCAACCTAATACCCTATTTTCAAATTGTTTTCTATAAAGCTAAGAATGTAAATCACCCCTATCATAATTTTCGCCACATGATGCATGTGACGTATCTCTGTCATGATGCTTGCCAGTTTTATGCTAACACGCTAAATAAGAGACAGATGCGAACCCTATTGATTGCGGCGCTCTTTCATGACTTTGACCATCGAGGCACCCTTGGAGAAGACAGCCTTAACATTTTGCTTGCAATACGAGGCATAGAAAAATACGTTCTTCCTGATGATAAGCCCTATCTTGCAGATATCATAGATCTTATACAGGCAACAGAATATCCCTATAAAACAGCCTCATCAGACCTACCCCTCTCTCAGCAAATTATACGTGATGCAGACCTAAGCCAATCCCTTAATTCTGCCTGGATACAGCAGGTGGTCTTTGGCCTTTCTGTTGAAAAGCAAAAAAAACCACTTGAAATCCTTAAATCACAAAGGGACTTTCACCAAAGTTTAAAATTTGCAACAGAATGGGCACACACATTATGGCCTCATGAGTTGATAGAAGCAAAGATGGATGAAGCTGCTAACCTACTAAAAATCTTGGAAATGTAAGCTATGACACGAGAAAAAGTAGATTCTGGAAGTCGTTGGGAGCCAATTGTTGGCTTTTCCCGTGCTGTCAAGGTTGGCAAACATGTATTTGTAGCAGGTACAACCGCTGTCGATTCTGATGCCAATGTGATCGGCATTAATGACCCATACAAACAGACAGTTTACATTTTAAAAAAAATTGAGACGGCTCTACAAAAAGTGGGCGTTTCTTTCAAAGATACCGTGCGCACTCGCATCTATACGACAAATATTGACTTTTGGGATGAAATTGGACGAGCACATGGAGAGGTTTTTGGTGAAATTCGACCCGCTTCTACTATTGTCGAAGTGCAGCGTCTGATTGTAGAAGATATGCTTGTTGAAATAGAGCTTGAGTGTATGGTTGATCAAAATGAATAGTCTGGATCTTAATCTTCTTGCGGACTCGCTTGTAGAAAAGACAAAAAGATACCTCATCTCACACATGGGCAAAACCCTTGAAGAAGCTAGAGATGAAGAGCTTTTTAGAGCCCTTGCTCATATGGTTCGCGATGAGATCATGCTCAACTTTTTAGAGACTGAGCGTGCTATTCAAAAGAATAAAATTCGAAGACTCTACTATCTATCCATGGAATATCTTCCAGGCAGGCTGTTTGTAAATAATGCAAGCAACATCGCCCATATGGATCTTATCCAGCTTGCTGTACAAAAAATGAACCGCAACCTTCCTAACATTCTTGCCAAAGAAAATGATCCAGGCCTTGGAAGCGGCGGTTTAGGAAGGCTCGCTGCTTGCCTGCTTGATTCTCTTGCAACCTTGCAATATCCTGCACTTGCCTATGGACTTCGCTATCAGTATGGCACCTTCGAGCAGCAGATACGTGATGGCATACAAAATGAAGCCCCTGACTGCTGGCTTATAAACGAAAACCCCTGGGAGATACGCCAGGACCTAGAAAAAGTGATTGTGAAGTATAGTGGCCACACAAAAACATTTAGAAATTTTGTCGGTGATTATGTAGAGACCTTAGAGGGCAACGAAGAAGTGTGGGCCGTACCCTATGATATGCCCATAGTAGGGTATAAGGGCTCAAGCCTGGCTTTACGCCTCTGGTCGACAAAGGAATCTCCTCGAAACTTTGAACTGCAGCGCTTAAATGCCGGAAAAATTGATGAAGCTGCAGAAAATATCATCATATCGGATGTGCTCTACCCGAATGAGCTCAATGAAACAGGCAAGAGGATACGGCTAAAACAGGAATTTCTCCTAGTCTCAGCATCCCTGCAGGATATTATTCGAAGGTATCTTGTGATGCATGATACGTTTGCTGACTTTGCTGATAAAGTGCGCATCCAGATCAATGACACCCATCCCGCCCTTTTGATACCAGAGCTTATCCGCATTCTCAACAAAGACCACGATATGCCCTGGAAAGTGGCTGTGGATATTACAAGAGCGGTAACAAGCTATACCAACCACACTATTATGCGAGAAGCACTTGAAGAGTGGGAACAGCCTCTTATGAAAACGCTCTTGCCAAGACAGTATAAGGTAATAGAAAAGCTAAATCATGAATTTTGTGAAGACATTCGAAAGAATAGACATGACTCACACGACCTCGTCCGCAATCTGTCTATACTTGAACATGGCAAGGTGCGCATGGCAAACCTTTCTATTATAGGATCTCACAAGGTCAATGGTGTTTCAGCGGTTCATACAAATCTTTTAAAAAGTTCTGTCTTCAAAGACTTTTACGAAATGTGGCCAGATCGCTTTGTCAATGTAACAAATGGGGTTTCACAACGTTTTTGGCTTTTATATACCAATCCCCTTCTTGCACAGTTTATTACAGACCGTATTGGAGATGGCTGGATTGTAGATTTTACTCAGATAAAAAAGCTTGCTGACTATGCTGAAGACTCTCAGTCTCAAAATGAGTTCTGGCAAATACGCAAAAAAAACAAAGACCGCTTCATAAGCTATCTCAAACACTACTGCAAGGTAAAAAATGCTCATGGCAAGGTTGTGAGCACGCCGCTTTTTATTGATCACAACTTTTTGTTTGACGCACAAATTAAGCGCTTTCATGAGTATAAGCGGCAGCTTATGGATGCCCTGCATATCTTAATGCTCTACAATGATATTCAAGAAAACCCATCCGGACGCACTCCTCGAGCCTGCATTTTTGCTGGAAAGACTGCGGCAGGCTATATAACGGCAAAAAATATCATCAGGCTGTTATTTGCAATCGGCCGCAAGGTAAATCACGACCCTGTTACAAGGCGCCTTTTGCAGGTAGTCTTTGTTGAAAACTACAATGTGAGTAAAGCGCAAATAATCATTCCTGCATCGGACATTTCTGAACAGATTTCGATGGCTGGCACTGAAGCATCGGGAACAAGTGTGATGAAGTTTGCCATGAACGGCGCGCTCACTGTAGCCACACATGATGGCGCCAATATAGAGCTCTCCGAATCTGTAGGAGAAAAGTGGTGGCCATTTCGTTTTGGCCTCACTGTAGAACAGCTTGAAAACGCTAAATATGAGTACAACAACCCTAAAATTAACCGTGCAATTGAAATGCTACGAGATCATTCTCTGGCTGCAAATGATGATGAACATAGGGCCTTTTGCGAACTCTATACACGCCTTACACACTGGCATGTGCTTACCGATCTTGAAAGCTTTTATCAAACACAAATAGGCGTGGATGAGCTTTTTAAAAACCCCGCTCTTTGGGCCTCTTATGCCATCCATAACATCGCCTCAACAGGCCCCTTTACAACTGACAACTGCATTCAAAACTACAACCAACGCATCTGGCAGCTCACACCCTAAAACCATTTCTTTTTTTTAAAGAAAAACAGGAGAGAAAGGGCCACAATGAACATAAGAGAAAGTGCGTAGAGATACCCATACTGCCAGTGAAGTTCTGGAATGTTGGCAAAGTTCATTCCATAGATCCCCGTTATCACTGAAAGTGGCAAAAAAATGGAAGAAAATATGGCCAAAATCTTCATTGTGGAATTCATTTTTTGCATAAGGGAGTTGTCGATGAGATCTAAAGTGCTATTTAAAATATCCCGAATTGCTTCTGCTTCGTTCACAACAGTTTGAGCGTGCTCAAAGAGGTTGCATAAAGAGAGCCTGCAAGGCTCTGAAATAAGCGCAATTTTTCGTCCTGAAATTCGCATTAAAATGTCTCGAATAGAGGAAATATAGCGTTTAACTACGGTAACCTCTTTTTTAAGATTCATCACTTCACTATAGGCACCCTCATGCATCTCTCGTATTTGAATATCTATAGAATCGGATAGTTCTTCATATTTCTCTATGGCAGTTGAATAGTTATTGATAACAGCATCCAAAATCAAAAAGAGAATAAAACATGGGGTTAATGCAAACTTAATATTTTTTTGCACATTCCCAAGAACATCTAATAATACCGGTTGTGCTGAGTATGATGCCGTTAGGCAGTAGTTATCCTTAAGATAAAGAAGTAGATTTGCTTCCTGGCCATTTTCTTGTAAACAAGGAACCTGCAGTATAAGGTCCTCAGCGGTATCAATAACCCGTTGGCTTGTATCCTCATCTCTACATAATTTTATTAGAGTAGAAGAGAGCTGCAGTTTAGAAGCAAGTTTTTTAAACGACTGCGCCTCCGAAAGATCACAATGGATCCAGTAGAGCTTGTCTTGACTAAGCTCTGCAGAATCTAGAGAGAGTTCCCTCTTTGCAGCTGTTGCTCTATCAAATTCAATAACTTTAGTCTGCATACAAAATCTGCTCGCTGTGGTATATTTATGATAATGCATTTTTTACTTTTTTAATCAAGAACGTTCACATGGAAGAAAAAATAGAGGTTTGGCTGGTAGATCTTGACCAACACACAAAAGATGAAGAGTTCTACTTTTCGATCTTGAGTGATGAAGAAAAAGCAAGGGCACTGCGGTTTGTGACAAAACAGCTCACATCGCGTTATGTGATTTCTCAAGGAGCCTTACGTACTATCCTTGGTAAATATACGAACCAAAAGGTTGAATATACGTTTGGACCCTATAAAAAACCCTACCTTGCAAATAGCAGCCTGCAGTTTAACCTAAGCCATTCTCATGATAAGGCGCTGATTGCCATTTCAGATGAAGAAGTTGGCGTTGACATTGAAAAAATAAACAGGCAAGTTTTGGAAAAAAATTTGGAAACAAGTCTTCTTAGTGAGCAAGAGCTTAAAATTTTTGAATCAATACCTTTAGATGTACGTCCTGAGGTATTTTATTTTGCATGGACCAATAAGGAAGCCCTTTTAAAGCTAGCGGGCGTTGGCTTATACAAGCCCATGACAGAATTCCAAGTACTTCTACACCACTCTGACAGCCCTTCTATGATCCTCTTCGAAGACAAACAGTACTATGTAAAGAGCTTTCGACCCTGGCCAGAATTCATTGCTGCAGTCGCAACTGCAAAGCAACATTTTGATTTAGCTTATAAAACATTTGCAAAATAGGTAGTGATACACGTAGAGTAAATTCATGACATCTATACAAAGTATTTGAGGAAATTTGGACGAAATAATCTCAAACCTAGATGGGTTGTATGAAGGCAACTTAGTCCACTATTTTCAGACCATCTTTTTCAAAGCGACAAACGTCAATCTGCCCTACCACAACTTTCACCATATGACGCATGTCTTTTGGCTGTGCCATCAAGCCTGTGTCTACTATGAAGATACATTATCACCAAGAGAGATGCGCAATCTACTTATTGGGGCTCTGTTCCATGATTTTGATCACCGAGGTACCTTTGGCGATGATCATCTCAATGCTGCACTTGCCATTCAAGGACTTAAAAAGTATATCCTTAAAGAAGATCTACCCTACCTTGATGAGATTGTAGCGATTATTAAAGCCACAGAAGTCCCATACAAGACTCCTTCAGAAGCACTAAACCTTTCACAACAGATTATACGCGATGCAGACATGAGCCAGGCTCTTAACGTAGCTTGGCTACAGCAAGTTATTTTTGGCCTAGCATCTGAGTGGAACAAAACGCCTATAGAAGTTCTTAAAGAACAGATAGAATTTCATAAAACCATAAAATTTGCCACTGTCTGGGCTCAAAAAAAATGGCCTCAAAAAGTCATAGACGAAAAAATCGACGAAACAACCCATCTTTTGAAAATTCTGGAGCTATGAATCTTTTAAGTAGTTCTCCTGAGTGGCACTTAACACTCCGGGCACGGGCACGTACCCAATTCTTCGTTCACGTTGTGTATACCTTGTAAATAATGAAGAATCTCTTTACATGAAGGATGTACTTCAAGAGAGCTAAATAATGCCGCTTATTCTTAACGATATACTCCTTAAAAATCGACGCACCAAAATTATTGCGACGCTTGGGCCTTCCACAACTACTCCAGAAGTGTTAGAGCAGATACTTGCCGCAGGGGTAAATGTCGTACGCTTAAATATGTCTCACGGCAGTCATGAAAGCCATGCCAAAAATTATGCTAGCATCCGGAATCTTGCAAAAAAAATGGGCCTACCAGTAGCTGTGCTTGTGGATCTTTCTGGCCCTAAGATGCGCTGCGGGAAATTTGTAGATGGCAAGATCACATTAAAAGAGCATGAAACAGTTATTGTTACTGTCGATGATGTGATTGGAAAACCTGGACTAATCCCCTCTCAATATACAGCGTTAACCAAAGATGTACGAGTTGGAAATTCTATTTTGCTTGATGATGGGGCTCTTGAGCTTCGCGTGGAATCAATAACAGGTAATGAAATTACGGCCAAAGTGATCCATGGGGGCATTTTAAAAGATCATAAGGGAATTAACCTGCCCAATGTTGCAATTTCAACTCCTGTCCTTACTCAAAAAGATAAAAAGGATGCCATTTTTGCACAAAAACTCGGAGCCGATTATATAGCTCTTTCGTTTGTATCAAAGGCATCTGACATTCTGGAGCTGCGTGCTTTAACGACAGCTGCCATCATAGCAAAAATCGAAAAACCAGAAGCGCTTAGCAATATCGATGAGATCATAGATGCAAGCGATGGCATTATGATTGCTCGTGGTGATTTAGGTGTAGAGATGGCTGCAGAAGATGTTCCCACAGTGCAAGACCAACTCATAGATCTTACAGTAAAAAAGATGAAACCGGTAATAGTCGCTACACAAATGCTCGAGTCTATGATCGTAAATCCCCGGCCTACACGAGCAGAAGTGACAGATGTATCCTATGCAGTAAATTCTGGCGCTGATGCTGTGATGCTGTCAGCAGAAACTGCATCTGGAGAGCATCCTGTGAAGAGCGTAGAAATCATGGACCGCATCGCAAGAAGAGCAGAAGCTCGCCTCTGGAAAGAGGGTATGTGGGGAACATCTTCTGAAGACGAAACCAATTTTTCAAAGGTAATCGCAAATGCCACTGCAAAGATGTCCAAAGAGCTATTGACACACGCCTGTATGGTTGTCTGCACAACCTGTTTACCTGCCCTCATAATAGCTTCAGCAAGACCCGCCTCCCCTATCGTTGCTATTGTCTCTAATGAATCTGACTACCAGCGCCTGGCCCTTGTATGGGGCGTTATACCGATTATGCAAAAAGATATTGAAGGCGTTGATCTCATAACATTTGCTAAGGAGACTGCAATCAAACAAAACCTTGCACGCGTTGGTGATTGTATATTACTTGTGAATGGCTTTACTGGTACAGTGAGTCCTTCTATAACTATTATTAAGGTATAGAAATGCTGTACGAAGATGTACTCAAAAACCCAAAAGATTATGATTTTGTGGTGCCAGTGGTTGGGCGCCCTCTGGAAAGGCGTCCTCAGCACCACCCGCCAAAATGGCTATTTCTAGGCAACTTTGCGGAGGTATTTGGCGCGCATTTCTTCAAAAGCAAGGATTATGGAGCCGCGAAGGTCTTCAAATGAAATGATCTGGTCAATGGAGCCCACCTTTACAGCACGTTGTGCGTTGTGGAATCGGTCAAAAATTTCGGCTTCTTTATCTTCAAGCTCTTCAATCACCTGTTTTTTCGTTTGACCAGCTTGTATAACTCTAGAGTCGCTATCTGCACGCTTAGAGATTTGTGAGTGAAAGACCACCTTTGCAGCGGCTTTACCGCCTACTACCTGTACGCGAGCACCTTCTATTGCCAAGATGCGCACATCGGGGTTGAGCTGTTTATTAAATACAACAAAGGTTCCGCCCACTAAGTTGCCAAGATTCACAATCAGCATGGGGCCGTCATGGTCCACAATAGCCTTGGCAATATAGGAGCCCGCCTGTAGCTGGCGGTTAGTCATAGATAATGGGTCGCAGCTAAAGCCTGAAAGGCTTCCGATAACAAGCACCTGCATGCGCGCACTTGCTTTATAGATACCTCGTGCGATGATTTCTGCGTCCACAGGAGTAAGTGGGCCTGTTGCCGTAAAGATTACAAGGGTTGGAAAGCCGCCAATAAGCATCTCTTCCACAATGGTTGTGGGTGTTTGAGGCAGGTCGCCATTTTTAAATTCTTGGGCCTGTATTCCTTTTATATCCTTCCAAAACTGAAGCGCTGTTGGCGAGTCCTTATCGCGTATATAGTCCAGAATGATTTCACGATTTGGTTTTAGCCCTTTTAAAAAGTTGTCAATCTCCAGTCGGACTGTATCTACATTTTCTTCATGTTCCTTGACAGTAAGCTGAGGTCTTATTGAAGTAATCTTTTCGCTAGGATGAATGTATGAGTAGTAATGATGCTTCAGAAGCATGTAGCAGGCCTCTTTGATATTTTTTGCAAAGAGCATAGAATCAGAGTTTGGGCCATGCACCGTTTCATACCCTGAGAGGCTTTGAAGCCCCTTGGGATAAAGTGTCTTCGTATATTCTGGGAGCTCTTCACTATGCACGGTGCGATAGAGGGCAGATACTAAGGCAGAAGGTCCGGTAAGCGCCATACAGCCCCTTGGAGTCATAATAAGAATGCCGCTTGTTTCGTTGAGTATGGTTGCCATCGCATCCCAGTAGGACTGAGCGCCTATATTGGTTTCATCGACTACAAGATTTATCTGTACCCGTTTATGGTGGCAGTTGAGGACAATTTCTCGAATTGTGGAGGCGGCAGCATCAAGTCCCTCTACACCCTTTTCACGGTGCACCTGCACGCCAAATGAGGCTGTAAACCAGTCTATAGGCAGTTTATGCTTTTCTGCATAGCGAATGGCGGCATTAACCCTGGCACATTCCTGAGCACGTATAGCACCTCTACTCGAGTGTGTCAAATCACCTATGATAAGAATCCTTTTTACAGGCTTGCCAATGCCTAAATCATCCGTTTTGATGCCAATCACAATGCCAGACTCATTGCTGCCTATTGGTCGTTGAACTTCTATAAGCTCGCCGTAATTATAGTCGATAAAGCCAGTCTTTCTATCGATTACAGTTTTGCTATGGTCTAGGTCAAGCTCAACAAAATTGGTATCCCATTGAATTTCTGTTTTAGATTCTTGTCCAAGCTCTTTTTTGCGAAATTCATGGGCAAGAGCAGTAATAATGGTGGGCATTCTATAGGCCCACACACAGTTTTTAGAAAGTACCTGAAGCTCTCTAAGCTGCTGTGGTGTTGCTAGACGAACGCTTGGACGCTCTTCATCTACCTTACCAAGATGAAATTCAGGTTTTTGATAGAGGATGTTTTTTACTTCTAGTAGCTCTGATCCAAAACGGATGAGCAGCTTTTCAATATTTACATCCTGTAGCGACAACCAGTATTTACTTACCAACTGTTCAGCATCTTTAACAGTTATTGAATGATCCAGATGTATGATAATTCTATTATAAAAGAGCGGCTGAGCATTCTTCATGCGTGTCAAAAGGGAGTAGAGCATCTCTTCAAGATCGCTTCCATGAGAAAGCCCAATCAGACGCTGATCTTTTGCGTTAGTCTTTGCAGTGGCAATAAAAAGTAAGTGACCGACCTGATTGAGATCAAATCGGCTAAAGCGATCCAATTCAAACAAGTTGTAATAAAAAGGATGAAGCTGTGGAAGGCTATGTTGTGAAGGTTGGAATGTATAGTACTCATCTTCATACGTAATGTATATTTTTTCTAAATCATGTAGTGCAAAATCAATATTTTTAAAAAGGTGTGCAACATCGCCACCCTTCTGGGATACAATAAACTCTATAGAATTCTCTACAGTTTGAAGGTATTTGTTTTTCAGAATTGAAAGATCTGAAAGTGCTTCTTCTACACTTGCTTGATCAAGCTGTTCAACATACTTGACTAGTTGTAGTTTTGTTTCATTGTTGTACACAAATAGAGCTGTTGTACCATCTATCTTTTCAGAACGCTCAAGATTTTTATTTATTGAACCCTCAAAAAACGTTTTGGCTTTAAGATTATAATTTTTTTTGTAGATCCAATGCTTATGCTTTATGGTATGATCCAAAAAATTACTATCATGATCCATCTCTTCAAGTAAATCTGAAAGAAAAATGTCAATTTTTTGCCCTGACTCAAGACATTCAAAATAGGCCTTAAGTTTTTTCTTGGGATCCTTTATCAAATGGGCTGAAGTTACTTCAAAAAGCAAATTCTTGGCTCTATTAAATATGCGTACAGCGGTTTGATTTTCAGATGTGATCTGTTGGACTCTGAGTTCAAGCGGGGTATCCACGAAGCAGATCTCTTGATCAAGAGACACGCAGTGTGTAAAACGCAAGGTATTGTCAATATAACGAAAAAGCCTTACTTCAGGGGCTTTTAGACTAGAAAATGTAATTTCATATAATACGGGCTCTAATTCTTTACTTTTCTGTGATGTCCTAATTGAAGTGCTAATTAAAACTTTATAAAGCACGCTATCCTTATAAAGGGCCACATTGGCCACTTTCCCAGCCTCAAACGATATAAACACCTCAGTATCAGCATCTTGAAACTTCTCAACATACAACTTCAATAAATCATTAAGCCTTAGATGCTTATATAAATTGGCTGGGTCGCGCAGGAAGAATCCTAAGGGAACTGTAGTTATCATACTCTCGTGCCCTCCAGGCCTATTATGCCACACCCACAATTAATTTTTAAGGTGTTTAAACAGTGCTGGCAAGAGGCTCAAATAAGGTATAGGAAACCCGCATGAGCTCCCGCCCACAATTATCAATGAAAATTAAGCTATTTTAAAAAAACCTCCCACGGCTCACACTCTTTATGTGCGCCTTCACCAAGGCAATGGTGAAAAAATGGGGTCAAAAATGGGGTCAAAAAAAATGAAAAAATGAAAAATGGGGTCAAAAATGGGGTCAGGCCTCACAGTATCACAGTTTTCTTGCCTTTAATTTTTCTCATGGATAGAGTGGCTGAGGTAAACAAACTTCATAGGCTACTATGGCAAGAAGAAAACGGCATTCACAGA
>Ga0187893_10013927_pt1 | contig 11085 bp, 10 predicted proteins | sample MA1701074metaG_FD_139574 | JGI IMG/M metagenome (GOLD analysis project Ga0187893, IMG submission 139574) | White microbial mat communities from a basaltic lava cave in the Kipuka Kanohina Cave System on the Island of Hawaii, USA - MA170107-4 metaG ...
AACAGGTCATCGAAAAGCTGGCCCGCGTGATTGCCTTGGCGGACGCCGACGTCGAAACCGGACTCCATGTCCGCTACGGCGATGTCTCCCATAGGCATTGGAAGGAGCCGGATCTCGATCTGATGGTGAAGCTGGTAAATTCGCTGCTTCAGGCGCTGCCGCGGCGATTAAACTATATTCACATGCCGATCCCGAAACATTGGACCGAGCCGTCGCATTACAAGAAACTCGGTGATTTGAGACTGCCCGCGGAGACTCAAGTCTATCTCGGCCTCATCCACGATTCCGATGGACTAGACGGCGCGAAGCGCCGGATCTCTTCCGCTAGCCAACACCTCAACCGCTTTGGTGCGGCCGCGTCTTGCGGGCTGGGACGTCGTCAACCCGACGACATTCCTCGCATTCTGTCGCTACACCGCGATGTAGCCGACCTAAAAGTTTAGTTTGCCGCATCGCAAACTTGATCCTGCTACGGGCTAACGAATGTTCGACGTAGTCTTCCAAGTCTTCCCGCCCACGTTCCATCGACAGCCAAGCAAAGTGGATGGACCCGATGACTGCGTGGCATCGTGTCGGTGCAGCCCGACAACGAGCTCTCTTAAGCGGCCTTCGGTGAGCCGCGAAATCGAATCGTGGACGAGTGGCTGAAGAACTTTCGCGCGCGAAAGTCGCTGGCCGAGATGCGCGCAATCGAACGGCGCCATCACGACGCTGTCGGAGGGGCGCGCGTACGACGCGTTGAAGTGCGGTGAAATCAGCACTCCAGCCGCCGGGGAGAAGGAACGCAGTCGCCGAATCGCAGCGTAAGCCGAGATGAAGACTGCCATTGTCAACATCGGGACGATCATCTCCGGCGACTGGCGCGATCCGTTCGCGGCTGGTGACTCCATTCTAGTGAACGGGGGCAAAATCGAGACGGTCGGCACTGCGTCGGCCGACGCAGTAGAGGCGGCTGACGTCGTAATCGACGCCGCGGGTGCAACCGCAATTCCGGGGCTCATCGACTCGCAGGTCCATGTCACTTTCGGCGACTACACGCCGCGCCAGCGCACGGTGGGATTCCTCGAGAGCTATGTGCACGGCGGCGTCACGACATCGATCAGCGCCTCGGAAGTCCACGTGCCGGGGCGACCCAAGGATCCGGAGGGAGTCAAAGCGCTCGCGGTCGCGGCGATGAAGTGTTTCGAGCATTTCCGCCCGGGCGGGATGCGCGTGTGGGCCGGCTCGATCATCCTCGAGCCGGGCCTGGTCGAGGCCGATTTCGTGGAGATCGCGACCAAGGGCGTTTGGCTGGCCAAGGCCGGATTTGGCGCGGTGAAATCACCCTACGACTACGCCCCAATGATCGCTTGGGCGCGCAAGAATCGCATGGTCACCATGGTCCATACCGGCGGTTCCTCGATCCCGGGCTCGTCGGGAATCTGGGCAGATCACCTGCTGAAGATGCAGCCGGATGTTTCCTTCCACGTGAATGGCGGCCCGGTCGCCATGCCGGACGAGGATTTCCCGCGGATTGTGAACGAAAGCGATATCGCCCTTCAGGTCTGCACCGCCGGCAATCTGCGCACGACGATTCTCATCGCCGACCTCGTACGCAAGGCGGATGTCTTCGATCGGCTGCTGATCGCGACCGACACCCCAACCGGGTCGGGCATCATGCCGCTCGGGATGCTCTACACGATATCACATCTGGCGAGCCTTGGCGGCGTCGCCCCTGAGCAGGCCATCGCGGCGGCGACCGGCAACAACGCCAAGGTCTATCGCCTCAATTCGGGATTTCTCCGTCCAGGTCGCGACGCGGATATCGTGCTTCTCGACGCTTGCGTCGGGGGCTCGAAGAGGACAGCGCTCGATGCGCTCCGTAACGGCGACATAGCGGCAGTCGGCGCGGTTGTGACCAACGGCGTTCCGCGCTTCGTGGGTCGAAGCCGCAATACGCCGGCTCCGATGAAGACTATCCGCGTAGCGTCATGCCGCGTCCCGATGGATTTCAGCGGGCTCTCGCATTGATCCCGCCAGTCTGATCGTACGAACCTGCGCAAGGGCAACATGGAATGACCGCGACACCGGGCGGACTTCGAATCAGAAAATGGTTCAGCTTTCTCGATGAGACGGTTGCGAACGAGACGGGGCGTAAGGCAGACGGCCCGGTTCTACACAAGATCGCTGTTGCTGCAGCCGTCCACAACCCTTATGCGGGGCGCTTCAGCCGCAATCTCGACCGCTTGCTGACGCCCTCGCCTCGCCTCGGACAAGAGTTCGGGCGGCGACTTGTCGCGTTAAGCAACGGCACCCGGATCGAAAGCTACGGCAAGGGCTGCCTCGTCGGCACGCAAGGAGAGTACGAACACGGGAACGCATTGCTCACCTCGACTTTCGCCGACCCGATACGCAAGGCGATCGGGGGCGCCAAGGCCTGGATTCCCTCAACCGGGAAACGCGGCGGCCCAGGGACGCCGATCGACATACCGCTCGCGCACAAGGACGCGCTTTACGTACGTTCGCACTACGACACGCTGACTCTGCAGTTTGGCGATGCGCCCGCGCCCGACGAGATCGTTGTGATCTTCGTTGCGGCATCCCGCGGGCGCCTGCACGCCCGTCTGGGCGGTTTGCGCAGCAAGGACGCAGTGGGAGATGGACTTCACTAGAAGCTCCCGATGCGCGTCGTGCTCGCAGCGGCCGGTCGGGTGCCCACGATTCGTTTCTCTCGATTGTGAAACGAGCTGCTTGGCCGCGGAGCTGCCCGTCTTGCCAACGATAACTGTCAGGGCTGAGGCCAGCGCGACGATCGCACTGACTCAAGGGAGATGGTCTTGGGCCACTTGCGGGTTCGCTTCAGGCACGAAGCCTTGAATCGCTCCAACGCCACCGAACCGGTGCCGCTTCGCACTGCAAAGCCGAAGCGCTGCAAGAGCGGGCCGTGGCGCATGTTCAAAGCGTGTAGTCGCCGCGACCTGATTTCTGAAGCAACGGCGAATACTGGAATCAACGCCGCTGCGGTTCCCATGCTTATGAGGCGCTTTACGAGTTCGGCATCATTGGTTTCTGTCAGAATTGGCGGATAACGACCGACCTCGGCAAAATACTTGTCCGACACGAATCGCATGCCGCTGCCGGGCAAGAAGCGGACAAAGGGCGAAGCGAGCAAGTCCTTGGGCTCGACTGCGCCCCGACCGGCGAGAGGATGTGCGGGCCCCACAATGAAGATGTTCTCGACGGTCCCGAGCTCCACCAAGTCGATGTTTGGAATTTCCATAGGCAGCGTCGTAAATGCGATATCGGCAAAGCGCCGAGAAACTCGTTGCAGGGCGTCTTCGATCGATTCCGTGGCAAAGATCGTGAGATCAATGTCGAGTCGGTCACGCAGGAAGCCTTCGCAAAGGGAGCCATAGAGATAACAAAGCCCGACGTTCGTCGCGGCAACACGCACGAGTGGACGCGGGCCAGGCTCCGAGGCCATCCCGAAATTGGCGCGAACATGCGCCACCTCGGAAAGAATGACGTGCGAAGACTCGAGCAGTATTCGGCCAGCCGCGGTCGGGTATACCTTCGGCTTTGCTCGCACGACCAATTCCTGACCGAGCTCCTCCTCGAGGAGTCGAATCTGGTGGCTCAGCGCGGACTGAGTCAGGTGAAGCTTCGCGGCGGCGGCGCTAAAGCCGCCTTCGGCGCAAATCTCGCAGAAAGCGCGTAGCTGACGCAGGTCCATCGCGAGGGCCTCGATTAGCTTTGTTCATACAACGATGAATAATTGTTGCTTCATTCATCCATTACTCTCGACCAGACTGCAAGGGTCCTAGGAGCGTGTTATGGGGCGTTTGCACGTCGCGAATATTGCGAAAGCCGGAGCCGGCGACTTCGATCGGCCTCAGCCACCGGGCGCGCAATGACAGCCGCGAGCACGGTCAAGGAAGTGACGACCGGCCTCCGTACGCATGTTCCCGACCTCGCGACATTGCGCGAGCGCGCGCAGTCGATTGCTGCTGCCGCGCGTGCCTGCGCCGACCAGACCGAGCAGCGTCGGCGCGTTTCCGCAGAAATAACGGCGCAAATGCGCGCGGCTGGCCTTTTCCGCCTGCTCCAGCCGGCCAGGTACGGCGGGTACGAGTACGCTTCGGATGCTCTGATCGATGTCGTTGCCGATATCGGCGAAGGGTGCGCATCGACCGCCTGGTGCTATGGCTTGGCCGCCGGCCATCAATGGCTGCTCGGCTGCTTTCCCGACCGAGCCCAGCGCGACGTCTGGGGCGAGAAGCCGGACGCAATTGCGTGCGGCTCTTACGCCCCGGTAGGCCACGTGCGGCCGACGTCGGGTGGCTTCCTCGTCAAGGGAACCTGGGGGTTTGTCAGCAACTGCGACAACTCGGATTGGTTCCTCGCCGGCGCGATGCTGCCGCTCGCTGCGCCGACACCGGGATTCCTGCTCATCCCAATGGAGCAGCTGACGATAGAGGACGTCTGGCACACCATCGGTCTCGCGGGAACCGGCAGCCAAAACGCGGTCATCCAAGAAGAAGTTTTCGTGCCCGCGCACCGCATGCTTACGTACTCCGAAGCATCATCCGGCGAGTCGCCAGGAGCGCGTGCAAATCCGAGCCCGTTATTTCGTGCTCCATTTCTCTCCGTACTTCCGATCGCAATCGGGTCAAGTGCCTTAGGGGCGGCGCGCGGAGCGCTAAAGGAGTTTATCCAATTCATCGGCGCCAGAACGTCCCGCGGCGGCATCGGAACGGGTGGGGCGAAGATTTTTGAACAGCAAACGATGCAAATCCGGGTGGCCGAAGCCAGCGCATCCGTGGACGCGGCAGCCCTGATGATGCGATGCGGGATCGCAGAGGTCTCGCGCCTGAACTCGGCGGGCAAGGCGGTCCCCGATGCCCTGAGGATCCAAAACAGGCGGGACCAAGCCTATTCCGTGCGCCTGTCATGTCACGCCGTAAACACCCTCTTCGACGCGGTCGGGGGTGGCGGACTCCTGCTGAGCAACGGAATCCAACGTGCGTGGCGCGACGTCAATGCCGCAGCCAAGCACTTTGGTCTCAACTGGGACGCGGCCGGGACAAATTATGGGCGCTTCGCGTTCGGCTTGGATCCGGGTGTGAACTTTTGAATCAAAAATGCCGGGCCCAGAGGTGGACGCTACGAGGATATCAAAACAGGGAGGACTTCAGATGAAACTCAGGACACTACTCGCGATCGCCGTCATAGGCGCTGCTACGCCAGCTTCTGCGCAGGAATTGCGCATTGGCTTCCTCAACACACTGAGCGGCGGACTTGCGGCGCTTGGGCGCCCACAGCTCAATGGTTGGCACCTCGGCCTGGAGCACGAGGGCTGGAAAAAGAACGGCGACAAGCTCGGCGGCGTTCCAACGACCATCTTCGAGGCCGACGATCAGGCAAAGCCCGATGTGGGCGTCGCGGCAGCGCAGAAGTTTATCCAGCAGGACAAGGTGCAGCTCATCGTCGGCATCGTACCGTCGAACGTCCTGGTTCCGGTGTTCAAGATCGCCATGGACGCGAAGGTCGGCATCATTGGCACCAATGCAGGCACGTCGCTCATCGCCGGCGCGAGTTGCAACCCGCTGTTCATCTCGACGTCCTGGCAAGGCGACCAACCTGCCGAAGCGGTCGGCAAGATGATTACGCAGGACAAGATCAAGACGATCGTCTTGCTTGCGCCGAACTATCAAGGCGGCAAGGACCTCATCTCTGGCGTCAAACGCGGGATGGCCGACGACGTGAAGATTCTCGACACGATCCTGTTCAAGCTCGGCAATTCGGACTTTCAGGCCGAGATCTCGAAGGTCCGCGCCGATAGGCCCGAGGCAATTTTCGTTTTCGCTCCGGGCGCGATGGGAGTCTCTTTCGTCAAGCAGTGGCATGCCGCGGGCGCCAACAGGGAGATCAAGCTCTATTCGGCGCACACGATCGACTGGGTGACCTTGCCGGCGATCGGCGACGCCGGCATCGGTGCCAAGGAGGCGATCCAGTGGCTTCCGGATCTCAAGAATCCGGTCAACGAGAAGTTTGTAAAGGACTACATCGCGAAATTCGGCAGTACGCCCTCCAACTTCGCCGAGCAGAGCTACGAAGCCGCTCGCCTGATCGCTGCCACGGTCAAAGGGGCGAACGGCAATGTGAACGACGTCCCGGCCCTGATGAAGAACATGCGCAGGGCGTCCTTCCCCTCGGCGCGTGGTCCGTTCAAGTACAACGTGAACGGATTTCCGATCCAGAGTTTCTACAAATCCGAGGTCGTCAAAGGCACCGACGGCAAGCCGACCATCGTCAATGGTGGCGTGATCGTCGCCGACGCCCGCGACTCCTACTGGCAGGAGTGCCCGGCGAACATGCGTCACTAGACCACGCGCCATTCCTCTACAAACGGTCGGCGCAAGCCCGACGAAGCAGGTTCAGGCAAGAGTCGAGTTTAGGACATGGGAAAGATCAAAGAATTCGTCACGCATTGGGGTCCGTCGCTCAACGATTGGTCCGAAGGCGAGAAGCGCTGGGCGATCGAGCGTGACGAAGCCACGCTTAGGGCCGGAATGAACGGCGGCCGTCGCATGCAAAAGATTTCCCTCAACGAGATCTTTCGCGACGGCGTCGTCACCGGGGTAGACATGGTCAACGGGTACCTGCCGCTGGTGCTATACGCCAATGAAGACGTGATCATAGAGGTCGCCAACTGCGACCGTGAGCAGGGCGGCTGGCACCGCAACCTCGGCGGCGACGAATTCATTTTCCAGTACCGGGGCTCGCGGACGATCGAAAGCGAAGCGGGATCAGTGACGATCAACGAGGGAGAAATGTCGGTGATCCCGCGCGGTGTCGCGCACAAGAATGTTGGGCATGGCCCCAACATCGAAATCACGATCTACGCCCGCAAGCCGCTCAAGCGGTTGGCGCCGACAGATCCCGAAGCCGCGCGTCGCCGTATGAAAATAAAGGACGGTGAACCGGCAATGGGCCCCATCAAGCTGGAGCACGGGGTCGTCGACTGATGCTGGCTTTGGGCGCGCCGGTGCCGCGATGCCCGTAGAGCGAAGTGTCCGCAGAGCCCGACAATGTTCTACGAACCTCATAAGCGAAATCATGGGCTCCCGTACGATCCATTCAACAGCCTCGTGATTCCGCGCCCCATCGGGTGGGTCACATCACTGAGCCGAGATGGACGCCTCAACCTGGCGCCCTTCAGCCATTTCAATGTCTGCTCCACGGACCCACCGGCCGTGATGTTCGGACCCGGCGGCAAGGATGGCGGCGGGCCGAAAGACTCCCGCCGAAACGCAGAGGAGACGGGCGAATTCGTCGTCAATATGGTGCCGTATGAGCTCCATAAGCGGATGAATCTTACGTCGGCGCCCGTGGACTACGGGATCGATGAAGCTGAGATGGCCGGACTTGAAGTCGTGCCAAGTATCAAGGTGCGCACGCCGCGCTTGGCGGCGAGCCCAATCAACCTCGAGTGCCGCCATCATGTGACGGTCGCGCTTCCGCGAGGAACCGGCCCTTCCGGCGGTGCGGTGGTCGTCGGGCTGATCGTCGGCGTGCACATCAGCGAGTCGGTGATCACCGATGGCGTCATCGATGTCGCCAAGTTCAGGCCTATCGCGCGCCTCGGCTACGCGGACTACGCGCTGATCGATCAAACGTTTCGAATGCCTCGTCCAACCGCCGCTACGGTCGCGGCATTGAACGAGCACAAGCGTGCGGGCGGGCCTCGGCGGCAAGACGACGATATTTGAGGATCGATCGATGCTCGAACTGTTCCCCGGAAACTACCTGTGGTCCTACAACACGATGCTCGCTTTCGCCGCCGGAGGCCAGATCGGCGACTTGGAATTGATCATGCCTCAACTCGCGGAGGCGGCGGGAAACAATGAGGTGTGGCACCGCGAATGGACGCGTGTCGCTGAGATCGTCAAGACGCGCGCAGAGGAGCATCGTTCGAATCTCAGCCGCAGCGAAACGATGTATCTCGCCTGCCTCTATCAGATCATCGGAGAGCATTTCGTTCCGCCCGAGGATCCGCGGCGTATCGCAGCGTACGATCGCGTCCTCGAGATGTTTGAATGGGCGCGCTCGGCTTCTCCGTTCGTTTTGGAGCGCGTATCGGTGCCCTATGAGGGCACGACTCTGCCCGCGTACTTTCAGCCAGCCGAGAACCGCCGCGGCCACTGCGGTACCGTCATCATGATCTGCGGGCTCGATACGACAAAAGAAATCTGGTTCTTGCGTGCCCGGCGCGAACTCGCGATACGGGGGCTCAACGTGTTGTTCGTCGATACGCCGGGAATTGGCGGCGCGCTTCGCAAGCAAAAGCTCTACACGCGCCACGACTACGAGAAGCCCGTCAGTGCCATCATCGACTACCTCTCGGGGCGCGACGAGGTCGACCCCGCCCGCATCGGCATCATTGGCAGCAGCCTCGGCGGATACTACGTGGCCCGAGCGGCCGCATTCGAATCTAGGCTGCGCGCGACGGCCGCTTGGGGCGCGATCTACGACTATCACGCTGTCTGGAAGGATCGTCTCGCCAACAAAGGGACACTCGGTGCCCCGGTGTTCCAGATCATGTTCATCACGGGAACGAAGACGATCGAGGCCGCTGTCGACGCCGTGAAGGATTTTCGCATCGAGCCATTTGCCGCACGAATCTCTTGCCCATTTTTGATCCTGCACGGCGCCAACGACAGGCAGGTTCCCCTCGCTGACGCCGAGAAGATGTATCGCGCCATCGGCTCCGAGAAGAAAGAACTGAAGGTCTTCGATGGCCGAAACGGCGGCTCAGCCCACACCCAGTTCAACAATCACACGCCGGCCTTGTATTACGTCGCAGATTGGATGGCTTCGACGCTTGGGTAGCCAAACTGGAACGACATATGAAGTGCGCGGGCGGTCAGAGGAGAGCTCTCCGCTTGGCAAATCCAGCTTCCGGCGCTTCGCCGGCAAGGGGGTGTCAGGGCCTCTAATCCCTGAGCGTTTCCTCCCAAACTTGGCCTTGCGGCAATCGCTGGGCCATTTTTTTGCCGCCCGTCGCAGCGAGAATGTTTGGGATCGCGCTTATCAGCTCGGCTGGAATTATTCTCCGTTACGGAGTGCGCCGGTCGCCTGTTTTGTCGTGATAGTTCAGTCCCAGTGGCGGATTTTCGTCGGATCGGGCAGCACCGAGCCGCAGCGCTTGCAGGTGCGGCGGACCTCGTCGGCATTGAACGCGTCGACGATCTCCTTGATGCCCACTTCGATATCGGCGCAGTAGAAGTCGATGTGGTCAAGCCGGTTGCTGCAGCGCTCGCAGAACCAAGCCACGCCGTCGAGCTCGCCGGGCTTTCGCGGTCGCTCAATCACGAGGCCGAGGCTGCCGGGCGGTCGGCGCGGCGAATGGTAGACGTTCTTCGGCAGTAGGAATACTTCGCCCTCACCAATGCGCGCCTTCTGCTCCTTACCTTCCGCGTCGACAAAATGAAGGAAGATGTGGCCCTTGATCTGGAAGAAAATCTCGTCGAACGGATCGATGTGGAAATCGTTGCGCGCGTTCGGACCCTTGATGATCTGGAAGATGAAATCGGAGTGCTTGAAGACCTCCTTGTTCCCAATGGCGCCCAAGGACGCGGGAAGGTTCTTATCAATCCAGTCCTGAAGGCCGAACGGCGATTGCACACGGGCCGGGGTCATCACCACGCTTTCCCTTCGCCAAAATCGCGCGCGAGCGCGAGACGCGACGTGCGAAGAAAATCTAGGCCATGTCGCCGAGGATGTCCAGAATAATCGCCAAATGGCGATAATTTGATTGACTCGCGTCGTGCCGCACCCAATTATCGCCAAGTGGCGATACTTGCTCCGAGCAGTTCTCGGAAAAGCAAGAAGCCGTAGGGAGGTGTGCGGTGATCAGGCTCGCAAAGCGCTTTCTTCTTATAACGCCCGCGATCGTTGCTTGGGATGTCGCCTTCGCTCAGGAGATCGTCCTGCGTGGCGTCAGCGCATTCCCCGAGAGCACGCTCTACTCTTCCAAATTCGAGGCCTTCGTCAAAAAGGTCAACGATGCCGGCAAGGGGACGATTCGCATCAACTATTTGGGCGGGGCGCCGAAAGTCATGGCGCCGTTCGAGGTCGGAAAAAGTTTACGCGACGGGGTTGTCGACATCATCAACAATACCGGCGCCTACTATACGAACGTGCTTCCTGAGGGCAACGCGCTGACGCTCCTGGAGGTCTCCATGGCTGATCTGCGCAGGTCGGGTGGATGGGAGTACGTGAACCGGCTCCACATGGAAAAGATGCGAGCGTTCTACCTGGCGCGGGTCTTCAACTATGAGAGGTTCCACATCTACCTCAACAAAGATCTGCGCAAGCCCGACTTCACAGGTTTAAAACTGCGTGTAACGCCGGTGTATCGCGCACTCGTACAAAAGCTCGGGGGGACGGCGGTAACCTCCACCCCGCCGGAAGTCTATACGCTGATGGAACGGAACACAGTCGACGGTTATGGATGGCCGACGCGCGGGATTTTCGACTTCAGCCTGGAGAAGGTCACCAAGTACAGGATAGAGCCCGGCTTCTACAACGTTGATGTATCAATTCTCGTGAACAGCCAGGTGTGGCAGCAAAAGCTCAACGACGCGCAACGGCGGATATTGCAAAGCGCGGCCATGGAAATCGAGCTTAGCGAGTCGGACAAGGGGCTCAATGATGCCGAGAGGAAGCGCCAGGCGGAGGCCGGAATCAAAGAGATACGGTTTTCACCTGAGGATGAGCAGCGCTATCTGGCGGTCGCGCGTGAAGCGGCGTGGGAAGCTGTGATTTCTGCGAGTCCGGAGCACGGACCGAAACTCAAACAGTTCTTCACGCGCGGCAAATAGGGGCCCAACGACGCGTTTGGGGAATGCGCTGCACGCCGTGTCCCCGCAGGTCCTGATCCGAACTAACGGATGATGAATGGGCGCGGCGCAAGGTGTCCGCGTCCTGAAGAACCCCATGCATTCGTATACGCGCAACCACGCTACCAGAGCCCGGAACACAGGATAGTATCATGCGCGACGTGCTGATCGTGGGAAGTGTGCCGCTAGCAAGTCCGGCGGA
>Ga0187893_10013928_pt1 | contig 11085 bp, 10 predicted proteins | sample MA1701074metaG_FD_139574 | JGI IMG/M metagenome (GOLD analysis project Ga0187893, IMG submission 139574) | White microbial mat communities from a basaltic lava cave in the Kipuka Kanohina Cave System on the Island of Hawaii, USA - MA170107-4 metaG ...
CGCCAGCGCCCCCTCGCTGTCGGCGCAGCAGGCGGTCACCGTGCCGTCCACCAGGACCACCAGGCTGCCGCGCCACGCCTCCCGGCAGGCGCGGCGCCGCGGCGCGGCGGCGAGCCGCGGGATCACCTGCACGCGGTCGGCGATGCCGCGCCAGGAGGCGCGGTAGCGTTCGATCGCCGGCCGGGTGGTGTCGTCGAGCACCATCGAGACGTCGAGCTTGAGCGCGTGGCCGCCGCGGTCGCGCATCCGGCGCAGCAGGAGAGCGCGCTCCCGGATCGCGGCGAGCGGGACCTCGCGGATGCGCTCGTGCGTCTCGTCGTCGCCGTCCACCGAGATGGTGAGCCGGTCGAGCCCGCTCGCGAGCAGCCGCTGCGCCATCGGCTCGTCGAGCAGCGTGCCGTTGGTGGTGAGCATCGAGCGGATGCCGCGGTCGGCGGCGTAGCGGATCATCGAGTCGATCTCGGGGTGGAGCAGCGGCTCGCCCCACTGGAACGGCAGGACGAAGCGCAGCGTCGGCGTGCGATCGATCAGCCGGCGGAAGAGGGCCGGGTCGAGCCAGCGCTTGCGGCGCGCCATGCCGCGATTCACCGGGCATATGGTGCAGCGCAGGTTGCAGTAGTTGGTGGTCTCGACGTTGAGGGAGAGGACCCGCGCCGTGCGGGAGAGCCGCAGGCGGTAGCACGCCTCGTTGAGGGCGGCGTACCCGACCGAGGCAAGGTCGGGGAACTTGACGTGCAGGAGCTCGGCGAGCTCCGGCTTGCGCAGGTAAAAGCGCGCCACCGCGCGGTGGAGGCCGGCCACCAGGCGCGCTTCGATGCGCGCGAGCGCCCCCGGGGGACGCGCGAGGGGGGAGGGGCGGGAAAGGGGGACCGTCGCCGTCGAGGACATCGACACGGCGAGGGATCATAAAGCGTGCCGCCGCCGCGGGGCGGCGGGGGCGGCGTCACCGCCAGCTCCCCGGGGCGCGCTTGACCGTGTCGACGTGGAGGCATGCGCGGCCGCGCTCGTCGTCCTTCCGCAGCCGCACGACCCCGTGCAGGCAGAACTCCTTCGCGCCGTCGAGGTGGCGGCGCACCTGCACCCAGTGCGGCGACCGGGGATCGACCACCAGCGGCACCGTCCGGTTCTCGAACTCGTACCAGTCGCGGCCGTCGCTGCCGCGGAAGACGCGAGGCTTGCGGCGCAGGATCTCCGCCTCGACGTGGAGGTGGATCCTGCGGCCCACGAGCTCCCTGCCGCCCGTGCGGTAGAACGTGCGGCGGTCCTCGGGGCTGACGATGCGGTTTCCGGGGGAGTCGTCGCCTCCCGCGGTCGCGGCGGCGGCGAGCAGGAGCGGCGCGAGGCTTCGCAGGAGATCGATCATCGGCGGGCTCCTCGGATCGGGAGGTCGGATCGCGGGCCTGAGGACGACGGCCGGCGGAGGGGGTGACGCGTCCCCCGGCCGGCGCGCGAGGACTCGATGAGCGTCGAGCTGCGCAGCCTCTTCGTCTCCCTGCTCAAGGCGGCGCTGGTCGCCTACCTCATCGCGTGCGTGGCCGCCTGCGCGTTCCAGTCGCGCCTCATCTGGTTCCCGGGCGGTCCGCCGCGCACGGCGCCCTCCGACTACGGTCTCGCGCACCGCGAGGTCGAGCTCACGACGGGCGACGGAGTGCGGCTGCACGCGTGGCGGATCGACGCGCCCGAGCCGCGCGGCATCGTGGTCTACTGCCACGGGAACGCCGGTTCGATCGAGCAGCGCATCGACGCGGCGGAGGCGCTGGTGCGGCTGGGAGCGAGCGTCCTTCTCTTCGACTACCGCGGCTACGGACGCAGCGCGGGTCGGCCGAGCGAGGAGGGGACCTACCTCGACGCCGAGGCGGCGTGGGAGGCGGCCACCCGGGAGGCGGGGTTCCCGCCGGAGCGCGTGATCGCCTGGGGAGAGTCGCTCGGCGGCGCGGTGGCCATCGAGCTCGCGCGCCGCCGGACGGTCGGCGGGCTGGTGACCGAGGCGGCGTTCACCTCGCTCCCCGACGTGGCCGCGGTCCACTACCGCTGGCTGCCGGTGCGCTGGATCGCGCGCGTGCAGTACGCGAGCCTCGACAAGGTGCCGGGGCTGCGCGTGCCGTGGCTGCTGCTCCACAGTCCCGACGACGAGATCGTCCCGTTCGACCACGCCGAGCGGCTGCTTGCCGCCGCGCGCGCCGGCCGCGACGGCGTCGAGGGCGCCGCGCCGGTCGAGCTCGTGCGCACCGCGGCGCGCCACAACGACGGCGGCTTCCTTCGCGCGCCCGCCGCCGCCGAGGCGATCGGCCGCCTCCTCGACCGGGTGCTCGGGCCGCGCTCCTGAGCGGCGCGCGGCGCCCCGGTCACTTCGGTTCGGCGGGAGGGACCGGCTCGATCGGGTCGACCGGCGCCGGCGCGGCCGGCAGCGGGGCGACCGGCGCCCCCGTCCGGCTCCAGCCCAGGCCCTTCATGATCTGGATCACCTCGCTCCACGCCGGGAAGGAGCGGTGGCTCTTGCGCCGCCAGGCGTCGATCGCCTGCAGCAGCTCGAAGACCTCGTCGTCGTACATCGCCGCGTTGCGCTCGTTGCGGCGGCGCCTCTTCTTCTCGACCAGCTCTCCGGTGAGTCGATCGTCCACGGGCATACTCATGGTGTCCCGCCCCGTTGGGTTGCGTGTTCCGCGAAGAATCCGGCGACCCGATCCGCGTCGGGGCGCTCGAGGATGCCGTGCTCGGTGACGATCCCCGCGATCAGCTCGTGCGGGGTGACGTCGAAGGCAGGGTTCCAGACGCCGATGCCGGCCGGCGCGGTGGCGCGGCCGAAGGCGTGCGTCACCTCGTCCGCGGCGCGCTCCTCGATGGGGATGCGCGAGCCGTCGGGGATCGAGAGGTCGAAGGTCGAGGTGGGCGCCGCCACGTAGAAGGGGACGCCGTGGTGCCGGGCGAGGATCGCCACGCCGTAGGTGCCGATCTTGTTGGCGGTGTCGCCGTTGGCGGCGATGCGGTCGGCGCCGACCAGGACGAGGTCGATCCTGCGCGAGTTCATGGCGGCGCCCGCCATGCCGTCGCAGATCAGCGTCGCCTCGATGCCGGCCTGCACGAGCTCCCACGCCGTGAGCCGCGCGCCCTGCAGCAGCGGCCGCGTCTCGTCGACGAAGACGTGCAGCCGCCGGCCGGCCTCGCGCGCGGCGAAGAGCGGGGCGAGAGCGGTGCCGTACTCCGCGGTGGCGAGCCCGCCCGCGTTGCAGTGGGTGAGCGCCACCGTCCCGTCCTTCACCAGCGCGAGGCCGTGGCGCCCGATCGCGCGGCAGGTGGCCCGGTCCTCGGCGTGGATCGCGCGCGCCTCGGCCAGGAGGCCGCGCTTCTGCTCGGCGACGGCGAGCCGCGCGTCGCGCGCGAGGCGGCGCGCCATCCGGTCGAGGGCCCACGCCAGGTTGACCGCGGTCGGACGCGCGCCGCGCAGGCGCGCGCTCACCCGCTGCACCTCGCGCGCGAAGGCGGCGCGGTCGCCTGGCGCGTCGGGACCGAACTCCTGCACCCCGAGCACCAGCCCGTACGCCGCCGCGATGCCGATCGCCGGAGCGCCGCGCACGCGCAGCGCCCGGATCGCCTCCCACATCTGCTCGGCGGTCGCGAGCTCGAGGCGCTCGACCGCCCCGGGAAGGAGCGTCTGGTCGATCAGGACCGCGCGTCCCGGCAGCTCACCCTTCCACTCGATGGTGGCCACCGTCATCGCGGCTCCCCGCTGCGAAGCGAACGCAGGCAACACTCCCCCCTTTCGCGGACGCCTTGTTCGTCGTCCGCCGTCGCCATCTGAAGGGCGATGCCGCCCGAAGGCGAGGGGTCCGGCGATCTTTTCGCGGCGATCCCGCCCGCCGCGGCCTCACTTCGCGACGGAACTTCCCGACTGCAGCTCGCGATCGGCCTGGCGCGCCTTCTCGGCGCGGGCCGCTCGATCGGCCTCGAGCGCCGCCCGCAGGCGCGGGTCGCCCAGGGCCAGGATCTGCGCGGCGAGGAGCGCGCCGTTCTCGGCGCCCCACCCTCCGGCAGCGACCGTTGCGACCGGCACTCCGGGCGGCATCTGCACGGTCGCGAGCAGCGAGTCGAGGCCCTGGAAGGGCTCGGTCGCGATCGGGATGCCGATCACCGGCAGGAGCGTGCGGGCGGCGACTGCGCCGGCGAGGTGGGCGGCGCCGCCGGCGGCCGCGAGGATCACCCGCAGGCCGCGCGCCTCCGCGCTGCCGGCCCACGCGCCGACGTCCTCGGGCGTGCGGTGGGCCGACATCACGCGCACCTCGACGCCGATCCCGAGCCCCTGCAGGACGGCGATCCCCTTCTCGAGCCTCGGCAGGTCGGAGGCCGAGCCCATCACGATGCCGACCCTCGCGCCCGCGGACTTCGCACTGGCCATCTCGAGCTCCTGCGTCACGCCGCGGCGCGCACGAACCTGCGCCCGGTCAGCCGCTCGAAGATCTCGCGGTACGCCGCCGCCGCCTTCTCGAGCACCTCGCGCGGCAGGCGGGGTGCGGGCGGCTTCCTGTCGAAGCCCATGCCGAGCAGCGCGTCGCGGATGATCTGCTTGTCGAAGGAGGGGGCGGAGCGTCCGGGCTCCCATTTCTCGCGGGCCCAGAAGCGCGAGCTGTCGGGCGTGAAGAGCTCGTCGATGACCAGCAGCCCCTCGGCGTCCTCGCCCAGCTCGATCTTGGTGTCGGCGAGCAGGATGCCGCACGACTCGGCGTGCTTCGCGGCGTCGGCGTAGAGGTTCATCACCAGGTCGCGCGCCTGCGCGGCGCGATCGGCGCCGAGGATGCGCGCGAGCTGGTCGAAGGTGATGTTCTCGTCGTGCTGGCCCTTGGGCGCCTTGGTGCTCGGCGTGAAGATCGGCTCGGGCAGCCGGCTCCCCTCCTTCAGGCCGGGGGGGAGTTTCAGGCCGCAGACGGTGCCCGACTTCTGGTACTCGGCCCAGCCGGAGCCGGCCAGGTAGCCGCGCACCACGAGCTCCGCCAGCAGCGGCTTCACCCGCCGGCCGAGCATCGTGCGCCCCTGCAACTCGGGGTGGCGCGGCAGCGGATCGGGCATCTTCCTCACGTCGGTGGTGATCAGGTGGTGGCGCACGCCGTTGCCGAGACGCCCGAACCAGAACTCGCTGATCCGGTTCAGCACCTCGCCCTTGTCGGGCAGCAGGTCGGGCAGGATCACGTCGAACGCCGAGACGCGATCGGAGGCGACCAGCACGATCTTGTCGCCGAGCGCGAAGAGGTCGCGCACCTTGCCGCGGTGCAGCAGCTCGAGTCCCGGGATCGTCGCTTCGCGCAGGGGTGCTCGTTGGGGGGCGTTCATGCGGACCGGAGTCTCCGGGGCGGGTGCGGGAGGGCGCGGGATTGTAGGATCCGCGCCTCCGTTTCGGAGGAGCGACGGGCGTGAAGATCCTGGTCACCGGAGGGGCGGGCTACATCGGCAGCCACGCCGTCGCCGAGCTGCGGGCGGCGGGCCACGAGGTCGTCGTCTTCGACGACCTGGTGGAGGGGCACCGGCCGGCGACCCTCGGGGCGACGTTGGTGCGGGGCGACCTCGCCGATCGCGCCCTCCTGTTCGAGACGCTGCAGACGCACCGGGTCGAGGCCGTCATGCACTTCGCCGCCCGCTGCTACGTCGGCGAGTCGGTCACCCATCCGGCGCGCTACGTGCGCGACAACGCCGCCGGGCTGCACCACCTGCTCGAGGCGATGCGCGCGTGCGGAGTCACGCGGATCGTCTTCTCCTCCACCTGCGCCGTCTACGGCGTGCCCGAGCGCGTGCCGATCACCGAGGAGTGCGAGCGCCGCCCGATCAGCCCCTACGGGATCACCAAGCGCTTCTGCGAGGAGCAGCTCGAGATGTACTGCCGCGCCTACGGCTTCGCCGCGGTGGCGCCCCGCTACTTCAATGCCGCCGGCGCCGATCCCGACGGCCGGCTCGGTGAGTGGCATGAGCCGGAGACCCACCTCATCCCCAACGTGCTGCGCAGCGTCCTCTCGGGCGGCTCCCGCCCTCTCGAGGTCTTCGGCACCGACTACCCCACGCCCGACGGCACCTGCATCCGCGACTACGTGCACGTGGCCGACCTTGCGGCGGCGCATCGCCTCGCGCTCGACGTGATGAGGCCGGGGACGTTCGAGCCGGTCAATCTCGGCACCGGGCGCGGCAACAGCGTGCTCGAGGTGATCGAGGCCGCGCGCGAGGTGACCGGCCGGCCGATCCCGTTCGTGGCCAGGCCGCGCCGCGAAGGCGATCCGCCCCGGCTCGTCGCGGGCGGCGACAAGGCGCGCCGGCTGCTCGGCTGGACTCCCCGGTGGGTCGATATCGTCGACACCGTGCGCCACGCCTGGAAGTGGCTCGAGGCCCATCCGCGCGGCTACGCGAGCTGATCCGATGCTCCAGCCCTCCTCCCGCGCCGCCGCCGTGCCGCTCGGCCTCGCGCTGCTGGTCGCGGCGGTCGGCGTCGGCGACTCTCTTCCCGAGCCGCTGCGCACGCGCCTCGACACCGTGGTGGTCGAGGACCTCAAGCGGCACACGACGTTCCTCACGGCGGTGGAGTGCGCCGGACGCGACACGCCGCAGGAGGGGCTCACGCGCGCCCGCGACTACCTCGTCGAGCAGCACCGCAGGTTCGGCCTGGAGAGCGGCAGCCCCGACGCGAGCTACCTGCACGCCTTCGACGTCCCCTCGGTCACCTGGAGCGCGGGGGACCACCTGACGATCCTCGCGGCGCCGGGGATCCAGGAGCCGCTCCTCTTCAAGCCCGGCGTCGACTTCGTCCCGGTGCGCGGGTCGGCGAACGGCGCGGTGGAGGGGGAGGTGGTCTTCTGCGGCTACGGCATCGCCGACGTCGCCGAGAAGTACGACGACTTCAAGGGCGTCGACGTCAGGGACCGCATCGTCGCCGTCCTGCTCCACGAGCCGCGCGAGAACCGCAAGGGGCGCGCGTTCAAGGGCGAGGAGTGGACCGCGCACGGCGCGATCACGAGCAAGCACAAGGCGGCCGAGGAGCGCGGCGCGAAGGCGGTGATCGTCTTCACCGATCCGCTCAACCACCCGGATCGCTCGGTGCTCAAGGGCGAGCACCCGCTCTACGGCTCGCTCGGCAACCGCCGCGGCGGGCCGAAGATCCCGGTCGTGCACGCCTCGGGCGAGGTCGCCGACGCGCTCTTCGGCAAGGGGAAGCTGCTCGAGTGGCAGAAGGGGCTCGACCAGCGGCTCGCCGGAGCGCCGCGGCTGATCGCCGGCGTCCGCGTGAAGCTCGAGGTGGCGCTGCGCGACGCCTCGATCGCGGTGCACAACGTGGTGGCCGCCAAGCCCGGCAGCGACCCGGAGCGCCGCGACGAGTGGATCGTCGTGGGCGCCCACTACGACCACGTCGGGGTCGATGAGTACGGCCGCATCTTCCACGGCGCCGACGACAACGGCTCGGGGACCTCCTGCCTGCTCGAGATCGCCGAGGCGATCGCGCCGCCCGAGGTCACGTTCCGCCGCTCGGTGCTGCTCATCCACTTCGCGGCCGAGGAGAAGGGGCTCCTCGGCGCCGCCGCCTTCTGCCGCAAGCCGTACTTCCCGGCCGACAAGATGCTCGCCATGGTGAACATGGACATGGTGGGCCGCGGGCGGCCGCACGAGATCGACGCGGCGGGGCTGGCGAACTCGACCGACTTCCAGGCGCTGGTGCGCAAGGCCACCGCGCTCTCCCGCGCGCGCCTCAAGGTGGGCAACGGCGGGATGCAGTTCTTCCAGCGCAGCGACCAGTACGAGTTCTGGCGTCTGGGCGTCCCGGTCCTCTTCTTCATGGAGCCCGAGGAGCACCCCGACTACCACAAGGTCACCGACACGATGGACAAGCTGGTGTGGGGGAAGATCGCCGAGACGGCGAAGGTGGTGACCGGCCTGGTCTGGCTGCTCTCCGAGGCGGACGAGCGCCCCGCGCAGAAGGGCATCGGGTCGGATCGGGGCGGCTCGCGGTGAGGCCGGGGGGGGATCGGCCGGCGTGGCGGGCGGCGGTCGCGGTCGCGCTCTGGCTCGCCGCGGCCGGGGCGGCCGCGATGGCGCACGCCACGGGCGCGGCTCCGGCCGGGCGCGCGGGCGCGCGAGGCGACGCGCGCGCCGAACAGCTCGCGGCGAAGGCGGCGCGGCTGCTCGAGCGGCGCGAGCTCGAGGGCGCGCGGGTGGGGATCGACGTGCACTCGATCACCCGCGGCGAGCGGCTCTGGTCGCACCACGCCGATCGCGCGCTGGTGCCCGCCTCGAACCTCAAGCTCGTCACGCTCGCGCTCGCCCTCTCGGTGCTGGGGGCCGACTTCGAGTTCGAGACGCCGCTGGTCGCCGGCGGCCCGCTGGTGGCGGGCGGGCGGCTCGAGGGCGACCTCTGGATCCACGGCGGCGGCGACCCGACCCTGCAGCCGCGCTTCTTCGAGAGCGAGGACGAGGCGGCGGGGCTGCAGCCGTTCGTGCAGGCGCTCGAGCTGCACGGAGTGACGCGGATCCGCGGCGACCTGGTGGTGGACGCCCGCGCATTCGACGACGTGCGGGTGCCGGAGGGATGGCCTCCCGACCAGCTCGATCGCGAGTACGCGGCGCCGGTGGCGGCGCTCTCGCTGAACGGAAACTGCCTGCGCGTGCGGGTGAGCGCGCGGCGCGGGCTGCCGCCGCTCGCGGAGCTGCGACCCGCGGTCTCCGGGTGGAGCCTGCAGAGCGATCTCGGCGCGGGCGCGCAGTCCGACGCCTTCCAGGTCGCGCTCGCCGCGCCCGATCGCGGCGGTGTGGTGCGCGTGCGCGGCAGCGTGGGGAGCGACGTCGGCGTCAAGTCGGTGGCGGTGCCGGTCGCCGACCCGCCGCTCTACTTCGGCCTCGCGCTCCGGGCCGCGCTCGAGCGAGCCGGCATCGCGCTGAGCGGCGTCGTGCGCCGGGCGGAGGGCGAGGAGGCGCCGGGCGCCGGCGCGCGCACGCTCTACACCCGGCGCAGCCCTCTGCGGCCGGCGCTGCTCCTGTGCGGGAAGGAGAGCGACAACCACATCGCGGAGCACCTGCTCAAGGCGTGCGCGCGCGCGCGCTTCGGGCAGGGGACCGTGGAGCACGGCGCGCGGCTGGTCCAGGAGCTCGGCCGCGAGATCGGCGCCGACGCGTCGGCCGTGCGCATCGTCGACGGCTCGGGGCTCTCGCGGCTCGACCTGCTGACGCCGGCGTTCGTCACCGCGCTGCTCGCCCACGCCTACGCCGCGCCGTGGCGCGACGAGTTCGTGCGCTGCCTCCCGATCAGCGGCGTCGACGGCACGCTCGACCAGCGCATGACCGAGCCGGCGATGCGCTACCGCGTGCGCGCGAAGACCGGCTTCATCGCGCAGGTGTCGGCCCTCTCCGGCTACGCGCTCGCCGGCGAGGAGCCCGACCAGGAGGTCTTCGCCTTCTCGATCCTGGTGAACGGCTTCAAGGGCGCCAACGCCGACATGAAGAAGCTCCAGGACGACCTCTGCCGCGCCGTCGTCAGCCCGTGACGGGAGCGGCGGCGCCATGGCGGAGCGGGCCGATCGGATGCTGGAGGTCGCGCGGGAGCTGGCGCTCGCGGCCGGACGCGTGCACCTCGAGCACTTCCGCCGCTTCGATCCGGCCGAGGTGAAGCTCAAGAGCCGGCGCAATCCGGTCACCGCGGCCGACCTCGCGGCCGAGCGCGTGGTGGTGGGCGGGCTGGAGAAGGCGTTCCCGGGCCACCGGATCGTCGCCGAGGAGGAGGGGGGGCGCGAGGGCGCGGCCGAGTGGACGTGGTACGTCGATCCGCTCGACGGCACCGTCAACTTCGCCCACGGCCTGCCGATCTTCGCGGTCTCGATCGCGGTCTGCCGCGGCGAGGAGATCGTGGCCGGCGTCGTGCACGCGGCGGCGCTCGGGGAGACCTGCGAGGCCGCGCGCGGCGGGGGCGCCCGCCGCAACGGGCGGCCCCTGCACGTGAGCCGCGCGGCCGCGCTGCGCGAGTCGCTCCTCGCCACCGGTTTCTCCTACCAGCGCAACGAGGTGGCCGACAACAACGTGGCGCAGTTCGCCGACCTGGTGCTGCGCTGCCGCGACCTGCGCCGGCTCGGCAGCGCCGCGCTCGATCTCGCCTTCGTCGCGGCCGGCCACTACGACGCCTACTGGGAGCCCCACCTCAATGCGTGGGACCTCGCCGCCGGCATCCTGCTCGTGCAGGAGGCGGGCGGCCGCGTCAGCGACCTCGCCGGCGGCGCGGCGATGCTCGCGCGCGGCGACGTGCTGGCGAGCAACGGCACGGCGCTGCACGAGGAGCTCCTCGAGCGCGTGCGCCGGCCGGCGTGAGCGGGGCGATCGGCGCGACCGGCCGGCTTCCGGGCGCGCGGCCGCGGCCGCTCAGTGGAAGTCGCGCGAGGCCGTCGTCGGGAACGCCCGCACGAGCTCGGTGAGGTCGTCGAGGCGCGTGGCGAGCAGGTGGACGACGGCGCCCGAGCGCTCGACGCGGCCGCGTGCGACCAGCAGGCGCGCCTGCAGGACGGCGGCGCGGAACCGCTCCTGCTCGCGCACGCGCACGATCAGGTTGGCGATCGCCGTCTCGTCCTCGAGCGTCATGAAGAGCACGCCCGACGCGGTGGCCGGGCGCTGTCGCAGCAGCACGAGGCCGGCGACCGTCGCGGGCGCGCCGTGCGGAGTGTCCTTCAGCGCGGCGCAGGGCCGCGCGCCGAGCGCGGCGAGCCGCGGCCGCAGGAGCGCGAGCGGGTGGGCGCGCAGCGACAGCCCGGTGAGCGCGTAGTCGGCGGCCACGATCTCGGACAGCGCCGGCTCGGCGAGCGCCGGCGTCTGCGCGTCGAGCGGGGCGGCGTCCGCGAACAGCCGCGAGGCCGCGAGCCCCGGAGCCGCCTCCCACCACGCGGCGTGGCGATTGGGCTCGAGCGGCGCGAACGCGCCGGCGGTGGCGAGCAGGGCGGCCTGGCGGCGGTCGAGCCGCGCGCGCCGCGTGCAGTCGGCGACCGACGAGAACGGCCGCTCGCCGCGCGCCGCGACGATGCGCGCCGCCGCGGCCGCCGTGAGCCCCTTCACCCTCCCCAGCCCCAGCCGCAGCGCCGGCCCGGC
>Ga0187893_10013929_pt1 | contig 11085 bp, 8 predicted proteins | sample MA1701074metaG_FD_139574 | JGI IMG/M metagenome (GOLD analysis project Ga0187893, IMG submission 139574) | White microbial mat communities from a basaltic lava cave in the Kipuka Kanohina Cave System on the Island of Hawaii, USA - MA170107-4 metaG ...
CCGCCGGTGGCGTCACCGTCTTGTTCAGACGCAGCATCACCTGCACGCTATCGACGAATGCATGCGCGGGAATGCTGTCGGTCAAGTCGAAGGCGACCAGCGCGCGGCGCACTCCAAAGCGACCGGTGAGACCTACGAACATGTCGCGACCGGCGCCGTTGCTCAAATGACCGCTGATCGATTCGTACAAGGTATTGTCGCGCGCTGGGTGGAGAACCACCGTGCGAGCCCGCACGGATGTCGCGGCCAACACACCCATCAGCACGAAAGCGGGAACCGAACGCCACACGAGTCGACCCTCGGGATTTGCAACCGGCCGGCAGGGACTTCGAGGGTACGCCGAGAGGAGCCGCAGACTCAAGCCACGGGAACAGGACGACACCGCTGCGCGTCGAGAGGCGGGGAAGTCGGCGCGCGACCGAGGGGGCAGGGGGCCTCGATCCAGCGCAGGCGCGCAGCCGATGTCCGGTTGCCTCCAAGAATGCGCTGGAGGTGAACTCACCGTCCATCCGTAATCGTACTGAAAGGAAGCGCTCAGATCGACGCGGCGGCCCGCCCCCCTCGCTGGGAGGGATCAGTCCGCGGCGGTAGAAGTAGTCGAGCAGTTGCGCCAGGCTCCGGAGATCGAGTTTGTTCATGCCGCTCTGCCGGTGACTCTCCACGGTGCGCCGCCCGATCCCGAGCCGATCGCCGATGAGCGCATTGGAAAGACCTTGGACGACCAGGTGCAGGACTTCGCGTTCGCGCTGGGTCAACGTCGTATAGGGATCTTGAACATCGCTGCGGGTGCGCGACCGATACGAATCGAGCAACTCGTTCGAGAGCGGCGGGCTCAGATACTTTTTCCCGGCGCGTGCCGCCCGCACCGCTCGCACCAGTTCTTCCGAGGAGGACTGCTTGAGAACGTACGCCGAAGCACCCTGCCGCAGCGCTTCGAGCACATAGGGTACCTCCGCGTGCATGGAAAGCATGACGAAGCGCGTGCGCGGCAACTTGGGACGCAGCTGCCGCAGAATCTCGATTCCGGAAAGATCATTCAGCAGCAAAACGTCCAGAACAACGATGTCCGGCTGCAGCTCGACGGCCCCGTGCAGGATGTCGCGGCTCGTTTCCGCGTCGCCTACGATTCGGAAGTCCGCTTGGGTGCGCAACAGGGCCACGACACCTTCGCGAACGAGATGATGATCCTCGCCGACGAATATGCGAACCGGGCGGGTGGCGTTGCTTCCCACGGATCCGAACACGAGCCCTCCGATCCGAACGATGCACGGAAGTATAGACGGATCGGCCGCGATGCGCTCCGGGGTCACGCGCCGCCGACATCGGCGAGCGGCCGGATCGGAATCTCCACGGTGACTTGCGTCCCGTGCCCCGGCGTCGACTCGATCACACACTCGCCCCCCAAGAGCTGGACGCGCTCCCGCATTCCGACCAAGCCGCTGAGTCCCGGGCGCGCCGAGATGGAGGCCGCGTCGAAGCCCAGACCTTCGTCCTGGATCTGGATCCACACATCGCTGGCGGTGGCCCACGCCCGAACGCAAACCTGGCGCGTTCCGGCGTGCCGCTCCACGTTCTCGAGCGCTTCCTGGACAACTCGAAAGGCTGCGGTCTCGATCGGCGGTGGAAGGCGCACCCCGTCCAAACCATCCTGTTCGATTCGAACTTCGATTCCGGTGCGGCGCGTGAAGCGATCGAAGAGCCAGGTGAAGGACGGCAGCAGGCCGAGATCGTCGAGCACCGTCGGGCGCAATTCGAGCGACAGCTCGCGCACCCGCACGATGAGTTCGCTCGCCAATCGACTCGCTTCCTGGAGCTGCGCGGCGACTTCCGGTGCCGGCCGGCCGACCGCGGTTGCGAGTCGCAGTTTCAGTCCGGTCAGGATTTGTCCGACTTCGTTGTGAAGCAACGTCGCGATGTGCCGGCGTTCGGCCTCCTGCAACGCGACCAGGTCGCTCGACAGGGCCGCCATTCGCAAGCGCCCGGCGCGTTCCTCTTGCTCGTTGGTGACGTCGATCAAGACTCCTTGCAACACCGCCGTCTTGCCGTTCTGGTCGCTCAGCACGACTCCCTCGTCGTGGAACCACACGCTGCGCCCATCGCGTGCCAGCATGCGATACTCGGCCCTGAATCGTTCACCGGACTTCTCGCAGCGGCGCTTCTCGGCAATGACCCGATCGCGATCCTCCGGATGCACGACCCGCGCCCACAACCCGGGATCGCAGAGCCATTCGTCGATGCTGTACCCGAGCTTGGCGACCATTTGCGGGCTCATGTAGAGCGTCGCGCCCAGCGGTGACCAGCTTGCCGTGTAGGTGACGACCGGCAGTTGTTCGACCAGGGCGCGATACTTGGATTCGGCATGTCGCAGTGCTTCCAAGATCCGTTTGTTGCGCGTGACGTCGCGGAAGACCACCACGCCGCCCTGAACCCGGCCCGATTCATCGGCCAGCGGCCGCCCCGTGGCGTCGACCCACACGCCGTCCGGCGCTCCGGGATTGCGCAGGAACAACTCGGCGCCGTCGGTGGCCTCGCCCCGCAACGCGCGCGCCATCGGCAGTTCATCGGGCGGGTAGGTTTTCGAACCGTCCGGAACGAAGACGCCGTAGAGATCGACCCATTCTGCCGGCGTCCTTCCCATGGGTCCGAGCCCGGTGATGCGCCGCGCCGCCGGGTTGAAGATGAACATGTTGCCGGAAGCGTCGGCGACCGCGACGCCGTCGCCCATGCTTTCGAGAATCGATTGCAGGATCGCCTTCTGCTCGCGCAACGCGTCGAGAGTTCGATGCCCTTCGGTGCGATCCAGAATCGTGCCGATGATGGCGGGGCGGCCGTTCAAGTTGGTGATCGACCCCAGAACCTCGACGTCGAGACGGCGTCCGTCGCGATGCAGCGCCTGCACTTCGTACCCGAGACTTTTCACTTCACCTTCGACTCGCCGCCGAATGTTCTCGCGCACGAGTGCGTGATGTTCAGGGACCACGAATTCCAGCAAATCATGACCGAGGATTTGCCGGACTTCGTAGCCCAAGATCTCCGCGACGTGCCGATTGGCGAAGACGAGCCGGCCGTCCTGGATGACGTAGACGCCGACCAGGGCTTCCTCGACCAAGTTCCGGAAGCGCGCCTCGGATTCGAGCAGAGCTTGCTCGCGTCGGATGCGCGTTTCGAGTTCGGCTCGCAATGCGTCGCGTTCCGATTGCAACGCCGCGAGGCGCTCGAGATCCGTTTCCGGGCCCAGGTTGGACATGATCAGCCTCGCATCGCGGTTCCGGCGCCCATGCATCGCGTGGGTGCCAACCATCCGAAGGCTCTGGAGTGCTCGGCAACCCTATCAGATCGATTCGAGGGCGGCGACCGAGGAAACGGTGCGGCCCGGAGAACTCCGGGCCGCGAAGATGGTCGGGGTGGTCGGATTTGAACCGACGACTCCCTGCTCCCAAAGCAGGTGCGCTACCAGGCTGCGCTACACCCCGGTGCATCGGACGCTACCCGCGGGGTGGGAGACCGTCAAGCGCACGTCCGGTCAGCGCGGGACGACGACGAACTTCGCCGTGGTTCGCTCCCCCTTGGAGCGCATCTGCACGAAATAGACGCCGGTGCCGAGTGGCGCGTTGCCCCGACCGGTGGTGCGCCAGGGCAGTACCTGCCAGCCGGCCGCCGGCGGCGCCGGGATCTCGTGCAGCCGGCGGCCGCGCGCGTCGAACAGCTCGAGTCTGGTACCGGCGGCGGCCGGAAGACCGAGACGCAGCGTCGCGACGTCGCCGGCTCGAACCGGGCTCGTGATGTGCAAGCTGGTTTCGAACTTCGGATCCCCGGCCGCCGTGACTTCACCGGTGAGGGCGGCACGCAGGTTGCCGTCATGGAAACGACCCAAGCCTGTGTACGTCTCGTTGACCGAGGTGTAGCGGATGATCCCGTCGGCATCGATGACGACATAGTTGTCATAGAAGATGCCGTACAGACTTTGGATGCTCTGTCCCAGGCGCAGCACCGGGAAGGTGTAGCCGGTGACATTGATGAAACCCTGCACCGAGATCGCGCTGCCGTTCCAGCAATCGACCGCGATCGCCTGGAACGGCCACGTGTTCTTGTAGTCCTGATTGATTTGCTCGACGGCCGGACCGGCCGCGCGACACTGAGCTCAGCCATAGCCGATGAGCGCCAACAACACGACCTTGCCGCGGTAGTCGCTCAGCGTGTACGAGGTTCCGTTCACGTCTTGCAGGGTGAAATCGGGCGCCGCGTCGCCGGGCCCCAGGGCGAGGGCGCTCGCGGCCCCAAACGCAACCATCCCCAGCATGAGGCTCACGACGAGGATCGAGCGACGAGTGACCAGCATCTTCAACTCCCCGAAGAGCGAAACCGAGATCCCAAGGTTCCATGGCCTGCAGGGGTTCCAACCGCCGCGACGGCTGTTGCATTCCCACCTCAGCGGCAGCCACCCAGGAGAGTGATCAGGGCCGGACGCGCCGTCGCGAGCGCCCGTCCCCGGTGGCTGATTTCGTTCTTCTCGTCGGCCCCCAGCTCCGCCAGCGTCCGACCGAGGTCGGGAACCAGGAACACCGGATCGTACCCGAAGCCACCGGACCCCCGGGGAGCGAATGCGATCCGACCCTCGAGCCGGCCCTCGTGCAGCGTCACCCTGCAGGCGGCGACGCGTTCCGGAAAGCGCATCCGATCGCCCTCCGGCGACGGCGTAGCCAGCGCGACGACACAGCGGAAACGCGCCGTTCGGCGCGGCTCGGGGACTCCTTCCAAGAGCGACAGCAGTTTGCGAACGTTGTCGGCGGCATCGCAGGCGGGACCGGCCCAGCGCGCCGACACGACTCCGGGTGCGCCGTCGAGTGCATCGACTTCCAGCCCGGTGTCGTCGGCGAGCGACGGCGAGCCGGTGAACGCCGCCACCCAACGCGCTTTCTTCTCGGCGTTGCCCGCGAGGGTCGGCGCGTCCTCGTCGACGTCGGTGCAACGCGGATCCTCGAGCGCGCTGGTCACGTCGACATCCAGGTCGCTTACCAGGGCCCGGATCTCCTCCAGCTTGTGCGGATTGCGGGTCGCGATGCACAAACGCGCGGTCATTCGATCCCCAGGGTGCGGCGTTGCAACGCGAACAATCGATCGAGGCCGACCCGTGCGCGCGCCAGCAGCGCCGCGAGATCGGATTCCGTGAACGGTTCGCCCTCGGCCGTGCCCTGCACTTCGACATAACGGCCGCTCTCGGTCATGACCACGTTCATGTCGACCGCCGCGCCGGCATCTTCACGGTGATCGAGATCGAGTCGCACTGCGCCGTCCTGCAGGCCGACGCTCACCGCCGCCACCAGTTCGCGCAACGGATGCACCGGCAGAGCCAAGGTCGCGAGCGCCTGGTGCAGTGCGACGCAGGCTCCGGTCAAGGAAGCGGTGCGGGTGCCGCCGTCCGCTTGGATGACATCGCAGTCCAGAATGACGGTGCGCTCCCCGAGCGCCGCGAGGTCGGTCACGGCGCGCAGGCTGCGGCCCACGAGGCGCATGATCTCGTGGGTGCGGCCGGCGATGCGGCCGCGTTCCGATTCGCGGCGGACGCGCTGCGGCGAACTTCGCGGCAACATGCCGTATTCGGCCGTGACCCAGCCCATGCCGCTGCCCTTGCGATGCTCGGGCACCGTGGCTTCGATCGTGGCCGCGCACAGCACTCGCGTGTTGCCCATGTGGATGAGCGCCGATCCCTCCGCGTAGAGCAAAACTCCGAGCTCGATGCGATGGGATCGAAGGGCGTCGTCGGCTCGTCCGTCGGCTCGCATCCGCGCTCCTACTGCCAGGTGTCGAGATCGACCGGGCGGGAGGCATCGAAATGCCCCGCCAGCGTTTCGATCGGCTCGCCTTGAATCAACAGTTGCAGGCGCCGAACTTCCGAGAAGTTCGCGCGCAGGGTGCGCACCATCGCCGACCAAGTCTTCCACTCTGCGGTGCTGCCGCCCGGATGATCGCGGACGAGCGCGGCGTCGAAATCGGCGTACAGCGTTCCGGTGTCGGAGTCGAAGAAGACGCGCAAGAGTCGAGCGCTCTCCGGCAGCACCGGCAGAGCGTCGCCCACCCGTGGACCGGCGACGAGTGCGCCGAGCACGCCTTCGACCCGCGCCTCGAAGTCGTCCGGTTCCGGGAGTTCGCGCTCCTCGGGCACCAGGCCGCGACCATCGCGATCCGAGAAGTACAACGTCGCGCTGCGCGTGCCGGCGATGGGCGCAGTGCTCCCGTCGCGGCCATCGGGCTGGATGGAATCACGCGATCTTCCGGCGAGGAACAGCGCCGAGCCCGCGGCGATCGCCACCACGACGGCCAGCACCAGCATCCAAGGCGGTCGCCGCGACGGCGCCCGATCGCCGCCACCGTCCCACGGGTCGTGATCCGCTCTCACGGCGCCACCCCCGAACCCGACGCGGCCGCGGGGGAAAGCAGCGATCCGAAATCGCTGCGAATCGCGGCGGCGATCCCGGCCGCCAGCGCGGCGGCGAAATCGGGCGACGCGAGCGCCTCGACGTCGTCGCCGTTGGTGAGGAATCCGACCTCCAGCGACACCACCGGCATCGCATAGCCGCGCAGCGTCAGCAAATCGGAGGCGCGCACGCCGCGATTCGGCACCGGCAAGCGGTTCTCGAGGGCCGCCTGCAGCGCTTCGGCGAAACGGCGGCTTTGAGCCGCGAAATCACCTTGCGTTTCGCGCCAGGGCCGGAAATCGGCGATGCGCGCCGTGCCGAAGCGCGCGTCCGACCCCGGCGGCACCGGCGCATGCACGATCTCGAAGCCGCGCGACTGCCGGCCGAAGTCGGCGTCCGCATGCAACGCCAGAGCCAAGTCGCCGCGGGCGCGGTTGGCGATCTCAGCGCGCCGTTCGGCGGGCACGGTATCATCGTCTTCGCGCGCCAAGATCACCCGAACTCCCAACTCTCGCTCGAGTCGCGGTTGCAGCGCGTACGCGAGCGCCAGCATCGCATCCTTCTCGACCGCACCGCCGGCGCGAACGCCCGGATCACGGCCACCGTGGCCCGGATCGAGCACCAAGACGTCGAAGCTGTCGCTCGCGGCCGAGAGTTCCGGCATGCGCGGCGCCCGCGCCGGCGCGATGCCGGCGGTGGCCGGCGGCGAGCGCCGGATCAATTCGAGCACGATCAGACGATCGTCCTCGGCGCGCATCGCGGTGAAGCCGTCGCAATCGGCGGCCAAGCGGAAATACAACGTCGCGTCGCGATCGCCTTGCTCGGCACGGACGCTGACTACCATCGGCGCCGGCGCATCCGCCGCCAATTCGACCGGGTCGACGCGGGCATTCTCGAGCTGCACGCGCAACATCTCCGGCGACGTGGTTCGGGTGCGGTGTTGGAACGGCCGCACGCAGCGGATCTTGATCCGGGTGCCGCCGCCGAGGGCCCGCTCGTATTCGATGCCCGCGACATCCGAGCGGCCGGCCCCCAGCGTCAGCACGCGTTCGCCGCGGTCGAGTCGCGTTCCCGCTCCCAGGGCGGGAGCCAGCACCCTCTCGATGAACTCGAGCGGCAGCCAGACACTGCCGCGCGCGTAGCGCACCGGAACGCGCAGCAACACTTCGGCCTCACCGTCCAGAACCAGACGCGCATCGACGGTGACTTGGATGCGACGCTCGCCGACCTTGAGCACCAGCTTGCCGAGTTCGGGGCGCCAGAAACGCGGCAACCCAAGCGCCGCCACCAGATCGTTGGCGCGCGCGAAGGATTCCTCGCTGTCGGAGTCGAGCCGTTCCAAGGGAATCGAGGCGCCGGCGCGACCGTCCGCGTGGCGCAAGCGAAGTTCCGCCGCTCCTGCGGCCGGCGCGGCGAACGCCAGGAAGGCGGCGAGGACCAAACTCCCGTGATCGAACCTGCGGCTCACCGATTCCTCGCATCCTTCAGGGCGCGATCGAGCTCGCGCTTCGCCTCGCGCCCGGCGATCGCCTCGCGCTTGTCGTAGCTCTTCTTGCCGCGTGCCATGGCGATCTCGACCTTGACCTTCCCGGCCTTGAAGTACATCCGGGTCGGCACCAAGGTCAGCCCCTTGTCGCGCGCCCGCAGTCCCCAGCGCAGGATTTCGCGCCGGTGCATCAGCAACTTGCGCGGTCGTTCCGGGTCGTGATTGAAGCGATTGCCGCCCTCGTAGGGACTGATGTGCAGGCCGACCAGGATGAGTTCGCTGTCGCGGAACTCGACGTAACTGTCCTTGAGATTGGCGAGACCTGCGCGCAACGACTTGACTTCGGTACCCTGCAGGACGATGCCCGCTTCGATCGGGTCGGAAAGAAAATAGTCGTGATGCGCCTTGCGATTGCTGGCGATGATCTTGATGCCCGCCGCCGCGCGCCCATCATCCTTCGTCATGCGGGTACCTTCGTCCGCTGCGGTCGTGCGCTGTTCGGTTGCGAAAGTAACAGAGCGACTCGGCACGCGGCAAGTCGGGCAGCGTTGACACCCCCGCGGGGGCTCCTGTAAAGTGCGCGACTGCGCTGCGGAACTTGGTTTCGACGCGTCACCGAATCGGTCTTCATTCAGGTGCCGAAGTGGTGGAATTGGCAGACGCGCTGCGTTCAGGGCGCAGTGAGGGAAACCTCGTGCGGGTTCGAGTCCCGCCTTCGGCACCAACTCTCGTCTCGCGCGTTTCCTTCTCCGTGATCCATCGTTCGAGCGCGCTACCGGCGTCACGGCTGCATGCTTCCCGAACGTGCGGAGGACGCGGATGAAACCCGCCAAGCGTGCACGGCCGCTGGCCGCCGCCAAATTGCGTTGGCGCTGTGATCCCCGCCATCTCGGCTTCCGCACCACGGCCGAAATCGATTGTTGCAACGAAATCCTCGGCCAGTCGCAGGCGCTGACCGCGTTGCGACTGGGGCTCGAATGCCAGAGCCCGGGTTACAACGTCTTCGTGTGTGGACTCAGCGGCACCGGCAAGTCCACCGCCATCCGCCATCTGTTCGCGAATTTGAATCTGGGTGGAAAAGCGGCCGACGACTTATGCTACGTCAACAACTTCCAGCAGCCCGACCAACCGTGGGCGCTGCGACTTCCCGCCGGACGCGCCGGCCAACTGCAGCGCGACATGGCCGACTTCGTCGCCGGTTGCCGCCAGAGCTTCCCAGAGATCTACGAGAGCGACGCGTTCCAGCAACGCCGCCGCGAAGTGGTCGAGGAGTACAAGGAGAAGAGCCGCATCGCGTTCAAGAAGTTCGAGGAGCAAGTGCAGGCGGCCGAATTCCAGATGGTGCAAGTGGAGATCGGCCCGGTGGTGCACGCCGATCTCTATCCGGTGATCGACGGCAAGCCGACTCCGCTCGACAAATTGCGCGACCTGCGCCAAGAGAAGCGCTTCGATGCCAAGCGACTCGCCGCGATCGAGCACGCCTACGCCGACCTCACCGACGCGATGCAGTCGACCATGAAGATCGGAAGCAAACTGGACCGCGCCCAACGCGACGCGTTGCGCGGACTCGCGCGCGAGTTCGGCAGCCTGGTGGTGCGTGAACCGTTGCGCGAGATGCGCCGGCAGTTCGCCGGTCTGCCGCGCGTCCTCGCCTGGCTGGAGCAGGTGGAATCGAGCGTTCTCGACCTCGCCCACGACATCTCGGGGCTGGAAGCCACCGAGGACGAACCGCCGGCGCAACGCCTGCGGCGCTGGTTCGACGCCTACACGGTCAACGTGCTGGTGGACAATTCCGCCAGCAAGGGTCCACCCATCGTGGTCGAGGGCTCGCCCACCTACAAGAATCTATTCGGCAGCATCGAACGCATCTCGGATCGAGCCGGTGGCGTGAGAAGCGATCACGCTTCGATCCGCGGCGGCAGTGTGCTGGCGGCGAACGGTGGCTACTTGATCGTCAACTTGCTCGATGTCGCCGCCGAAACCAGCGTCTGGCCGACTCTCAAGCGCACTCTCAAGAATATGAAGAGCGAAATCCAACCGGCGGAGCCTTTCTTGTCGTTGGTCGGGTCGCCGATCAAGCCCGAGCCGGTGGATCTGCAGCTCAAGGTCGTCCTGATCGGCGATTCGACGACCTATCATTACCTGTACGAACACGATGAAGAGTTCCGCAAGATCTTCAAGGTGAAAGCCGATTTCGATAGCGCCATGCCGCGCAACCGGCGCGCCCTGCGGGACTATGCTCGCTTCGTCGCCGGTCTGGCCGCGAACGAGTTGCTGCTGCCGTTCGATGCCGGCGCCATCGCCGCCGTGATCGAAACCGGGGTGCGACTCGGCGGCCGCCAGACCAAGCTCACGACGCGTTTCAGCGACATCGCCGACGTGGTCCGCGAGGCGCATCACTGGGCCCGCAAGGACCGCAGCCGCGCCGTCCGTGCCGCCCACGTTCACAAGTCGGTGCGCGAGCGTACGCTGCGTCTCAACCTGATCGAACGCAAACTACAGGAGTCGTTCGACAACGGGCAGATGTTGATCGACTTGCGCGGCAAGAAAATCGGCCAGGTCAACGCGCTCACCATCTACGACCTCGGCGACTACGTGTTCGGGCGGCCGGCACGGATCACCAGTCAAGTCTCCATGGGCCGTTCCGGCATCATCAACATCGAGCGGGAAGCGAACCTGTCGGGAGCGACGCACGACAAAGGGGTGCTCATCCTGGCCGGTTACCTGCGCTCCATGTACGCGCAGGACAAACCTCTGACGTTGTCGGCGAGCCTCGCGTTCGAGCAAGCCTACGGCGGCATCGACGGTGACAGCGCTTCGGCGGCGGAGGTGTACGCGCTCTTGTCCGCGATCGCCAACCTGCCGGTGCGGCAGGACCTGGCGGTCACCGGATCGGTGGATCAGCGCGGGCAAATGCAGCCGGTCGGCGGCATCAACGAAAAAATCGAGGGCTTCTTCGACATCTGCAAAGCACGCCGTCTGACCGGAACTCAAGGCGTGCTGATACCGATCCAGAATACGCCCGATCTGATGTTGAATGCGGCAGTGGTGGACGCGGCGCGGCGCGGGCGCTTCCACATTTATGCGATCCGCACCATCGACCAGGGGCTCGAGATCCTGACCGGGTTGCGCGCCGGACGGCGCCGCGGGCGTCGATTCGAAGCCGACACGGTGCACCGCCGC
>Ga0187893_10013930_pt1 | contig 11084 bp, 9 predicted proteins | sample MA1701074metaG_FD_139574 | JGI IMG/M metagenome (GOLD analysis project Ga0187893, IMG submission 139574) | White microbial mat communities from a basaltic lava cave in the Kipuka Kanohina Cave System on the Island of Hawaii, USA - MA170107-4 metaG ...
CCGCATCGACACCGATGCCGTCGACGGGATCGACGTGGAGGCGGGCGATGTTCTCGGGTCGCTCAGCGGCCACGGTCTCGATGTCCATGCCCCCCGACGCCGACAGCAGGCCCAGGTGCAGGCGGGCGGAGCGGTCGAGGGTGAAGCTGGCATACCACTCCGCGGCGATCGGCGCGGCGGCTTCCACCAACACGCGGCGGACGGTGTGGCCGTGGATGTCCATGCCGAGAACGGCTTCGGCGGCGGCGGTGACCTCGGCGGCGTCGGCGGCGGCCCTGATGCCACCGGCCTTGCCCCGCCCCCCCCCCTGCCCCTGGGCCTTGACGACCACGGGATAGCCCGTCTGCTCGGCGACGGCCACGGCCTCGCCTGGCGACTGGGCCACGGCGCCGATCGAGACAGGAATATCGAATCCAGCCATGAAGGCCTTGCCCTGGAACTCGAAGAGGTCGATAGTCGAATCCTACGCACGGCGCCGATCGCGCCAGGATGGGCGGGTGAGTACTCGCCAGCAGCAACGCCAGGGTCGACAACGGGCCATCGTCGTCAGCTCGACGGTGGCCGTGGCAGTAGCGGCGCTGCTGCTGTTCCTCGTCGTCCGCTTCGCCTCGCAGAACCCCGAGAAGGCCAACCTGGGTTCCTCGGTCCTGCGCCTGAATGCCGAGCGCCTGGCCGGTGAGATCGCCGAGCGAGGGCCCGTACTTTTCAAGGACCCGCTGAACCGGGATCGCGAGGTCTACGTCCAACACCTCGGCCGCGATGTCACCGAGGGTTGGCTGGCCGTCGGGGCCTACGCCTCGGAAGTCAGCCTGGACTGCCTCCTCACGTGGCGCCCGGCGGCCAGCCGCTTCGAGGACCCGTGCACGAAGACGACCTACCCCGCCGACGGCGACGGCCTCACGACCTATCCGGCCACGGTGGTCGACGGCCAGGTGCGGGTGGACCTACGGACGCCCGACGCCAGCCCGCCTCGACGTTAGATCTCAGCCTTTGTCGTCAGGGGTAACCCCGGGGATGACGGCGTCGGTGCTGGCTTCCAGGATCGACACCCGGCCGGTGCCCCGCACATCGCTGTCGACGGCTCGGGAGCGACTGAAGGCCCGCTCGACCTTGCGCAGCGCGGCTGACTCGTCGCTGGCCTGAACGCTAAGGGTCGTCTCGACGACCACCTCGTAGCTCTGGGTGTGCTTGGACAACGTACGGAGGCGGGAAAGCACGTAACGGGCCATCCCGTCCTCGAGCGTCTTGGCCTCCTTGCGGAGGCGACCGGCGGTCAGTTCGATGGCCTGGCGACCGGCAGGGGTGATCTCGAAGACTCGGCGGGCGGGACCGACGCCGGTCGTTTCCCATGTGGGCTCGACGAAATCGGCCGTCTCCAGCCAACGCAGTGCCCGATAGATGCGGCCCGGGTTGCTCCGGTCGAAGCCCATGGGCTCGAGCCTGGTCAACAGGTCGTAGCCATGGCCGGGGGATTCATCCAAGAGCAGCAGCAGGCAGGCGCGGATGATCCCGCGGCGCGACGCCAGCTGGTCCTCCAGCCGACCGGTCAGGTTGTCGGTGTCCACCGGTACCCTCCGTTGTACGGCTCGCCGAACGCTCGGGCTTCTCCGAGCGCCGCGCCAGGAATCGAGTTCCACTGGCTCGTTGGCGGGGGATTGTGCTGCCAGAGGGAGCGAGACATTGGCCATGTCGCGACGGTACGACTCGGCCCCTGGGGCCAGGTCAAGCACCCTCGAATGTCGCGCTCTTTTCGGCGCCCCTGACGGCCAACCACCTCGACCTCTCTGGGCGCCCACCTGGCGACCCCACCTTGCCGGGCGAGACTAGGTCACGTCGAGACCGGGCACATCGGAGCTTTCAGTCGGGGTCGTCGATCGCGTCTCCGCTCCTGAGATGACGGTGGATCCAGCGCTCGGGAACGGCCAGGCCTGATATGAGTACGGAGCCCGGCCGGATGGCCGGAAGCCTCCCGCTCCAACCCGATCAGTCCGCCGAGCACGGCGGCCAGCAGTATCCGTCCGGCGATCTCGGCCTGGGAGGGCAGATCGATGCTGGCGAGAACCTGCACCGGGCTCTTATGCCCGCTTGAGCGGCGCCCACGCCAGGAGCAAGCGCTTCTCGCCGAGTCCGGGGAAGCGGATGACGGCCTCGACCTCGTCGCCGGCACCGAACAACTCCAACACCACGCCCTCGCCCCACTTGGCGTGCACCACGTCCTCCCCCACCCGAAGCCCCAGTGCGGCGGCGCCCTTGGTCCTTATCGGCGTGGCCCGCCCCGAGTCGCGCAAGATGGCGTCGACGACCTCACGGCGATGCGTGCCACCACCGCGCGAGGAGCCACGGAAGCCACCAGCACGGCTGCCCGGGCGGCGGTGACCGCCCTCGACCAGACGGGTCAGCTCCTCGGGGATCTCGCCGAGGAATCGGCTCGGCGGGTTGTACTGGGTGGATCCCCAAAGGCTGCGACACCAGGCGTGGCTGAGATAGAGCCGCTGGCGAGCCCGGGTGATGCCGACGTAACAGAGGCGGCGCTCCTCCTCGAGTTCGTCGGGGTCCTCCAGCGCCCGCAGGTGCGGAAACACGCCGTCCTCCATGCCTGTGAGGAAGACCACGGGGAACTCCAGGCCCTTGGCCGTGTGCAGTGTCATCAGGACGACCTTGGTCTCGTCGCCGTCGAGCTGATCGGCGTCGGCTACCAGGCTCACCGTCTCAAGAAACGTATCCAGATCCTCGTATTCACGGGCCTGGCCGACCAGTTCACCGATGTTCTCCAGGCGCCCGGCCGCCTCGATGGTCCGCTCGGCTTCCAGCTCGGCGGCATAGCCCGTGCGTTCGATCACCGCCTCCAGCAGTTCCGCGGGCGCCGTTCTCCCGGCCACCATCTCCCGGAGTTCGACGAGCAGTCCGCTCAGATCGGCGACCCCACCGAGGGCCCGGCCGGTCACCCCCGCCCGGCCGGCCTCGCCCATCGCCTCGGCGAAGGTGATGGCGTTCGCGCCGGCCCAGCCGTCGAGGCGCGCCAGGCTGGTGTCGCCCACGCCCCGCTTGGGGACGTTGATGATCCGCTTGAGCGACACCTCGTCGAGCGGGTTGGCCACCGCCCGCAGATAGGCGAGGAGATCCTTCACCTCGCGCCGGTCGTAGAAGCGGGTGCCTCCGACGACCTTGTAGGGAACGCCGCCACGCACCAGCGCCTCTTCGAGATTCCGACTCTGGGCGTTGGTGCGATAGAAGATGGCGACGTCACCCCAGGTGGTGGACCGGGTGTCGTGCAGGCGGGCGATCTCCCGAGCGATCCAGGCCGCCTCGTCGTGCTCGTCCTCGGCGTGGTAGCGCATGATGAGCTCGCCGCCCACCTGCTCGGTCCACAGCGCCTTGGGCTTGCGCATGGCGTTGTTGGCGATGACGGCGTTCGCGGCGTCGAGGATGGTCTGGCTCGACCGGTAGTTCTGCTCAAGGACAATGGTCGTGGCCTCGGGGAAGGCGTCCTCGAACTCCAGGATGTTGCGAATGTCCGCTCCTCGAAATCTGTACACCGAGTTATGAACCAGGACCCCATTGGCGATATAGGTGTGGGTCGGATCGACCTCGATGTCGTAGACCGGGCCGTCGTACTCCTCCACTTCGACCGCGTCGACACGGGTTTCGGTCAACACTCCATCGACATCGGTCAGCACGGTCATCCCCTCTCGTAGGTGCGAGATGGGAACAAAGTCGTAGATAACATCGCCGATGGCCGCCCGTCGATGGAGGCCCAGACCGGCGGTGGCGGCTACCGCCTTCCCGAGCGCCAAAACAGCGGGATAGCTCTTGCGCGACGTCTCGAACCGGACGTTCGCTGCCTTTCCCGGGCGAACAGCGAAACCGGCCGCGACCAGGCGCTCGGTCAGATCGAGCCGGTTGGTCGACCACTGCACACGGTGGTCGGCGGCTGATCCTCTTCGGTCCGAGAACATCGTGAGGTTCAGGCTCTGGCGGTTGCGCCCGTTCTGAGGCCGGTGGTGGGGGAACTCAGGGTGGAGATCGAGGTCATCCATGAGCCGTTTGGCCCGGGTTCTGGTGTCCAGTTCCGAGAACAGGCGGGCCAGCAGCACCTCATCCATAGCGAGCGCCCGGCCCTGGCCGTGGAACACGGCGGTCGGCAGGCCGTACTCGGCGGCGTACCAGCTCTGCCAGTACCCCGCCTCATCGCGGGTGTCGCACACCCGCAGGATCCACGCAGCATCGGTGCGTTCCTGATCGACCCGCACTCGCTGGCCCGTATCCATGTCACCGGCGGGGCGCGGGCGCATACTGCTCGCCACTCCCAGGCGGTAGCCCCGGTCGGCCCGGTACATCAGGCAGACGACGTAGCGCCCGGTCTCCTCCGATCGCCGGGCCAGCACGATGTGGTGAGGCGTGCCCTGCAGTCGGTGCTCCCCAACACTCAGGCGGTAAAGCCTGCCGCGATAGCGACCCGGCCTGACCTGGGTGATGCGCCCGGCCGCAGTGGCGGCCCAGCCGACTGTTCCGAGGGCGGCGCCACCTTCGACCAACGTCTCGATCGGCCGAGCACCGGCGGGGGTCGAGATCAACGTTCCCGGCGGGAAGCACTGATCGCTGTCCCCCACGACGCAGACGTTGCGCTGCTCGGCGCAAAGCAGCACGACGAGCTCGTTCTGGGCCTTGTTGGTGTCCTGGTACTCGTCGACGAGGACGTGGCTGAAGCGTTGTCGGTAATGGGCCAGAACCTCGGGCTCGGTCTGCAAAAGCTCGACGGCCACGATGAGCAGGTCGTCGAAGTCCATGGCACTGGCCGCCCGCAGCCGCTTCTGGTACTCCCGGTAAACCTCGGCGATGCGCCGGTCGTAGATGCTGCGGGCCCGCTCGGCGTAGGCGTCCACGCCGAGCAGCTCGTTCTTGGCTGCACTGATGGCGCCGTGGACGGCCCGGGGCGTCATCTTCTTCTGATCGAGGTCCAGATCACGCAGCACGTAGCTGGTCAGGCGCACGGCGTCGGCCTGGTCGTAGATCGTGAACGACGAGCGGTAGCCGAGACGCTCGGCGTCGCGGCGGAGGATACGCACGCACGCCGAGTGGAAGGTCGACACCCACATGCGCTCGGCCACCGGGCCGACCAGGGCGGCCACCCGGTGCTTCATCTCGTCGGCCGCCTTGTTCGTGAAGGTGATGGCCAGGATGGCGAAGGGCGAGATGCCCTGGTCGATGAGGTGGGCTATGCGGGAGGTGAGCACCCGGGTCTTGCCCGATCCCGCCCCGGCGATGATGAGAAGGGGCCCGTCGCCGTGGGTCACGGCCTCCCGCTGCACCGGGTTGAGGCCACCGTAGAGTTCGCTCATCCCGCTGCCCAGGCTACCGGCGGGGTGGGCGCTCGACGGCGCCTCCACCCACCCCGCGCGTTGAGCTCTTCCAGTCGCGGTTGCGAGCGGCGCAGCCGCCGGGGCTCAGGAGTCGGCGCCCACCTCGAGTTCGTAGGCCAGGGCCTCCCAGGCCTTGCCCGCCCGCTCAGCTTTGGCGACGATCTCCGACCGGCCCCGCTTTCGCATCATCTGCTCGGGCTGAGCGGTGGCCGTAAGCGCCTTCCACTCGGCCGCATCCAGCGCCCGCAGGTTCTCAGCGATCCCTCGCATCTGGTCGATCGTCAGTGAGCTGCTGTCCAGGGTCACCAGGGCTCCCGGTCGCTCCAGCCACCCCAGCCGGCGCAATTCGCCGTCGAAGACACGGCCCTCATGCCCACGCACCGTCGTGGCCCGCGACTGCGGGTACGACCAGACCAAAGCCGCCGGCGTGAGGGCCGGGTCCTCGGCGACGATGAGGTCGAAGCTGTCGCCGTTGTCGCTGACCCAGTGCTGGGTGGACAGCGGGGCATCGTCGTCGGGGATGCGAACGTCGGCGGGCAGGGCGAGCACCCCGGTGGGAAGGGCCGGGGCCACCGAGGCCGCCGGCCCCGGCCGCAGGCTCGCCGCCAGCGCCACCAGCTCGACGTCCGCCAAACCTGAAGTCGCCACATGAACGGCTGATCCGTCGCCTTCCTCCCACATGAGCACCGCGTTGTCATCGGGGCCGCGAACGACGTCGATGTACTCGCCTTCGACCAGGAGGGTCTCCGCTCGTTCCCGGGGCACCTGGGGGTCGGTCGCGAAGACGAAAACGGCGACGGTGGCCGTCACGGTGGTCCCGTCCTGCGAGGGCTTGGCGAAGAAGCTCTTGGAGATCGGATCTCCACCGAGCTCGCCGAGATCGGGGTCGGTGGCGGCATCGGTCAGGCGGAACCCCTTCGCGTCGGTGGGAGCCAGATACAGCCGGCCGGGAGGCGCCGTCACCTGGAGGCGGCGGCGGCCGTCGTCACGGGCGACGACGGCCAAGCTCAACACGGTCACTGCGGCCAGGGCGGCCACTAGCAACACCGGCCGGCGCCGGGGTGCCGGTGGTGCGGCGAAAGCCGGGGTCGTCCCCACCTCCAGCGCGGCGGCCTCCGCTGCCAGCGCCCGGCGCAGGCGGTCCTCGATCCTCGTCGGGGCGGTCATCGTTCGATGGTCCCTTCCAGTTGGCGCAGGCCTCGGTTGACGAGTGACTTGACGGTGCCCGGCCGACAGCCCAGGGCGACGGCGATGTCGGCCTCGGAGAGGTCAGCGTAGAAGCGCAGCACCAGGGCTGCTCGTTGGCGGCGGCTCAGCGCGGAAAGCGCGTCGAGCATTTCGCGGGCCTCCAGATCGGTTGTGCGGTGGGCCGAAACGGGACGGTGGCGGCGCTCCAGGATCTGGCGGCGCTGCCAACTCCGGCAGCGGTTCACCACCGTCGATCGTAGGTAGGCCCCGGGGTTCTCGGCCCCGTCCCAGCTCCGCTGAAGGCGGAGAAACGATTCCTGCACAAGATCTTCGGCCACGTCGACCGACCCAGTTATCAGGTGGGCCAGGCGGATCATGCCGGTGTACTCGCGGCGGTAAAGCTCGTCGAGCGATGGCACGACGGTGGTGCTCACGGAGATGGCGGCTCCGAGGGGCAAGGCGATCGTCTCATCCTGCATCACCCCATCGACCGCCACCTCCGCCCGCTGGTTCCGCCTGATCGAAACTTCTTGACGAGTGCCTACTCGACATGCATACTGCGTATGTGACCGTCCGGAACGCCCTGCTGCAGCTGTTGGCCGAGGGCGACCGCCACGGGTACCAACTGAAGGTGGATTTCGAGGCCCGGACAGGTGGCATCTGGCCGCTCAACGTGGGCCAGGTGTACACGACACTGGAGCGCCTGGTGCGTGACGGCCAGGTGGTCCCGAGCGCCACCGGGGAGGGCGACCAGCGCACCTACGCCATCACCGACGACGGACGCCGTGAGGTCAAGGCGTGGCTCGACTCCAGCCCGGTCGACAATGACCCCCCGCGCGACGAGCTCATCATGAAGGTGCTCGTCGCCATCGGTCGCGGAGGGGTCGAGGCGATCGGTGTTATCGACGCCCAACGAGGGGCGCTCCTGGTCGCGCTACAGATGGGCCGACGCCAACAGCGCCGCCGGAACGAGGACCACGACTGGGCTCCTCGCCTGGCCCACGACGCCGTCCTCACACGGATAGAGGCTGATGTGACCTGGCTTGACCGTTGCGAGGCCCTGTTGCGAGCGGCCGCCCCCGAACCGACACGCCCCCAATCGACGAGGAGGACGAGATGACCGGACCGGCGCCGATGGCCCCGCCCGCCCTGGCGCTGATCGACGTGGTGAAGCGCTACGGCGCCGGCCCTTCCGAAGTCCGCGCTCTGACCAACGTGAACCTCGACGTCGAGCCGGGCGAGTTCCTGGCCGTGATGGGGCCGTCGGGCTCGGGCAAGTCCACGCTGCTCCACCTGGCGGGCGGTCTGGAGCGACCGAGCGCCGGTCGCGTCCTGGTCGGAGGCACCGACCTCGACACCCTCGACGCCACGGGCGTGGCCGCCCTCCGGCGCCAGCAGGTGGGCCTCGTCTTCCAACGACTGAACCTGGTGCCCACACTGACAGCCGTCGAGAACGTGATGCTGCCGCTGGAACTCGACGGGGTTCCCACCCGCCAGGCTCGTATGGAAGCCACCGACGCGCTGGCCCGGGTGGACGTCGACGGGCCCCTCGGCCGCTACCCCGACGACCTCTCCGGCGGCCAGCAGCAGCGGGTGGCCATCGCCCGGGCCATCGTCGGTCACCGCTCGTTGATCCTGGCCGACGAGCCGACGGGCGCCCTGGACTCGGTGACCGCCGACCTGGTCATCGAACTTCTGGCCTCGCTGGTCTCCGAGCGGGGTTGCGCCCTGGTGCTGGTCACCCACGAACCGCGCTTCGCCTCCTGGGCCGACCGCATCGTTCGCGTCCGCGACGGCCTGCTCGTCGAGGAGACCCGACCCTCCATGGTCGGCGACGACATCGTGATCGCCGAACGATGAGGTCGTCCCAGTTCCGCCTCGGCATCCGCTTGGCGGGCCGGGAACTGCGCCGCCGCCCGGGGCGGACGGCACTCGTGTTGATCATGGTGCTCATTCCCACCGGCGCCATGGCAGCCGTCACCACGTTCATGCGCACCTCGGAGTGGACGGCGGCCGACCAGCTCCGGGCCGAGGTGGGTCAGGCCGACTCGACCGCCACTTTCGTGACGCCACCTCAATTCGACGAGGGCCGGCCCACCTTCACGAACGAGAATGCCGATGTCGACGGCCTGCGCAGGCAGCTCGGTCCGCAGGCCCGCGTGCTCGTCGAGCGCTCCCTCTACGACCGGGTGCGCCAGGGCGACCGGCGCACCTACCTCAATGTCAACCAGCTGGACCTGGCCGATCCCATGGTCGAGGGCCGGTTCGGCAACCTGTCCGGCCGACTGGCCACCTCGGCGGGTGAGACGGTGCTGACCAGCCGAGCCGCCGACGAACTGCGGCTCGATATCGGCGACCGCTTCACGCCCGACCGCTTCGGACGGCCCTTGGAAGTAGTCGGCCTCATCCGCGCATTGGCCGCGAACACCAATACGGCCTACGTGGCCGACCCATTGCCGGCGAACGCCCCGGTGGGCGTCCTGGTGTCGATCGACCACGACGACCCTCTCCCCACGGTGGCGGGCTGGGCGTTCTCGAAGACCGAGGAGGCCTCGAGGGGTCGGGACAAGACCGAAGGGGTGTTCTGGAGTTACGTCGGGGGCGGCGTGGGCCTGCTCGTGCTGGGCACGGTGGTGACGGCGGCGTTCGCCATCAGTGCCCGCCGCCAACTGCGCACGGTCGGCCTGCTCTCCTCCACCGGGGCCGCACCTCGGACCGTGGCCTGGTTCCTCGTCGCCCAGGGAGCGGTGGCCGGCGCCGTGGGCTCGGCACTCGGGATCACCGCGGGTGTGGCCGTCACCCACCTGGTGCCCCGACGCCTGCTGGAGAGCTTCGCCAATCGACCGGTCGATGGTCCGGTGACGCGCATCGTCGACCTCATTCCCATCCTGCTCATCGGGACGGGCTCGGCCATGATCGCCGCCTGGCTGCCCGCCCGCTCCGCTTCGCTGGTTCCGACACTCCAGGCGCTCGCCGGGCGCCGGCCCCTGCCCCGGATTCCCCGCCGTCTGCCCATGCTGGGCACGGCATCCATCGGCGCTGGGTGCGCGCTGTTCGCCATAGCCGTGGCCGGAAATCGAGGCGACTCGTCGTCCTCGCTCTGGGCGCTGGTGGCCGTGGGCGGGGCCGTCGCCGTGCTGGTGGGCACCCTGGCCATGGCGCCCTGGGTGGTGGCCGGCCTGGAGCGCGCCTGCACCGGCTGGTCCCAGAGCTGGCGACTGGCCGGGCGCAGCCTGGCCCGCAGCCGGGTGCGCTCGAGCGCCGTGGTCGGCGCCATCTGCGCCGTGGCTGCGTCGGTCGTCGCCGGCGGCACGCTGTACCAGAGCCTCGACGCCGGCAGCCGCCACCAGTGCTGTCCCGATGCGCCGCCTTTCCTGGCCGACGATCAGGTGCTGCTCACGAGCCAGTACACCGGCCGGCCCGTCGAGGGTCCCGGCTCCAGCGACCGACCGGCCCCGCCATCGGCTGGCCTCGTGGCCCGGGTCAGCCGGGTCCTGCCGGGCTCCCAGCGCATCGATCTGCCCGTCCTCGCCACTGGCACGACCGGAGGACCGGCCTACGCCGCCGTGGTGACTCCCTCGCCGGTCGACACCCCGGCCGCCTTCTTCAACCAGCGCCCGCGGCAGCTGGCCATCGCCACGCCGGAGTTGCTCACGTTGTTCGAGGTCCCGGGTGCCGTGCGGCGCGCCCTGGCCGCCGGTGAAGCCATCAGCGTCAGCGATCTCCCCGACGGGGCGGTTTTGCGGCTGATCGGCGATGACGGCCTCGGGCGGGCCCCCCTCCCCGTGGCGGGATCGTTCGACAGCCCGGCCGCCTCCATTGCCCTGCCGTCGGTGCTGGTCAACGCCTCGTTGGCGACCCGGCTTGGCCTGGTACCTCAGGCACCGGACCGCGTCCTCCTCGTCCCGTCAGCTGACCTCACCGGTCCACAACGCGCCGCGCTCGACCTCCTTCGTCAGGATCTCAACTGGGAAAAAAGTTTCGGCACCAGCGGTTCGGCGGCCGGTACGCCCGCCATTGATCTGCAACTCCCCCCCCGGGACGACAGTGTGAGCCGTGCGCTCGTCCGCGTCGCCATCCTCGCCGGCTCGCTCCTGCTCATCCTGGCGGTGGTCGCCGTCGGTCTGGCGCTGGCTGCCCGGGACAGCGAGGACGAGCGCCAGGTGCTGGCGGCCACGGGCGCCCCGCCCCGCGTCCTCCGCCGAATCGGGACCCGTCGGGCGGTGTTGCTGGTGGCCACGGCCGTCGCCATCGCCGTGCCCGCCGGGCTCCTACCCGCCGGCGCCGTCGTGGCCGCCGCGGCCGACGGCTCGAGCGAGGGCTTCCGCCTCGACCTGTGGTCACTCGGCTTCGTCGTCGCCGTCCTGCCGCTGGCCGTGGGCGTCGTCACTGCCTCGGGCGGTCGAATCCGAGACGCCCGGCGGGTCGACCGGCCCGACGTCTTCGCCTTCGCCGAATAGGAGTCGACAAGCGTGTGCGTTAGGGACAGGAACAAAACTACTTGCGCGGCATCGACAACTCCACCGTTGCCGCAGA
>Ga0187893_10013931_pt1 | contig 11084 bp, 10 predicted proteins | sample MA1701074metaG_FD_139574 | JGI IMG/M metagenome (GOLD analysis project Ga0187893, IMG submission 139574) | White microbial mat communities from a basaltic lava cave in the Kipuka Kanohina Cave System on the Island of Hawaii, USA - MA170107-4 metaG ...
CGAGTCGTCGATGATGTCGTCGTGGACGAGAGTGGCGGTGTGGATGAACTCGACGACCGATGCGTAGAGCACGGCGCGATCGCCGGTGTAGCCCGCCAGGCGCGCGGCCATCAGCAGCACAGCGGGCCGGACCCGCTTGCCGCCGCTCGTCTGAATGTATCGTCCGATTTGCGGGATCAGCTCGACCCGCGACTCGACGTGCCGCAGGAACTCGCGCTCCACGGCGTCGAGATCGGCGCGGATCGGCTCGAAGATCTGGCCCAGATCGAGAGAAGAGGAATTGTGCACGGCGACCGCTCCTCACGATACTGGAGAGCGCACGGAGTGTCAACGCGCGGAGCCCCGCTAAGCGGCTGACAGGATTAGTGATCCGCCCGTTCGACTCCGCCGCGGCTCCCGCCGCGCCGTCGCTCAGGGCAAGCGCCATCAGGGCGCGCCGAAGAGCCCGGTGAAGGTCCGCGCCGCCGCCGTCGAGACCTCATCCGCCGGCTCCCCGCGCGCGGCCGCGACGGCCTCGACCACGAGGGGCACGAGCGACGGCTCGTTGCGCGTTCCTCGATGCGGCACGGGGGCAAGAAACGGGGAGTCGGTCTCGACGAGCAGCCGGTCGAGCGGCGTCTCGCGCGCGACGTCGCGCAACTCGGAGGCCTTCGGGAACGTCACGATGCCGGCGAACGACAGATGAAAGCCGAGGGCGAGCGCGGCGCGGGCGGCCTGGCGATCGCCGGTGAAACAGTGAAAGACACCGCGCACGTCCCCGTCCCCCTCTTCCCGGAGAATCGCGATCGTGTCGTCTGTCGCCTCGCGGGTGTGGATGACGACCGGCAGCCTCAGCTCGCGCGCGAGCCGGACCTGCTCACGAAAGACACGCTGCTGGACGTCGCGCGGTGAAAAATCGTAGTGGTAGTCGAGCCCGATTTCGCCGATCGCACGGATCACCCTGCCTTCCGCGATCGACCGGCGCACCGCGGCCGCGGCGGCGCCGGCCGAGGCAAAGTCCTTGGCCTGATGCGGGTGCACGCCCGCGCTGAAACAGGCTTCAGGCCAGAGCGCGCTCAGCCGGGCCGCGCGGGCCGCCTCCGCGGCGTCGCCCGCTGCGAGGATGCACAGGACGGACCGCACGCCTGCCGCCTTCGCGCGGTCGACCACGGCCTCGAGGTCCGGTTCGAACGTCTCGTCGGCTAGATGGCAGTGACTGTCAATCATTCTTGGTTTGCCATGGGGCCCCACCCCCATGGCCTACCACGCCTCGCTCTCGCTCGGCGCGCTGACTCGGACATCTCGCTGCTAGTCGAGCACTTCATCGGACACGTGTTCCGGGCGGCGGCGGTTCCTCGAACGTTACGAGCGTCGGCTTGCCGCCTTCCGGGCTCGCGGCGAGCACCATGCCGTTCGACTCGATCCCCATCAGCGTCGCGGGCTTGAGGTTGAACACGATCGCGACGGTCTTGCCGACGAGCGAGTCCGCCTCGTACGCCTCGGCAATCCCGGCCACGAGCGTCCGCCGCTCCGAGCCCACGTCGACCTCGAGCTTGATCAGCTTCTTGGAGTTCGGCACGCGCTCGGCGGCGAGCACCTTCGCCACGCGCAGCTCGATCTTCATGAAGTCGTCGATCGAGATGCGATTGTCAGCGGGCGCCGGGGCGGGGGACGCCGCCGGCGCTGTTGAGGCGTCTCTCTTGATCTCTTCCACGCGAGTCTCCTGTTCTCCCAGTCTTGGCCAGAGCGCGGCCGCCTGCACGATGACGCGCTCGCCGTCGGGGCGCCAGGCGGCATCCGACAATCGCAATGCTTCGGCCGAACGCGTCTCGCCGACCCGGCGCAGGATTTCCGCGGAGGACCGCGGCATGATGGGCCCGACGAGCAGGGCGGCAATCCGCAGCGCCTCCGCGACGTCGAACAACACCGACGTCAACCGATCCGCCAGCCGTTCGTCTTTCGCGAGCGCCCAGGGCTCGCTTTCGGCGATGAATTCGTTCGCGGCGTCGACGATCCGGAATACGGCCGCCGCCGCCTCGTTCAGCGCATACCGCTCCATCGCGTTCGTATAAGCGCCACGCGCCGCCTCGGCCACCGCCGCCAGCCGGCCGGGTGGCAGGCCGGGCGAGGTCAGCCGCCCCTGCCGATACCGGTGGCTCATCGCCGACAGGCGGTTCACCAGATTGCCGAGGTTGTTCGCCAGATCGGCGTTGTACTTCTCCTCGAAGCGATCCCAGGAGAAGTCGCCGTCCGAGCCGTACGCAATCTCCTTGACGAGGTACAGCCGGAGCGGGTCCGCCCCGAGCCGCTCGGCCGCCTCCCAGGGATCGACCACGGTGCCGAGCGACTTGCTCATCTTCTCGCCCTTGAAGTGCACCCAGCCGTGACCGAAGACCTGCCGCGGCATCGGCAGGCCGGCGCTCAGCAGCATCGCGGGCCAGATCACCGAGTGGAAGCGCGTGATGTCCTTGCCGACGACGTGGAGATCCGCCGGCCACCAGGTCTTGAACAAACCCTCGTCGGTCCCGAGCCCGACCGCCGACGCATAGTTGATGAGCGCGTCGACCCAGACGTAGATGACGCTGTCGGGATCGTCCGGCATCGGGATGCCCCACGACTGCCCCGCCCGGCTGACGGAGATGTCCTCGAGCCCACCCTCGAGAAGCCGCAGGATCTCGTTGCGTCTGATCTCCGGCTCGAGAAACGACGGCCGCTGCGCGAAATGATCCAGCAACCGGTCGCGGTACTTCGAGAGCCGGAAGAAGTAGTTCTTCTCTTTTATCCAGATCGGCTGGCGATTGTGGATGGGACAATTCCCATCGACGAGATCCTTCTCGGGCTTGAAGGCCTCGCACGACTCGCAGTACCAGCCCTCGTAGACGCCGTCGGAGATATCCCCCGCCGCCGACATCCGCCGGACGAGCTCCGTCACACCCGCGCGGTGCCGTGGCTCCGTCGTGCGGATGAAGTCGTCGAACGAGATGTCGAGCTTTTTCCAGACGTCCCGGAACTCGGTCTCCATCCGATCGCAATACGCCAGCGGCTCGAGCCCCAGCTCGCGCGCTTTGCGATACACGTTCTGGGAGTGCTCGTCGTTCCCCATGAGGAAGCGGGTCGCGACGCCGGCGAGCCGCTTGTAGCGCGCGATGACGTCCGCGGTGATCTTCTCGTACGCCGTCCCGAGGTGGGGCCGGCTGTTGACGTAGTCGATCGCGGTGGTGAGATAAAAACGCACGGCTACTGGCTGGCTCGATACGCTTGCAGCGCGAGCGCCTGGACCTCTTTGATCGGCACCCCGCGCGCCTCGGCGATCCGGACGCAGTCCTCGAACTCCGGCTGCGCGTTGACCACGCGCCCGGCCCGGCGGGCGACTTTCACGCGGACCTCTCCGAGCGGTGTGGCGACGCCGACCGTCTCGCGCTCGAGCCGCTCGCGCGACATCTCCTGCCAGCGGACGCCGATCGTGGTCGTCTCCCGGAAGAGCAGCTCCGCGATGGCCTCACGACGATCCGGCGGCGCCAGGACGGTCACAAGGATCCCGGGACGGTTTTTCTTCATCTGTACGGGGGCGTAGAACACGTCGAGCGCGCCCGCCGCGTGGAGCCGGTCCATGAGCGCGCCGAAGATCTGCGGATTCATGTCGTCGATCTCGCATTCGAGCGAGACGATGGTCTCGACGTTCGAGACCGTTCCAACGCGCTCGCCGACGAACACCCGCAGCACGTTGGGAAAGCCCGCCGGATCTCGGTCCCCGGCGCCGTAGCCGATGCGCTCGACGCGCATCGGCGGCATCGGACCGAACGCCTTCGCGTAACCGGTCATGAGCAACGCGCCGGTGGGTGTGACGAGCTCCCCCACCGCGCCGGTCGAGTAGGTCGGCACGCCCGTCAGGAGCCGCGCGGTCGCCGGCGCCGGCACGGGGAACGTGCCGTGGGCGCAGGTTACCGTGCCGCCGCCGACGTTCAGCGGCGAAACGGCCACGTCCTCGGTCCCGAACCACTCCATCGCGAACACGGCCCCGACGATGTCGACGATCGAGTCGAGCGCGCCCACTTCGTGCAGGTGGATTCGCTCGACCGGAACCTGGTGGATCGCCGCCTCAGCCTCTCCCAGCCGTCTGAACAGCTCGATCGCTTTCTGCCGCCCGCTCGTCGACAGGGCCGAACGTCCGATGGCGCGCTCTATCTCTGGAAGGGAGCGGTGATCATGGTGATCATGGTGATCATGGTGCTCGTGGTGCCCTTGGTGCTCGTGGCTGTGCAGCTTGAACTGGGTCGCCGAGACCCCGGCGCGCAGCACGCGATCGGCATGGACGTGCCAGCGTCCTTCGATGGCGAGGCTGCCGAGCGCCGTGCGCAGCTCGTCGATCGGCAGGCCCGCATCGAGAAGCGCGCCGACGACCATGTCTCCCGACGCGCCGGCGAAGCAGTCAAAATAGAGCGTCCGGCTCACAAATATCCGTCTTCCTTGAAGCTCCGATACCGGTTGTCCGCCAGAATCACGTGATCCACGACGTCGATCCCCATCAACGCACCCGCCGCCACCAGCCGCGCGGTCAACGCGACATCGTCTTTGCTCGGCGTCGGGTCGCCGGACGGATGGTTGTGGAACAGCACGATCGCGGCCGCGCCGCCGATCAGGGCCTCGCGGTAGACGGCGCGGGGATCCGCGTGGCTGGCGTCGAGCGTCCCGACCGACACCAGCCTGGCGCGAATGACTCGATGGCGCGTGTCGAGCAGCAGCACGCCGAAGCGCTCCACCTGCCCCGAGCCGAACTGCGGCATCAGGTACGCGGCGGCGTCGCGGGGATGTCCGATCCGCGTCCGAAGCTGGGCGCCGCGGACGAGCGTTCGGCGCCCCAACTCGACCGCCGCCACCACTTGCGCCCCTTTTGCCGCGCCCAGTCCGACGACGCGCCCGAAATCCTCCCGCCGCATGCGGGCCAGCCCCGGCACGCCGCCGGCCGCTTCGAGGAGCGTGTTGGCGACATCGAGCGCGCTCCGCCCGCGCGACCCGTGACCGATCACAATCGCGACCAGCTCGTTGTCGCCGAGCGCGGCCGGTCCGATACGGTCGAGTTTTTCGCGCGGCCGATCGTGCGGGGCAAGCGTTTTCATCGTATCATCGAAACCCCGATGCTCAGGGCGACGCTGCCGATTGCCGTGATCGCGATCGCGGCGACGATCGCCTGTTCCGAACCCCCCAGCAAAGAGATGCATCAGGCCCAGGGGGCGATCGACGCCGCACGGGCCGCCGGCGCGGACCAGTACGCCCGCGAGGAGTTCGAGGCGGCGCGCACCGCGCTCTCGCGATCCGAGGAGGCCGTCCGCGCGCGCGACTACCGGCTCGCGCTCAGCCACGCGCTCGACGCGAGCGAGCGCGCGCAGGACGCGGCGCGCGAGGCGGCCAACCGCAAAGCCGCCGCGCGCAGCCAGGCCGAGCGCGCATTGCTGTCGGCCGACGCGGCCGTCAAACGTGCGCAGGCGCGCCTCACAGCCTTGTCGGCCGCGCGCCCGAAGCGCCGCGACCTCGCTGATATCGACCACGCGATCGATGTGGCCAGCCAGGCCGTGCAAGAATCGCGCGCAGCGCTGGCGAAGGGAGACTACCTGGGCGCCACTAAGGCGCTGGATGGTGTTGAAGCCCGTCTGGACGCGGTGCTTCGCGGCGTCAGGCCTCCCCCGCGTCCCAGGCCGAACCGCGGGCCGTGAGCAGTAATCTCACCACGCGTCGTCCCTTGGAGTGGCAAATTCCGCCCCGACCTATCGGAGCATCCCGCCAAACGCCAGCAGGATGCCTGCGATGAGCAGGAACCCGACCACGTCGAGCGCGAGGCCGTAACGCATCATCGCGCCGATCGGGACGTGACCCGAGCTGTAGACGATGGCGTTAGGCGGCGACGAGATGGGCATCATGAAGCCCATGCTCGAGCCGAGGGTTGCTCCAAGCGCGGGCATCACCGGATCAAGGCCCGAGGCCTGGGCAACGGCGATCGCCACGGGGACAATCATGTTCGCGGATGCGGTGTTCGATGCGGTCTCCGAAATCACCGTCGCGACACCGGCGAAGAGCATCGTCAGGGCGAACGGGCTCCTTACGGGCAGCACGGCCACGATGCCGCGACCGAGCCGCTCGGCCAGCCCCGTCGAAAACGCGAGCTCCCCCATCATCAGTCCCCCACCGAACAACAGGATGATGCCCCAGTCAATTCGCGAGGCGTCGTCCCAGCCCAGCGTGAACCGGCGGGCTCGCCAGTTGGTCGGTAAGAGAAAGAGGAGGAGCGCACCGATCATTGCGGCGACCGACTCGGGCACCGCGGCGGAGTACCCGCGGGCGACGTCCGACTCCCCCTGGCCGACGACGGCAAACACGCCGGGAAGCAGCCATAGCACGACGGTTGAGCCGAAAGCGATCAGGACGTTACGCTCGCCTGCCGTGAGCGCACCGAGCTTGCGGACCTCCTCCGCCATCGGATTTGTCGTCGACACGTCGAGCCGGACGCCTTTCAAGCCCGTCGCGCTGAAGTACCCGATCATGAAGAGAAAGAATACGAAGGTCAGCGGGACGCCGAACGACATCCAGCCGGCGAACGAGAGTCTGTAGCCGACCAGCCGTTCCAGCATCCCCAGGCCGATCAGGTTCGGAGGCGTCCCTATCGGCGTGGCCATGCCGCCGATCGTCGCCCCGAAGGCGGTCGTCAGCATCATCGCCGTTGCGAACCGCCGGATCGTCGGGTCCTGCAGCCGACCCTTCGCCACCTGCGCGACGATGGATAGTCCGATCGGGAACATCATCGCGGTCGTCGCTGTATTGCTGATCCACATCGAGATGAACGCCGTCACGCCACCGAAGACGAGCAGGATGCGGTAAGGGCTGCGGCTGACGGCGCGCGACGCCAGGGCGTTGTACGCGATGCGGCGGTCGAGCCCATGCACGAACATCGCCTCGGCCAGCATGAAGCTGCCGATGAAGAGAAAGATGATCGGATCGGCGAAGGGCGCGAACGCGACGCGCGCCTGCGCGACGCCGAGGACTATCGCGAGGACCGGCCCGATGAGCGCCGTCACCGCGAGCGGCAGCGCTTCGGTCACCCAGAGCACGACCATCATCGCGAGAATCGCCCCGAGGCGGTGGGCCGGCCCGGGCAGCGGGAGGGGGGACAGCAGAAGAATCAAGAAGAGCGCGGGGCCGGCAAAGAGGCCGACCGTCCGGCGGCGCCGGTTGAACTGTTCCTCCGCGGGTGAGTAGACCTCAACGGCCTCGGCCGCTTCGTGATACTTACGCATGCGCGACCCAGGTGCCCTCGCAGATCAGCTCGGCCCATCCGGTCAGGAAGAGCCCCGTGTCGGTCCACTCGACGAGCTGGGTGCCTCCCGGTGAGGTCACTTCCAGCTTCCGCGCGGCACCGCCGTACGCAGAGGCCGCGACCGCCGCCGCGCACGCGCCGGTGCCTGAGGCGAGCGTTGGACCGACGCCGCGCTCCCAGATCAGGATGCGAACGCGATCGGGCGCCTCGACGTGAGCAAGCTCCACGTTGGTCCCCGCAGGGAAGTACGGATGCTGGGTCAGGAGCGGCCCCAGGCGCTTCAGGCGCTGCTCGGTCACCTCGCCCAGCACGACGCATTGCGGGTTACCGACGCGGAGCACGACCGCGCGGACCATCTCGCCGCCGACATCGAGGTCGGCGACGCGAAGATCCTCCGGCACGCCCATCGCCGCGCGAAAGGTCTGGCGCGAGCCTTTGCCGGCGAGGCGCGTCAACTTTTTCACGCCCGCGTCCGTCTCGATCCCGATTTCGCGCGTGGCCGGGCGCTCGTAGGTCAGCAGCGCCGCGAGGCAGCGAACGCCGTTGCCGGACACTTCCGAGGCGCTGCCGTCGGCGTTGAGCAGGCGCATCGAGGCGCCGAAGTCAGTCGTCTCGAACAGGATGAGGCCGTCTGCCCCGACGCCGGCGTGGCGATCGCACATGGCGCGTGCGAGCGCCGGAACATCGACGGGGAGCTTTTCGTCCGCTATGAGGAGAAAGTCATTGCCGTACGCGTGCGCCTTGACGAAGCGCACCATCCGGCGATTGGTTCGAATCATTCGATCCATCGATTCCCCGGGCCGCCTGAGCTCAACGACGACAGAACGCAAGCAGATGCCAGCCGAACCGGCCGACCAGCGCGCGCGGCAATGCGTTGAACGTGCCGACGAACAGACCGTTGTACAGCGTTCCTTTCCAGCCACCGTGCAGCCGCGACTTGACGGGAAACCGCTCCGGGACAATACGTACGTGGCTGAAGCCGGTGAGGAGCCGCCGGAATTCGCCGAGGCTGTACTTGCGGAGGATGGGAGCGTCCTCGTGTTCGAGGCCGACCTTCATCAGCTTCGACAGCGCGTTGAGCCACGACACGCGGTTGTAGACCTGGAAGAGAGCCTCGCCGCCCGGTTTCAGGACGCGCCGCACCTCGGTCACGATGGCGCGGTCGTCGGCGGCGTACTGAATCACGCCGTGCGCGAACACGAAATCGAACGACGCGTCCGGGAACGGGAGCGCCGCCCCGTCGGCTTCCACGATCGACGCCGGAAGACGCTGTTGCGCCGTGTTCGTCGCCGCGAGCCGGGCCGCCCCGTGCGCGACGTCGACGCCCACGCTTCGCGCGCCGCCGCGGGCGAAGCGCGCGAGGTCGATGCCGGCGCCGCAGCCGACGTCGAGGACCCGGCGGCCACGCTGCCCCTCGAAGTCGACGAGCCGCGGAAGGTGATGCAGCTTCTCGAAATGGTACTGATCGAGATCCGCGAAGAAGCCCGGCGTGCCGGGTGCGTGCCGCGAAATCTCGAGGTCATGAATGTGCCGGTCCCAGTACGCGCGCACGCGCGACGCAGCGGAACCGCCCTTCGACTCTCGCTCAGGGCGCTCCGAGCACAGTCGAGGGGCGTGGGGCGGCGACACGACGCAGTAATATACGTCGAATGACGATCGCCCGCGATCCCGCTCGACTCGGCGCCGCTCCCGTCGACCTGCTCGTCGTCGGCGGCGGAGTCCACGGCCTCGCCGCGGCGTACGACGCCGCCGCGCGCGGCCTGTCGGTCGCGCTCGTCGAGCGCGACGACTTCGGGAGCGGCGCGTCGTTCAACCATCAGAAGACCGCCCACGGCGGGCTGCGATCGCTCGGCGGCCTGCGGCTGCGGCAGGCACGCCAGTCGATTCGCGAGCGCCGCGCCCTCGCGCGCATCGCTCCCCATTTGCTCCGTCCGATTCCCTTCCTCGCCGGGACGTATCGATCCGCAAGCAAGGGCCGCATCGCGCTTCGCGTCGGGTTCAAGGTCGACGCGTGGCTGGGGCGCCACCGCAACGACGGCATCGAGCCGGAGCTGCGGCTGCCGCCCGCCCGGCTCGTGTCGCGGACGGCGGCGCGAAAGCTGTTCCCGGGAATCCGCGAGGCGGGCCTGACCGGCGCCGCGACCTGGTACGACTACCAGATGGTGGAAGCCGATCGCGTGACGATCGGGTTCGCGCTGGCGGCGGCGCGCCATGGCGCGATGCTCGCCAACTACGTCGAAGCGATCGGCGCGCTGCGGCACGACGGCCGCGTCGCCGGGATGCGCGTTCGCGATCTCCTGACCGGCGAGGAGCACGACATCCGGGCCCGCGTGGTCCTGAACGCAGCCGGCGGCGAGGCCGGGCAGATCATGCGGGCATTCGGAGACGACCGTCCGTTCCCTGTCCTCAAGGCCCTGAACGTCGTCACACGCCGCCCCGCGGGCGACCTTGCGCTCGCCGCCCAGGCCCCGACCGGCCGGATGCTCACCATGACACCGTGGCGCGGCCGCGCGCTCGTCGGCACTTGGCAGTCTCCGGCCCTCGCGAATCCGCAGGATGCCGGCGTGTCTTCCGACGAGCTTCAGTCCTTCCTCGCGGACGCCAACGCGGCGTTTCCGGCCCTGCGACTCACGCCGGGTGACGTGTCGCTCGTGCATCGCGGCCTCGTGCCCGCGGTCACCGGACGTCGCGGCCCCGAGCTGAGGCCCCGCCACGCCGTGATCGATCATTCATCGCGCGGAGCGCCCGGGGCGCTCACGCTGGTGGGCGTCAAGTACACGACCGCGCGCCTTGCGGCCGAGCGCGCCGTCGATCGCGTCATGAAGCTCGCCGGTCGGGCGGCGGGACGGTCGGTCACGGCGCGTGCCACCCTTCCGGGCGCGGGAATCGCGGATCATGAAGCGCTGGCAATTGAAACCGGACGCGCCGTCGGCGTAGAGCTCGACCCGCGCGTCCGGTCTCACCTCGTGGCGACATACGCAGAGCGCTGCGCGCCAATCATCCGCCTGATGGGAAAGCGCCGTGAGTTGATGAAGCGCGTGTCGGAGCACGCGCCGGTGACGGCCGCGGAGGTCGTGCACGCGATCCACGCGGAGGCGGCCGTCCGGTTGAGCGACGTCGTCATGCGCCGGACGCCGCTCGGATCGATGGAGTACCCCGGAGACGACGCCGCCCGACGTGTCGCGACCATCGCGGCGACGGAACTCGGATGGGACGGCCTCAGGATCGCCGACGAGCTCCGTCTGCTGCGCGCCTGCTATCCCTAGCGGACGACCACCTGGATGTTGCTGTCGAGATCGCTCTTGTTGATATCGATGTCCCCCGTGGGCTTCTCGAGCGTCTCACCCGATCGCAGCTCCAGCTTCAGCCGGTATTTTCCGGGCGGGACCTTGATGGTGAACGCGCCGTTCGCGTCGCTCGAGACGGTGAACGTGGCGCCCGTCGCGCCGTTCACGAAATCGAGCCGGCGCACGCCGAGCGGCGTGCCGGCCGCGCTGACGACGCGCCCGCTGATCGTGCCGTCGGTCGACGGCGGTGGCGCCGAGGGATCCACGACGGGGACACCTGGCCGGCAGGCGGCGAACATTATCGCGAGACCGATGGCGGCCGCGATCCAGCCGGTGCGAGCTGAACGGTTCTTCTGCGTGCGCATCGTGCGACTCCCTCCTGGCGCGGAATGGCGCGCCTACGGCACCGTGAATCCCCGGAACACCCACGTGACGCCCGCCGTGAAACCCCAGCTCGGATCGGTCGATACCAGCCCGACCAGGAACCCGCCGTCGACGCGCGCGCTCCCCCG
>Ga0187893_10013932_pt1 | contig 11084 bp, 7 predicted proteins | sample MA1701074metaG_FD_139574 | JGI IMG/M metagenome (GOLD analysis project Ga0187893, IMG submission 139574) | White microbial mat communities from a basaltic lava cave in the Kipuka Kanohina Cave System on the Island of Hawaii, USA - MA170107-4 metaG ...
TATAAGCGATCCCGTGATTGAGTTGGCGCTGGCGAAGTTAGTAGTATGAGCGCTGACTACGGTAAGCGGTTCCGTGGTTGAGTGGCACGCGTTTGGATTGAGTTTTTACACAGTCTCTACCGCCCGGTGGCACTGACCTCATGACACTGCGGTTCGAGTTATTCGAGGACCCTCCGAGTCGTGATGATTTCGTCGATTCTTTCTCCGTGCTACACTCAATTTGGTAATAGAATTCCAATAGGGTCTGCCTGCATATTCATTTTCAAATGCCATCGGATGCTCTTTACACCCTGCCGCTCGAACAACAAGTAGGACAGTTTTTCTGCATTGGCCTTCCGGGGACCGAGCTTGATGACGAAACGCGCAACCTCGTCGAAGAGGTCAAGCCGGGCGGAATCATCATCTTTGGCCGGAATGTTGCCAACCCGCATCAGTTGCGTGGCCTGATCGATGGCGTGCGCGAGCTTCTTCCTGTTGCCCCGCTGGTCGGCATCGATCAAGAAGGCGGTTTAGTTGACCGCTTGCGAAAAATTCTCACGCCAATGCCCGCGGCGCGAACGATTCGCCAACACGGAGATCTCGCTGCGGCCCGCGCGCTGGGCACTATCACGGGCACGGTGCTCCGGATGCTTGGTTTCAATATGAACTTTGCGCCGGTGATGTCAATCATGACCGACGAACGCGACTTGCTATCGAACGGACTTTATTCGCGATCCTTCGGCCGCTCACCGGGGGAAGTCCTCGGTTATACGACAGTTTATCTGCGCGGTTTGCAAGAGACCGGACTAATCGGCTGCCTCAAGCACTTTCCCGGCATCGGCGCGGGCGAAGTCGACTCCCACGAGCAGATGCCGCTGGTCCACCTTTCTCATGACGATCTGATTGCGCAGGACCTTGCGCCTTACATCGAGTTGTTTGGCCGCCGTGACGATCGCGTGCGCTGCGTCATGGTTAGTCATGGCGGCTTTCCAAACATCGACATCCGGCAGGAAGTGACCGGCGGGTTGCTGGAACCAGCCTCGCTGAGCCACAACATCGTCACTAAACTGCTTCGCGAAGAACTTGGGTTTCAGCACCTGGTGGTAACCGACGATCTTGAAATGGGAGCGATATCCCGCCATTGTGAAATTGAAGCCGCCAGCATTCGCGCCTTTCTTGCCGGTGAAGACATGTTGCTGATCTGCGCTCACCCCGAGGCCATTCGCAAGGGTTATTACTCTCTTTTGAACGCCGCGCAAAAAGGAAAGCTTCCCAAAGATCGGATTCGCGCCTCGCTCAAACGAATTGCCGCGATCAAAGGGATCGTCAAGCCGCCTTTGCCGCTGGACCTTGTAAAGCTCGAAAGCCTTTCCGGAGAGATCGAGCAGCTCAATAAGAAACTGAACTATACCTATGGAGGTACGATTTTATGACCGCCAGGAGAAGGCTCCTCCTGCCAGCTTTTCTGTCACTGCTGATGATCTTTCCTTACGGCTGCAGGCGTCGAAGCGACGCTTTTGTGATTGCTCTGGGTGACAACATCCGGACCATCGATCCCATCGGTTCGCCCTCGGTTGATGCCGCCAGCGAGCGGGTGCGCACGCTCATTTTTAACTCGCTGGTAAAAAAGAACGAGAGATTCGACTACGTTGGTGAGTTGGCTTCGAACATTCAACGCTCGGACGATGGACTAACCTATATCTTTACCTTACATGAAGGAGTGAAGTTTCATGACGGGCGGCAGCTTACTTCTGCGGACGCAAAGTATACGCTTGATACAGTTCTTTCGAACACCTTTGCCAAGTCCGCGAGCTTCTTCGAAGGCGCGGGAGCGGACAAGAAAAGCTATGTAAAGAGCGTTGAGGCTCCTGACGACAAGACGCTGGTTGTTACATTGACCAAGCCCTGGGTAGGTTTGCTTACGAATCTCGTTCCCGTAGCCATCATTCCAAAAGACAGCTACAACAGTCAGAAAGATAGACCGCTGGGTTCCGGTCCTTTCAAATTCGTCAGCTACGACAGCTCGCAACAGGTAGTCGAGCTTTCGGCCAATCCCGATTACTGGCAAGGGCCTCCAAATATTCAGTCGCTGCGCGTGCGCGTGATTCCCGACACCAACGCGTTGCAAGCTGAACTTCGCTCGGGGAGGGTCGACTTGGCGCCGTTGCCCACAAATCTCTCTCCCGATGCCGTTAAGGCGCTCGGACAGGATGCGAATCTTCAGGTACTTCAGTTCAACGGCTCCAATGTCAATCTGCTTACCTTCAATACTGCCGAAGCGCCGCTTAACGAAGTTCGGGTTAGGCAGGCTATTGCCCATGCCGTCGATCGGGAAAGTTTAATTCGCGATCTGCTGTTGGGTCAGGCGGAAATAGCTCATTCGATCCTGCCGGAAGAGTCCTGGGCCTATACCGCCGGACACACCTACTCATTCGACCCCGCAATTTCAAAAAACCTCTTGGATCAAGCGGGTTTTCGGGACCCGGACGGCGATGGCCCCCGGATGCGCTTTGAAAAGCCGATCGTTTTCAAGATCTCAGGCGCGAGCGCGGCAGCAAGAAATTACGCCAGCGTCATTCAGGATTATCTCAAGGCGGTAGGTGTCCCGGCTTCCATCGTCACCGCCGAGCTTAATACGCTCTTCGACGAATTGCGGCGAGGAAACTTCCAGATTTTTTACGGTCAGTGGGTAGGAGGCAACCAGGATCCAATCTTCTATAAGGACTTGTTTGCTACGTCTGAGATTCCGACCGAAACGCGTCCCTCGAGAAACCGGAGTCGCTATAGCAACTCAGAGCTCGACGCCCTGCTCGAAGAAGCAGCGAATACCCAGGATCGGGAAAGAGCAAAGGTGCTTTACGCCAACATCCAGGTGATCGTGAGCCGCGACGTGCCGGTCTTTCCGCTCTGGTACCAGGCCAACATGGTGATTGCGAAAAAGAGCGTGGGTAATATTAAGGTTGATGCCAGCGGAGACTGGGGCTTTATCAAGAACCTGACCGTTAGCCGGTAAGAAAATCCATCCACCAAACAACATGAAAGAATTGTTCGTGCTATTCTAGGACTTCGGTGAACTGGGAAACCATTTGAAAACAGTTTCCGCAGTGTTCTGATCTTCGTGCCACAAATTGATCGATGGTGGTGTTAGGTCACATAAGGTCTCTGATACCGGTGTGTTTTTTTAACTGATTCGAATAGTCGCTGTCAGATACTTTATTCTGTGTCCTGATCCGCAGACGAGACTGTCTCTAAACAAACGTGGGAGGTCCTCTAATGAAAAAGCTAGCTCAAATCCTTGCCTTTCTTTTGCTTCAAAACGCTACCCTGCTCTTTTATCCTCATGTTTTTGCTCAGAAGCCAAAGCCCGTAGATACTCGTGGCCGGGTTTCTCGACAGTATGCCGATCCCCTCAGGCAGTTCGAAGAGTTTGCCCATAAACAAATGGCGCTGGACAAGACTGTTGGGCTCACGATCGGCTTTGTAAAAGGCGATTTTGTGTGGGTTAAGGCGTTCGGTTATGCGGATCTGGAAAACCGAGTAACGGCCCGGGCCGAATCTTCTTACCGCCTGGCATCCGTCACCAAGCCCATGACTGCCATCGCCGTCATGCAGCTCGTCGAAAAAGGGAAAATCAATCTCGACGCCGAGGTGCAAACCTATGTGCCTTATTTTCCAAAGAAACCGTGGCCGGTAACCGTGCGACAAGTGTTGGGACACCTCGGCGGCATCAGTCACTACAAGAATCTGGCGCAGGAACTGCATTTTAAAGATCACAAATCAACGCGCGATTCAGTTGCGGTATTCGAGAACTTCGATCTCGTGGCCGAACCAGGGACTCGCTACCACTATTCAAGTTACGGATACAACCTGCTGGGAGCGATCATCGAGGCCGCCGCGGGAATGTCTTACGGCGATTACATGCGCCAAAACATCTGGCAACCCCTCGGCATGAATGACACGCGAATGGACGACCCGCTCGAGGTAATCCCTAACCGCGTGCGTGGTTATCAGCTGATCGATGGCAAGGTCAAGAACTCGGAATTTGTCGACATCAGCAGCCGGTTCGCGGCTGGGGGCACGCGTTCGACCGTGCCCGACTTACTAAAGTTCGCTCAAGGTGTGATGTCTGAAAAACTTCTGTCAGCCAGGAGTATGAATGAGGCTACCCAATCCATGAGCACGCGTGAAGGCCGATTGACCAATTACGCAATGGGCTGGCAAACCAATCCCTTCAATGGCCGCTATATGCTGTTACACTCCGGCGGCCAGAACGAGACCCGCACTCTGCTTTACATCCTTCCTTCACGAAAGATGGCGATCGCAGTGGGCATTAACTTTGAGGGGGCAAACGCCGGCGTTTATGTGGACCGGCTCTTTCAACTCCTCACCGGGGCGCCTCTGGAAGTGACAGCCTATTCGCCTGACAAGGTGAGGACGGCACTGCTCGATGCGATGAACTCAGCTTTCAATTACGGATTGTACAGCTTTGAACGCACTGGCAAACCGCTGGCAGTCACGCCGGCCGATCAGATCGAAGCATTCTCTTATTTCAATCGATATGTCAATCCCGGCGCGCTTGCGAAGAATCAAGAGGAGACCACGCAGAAGATACGTCAGGGTCCGCATCCCGCGGCTGCACACGCATTCACAAAGGTTGGCTCTTTTATGGCTCACCGTTTGAGCGAGAAAAATGGACCGGCGAGGCTGGAAGCCTATTCATCACTCGGCGCATTAACTTTCTTTGCCGATTACCTCCTACTGACTGCGACTGACCAAAGTCTTCCCGGCGAGTTTCGATTGAACCCTGCGCTCGAACAGGTGGTCAGGGAAATGGCGCCGGATTGGGAGAAATCAAATACTGAATACGTGCGGCGGCTTTGGCTAATGCCGGATACGGACTTTGGCGCCCTGCGAAAAGCACTGCGGCAGAGTTTTGAGGGAAGGAGTGTTTACCCAAATCTGGATGATGATTTTTTCAGCATCACGCGGCACTTTATTCTTAGTGGCCAACGGGCTCGGGCTCTTGAGGCGAGCCAGCTGGCCGTCGATTTTTATCCTACGGTTCCAAGTCCAAACCTGATGCATGCGATCGCCTTAATCATTAACCAGCAGCCGGCGCAGGCTCAGGAATCGCTAAAGAAGGCGATCTCCATCAGTCCGCAGGGGGGCGCAAGCGCGGGTGGATTGAACAACATCGCCTACCAGTTGGCTGGTGTAGGAATGGTTGACGAAGGTTTGGCAACTCTCCGGATGGCGATTAAAAATTATCCGCAAGAGGCGAATCTGTACGACAGCCTCGGTGAGTTGCACTTGAGAAAAGGAGAGAAGGCGAAAGCGCTCGAGTCGTACAAGAAGGCCCTGGAGGTTAATCCTAACTTCCCCAACGCTTCCAGTGCCCGCGAGATTGTGAAGAAGCTGAGCAATGAAGTAGGCGGACAATAGGCGCACTGTCCGACAAACTTCAGTTTGTCGTTGAGGCTTGATTTTGTCGCCGAGGGTTGAGTCTGTCGCCGACGGTTGTCCGACAAACTTCAGTTTGTCGCCGAGGCTTGAGTTCGTCGCAAACGGGAGTTTATCGCCGACGGATGTCCGACAAACTTCAGTTTGTCGCCGAGGCTTCAGTTTGCCGCCGACGGTTGAGTTTATCCCTTGAAATTCAGTTTTTCGTTTGAGTCCAGACCGCCGGCATAAAGAAAAAGTGACAAACTGAAGTTGTCAGACTAAAAGTCGTTAACAAAGGCCTCCAACTCACTCGCCAGGATCGCTCCTTCGCGAACCAAACGGGGTTGCGAGCCGCTCAGATCAAGCACCGTTGATGGTTTAGTCGCGGTCACGTCACCGCTATCGATAATGAGATCAATCCCCCCTGCTGGAAAGTAATTCCTAACCTGCGCCGCAGTGCGGGCCTCAGACTGTCCGCTCGGGTTCGCACTGGTCGCGGTTAACGCGCCTCCGCACGCACCAACAAGAACGCGCACATCTTCGCCATCCGGCAATCGCAGTCCGATAGTACCACCGCCACCGGTTAGCTCTTCGGGCAATTCATGTCGCGCCCGGCCCACAATCGTCAATGGCCCCGGCCAGAATCGTTTAGCCACCGCGACGAAAAGCGCGGACTGATTGGTGATGAAGCGCGAGACCCGAGCGTGATCGGAGATCAGAAGCAGTATTGGTTTGTTCTCTTCCCTGCCCTTGAGTTTCCGGATGCGTTTAACGGCTGCAGCGCTAAATGGATCGGCGCCAAGTCCGTAAAACGTGTCTGTGCGAAAAGCGATGACCCCGCCTTTGGAGATGGTCTCGGCAGCTTTTGCTCTCGCTGTTTCACCGGCCGGGAGAATCATTGACTGATCAATACGAGATGACGAAGCCGCAGATTAACGTGGCTAACATAGCGCAGAACACAAACAAAACGGTGACGATCCCGAAATCACACGAATTGTCACTAAAGGTTTAGTGCTGCGGCTTGGGTTTGCGTATTAGTTTCGTGGATACATTGCGCCTTAAGCTCACAAAACAACAACGTGTTGCCGTTTCTAATCGGATTCTGATCCGTATCGTCGGTGTGAATCGGCGGCCAATTTAACTTGAGCCGGCATCCATTGGCTACCGCAAACGGTTCCGGGTTGAATTACAACTTAACGGCGTAGCCTAAGCCGTCGCCCACCGGCAGGACTTCGGCGCGCAACTGTGGATGGTTGACGAAGTGTAGATTGAATGCTCGGAGAGCCTTGGTTGACTCTTCCCGAGAGGCCGAACTTATTTCCCCGGCCACCTCTCCGCCCCAGAGGAGATTGTCGACAACGACCACGCCCCCCGGCCGTAAATGCGGCAATGCCAGATCGAGGTAACCGATGTACTCTTCTTTGAGCGCATCAATGAAAACCAAATCAAAAGTTTCGGCGAGCTTCGGAATTACTTCCAATGCCTTACCTCTCTCAATCCGCACCCGATCACGCAGTTTAGCCCTGGTGAGAAAACCTTGTGAAGCGTGGATCATTTTGTCATCCGGCTCAATAGTGACCACCACGCCGCCGTCTTTCATCGCGCGCGCCAGATAAACAACCGAATACCCGATGGCCATTCCAATCTCCAATATGCGGCGCGCATTAATGGCTCGAGCTGTGATCTCAAGAAACACTGCCACCTCTCTGTCCGCGATCGGCACTTGATGTTCCGCCGCGTAGGCTTCCATGTCGGCGAGTAAAGGATCGTTATGTGTCAGCAGGCGATCCAAATAGTGCGCCTGGTCGGCGTGAATGATTGCATCAATGCGTGCTTTCATTAGTTAATAGATTTCAGTTGTCGGCCAAATCCTGCGCCTCGGAACCAACCGCCACGTAGCGCCGTCCTAATCCCAACTGTCTTAATTTATGTTGTAGTGACTGGCGGTGCATGCCGAGAATCTCGGCCGCGCGAGTCACATTACCCTGGGTGTGCTCGAGGCATCGGCTGATGTAGCGGCGTTCAAACTCGCGTCTGTCTTCGCGAAAATCCGCCGTGAACGGTACTTTCAATCCGTCCTCCTCTCCATCGCCTGATGGCCCACCGGACGAGCGCAGGCCCGAGGTCACCTCAACCGGCAGATCGCGCGCGGCCAGCTCATCGCCCTCCGCCATGATTACCGCCCTGTCCATTGTGTTCTTGAGTTCGCGAACATTACCCGGCCAGTTGTACTCGACCAAACGCTTGAGGGCCGCTTGGGCAATCGGGCGCACTGGCAGTTCAAAATGCTCGGCGGCGTGGCGCGCAAAAGTCTCAGCCAACAAAGGAATATCTTCGCGGCGCTCTCTCAAGGGTGGAATGTCGATGGTGACAACTTGGAGCCGATAGAAGAGGTCGGCTCGAAAATTACCCGCCGAGATCTCCTGCTCGAGCGGACGATGCGTCGCGCTGACTATCCGGACGTCGACTGGGATTGATTCATTGCCGCCTAGTCTCTCGATTCGCCTTTCTTCCAGGGCGCGCAACAGTTTTGCCTGCACGTTTGCACTCATATCCCCGATCTCGTCGAGGAAGAGGGTGCCACTGTTGGCCTGTTCGAATTTACCTTGGCGCCGGGCTGCTGCGCCCGTAAATGCGCCCTTTTCGTGGCCAAAAAGCTCTGATTCAATCAATTCCGATGGTAACGCGGCGCAGTTAACTGCGACGAAAGCTCCACTCGCGCGCGCACTGTTTCGATCATGAATCTCGCGGGCTACGAGCTCTTTCCCAGTGCCCGATTCGCCCCGAACGAGAACCGTAGCGTCAGTCTCGGCGACTTTCTCGATCATCGAGCGCACTCGCTGCATGCCTTCGGAGTTTCCGATCAAAGCGCCGCGCTGAGATCTCTCGATCTCGATCCGCCGTCGCAGCGAAAGGTTCTCGCGCCGCAGTTGCAGTGTCTCTGCGGCGTTCTTGATCACCAGCCGCAGATCGTCAAGCTCGAAAGGTTTCGAGAGATAGTCGTAAGCGCCGGACTTGACGGCTTCCACGGCCATTCGTTCGGAACCGTGCGCCGTCACAATAATCACGAGCGGGCCATTGTTGTTTGCGCTTTTCAGCTCGCGCAGGAAATCCAGTCCACTGATGCCCGGCAGGTTCACGTCCAGGAGCATCAAGTCCGGCTGTTGCTGCTTGACCAGGAGCCTTGCCGCCTCAGCCGAATCCGCCTCCGAAACGTTGTAGCCAAAGGTACTCAAGGCCCGCCGCATACCGTAGCGCGCAGCCTCTTCGTCGTCCACAATCAGTAATCGCAAGGCTTCTTTTCCCACTTTCCGGTTAGTTTAGAACCCTTCAGTGGAAATTTACTAGCGCGTTGCGTGCCAGAGGCGGGAGGTGAACCAAATTCTTAATAGCGACCTATAGGACCTATAGGACATATAGGTCCTATTCATCCTATTCCCTTCAACCTAATTGCCGCTGCGCCGTGCCGACACGACAACGATAATCGCTTCGCCTGAGGCTCCGACATTCATCGTGCCAACGATGACCGGTTCTCCTTCACGCATGCTGATGTCGGTGTTCAGCCCGGTGTTCTCATAGTGGATGACCGGCGCCGACGGCGCGTTTGAGGCGATCGCGGTCCCTGTTTGGATTGGAATTCTGGCGCCAAACCGAAACCCTTCCATGCGCACAACTAGTTTTCCCTGAGCATCGGTAACGACCTTGATGGTATTAACCTTGAACTCATTAAAGCTCGGGGTGCTGGCCGTAGCCGCCTCCGAACTGACCAGTGATCCACCAGCCCATTGCAGATATAAACGTCCTTCGTTTCTGACTCGATTAACCAATGTCGTCGCCAGCCGGTAATGCTTAAAAGGCAACGAGGCGCGCAACTGCTTGAGCACCGGCTCGAGCGCCGGTGGAAGTTTGGCATCGTCAGTGTCCTGATAACCGGCAATTATTAGGTGGAGCTGCGTATCGAGGTTGGTTTCATCGCTCCTCTTCTCGTCTTGAGATGTTTGGTCTGACGACTGAGCAATCACAGCATTGGTGTTCGATTGAATCGTTACGCAGAAAACAAATAGGAGAGTAAAAACGATTGTTCCAAAGAGTCTTCGCGAAGTCATAGAGTTTCTCCTTTATTGGACCATTCAGTTTGGCTTACTCAGTTTGAAGAGCGCTGGTGCATTATTTAACGCACCCGGTCGAGCGGCACTACTCAAGCTACGTCCGTTCGGTGGTGGCTCCAAGCTCCAACCAAACACGCCTGGAGCAGCTTAAAGTTCCACAGAGAACGAGGCGTCAAACCAATCCTCACTCCGTTAAGAGAAATGAAGCCAACCAGTCCCAGACGAACGGAACCAAACTCACCAACTGGTTACCGCACCCCGCCTAAATTATCGGCAGCCATAATTCGAACCGCGCGCCGCCGCTGTTGTCTGACATCGCCAGCCGGGCCGAGCCCCCAGCTTCCTGCATTCGCTTGCGGACGATTGCGAGGCCCAGACCGGTGCCTCTTTGTTTGGTCGTAAAGAATGGTTCCCAAATGCGCTGATGAAGCTCCGGCAGGATTCCCGATCCCGAATCTTCGACGGCGATGACCACCGCGTGTCCGTCGTCCGCGGCTGTAACGATAATATCCCCGCCCGGTCCGGTGGCCTGTAACGCGTTCAAAACCAGATTTGAGAGGGCGTCGCGTACCGACGAGACTGCCACCCCATTCAGTTCATGATCGCTACTGATATTGGTCTTGAGATCAATGTCCTGTTCGGCGGCATTTGCTTTGAAAAGTTCGACAACGGAGAGAACCAGCTCGCTCGTTCTCAGCGGTAAATCCTGCGGCGCCTCTTTGCGCGCGAAACTTAGCAGTTGGGTTACACTTTGGCTGAGGCGATCGGTTTCGCCAACGATCAAACTCAAGTCGCGCACATACTCGCCGCCCAGCCGCTCGTCTTCGCGCATGACCTGAGCGATGGACTTAATTGCCGACAGCGGGTTTTTGATTTCGTGGGCTACCGCGGCGGCCATTTGTCCCAGAACCGCGAGTCGCTCACCTTCAGCAACGCGCCGTTCGAGGCGGACGTTTTCCTCCACTAGCCGGCAATCCTCAATTGCAATCGCCACCTGGCCGGCCAGTACCTCTAAAATCGCCAGCGCGTCGGAAGTCAAGCTTGCGGATGGTCCATCAATCAGCAGCACCCCGGCGATTCGATCTTCGCGGCGTAGCGGATAAGCAATCTGGAACCCGTGGGCCGCGAGCCGGGGTTCACTCTGAACTGGTTTCCATCCGTTGCCTCTTGAAGACTCCAGGATCTCATCGATCCATGGTTCGGCCACCTCTGAGTCCGGCGTTGGAACGAAATGTGATGACCGCCCATCATCAGAAGGTCGCCGCTCAGTGTTACTATCAGTCACGACGATCTTAACGCGCCGCAGTCCGAGGGCATGAGCCGTGCGCTCTTCGACGAACTGAAGCAACTCGGGCAGTCGCTGGTATTCCCCTGCGTGTGATCCGACGCGAGCAACTATTTCGCGGTAGAAGGCTGCTTCGCGCTCAAACAACTTGTGAAAACGACTTTCGAGCCAGCGTCGCATCGGCGCTGCCGCCAAAGTAAGCCCCAGGATCAATACCGCTTCGACGACGCCCTGCCGGATGCCATACCGCACCGCCATCCAATCGCCAA
>Ga0187893_10013933_pt1 | contig 11082 bp, 11 predicted proteins | sample MA1701074metaG_FD_139574 | JGI IMG/M metagenome (GOLD analysis project Ga0187893, IMG submission 139574) | White microbial mat communities from a basaltic lava cave in the Kipuka Kanohina Cave System on the Island of Hawaii, USA - MA170107-4 metaG ...
CCGCGGTCGAGCGTCTGCGTCAGGCGGAGCGGGTGGTCTGCCAGGAAGAGCCGGAAGGGATGTCGGTCTATCTCGCGTCGCTTCACGCCGCAGAGGAGGGGGTCGCGCGACGACTGCTGGCGCTTGCCGAGGGTGGGCTGCCGCCTGCGGACATCGATGTCGAGCGAGCGATCCTCTGGGTAGAGGACGTCGATCGGCTGCGGCTGGCCGACGAGCAGAAAGAGGCGATCCGCCAGGCGCTCGAGCAGAAACTCCTGGTCATCACGGGCGGGCCCGGGACCGGGAAGACCACAATCCTGCGGTGCATCATCCAGATCCTCGAAAAGAAGCGGAGGCGGATCATCCTCTGCTCGCCGACCGGACGGGCCTCGAAACGATTGAGCGAGGCGACCGGGCGCGAAGCCAAAACGGTCCATCGGCTCCTCGAGTTCAGCCCGAGGGAAGGCAGGTTCAAGCGGGACCAGCGCCGGCCCCTGGAGGCCGATCTCGTCATCGTGGACGAGGCGTCGATGCTGGACGTCGTCCTGATGAACTCGCTCCTCAAGGCGATCCCTGCGGCCGCAGGCCTGATCCTGGTCGGCGACGTGGACCAACTTCCCTCCGTCGGGCCCGGCGCAGTGCTGCGGGACATCATTGCGTCGGGGCTGGTCCGTGTGATCCGCCTGACCGAGATCTTTCGGCAGGCCCGCGAGAGCCAGATCGTGGTGAACGCCCACCGGATCAATCGGGGAGAGTTCCCGTTCTGCGCCGACTGGGAGGGGAAGGAGCGGAGCGATTGCTACCTGTTCGAGAGGGAAGAGGCCGAGACGGTTCAATCGGCCGTTCTGGAGTTAGCGGGCCGCGGGCTCCCAAGGCGGCATCGGATCGACCCGATGGAGGAGTTGCAGATCTTGAGTCCGATGCAAAAGGGGCCGATCGGCGCGATGCAGCTCAACCAGGCGCTCCAGGCGCTGCTCAATCCGTCGGGCCCCGAACTGCTCCGGGGCGGACGCCTCTTTCGGCTCGGCGATCGTGTGATGCAGACCCGAAACAACTACGAGAAAGACGTCTACAACGGCGACATCGGCCGGATCTCCAGGATCGAGCCGGAGGAGCGGGAGGTGTCGGTCCGGTTCGACGACCGCCACGTGGCCTACGATTTCCACGACCTGGACGAGCTGGTCCTCGCCTATGCCATCACCGTCCACAAGAGCCAAGGGAGCGAGTACCCGGCCGTAATCATCCCGGTCCACACCGCGCACTATGTGATGCTCCAGCGCAATCTGCTCTACACCGCGTTGACGCGCGGCAAGGGGCTGGTCATCTTGGTGGGCACCAAGAAGGCGATCGCCATCGCCGTCAAGAACCAGAAGATACGCCAGCGCTTCACCGGTCTTGCTCGGCGCCTCCAAGGAGGTCCCCACAACGACCCACACCGTCATTCTGAGCGTAGCGAAGAATCTCACTCTTAGCTCGGGGTCTGGCACAGCATGACACGGAACGCCCGGGGTTGAAGAGTGGACAAGCAGTATTACGTCTACATCATGACCAACAGATCGCGGACACTCTACACCGGTGTGACCAACGACCTTGAGCGGCGGGTCTATGAGCATAAGGAGAAAGTCCTGCCCGGATTTACAGCTAAGTACCGCATTACCCGACTGGTATATTTCGAAGTCACCCACGACATCCACGCGGCCATTGCACGCGAGAGACAGATTAAGGGGTGGTTGCGGGCGAAGAAGATGGCTCTGATCGGATCGGCGAACCCGGAGTGGAAAGACTTGAGCGTCGGGTGGTACCAGGGGAGAGATTCTTCCCCTTCGCGGAGCCAGCCCTTGAGGCCCGCTCAGGGCCGAAGGGCTTAGAATGACAGATGAAGATCACGACAGGTAAAGACAGGGGAGAGGGTGGAACTAGAAGCGCGCAGATCCTGGTGCTTCTTACACAGCGACGTGATGAGTTGATCGCCAGGATTCGCCGGGCGCTGGAGGAGCGTCAGGAGGAGTCTCTAACACGGGACGCGCCGGGCTCTCACGGGTGGGCCGCGGCGCCGGAGGGGAGCCTCAGCCTGGCGATGGTTCAACAGCAGGAACGGCTGTTGGAGCAGATCAATGGCGCGATCCGGCGGCACAGGATAGGAGCCTACGGCCGTTGCATCGACTGCGGCGGGGAGATTGCGATCGCGCGCCTCACGGCCTTGCCGTTCGCGCAGCGATGCGCCGAGTGCCAGGCCGAGTGGGAAACCCGCAGTCGGTAACTGTCCCTACTTGACCCGGACCCACCGGCCCTCGTAGACCGGGTTTTCGGGAAACGAGTGATCAGGTCGAATGTAGCCCGCATCCCACCAGGCTTCGACCTGCTCCGTTCCTGTCAGGGGGTTCACCTCGAAGATCTCCACGCCGACCCAGTGCCCGTGGTGATAGAGCGCCTGCCCCTGGTAGTCTTTCAAGCTGGGGATCTCCGACCAGCTTCCGGTGACCATCCAGAGCCAGTGACGCTTGCCTGCTGCATCCCGCACAAACATGCGTGGACTGCGCTTGGTCAGTCGGACCCGCCGTTCCAGCGGCGGCAGGTCGGCACGCGTCGGGGGAGCCGGAGGGTACACGTCTAACAATCCCAGCCGGCTCTGTAGATACTTGATCTCAAATTCGAGCGCCTGGCGTTCCTGCTCAGCGCCACTGAGCTTCTTATCGAGCCCGGATTGATGCTGTCCCCAGTGAACCAATTCGTGAAAGAGGACCGCCTCGCAGAAGGACTCGGCGTGGTCCGGCACCTGGCAACGACAGTCGAGATTGATGAACACCCGGTTGGTCTTCGCCACGTACTCCGCGAGGAAGCGGTGGCGATCAAGCTCGGTCCGCGCCTCGAAGGCCTCTGGCAGTAGTTGGTCGATCTTGGGGAGCTCCCAGCTCCCAGCCTCCCAGCCGGTCAGGTCCTTGAGCGCCGAGCGCATGGCGGCGAGGTTAAAGGCCACGGGACTCCCTTGGCCGGAATCCGAGCATCGAGTAGGGCGGTCCCACATCTGATCTCCCGCCGCGAAGGTTGGCCCAGCGGCATAGATCAGAAGCAGCGATGTCAGCGACGCGATCCTGAACGATCGACCCATCTCACTCACCATTCTCCTGCCTCACCATGGTCTGTTTGCGAATCTGTCGTGCCTTCCACGTTCTAGAGTAACACTCCCGTCCGGCAAAGTCGAGCCGGCGATATCGCCTTGCCGAAAGGGGTGGAAGACGCTGGCAGCCTGTTTCGGTGCCACGGGATCAGCGTCGTGCGTCACGCCTCGTACCGGTGAAAAGCGCTTGACGTGGGGCTGACTCACCAACACGTTAATTGGAAGCCCGATCGATTACAGTCACTGCATGACGGACGGAGGTGAAGCCAATGCGGGGCAGGAAGGTCGCAGTCGTGGCATGGTGCGCCGGTGTCGTGGCAGCCGTTGTGCCAAATGCCCGTTCAGCGCAGGATTCGGTCAAGATCGGCGTGCAACTCCCCCTGAGCGGCGAGCGGGCCGCCGTCGGTCGCGTCATGAAAAGCGGGATCGCGATGGCTGTCGAGGCCGTGAACCGGGCGGGCGGGATCAAGGGCATGCCGCTGGAGGTCATCTACGCCGATGATCACGATACGGAGCAGGGGGCGATCGACGCGTTACGGACATTGACCCGGCAACATCAGGTCGTGGCGGTGATCGGCGAACTCTTCAGCCGGTATGTGATAGCCAGCCGAGAGGTTGTGGAGCAGGAGAAGATTCCGTATCTTTCCGGCGCGACCAGCCCGAGGACCACGGAGCGGACCGAATGGATCTTCCGGGTGGGGGCAAGCGACGCGCTCCTGGCTGACCTCCTCGCCCGGTACGTCGTGGAGGATCTTCGGCTGGGGAAGCTGTCCGTCCTGCATGATCGTACGGGGATCCACAATGCGCGCGCCGATCTGCTGGTCAAGGTCCTGCAGGAGAAGCACGGGATCGCGCCTCTGGTCCGCGCTTCCTGGAAACCGGGAGACCGGGATTTTCGCGCTCAGCTCGAACAGGTGAAGGCGAAGGATGTCGAGGTTATCCTGGCCCTGGGGGAGACGGGAGAAGGGGGACCGTTCCTCCGGCAGGTCAAGGGGCTCGAGATCAAGGCCCAGGTGATCGCCCACCGCGATTTTGGCGCGAGGCAAGTTCTCGAGGAGGCAGGCGACGCGGCCGATGGGACTCTGATCGTTAGTGAGTACCTCTCCGCACTCCAAGGCCCGGATGAGCGGGCTTGGGCCAGGCGCTATCAGGAGCGTTATGGGACGGAGGCGAATGTCATCGCGGCCCAGTACCACGACGCGCTTCTGTTGGTGGTTGAGGCTGCGAGACGGGCCGGGCCAAGTCGAGACGGCATACGGAGCGGATTGGAGCAACTCAAAGGTTTCCGCGGGGCGATGGCCGACTACACCTTTGACGAAAAGCGGAACGGCGTACACCGATTCTACGTCGCCAGGATCACGGATGGGACGCCCGCTCTCGTGGTCTCGCTTACGGAGAAGCCGTAGCGCTTTAGCCTGAGCGCCGGGCCGGGATCTCCTCGGACTCCGCGCCGCCCTGCGTGCCTGAAGAATCCTTGACACACCGGGTGAAGGTGTGAGAAGAGAGGCCGTGCTCGACTCGGCGCTGCAGCAACTGTCGGAGGTGTTTGAAGACGCCGCCCAGCATGTCTTCGCGTCGTACTGCCCGCTGTACGAGCACCTGGCAAGATTCGTGGCCGGGCAGTACGAGTTGCTGGCGCTGGCGGCGCATACGCGCCCCGGGCAGGCCCCGACGCTCGTCTTGTTCGACACGGTTCACTACCTGCTGCTGCGCGAGCCGGCGCATCCGCTCGCGCGGTACTACATCAGCTTGACGGACCGGCCGGCCGCGCCCCAGGATGCGCCGCCGGTCTTCGCCGACTTCTGCCGCCAGCACCGCGAGGATCTGCTCCGTCTGCTTCCCACGCGGCTGGTGCAGACGAACGAGGTGCGCCGCTGCGCCCTGTTGCTCCCGGCGGTCGTGTTGGCGTCCGAGGCCGCAGGCGGATTGCCGCTGGCGGTCATAGGGATGGGGGCCAGCGCGGGGCTGAACTTGCAGTTTGATCGATACGGATACGACTACGGGGATGGTCTGCGCTGTGGGGATCTGAGCTCCCCCTTGCAGCTTTCGTGCAGTCTACGCGGCCCGCTGCGCCCTCCGCTTCCGGCCGCCGTGCCGAAAGTGGGCAACCGGGTTGGGATCGACCTCAATCCCCTTGATGTTCGCGACAGGGATAACCTCCTGTGGCTACTCGGTCAGATCTGGCCCAACGAGACGTACCAGTCACGCGCTGAACGATTGCGCGTCGCCGCCGCGCTCGAGGAAACAGGTCGTCCCAAGCTCGTCGCCGGTGATGTGGTGCAGGTTCTGCCCGGCGTCGTGGCGGACACGCCGACAGACCAGGTCGTGTGTCTGCTGCACAGCTACACTGTGTACGAGATGCCCCAGGATGTTCGCCGGCAGCTCGACGCCGCGATCGCTCGCTGCGCCGCCACGCGGCGGATTCTGCGCGTCAGCCTCGAATGGGACTCGCACCATGTGAGCTGGCTGGAGCTGGCGTCTCACTGGCCGAACGGGCATATGGAAGTTCAGCGGCTCGCCCAGTGCCAGGTGCATGGGGAATGGATGCAATGGCTCCAGCCCTAACGTTGCGAGCCGGTGAGTTCGCATGAAGCAGCGCATGCTCATACGAACGTGCGCTCCCCGGCGAGGGCGGCCCGATCGGTAGGCGACACGGGTCGCTCCGTCCGCGAGCGAGAGAGGAGGTGAGAATCCATGGCAAAGCGCAAGGTGGCGGATTGCCGCCAGTTCCCGAGCGAAAAGCAGTGCACGCTGACCATTACGGGCACCGAGGAGGAGGTGCTCACGGTCGCAGTGTGGCATGCTGTGCAGTCGCACGGACACAAGGACACACCTCAGCTCCGCAACCAGATTCGGGCGATGCTCAAGGACGAGAAGTGAATCACCTCTTGTGAGAGAGCTGCGCGAGGGATGAAACGACTCACCTTATCGAATAACCGTCTGAGGCTGTATGTCGAATGCCCGCGGTGTTTCTGGCTCGATCTCAACGCCGGGATCAAGCGGCCTGACACAATCTTCCCCAGCCTTCCCGGCGGGCTTGACGTTCAGTTCAAGCGCTATTTCGACCAGTTCAGGGATCGTGGCGGGCTGCCCCCAGAAGTGGACGGGAAGCTCCCGGGCAGCCTCTTGTCGGATGTGGACACCATGAACCGATGGCGGGATTGGAGGCGCGGGATCCGCTATGCGCCGCCTTGGGCGGAGGTCGAGCTGATGGGGGCCCTGGACGAGTGCCTGGTCGATGAGGCCGGCCTTCACTATCCCCTGGACTACAAGACCCGCGGATACGCCCCGAAGCCCAACACGCACGAGTACTACCAGGACCAGATGGACCTCTATACGCTCTTGCTGGAGGGCAACGGCCACAAGACCAAGCGCCTGGCATACTTGATCTACTATCACCCGGTTGAGGTGAGGGAGCACGGCCTCATCCGGTTCGACATCAGCGTTCAGGAGGTTTCGACTGAACCGGATGCCGCCGAACGCCTCGTCAAAGACGCCCTGTCGGTTCTCGCGGGCCCCGCCCCCGCAAGCTCCTCCTCATGTGGGTTCTGCAGTTGGCGAAGCGCGATGGCAGACTGGGACAGCACCCCTAAGCTTGGCCTCTAAGGAGGTCCCCGTCGGTGAACCTGCACCCTGAACTTGGTTACTCCACGTGCCCCTCTCGCTCAGCCATGAGCCATGCGGAATATTGCCTGAGTCCCCACTCGATTGTGAGCCGGTGAGGTCGTGGACGAAAGCACTACGAGAAAGACTCTGGTTGACAAGGCCTTGCAGTCGGCCGGGTGGTCGCCCGTCGTGCGCTACGCCCCAGGGGCGTCGTATGAAACGGGGGCGATTGAAGAGTACGAGACCACCGATGGTCCGGCCGATTACATCCTTTTCCATCGGGGAGAGGCGCTTGCGGCCGTCGAAGCGAAGAAACTTGGCCTCGGCCCCCAAAACGTGCTAGTTCAGGCCCAGCGGTATGCCCGAGGATTTCGGGGCGGCAGCTATGACCTCCACCTGTTAGAATTGCTGCTGACATATGCCATCCCGCGCCGGGGCACGACCGATGCAGCGCACGGCATGCTTTGGAGTGCCGGAAGTCCTATGGAAAGTCCTTGAAAATCCACCATGACATGGTAGAATATCCACCATGCTCAAGCGGCATCTTCAGCACTTGGTGGAGCGATCCTTGGCTGACTTCCCGGTGGCGCTCATCACCGGGGCCCGCCAGGTGGGCAAGTCCACGCTCGCTCAGGCCCTCATCACTCAGGACTGGCGGGCTGCCTACCTGACTCTGGACGACCGGACGGTGCTGGACGCCGCCCTGAACGATCCGGAGGGCTTCCTGGCAGCGAATCCCACTCCGCTGGTCATTGATGAGGTGCAGCGAGCCCCCGACTTGCTGCGGGCCATCAAGCGGTGGGTGGATCGCGGACGGAAGAGCGGTCAGTTCCTGTTGACCGGCTCGGCCAACCTGATGATTCTCCGGACCGTCAGCGAGTCGCTGGCGGGACGGGTCGCCCTGCATCACCTCTTCCCCTTCTCCTGGGCCGAACGGCTCGGCCGCGGAGTCCCGTCCTTTCTGGGCGAGCTGTTCGATGTGGACGATGCCCGGACCCTGCTGAAGAGGTGGCGGCGACGGGATCGGCCGGCTACCGATCTGGTGGACGCCATCCTCCGGGGCGGCTATCCCCCAGCGAGCCTCATGCGGTCCGCAGCGAGCCGCCGCCGGTGGTTCGATAGCTATCGACAGACCTATCTGGAGCGAGACCTCCGGGACCTGGCGAACATCCAGTACCTGACCGACTTCGGCCGCCTGCTGGTCCTCGCAGCGATCCGCACCGGCCAGACGGTCAACGTGGCGGCCTTCTCTCGGGAGCTTGGCCTCTCCCAGATGACGCTCAAGCGGTACCTTGACCTCCTGGTCCTGACCTACCAGGTGTCCCTGGTCCCTGCCTACCACGTCAACGTGGGCCTCCGCCTGGTCAAGACGCCCAAGCTCTACGTCACCGATACCGGATTGGCGTGTCACCTGAGCGGGGCGAAAGATTGGGCCGCGTTGGAGCGACAGGGGCGCGTAGGCGCTCTGGTGGAGACCTGGGTGGCCAACGAGCTGGACAAGTGGATCGCCTGCCAGGAAGATGACTACCGGCTCTACTTCTGGCGCACGCACACGGGTCAGGAAGTGGATTTCCTTCTGGCCCGAGGGGAAGAAATGGTTGCCCTCGAAGTCAAAGCGACCACTCAAGTGGAACGGGGCGACCTGGCTGGGATCGAGGCTTGTGAGCGGGCTCTAGGGGATCGGGTCCGCTTCTCGGTCGTGCTGTACCGAGGCGAGCAGGTGCTAGGGCTTGGACCGCGCCGCCTGGCGGTTCCCCTTGAGACGGCGTTCCTGGGTGACGTGAGGACATGATGCGACGTTCTCGCGGCCTCGATGGGGCAGGCATCGCGCGGCCGGTGCGGGATGATTTCGCGACTTGGACGACGTGATGGCTGGGAAGGAAAGGATGAAGCAGGCGCGGGAGACCAAGAACTACGTAGCAGGGCATCGGGAGCGGCTGCGGGCTCGATACCGGCTGGGCGGGGAGGCGACGCTGCAGGATTACGAGCTGCTGGAGCTGCTCCTGACGTATCCCATTCCGCGCAGGGACACGAAACTGCTCGCAAAGAAACTCTTGGAGCGATTCGGGACGTTGGCCCGCGTTTTCGAAGCTGAGCTGGCAGTCTTGGAAGAAATAGAAGGGATCGGACCGTATGCGGCGACGCTCATATCCTTGATCCGCCCACTCGCCGCGCGCTTCGTCGCTGGACCCCCCAGCGCGAAGAGGGTGCTCAAGTCCACCGGGGAGGCTGCCGCTTATTTTTCGGCCAAGCTTAAGGGCCTGCCGGAGGAAGAAGTTCATGTGGCGTTCGTAAATGCCAAGAACGCGGTCACGGCCACAGAGTGCCTCCAGCGCGGGACGGTCGATCAGTCGGTCGTGTATGTCCGGAAGGTGATCGAACGGGCGCTCGCCCAGAAAGCGAGCGGCTTCATTCTTGCCCACAACCACCCGAGCGGCGATCCCACCCCGTCTGCTCACGACCGCGAGATCACGCAAGCGCTGAAGGCGGCCGCTGCGACAGTCGGCGTGCGGTTTCTGGATCACCTGACTATCTGCGAAACGACACCTTTCAGCTTCAAGTCCAATGGGTTGTTGTAAGGCCTCCAGACGGTGATCGACGATGCGCGACGGTTCGGGCGCCATGGGTATTACAGCGGCACTCGTGAGCTTTTGTCACCAGATCAGCGGTGAAGGGCTTCCGCCGGAGGTCGTCGAGCGGGTGAAGTTGCTCGGCCTCGATTTCGCCGGCGTGGCATCGCGAGGATCTCTCAGCGACAGCAGTGTTCCGATCAGGCGCTTCGTCGAGGCGGTCAAGGGGATGGGAGAGGCCGTCGTCATCGGCACGTCACTCTCCGCCCATCCGACCTATGCGGCGTTGGCGAACGGCGCCTTCGCCCACAGCCTGGAGCTGGACGACGTCGAGTCGGAGTCCTCGCTGCACCCCGGCGTGGCGGTCTTCCCCGCGGCCCTGGCGGCGGCGGAGCTTTCGAAGGCCGATGGGAAATCGTTTCTTGCGGCGATCGTCGCGGGCTACGAGGCGACGATCAGGCTCGGGAAGGCCTTGAACCCCTCTGCGCACTACGGTCGCGGGTTTCACCCGACCGCCACCTGCGGGACCTTCGGGGCGGCGATCGCTGCGGGGAAGCTTGTGGGTCTCAGCGCCGCGCAGCTCCTCCATGCGTTCGGGATCGCCGGGAGCCAGGCGGCCGGTCTGATGGAGTTCTTAGCCGATGGAGCGTGGACGAAACGGCTTCACCCGGGCTGGGCTGCCCACGCCGGGCTTGTCGCCGCCCTTCTGGCGCGAGAGGGATTCACCGGACCAAGCCAGGTTCTCGAAGGGAAGGCAGGATTCCTCCGAGCGTATTCGGATGCGGGTGATCCCGCCCAGATCCACAAGGGTCTCGGCGAGGAGTATGCCGTGATGCGGACGGCGGTGAAGATCCATGCATGCTGCCGTTACATGCATGCGGGGATCGACGCCGTCCTGGAGCTGGCCGCCCGCCACGATCTGACGCCGGCCAACGTCGCGCGGGTCACTCTGGGCGTGATCCCCACGGGGTCCTTCGTGGCGGAACCTCCAGAGCGGACGTATCACCCGCGTGGCACCGTGGATGCCCAGTTCAGCATGCCCTACGGGGCGGCCGTCGCTCTTCTCAGGCGGAGGGCCTCGCTGGAAGAGTTCACCGACGATCTGGTCTCCTCCCCTCAAGTCAGGGCGCTCATCGACAGGGTGGTCTGCGTCAAGGACCCTGCACTTGAGCGCGGGTTTCCAGCCAGGTGGTCAGGCTGGGCCGAGATCGAGACCGTCGATGGAGAACGGAAGAACGCATGGATCGAGATCCCGAAAGGGGAGCCGGAGAACCCTGTCGGATGGGACGAAGTGGTGGCAAAATTCGATACGCTGGCCACTCCCGTTTTCTCGCAGCGGCGGCGGAAAGCGATCGTCGGGGCGATTGCTCAGCTCGACACGCTTCAGGACATCGGAGAGGTGTCTCGGCTCCTCAGGGCCTCGGGTGACCGGCCGGGGGAATGAAAAGTCTCGCCTCGTGCATAGGTTGATGGTTGCGGCTTTTGCGAACGCCGCGTAGTATAATCCCTTTACAGGGAGCTCAGCCCGGATCGTTCTCTGTGGAGCCGTGAGGGTCATGACGCGAGATGGAGGCTGGAATGCCTGGCAGGAATGATCGAGCGAGGCGAGTGCGCTTCGCCGCCGGGATGGCCTCGATCCTTGGGCTGCTTGCGGCGGGCTGCGAGGGGGATCTCCCGGTGCGCCTGATGCAGCGCGATCTCGACTCGGTGAGGAGCGAGGTGGCAGCCGTCTCCAAAACGACCGAAGGGGAGAGGATGTTCATCGAGGAGCGGATCGGGAAGCTGGAGGCGGAGCTACGGGGAACCATC
>Ga0187893_10013936_pt1 | contig 11079 bp, 8 predicted proteins | sample MA1701074metaG_FD_139574 | JGI IMG/M metagenome (GOLD analysis project Ga0187893, IMG submission 139574) | White microbial mat communities from a basaltic lava cave in the Kipuka Kanohina Cave System on the Island of Hawaii, USA - MA170107-4 metaG ...
GAACCGCACGGTGACGCGCATGGTCTTGCCTTGCTCCAGGACCTGCAGGCCGGTGTCGGTGCGGCCGGCGGCGAGGTTGTTGACGGCGTCGGGGGCATGGCTGACGGGCTCGACGCAGAAGAAGTCATGCTTGGGCGGCGTGTAGACGACGAGGAAATCCAGCGGGGCGTCGGCGGTCATGGTCATCCGCGCCTTCCACTCAGGCCATTCGATCACGGCCTTGCGGTTCCAACCGGAGAAGCAATTGTCCATCGCGACCGCGTCGGCGCGCACGCCCTTGGCGAGGTTGCGCTCGGCCGGGGGATCGACCGGCTTGATCGGCATGGTCTCGCTGTCGTCGAGCCACATCTTGCCGATGCCGGCGGTGACCGTGGCCTTCGGCGTGCGCACGAAATAGGGATGCGGGCCGAGACCGGCCGGCATCGGGCCGGGGCCTTCGTTGGTCAGCGACATTTCCAGCGTCAGCTGGTTCGGATCGAGGACGAAATCCTGGGTCGTGCGATAGGCCCACGGCCAGTCGTCGGCCTTATGGTGATATTCGAGCGCGGCCAGCGTATCGTCGGCGTGAATGACTTTCCAGGGCATGAGCCAGCCCTGGCCGTGGATGCTGTGCGCCTCCGGCAGGAAGTTCAGCGGCAGCACAACGTCGCGGCCTTGGAATTTGAACCGTCCGTCGCAGATGCGGCCGGAATACGGGACGAGCGGAAAGCAGGACATGTCCAGCGGGGCGCGCCGCTTCGCCGCCGCAGCCGGTGCCGGGCGCAGCCACTCGATAGTGCGGCCGCCGCTCTCGCTCCAGAACCGCGCGACTGAACCGCCGGCGGCGGGCGAGACCGTCAGACCGGTGGCGCCGGTCTTGAGTGTGATGAGGTTCGTCACCGCCGATCCCTCCCATTGTTCGCTGCGCACGGCTGAAACAAGCTAGTGCGGCGCCGGAGCAGAGCAAGTAGTGAATTGTTGCCGACCCATTGTCGAAGTGTTTCGCACGCGGCATCTCGGGGGACGCGGTCGATGCACATGTAGGGGCGGGTTTCAAACCCGCCCGCATCGGTGCAGTCGCACGACGGGCGGGTTTGAAACCCGCCCCTACAACCCGACCGATCCGCCTCTGCGTCCTCCGCGTCTCCGCGTGAATCGAGCGCCGCCGGTTGACACTATCGGCATATCGTATGAGTATTCCGCCAAACAAGGGTCCCGGTCTCGCGAGGATCTGTGGGGATGGGGAGGAGTCTGAAGTTTGCCGGATCGGCGACGGACCAGCTTGACCTATTCGAAGCGCAGCCTGCACGGGCAGGTCGCGCACGATATCGGCGGACGCATCCTGCGCGGCGACCTGGCGCCGGGCGCGGTGTTGCCGAACGAGGCCGACTTCAGCGCCCGGCTGCGCGTCAGCCGGACGGCGCTGCGCGAGGCGATCAAGGTGCTGGCGGCCAAGGGACTCGTGGAGTCGCGGCCGAAGACGGGCACGCGCGTGCGGCCGCGGGCGGACTGGAACCTGCTCGATCCGGACGTGCTGGCCTGGCAGATGGCGGCCGGGCCGTTCGAGCGGTTCGTCGAGGAGCTGTTCGAGTTGCGGCAGATGATCGAGCCGCAGGCGGCGGCCATCGCCGCGCGCCGCGCCGGCGCCGCCGAGATCAAGCGGATCGAGCAGGCCTATCTCGGCATGCAGCACGCCGGCAACGACAGCGAGCGCTGGATCGAGCCGGACCTACAGTTCCATCACGCGATCATCCGTGCCACCGGGAACGAGCTGCTGTGGCCGCTCGGCTCCATCATCGAGACGGCGCTGGCAACCAGCTTCCGGTTGTCGAGCGCGCAGTGGGACGGGCCGATCCATTCGCTACCGCTGCACAAGGCCATCCTCGACGCGATCCGTCGCCACGATCCGGAGGCGGCGAGCACGGCGATGAACCGGCTGCTCGACAATGCCGCCGACGATGTTCGCCGGGCGACCGCCGGCAGCCGGGCGCGACCGGCGGCGAAGGCGGCGCGCAGCCGGGCGTCGCGCGCGGAGTTCGGCGCATGATGCCCTTGCAGGGCCTCCGGTTTTCGGCGCACCGTGCGGCCACACAGCCGCGGTGCCCCCGCGGTCGCCGCAACGCCCATGTGAATCAGGAAGGTCGTCACCATGTCCGGTGAAAAAGGCAAGTTTCGTTCTTCGGCCTGGTACGGGAAGCCCGATCGCGACGGGTTCCTGCACCGCAGCTGGATGAAGAACCAGGGTTTCCCGCAGCATCTGTTCGATGGCCGGCCGGTCATCGGCATCTGCAACACGTTTTCCGAGCTGACGCCGTGCAATGCCCACTTCCGCAAGATCGCCGAGCACGTGAAGCGCGGCGTCTACGAGGCCGGCGGCTTCCCCCTGGAATTCCCGGTGATGTCGCTGGGCGAGTCGAACCTGCGGCCGACGGCCATGCTGTTCCGCAACCTGGCGTCGATGGATGTCGAGGAATCGATCCGCGGCAATCCGATCGACGGCGTCGTGCTGCTCACCGGCTGCGACAAGACGACGCCGGCCCTGGTCATGGGGGCGGCCAGCTGCGACGTGCCGGCGATCGTCGTCTCCGGCGGTCCCATGCTGAACGGGCACTACCGCGACCAGACCGTGGGCTCGGGCACCAGCGCCTGGCAGCTGTCGGAGGACGTGCGCGCCGGACGCATCTCGCTCGAGCAGTTCCTCGAGGCCGAGGCCGGCAATTCGCGCTCGGCCGGCCACTGCATGACCATGGGCACGGCCTCGACCATGGCGTCGATGGTCGAGGCGCTGGGCATCGCGCTGCCGACCAATGCGGCCATCCCCGCCGTGGATGCGCGGCGCTACGTGCTGGCCCACATCGCCGGACGGCGGATCGTCGAGATGGTGCACCAGGACATGCGCATCTCGAAGGTCCTGAATCGGAAGGCATTCGAGAATGCGATCCGGGTGAACGGCGCCATCGGCGGCTCGACCAATGCCGTGATCCACCTGCTGGCCATGGCCGGCCGTATCGGCGTCGATCTCACGCTCGATGACTGGGACCGGCTCGGCCGGGACGTGCCGTGCATCGTCGACCTGATGCCGTCCGGCCGCTACCTGATGGAGGATTTCTACTATGCCGGCGGGCTGCCGGTGGTGATGAAGGAGATCAAGGAGCTGCTCCACCTCGACCACGTCACGGTGACCGGTAAGACCGTGGCCGAGAACATCGCCGACGCCGAATGCTTCAACCGCGAGGTGATCTTCCCGACCGCCACGCCGTTCAAGCCGCAGGGCGGCATCGCCGTGCTGCGCGGCAACCTGGCGCCGAACGGCGCCATCATCAAGCCGTCGGCGGCGACGCCGGCGCTGATGCAGCATCGCGGCCGCGCCGTCGTCTTCGAGAACATCGAGCACTACAAGGAGCGGCGCGACGATCCCCGGCTCGACATCGACGAGACCTGCGTGATGGTGCTGAAGAACTGCGGCCCCAAGGGTTATCCGGGGATCGCCGAGGTCGGCAACATGGCGCTGCCGGAGAAGGTGCTGAAGAAGGGCGTGCGCGACATGGTGCGCATCTCCGACGCGCGCATGAGCGGCACGGCCTACGGCACGGTCGTGCTGCACACGGCGCCGGAGGCCGCGGTCGGCGGCCCGCTGGCGCTGGTCAAGGACGGGGACATGGTCGAGCTCGACGTCGCCGGACGGCGCCTGCATGTGGACGTCCCGGCGGCGGAACTGGAGCGCCGGCGCGCCGGCTGGACGGCACCGACGCCGGCGATGAGCAGCGGCTACCAGAAGATCTACGTCGACCACGTGCTGCAGGCGGATCGCGGCTGCGACCTCGATTTCCTCGTCGGCCAGCGCGGCGCCGCGATCCCGCGCGAGTCGCACTGATCGGTGAGTGGGTTCTATGGGACGGTGTCCAACACTGAACTTTGCATGTCATACCGGCGCTTCGCGGACTTGCGACATCGGTGGTTGTGGGCCCCGGCTTTCGCCGGGGTGACAACGAGAGTGAGGAAGGAGCAGAGAAAAGAGCGTCAACGGCCGGTCGCGTCGAATCCGGCAGGTTCACTTCGGTCCAAATAGGGAGGACACAAATGAATGCAAGACTTCTGATCACGGCGGCGTTGGGAGTTGTCTGCCTGAGCGCCGCGCCGGCCTGGGCACAGACTTCGGGCACGGTGTCGAATGCGGTCGGCGGCTACAGCTTCGACGACGCGTCGAAAGCCAGCCCGGAGACGCCGAACTTCCATTCGAACGACGGCAAGCTGACCTTCGCCATCATCACCCATACGGCCGGCAACGGCTTCTTCGACCCGACCTATGTCGGGGCCAAAGTCGCGGCGGACATGGTCGGTGCCAACCTGATCATGCTGGGGTCTGAGGCGCCGGTCGACGACATCCCGCGCGAGCTCGAGATCCTCAACCAGATCATCCAGGATCCGACCATCGACGGGCTGATCATGACGACGCCGCAGTCCGGCGCCTATGACGATATCGTCAGCAAGGCGTTCGAGCTCGGCATTCCCGTGGCCACCACCAACAGCTTCGATCCGGCAATCAAGAACCGCAACCAGATCAGCCACACCGGCCAGGATGCGGGCGCGGCGGCGATCGGCGGCGAGGCGATGGCCAACTGCGTGCTGCAGCTCGGCAAGCCCGGTACGATCCTGTTCCCGAGCACGACGACCCTCGGCAACGTCGAAGTGAACAACCGCGTCACGGCGGCATTCGGGGCGGCGGTGAAGACGCTCGAAGCGGCCGGCAAGCTCGCGGACTACAAGGTCGATGCCGGCCCGACCAACATCGGCGTCGACGTCGATGCCAACAACCCGGCCGGCTCGATCGTGAGCATGATCGAGTCCCGCGGCGACGTCGTCGGGCTGTTCGGCGCCAATGCCTTCGTGACGCCGGCCATCGCCGACGCGGTGGCGCAGCTCAACAAGGGCGACGAGATCTGCTCCTACGGGTTCGACCTCGGGCCGAAGCAGCTCGACGCGATCAAGACCGGCGGCCTCGACGGTTCACTGGGCCAGCAGCCGTTCCTGCAGGGCTTCTGGCCGGTGATGCAGCTCTACCTGCAGATCGACCGCGGCGTCGCGGCGGCCGATCTCGACACCAAGGCGCAGCTGGTCACCAAGGACAGCGTCGGCGCCGTGGGCAAGCGGTTCGAGAACTAGACGGCGAATGCTGAGTCACACACCCTCACCCTGGCCCTCTCCCGCGTTGCGGGAGAGGGGACGCTATAGCGAGATTCAGTCTCGCTAGCCCCCTCGCCCGCGAAGCGGGAGAGGGTGGGGTGAGGGTGTGTTACTCGGTCTTCGCATCCGAGCACTCCGGAAATGACGATCACGACCAGCCCAGGCGCCGCCAGCCGGCGCGCCGGCATCTTCGGCAGCTGGGAGTTCGGGCTGATCCTGTTCATGGTGCTGCTCTATCTGGTCGGCACCTGGATCAACCCGGCCTTCTTCGGCAATGCCACGGCGCTGGCCAGCGTGCTGCGCGACGCCTCGCGCTTCGGCGTCATGGCCGTCGGCATGTCGTTCATCATCATCAACCGCGACCTCGATCTCTCCGTCGGCTCGACCGTCGGCCTGGTCTCCGTCGTGTTCGCGCTGGCGGTGACACCGGGCTTCTATGACCTGTCGCCGTGGCTCGCGACCCTCATCTGTCTCGTCGTCGGCACGGTGGTCGGCCTGATCAACGGCGTGCTCGTCACCTACCTGCGCGTGCCGTCCTTCATCGCCACGCTGACCATGCTGTTCATCGGCCGCGGCCTGGTGCTCGGCCTGACCGGCGGCCAGAACATCAGCTTCTTCGCCAAAGGCGCCGACCCGTTCTTCATCCTCGGGGCCTACAACGAGTACCTGGGGTTCAACAACCAGGTGCTGCTGTTCCTGGTGGTCGCCGTCATCGGCGGCATCGTGCTCGCCTACACGCGCTGGGGCTACGAGACCTATGCCACTGGCGGCAATGCGCTGGCGGCCGGCTATGCCGGCGTCAACACCCACCTCGTGCGCATCCGTGCCTTCGTGCTGTCGTCGCTCTGCGCCACGCTGGCCGGCCTGATGTACATGGCCCAGGACAAAGGCGCGCACAGCCAATACGGTTGGGGCGACGAGCTCATCGTCATCGCCGCGGTGATCATCGGCGGCGCCAGCATCCTGGGCGGACGCGGCCGCATCGCCGGCGCTTGCCTCGGCGCCATCCTGATCGTGCTGATCGGCAAGGTGCTGCGCGAGGGCGTGCCGATCACCCGCACGGTCATGGTCGGCGACATCGAGATGCAGGTGCAGGCGATGGCGCAGCTGCCGCCGGGCGCCGTGCCGGCCTTCCTCGGATTCATCCTGGTCGCCGCCGTACTGATCGAGCCCTGGATCATCCGCCGCCGCGTCGTCGCCCGCGCCATCGCGCGGCTGCGCGGACAGCCGCCGCCGCCGGTCATCCCGGACACGGTGGCAATCGAGTCGGCGCGCACCGTCGGCACGCGGGCGACGAGCCGGGAGGTCGAAGGCTCGCTGCTGACGCGGCTGCTGGCGCAGCGGGAAGCGGCGGCGCTGATCTTCGTCGTGCTGCTGTGGCTGGTCGGCTTCTGGCTGCGGCCGGATTTCTGGGGCAACCTCAACAACAGCTTCAACCTGCTGCTGGCCTTCAGCGAGATCGGGCTGATGTCGATCGGCATGGCCTATGTCATGCGCAACGGCGATGTCGACCTGTCGGTGGGCGCGGTGCTTGCGCTTTCGGGTTCGATTGCGGCGTTCCTGATGAAGATGATGGGCACGGAGCCGATCACCGCCGCCCTGATCGGCTTCCTCGGCGGCACGCTCGCCGGCGTGTTCAACGGCTTCCTGTCGACCAAGGCGCGGCTGCCGGCCTTCGTTGCCACGCTCTGCATGTTCTACATCGCCCGCGGCATCGCCGCCTGGCTGGTCGCCGGGCGGCAGCTGAACCAGTTCCCGGAGACCTATAACCTCCTGGGACGCAAGCTGATCGAGATCTTCCGGTACTACGGCATCCAGCTGGCCCCCGGCACATTCCTCGCCGACCTGGCGGCGGCCCTGAGCACGCAGACCCTCATCCTGTTCGTCCTCGCCACGATCTTCGCGATTGTCCTGTGGAAGAGTCCATTCGGCTACATGGTGACGGCGACCGGCGGCAACCGTCGCGCCGCCGGCTATGCCGGCATCAATACCGATCGGGTGCGGTTTCTGAGTCTGCTGCTGTCGGCCATGCTGGCCTCGCTCGCCGGCATCATTTATGTCGCGTTCTATCGCTCGTACAACCCGACAGCGGGTCTGGGGCGCGAACTGGACGTAATCGCGGCGACGGTCATCGGTGGCGCCAGCATCTTCGGCGGCTACGGCTCGGTCCTCGGCGCCCTCGCCGGCGCGCTGGTCATCACCCTGATCCGCGCGCTTTTGTCCTTGCAGATCATCACGTCCGAGGGTTCATTCGTCATGCCGCAGCACTGGGTGAATGTCTGCATCGGCGGCATCCTGATCGTCGCCGTGCTCGGCGACATCTGGCTGCGCCAGGAGCACATCCTGCAGCGGCTCAAACTGCGCTTGATGCCGCAAGCATCCGTGAGGACCGTACCGACGTGACCGCGACCAATCACACGCCGCTCGTGGAGATGCGGGCGATCAGCAAGGCCTTCGGCGCCATCCAGGCCCTGAAGGACGTCGAGCTGCGCCTGATGCCCGGCGAGATCCTCGGTCTCGTCGGCGACAACTCGGCCGGCAAATCGACGCTGATGAAGATCCTCTCCGGCGCATACCAGCGGGATTCGGGCGAGATTCATGTCGAGGGCGAGCCGACCCACTTCCGCAGTCCGCACGAATCGCGCATCCGCGGCATCGAGATGATCTATCAGGATTTCGCCCTCTGCGGCAACATGGACATCGCCAGCAACATGTTCCTCGGGCGCTGGCCGAAGCGGGGCTTCTTCGTCGACCGCCGGCGCATGGAGGCCGAGGCAGCCGTGGTGCTGAAGAAGCTGAAGGTGGACGTCACCTCGGTCCGCCTGAAGGTCGAGAGCCTGTCCGGCGGCCGTCAGCAATCGGTCGCCATCGCCCGCGCCATCGTCTCCAACCCGAAGGTCGTCATCCTCGACGAGCCGACCGCCAACCTGTCGGTCACCGCCACCGCCCAGCTGCTCGACACCATGCTCGAGCTGAAGAGCCACGGCGTCGCTCAGATCATCATCAGCCACCGCCTCAACGACATCTTCGCCGTCGGCGACCGCGTCATGGTCCTGAAGCGCGGCCGCCTGGTCGGCGACCGCGTGATCAAGCAGACGAGCGAGGACGAGGTCCTCGGCATGATCGTGCAGGGCGGAGAAGCGGTGGCGGCCAGCTAGCGTCCAATGGCAGGGACGATGACTTACCATAGAGCAGGCAGCACAATGGAGTCCCCTCTGCCGCGAAGCGGGAGAGGGATAGGTAAGGGTGTGTGACTCGGTTGAGCTTCATTCGCAACTGAACACATGAATAGACGAGACAGATCGAGCCACAGGCCCTCACCCTAGCCCCTCTCTCGCTTCGCGGTAGAGGGGACACGCAGAAGCTTGCCGCCGCGACCAGGACTTCATTATCGTCAACAATGGTAGAAGAGATGCCGAACTATGCCAGCTATCCCAGCCTGAAGGACCGCACCGTGTTCGTCACCGGCGGCGGCAGCGGCATCGGCGCCGCGATCGTCGAGAATTTCTGTGCGCAGGGGTCGAATGTCGCCTTCGTCGATATCGCGCGCGAGGCGTCGGAGGCGCTGGTCAAGTCGATCGCGGCGAAGAAGCTGCCGGCGCCGCTGTTCATCTATTGCGACCTCACGGACATCGCGGCATTGCAGCGGGCGATCACCGAGACCAAGCAGAAGCTGGGGTCGATCCGCGTGCTCGTGAACAACGCGGCGCACGATCAGCGGCATCCGATCGACGTGGTGACGCCGGAATATTGGGACGAGCGTTTCGCCGTCAACCTCAAGCACCAGTTCTTCGCCGCGCAGGCCGTGTACAAGGACATGGCGGCGGCGGGCGGCGGCTCGATCGTCAATCTGGGGTCGGTGTCGTGGGTGATTGGGCAGGGCGGCATGCCCTGCTACACGACGGCGAAGTCGGCGGTCGGCGGCCTCACCCGCTCGCTCGCCCGCGACCTCGGCCCGATGAACATCCGCGTCAACTGCATCCTGCCGGGCTGGATCATGACCGAGCGCCAGATCAAAATGTGGCTGACGCCGGAGGGCGAGGAGGAACTGATGCGGCGGCAGTGCGTGAAGCGCAAGCTGGTGCCGGACGAGATCGCCCGCACCGTGCTGTTCTTCGCCGCCGACGATTCCAGCGCCTGCACGAACCAGAACTACATCGTCGACGGCGGCTGGGTGTGACCGACGCCGGCGCGCCGATCCTATACGGCGCGAGCTACAGCGTCTACACGCGCATCGCCCGGCTCGCCCTGGAGGAGAAGGGCGTGCCTTACCGGCTGGTCGAGACCGACATTTTCGCGGCGGGTGGGCCGACGCCAGGGTACCTTCAGCGCCATCCATTCGCGCGCATTCCGGCCCTCGATCACGGCGGATTTGCCCTCTACGAGACGGCGGCGATCACGCGCTACGTCGATGAGGCCTTCCCAGGCCTGCCGCTGCAGCCGAACACGGCGAGCGCACGCGCCCGCATGACGCAGATCGTCAGCCTGCTCGACAGCTACGGCTACCGCGCGATGGTCTGGGACGTCTATGTCGAACGGATTTCAGCCGTAGAAGAAGGGCGTGTTTCCGACGAGGCGCGCATCGCGTCCGGACTGGCCCGGTCCGCGATCGTGCTCGGTGAGCTGGAGAAAATGCTCGACACACAGACGTTTCTCGTCGGTGAGGCCATCACGCTCGCCGATCTCCACGCCGCGCCGATGATCGCCTATTTCCGTCTCGCTCCGGAAGGCGCGCAAGCCCTCTCCGGCCACACCGAGCTTGCGGCCTGGTGGGAGAGAACGAACGCGCGTCCGAGCCTGCGGAGAACAGCTTTCGCGCGCGAGAGGAAGTAGCAGACAAGAATTGTCGTTGTACCCTCTCTACCCTCCAACACTGTCATTGCCGGGCTCGACCCGGCAATCCAGCCAACGTGCAAAACGGGCGCGTTCATGCGGTCGCTCTGGATCGCCGGGTCAAGCCCGGCGATGACAACGAAGGGAGGTTGGGCGAGGCAACGACGGGCGGGATCTCTGGCACAGCCGGCGGCGTCTTGGTGACCCGGGGTTTTGCTGTTACGGTCTCGCGACAGAATGGCGGCGCGCCTGCAAGGCTCGCCGTCGCGGGGGAGGGCAGATGCCGCAGCACAGACGGTTGAAGGACCGCGTCGCCATCGTCACCGGCGGCGCCCGCGGCATCGGCGAAGCGATCGCGCTGCGCCTGGCATCGGAGGGGGCGCGCGTGCTGATCGCGGACATCGATGCCGAGGTGGCGGCGGAGACGGCGCGCCGCATCCTGCAGGAAACGAGTTCGGACGTCGTGGCGCAGAAGACCGACGTCACCAATCCGGCCCACGCGGCCGCGGCGGTCGGCGCGGCGACTGCGAAGTGGGGCCGGCTCGACATCCTCGTGAACAACGCGGCGATCCTCGACGAGACCGCGTTCAACAACCTCACCTACGACCGCTTCACCCACGTCATGCGCGTGAATCTCGACAGCGTGCTGATCTGCACGGTCGCGGCGGCGCGCTTCCTCGCCAAGAGCCCGTGCGCCCGCATCCTCAACATCGCCTCGATCATGGGCGTGCGCGGCAGCCGCGACTCCGTCCCCTACAGCACGGCGAAGGGCGGCGTGGTGAATCTGACGCGGACCCTCGCCTGCGACCTCGCCGACAAGGGCATCAACGTCAACGCCATCGCGCCCGGCTTCATCGATACCCGCATGGCGCGCCGGCCCGACGGCACGCACGAACACGAGACCGAGTGGTTCAAGGAGGTCTATCTGAAGCATCAGCGCCTCCCGGCGGGGCGCCCCGGCAAGCCGGAGGACATCGCCGGCCCGGCCTTCTTCTTCTGCTCCGACGACAGCCAGTACGTCACCGGCCAGATCATGCTCGTCGACGGCGGCGTCTCCGCGACGTTCTAACCCTGAGAGGTCTC
>Ga0187893_10013937_pt1 | contig 11079 bp, 4 predicted proteins | sample MA1701074metaG_FD_139574 | JGI IMG/M metagenome (GOLD analysis project Ga0187893, IMG submission 139574) | White microbial mat communities from a basaltic lava cave in the Kipuka Kanohina Cave System on the Island of Hawaii, USA - MA170107-4 metaG ...
CGAATCAACACGCGCGGGGAAATCAGAAACGGCTTGAAATATTTTTTCCACGCCGCGTGCCAGTCCTGCGCGGCGATTTGCTCGTGGGTGATCGCGAGTCCCGGCAACTGCATCCCGCCGGCGCGCAATTGTTCCAGAAAGACCTGCAAGCCATTGGCAATAGATTCAATCTCGCAAGGTTCGGGAAAATAAATCAGCAATCGATCTTCGATTTGTTGCGTACCTACCGCACCGCGCTCAAACAAATGAGCTGTTAGAATTTCTTCGAGACCGAGACCGGGGCGGAGCGAGAAGATTTGCCACGAATGCGGAGCGGGTTTCATAGAAAAATAATATCGAGGTCATCAACTCGTTTAAAATCTTGATCCCTCGTCGGTATTTTTATTTTTCCGGATTATAAACCGCCGCCAACACCACGCGCCCGACTTTTTCCAGGCTTGCGGCGCTGCATTTATCCGGAGTGTCGCCGGCGGTGTGCCAATAGTCGTAATCAAAATCGATGATATCGATCACCGGAATGCCGGCTTCCAACAGCGGAATGTGATCGTCGGTAACTTGATGCTTGGAGGTTGGAATAAATTCCGTAACGCCGAGTTGCGCCGCCAGATTCCACACGCGATCGACCACGGCGCCGGCGTAATTGACGGAATTGATTTCCTTATATAGCTGCAGATTCGCGCCGCCGACCATATCGAGAAGAATACCCATCATCGGATTGAACGTCGCGGCTTTGTTGCGCGCGAAATAACGCGAACCGGCGAGATAAGTGTCATTCTGGCCGCTGAGGCCGGCGTCTTCGCCGTCGAATAAAATAATGTCAACACCGACCGGCGGCGGCGAGCTTTTTAAAGTTTTCGCGATTTCCAGCAGCACTGCCACGCCGGAAGCGCCGTCATTCGCGCCAAGAATCGGCTGGCGGCGTTTGCTCGTGTCCGCATCTTCACTCGCCCACGGCCGGGTATCCCAGTGTGCACAGAGCAAAATGCGCCGCGTCGCTTTCAAATCGAAGCTCGCAACGATGTTGGTCAACTGCACCGTCTTTTGCAGGCCGGGAAGATGTTCGTCGAAAGTCTGTTCCGCCGTTTGATCGGCATATTTTTTCAGTTCCTGGACGAGAAAAACCCGGCAGGAATCGTGCGCCGGCGTATCGGGAACGCGCGGGCCAAAGCCGCATTGTTTGGCGAGCAGGTTGTAGGCGGATTGGCCGTCGAAGGGCAGGATAGTCAACGATTGCGGCTCTTTGTTGCAAGCGGCTAAAAAGCTGAGTAAAATAAAACAAAAACCAAAACGGCTGGAACAGAAATTTTCCCGCCAGCTAGAAATAGCCCAACGGCTAAAAGCGCGGCAGCATTTTTTAAAAAAATTGCCGCACACCGGTTTTGTTCCTTGTGACAAAGCCGGTTGTTTCCAATCCTCCGTCATTCTCATGCTCCGATTCTGTTTTTAAAAAGCGTTTTCTCCGTGGCGCTCCGTGAATTCCGATGCTCCATGTTTTAAAAATTTTTTGAAATTTTAAGCGAAAAGGGATGCGATACCATTTGTAAAGCTCAACATAAATGTTGAGCCACTCACTCGCCGCGAATCGAAATGTTGATGTCGATGCCGAGTTCCTTGATATTGGTCGTGCCGGTCAGCTTGCTCTCGGTTTTGCCGATCTCGAAATGCGCGCCGCCGCGCACGCGGTTGCTGAACGAGTACGTCGTGCGCGGGCTGAACGACCAGCGTTTCGTGCTGTTGGCGCTGATATCGTCGGCGGTGCCGCGCCGCAAGCCGGATTCGCTCGAGCTGCGCAGAAACGTCGCCGAAAAATCCACGGAATTGCGCAATTCCTTGTTTTTCAAAAACGGTAGCGGAATTTTAAAACCCGATTGCTTCGAATAGGTCAGGGTAAACGACATTTCATTCGTGCGCGTAATCGACGAGCTCTGGAAAAACACCGAATCAAGCACCGCATCGTAATTATAAGTCGGCCGGTCCCCGGAAGTTTTGCTGTATTGAAACGTCACCACCATGCCGTTTTTCAGCGTCGAATTGACTTTGATCAACGGCCGGAAATTGAACGCGAAATCTTCGCTGGTTTTGCGATCGGGCTTGCCGTTCCACGTCAAGGATTTTTTGCCGCCGAAGCCGTGCTCGACGCTCAGGTTCGAGGCAAATCTGCCGAACAGTTTGAACTTTTCCAGGCCGCTCCAGCGCACCGACCACTCCGGAAACGGAATATCGACGTCGGGAATAAACGATAGCCCCAGCTCCGATGACCGCAGCCATGAATCCGAAGTGGTGCCGGTGATCGTCGTGCTTTCATTGCGGGTTTCGTCATGATCATACCGCACCGTAAGGTTAAAGCTGCGGCTGATATCAAACCCTGAACTGGCAGAGTAATTGTCGCGACGCTGAAACGTCGAGGGCGTTGTCGTCACATTGGCCACCTGCGGGATGCCCGTATTGCGCGTGAAACCGAGCTGATAACCCCAACTCGGCCGGCCCGTTTGCAGCGCATAATTGGAGTAACTGTCGTTGCGGCTGAAATTGACGCTGACGTCTTTGAATTTGGTAAAAACGCTGAAAAGCTGCAACGGCGAAATACCCCGGCGGGGTTTATCCTCTTCCTGCTTTTGCGTCTTTTTATCCTTTTTGTCTTTCGGCTCTTTTTTATCATCCGGCGGCGTTACGCGCTCTTCGTCATCGGATGGCGGAGGCGGCGCCTCCTCTTCAGCGGGATTTTCTTCGTCCGGCCGCTGTTGGCCCGGCGGCAGCCGCGGCGCCTGGCGTTGTTTCCGGTCCGGCGTTTCGCGGCCGGAAGGCGCGTCCTTCCGTTGAGAAAATTTAAATAGCTCACCGAGCCGCAACGTCGAGCTGGCGGTCACCGTCTTGTTCGTTCCCGCGCTGCGGCCGATTTCACCCTGCTGAATGTTGTTGCCGTAGCGATAATTGCTGTTGTAGCTTATGTTCGGATTGAACCACGAAAATAAATTCGGCGAATATTTGACGCCGGCCGATTGCGTCAAGCTCACCACTTCATGATCGCCGGAGAGCAGCGCCATCAAACCCTGCTTCGGCGCCACGGGAAACGGCAATTTGCCGCCGCGGTCCAGCGAATCCTTATAGGCGCGGCCGCGGCTCAGAAGATCGCTCGTGAAGCCGTGGGAAAAATCAAAACTGATGTTTTCCACCAGCTTCATCGCCCCGCGGAAATTCGTCACCGCCGTATAAACGTCGGTATTGCTGACGACGCCATTGCGGCTGCCGGCCAAACGGGTCTTCGTAAAGTCATGGTTCTTCGTTGCCTGCAACGACGTGCTGAGATTCTGCGGCGTATAATAAAGTTTCGTGTTGGTGAGTTTGCCCAACAACGGCGCTTTGCCGATCCATTTGAACGGCTCGATGTAATTTTTCGCGCCAAAATTCAAGCTGTAGCCGACGTCCCCCGACCACGACTCGCGCCGGGAGGAGTCGATCTGCGAACTGCGTGCACTGCTCCTGGTATAGCTGAGGCCGCTGGTAATATTGTCAAGGGTATTTTTAACAAAAAAATTCTGCGAGCGCGAACGCCGCCGCGCCGAGACGTTGAACCCTAATTGATCATTAAAGGATTGGCTTCGCTTAAACAAATCCGGGTTCTTGGTTTTTATCGAATCCGTCAGAATATCCGTGCCGGGAATGTATTTTGGCTGCGCGTCCGTCTGCGTGTAATTCATGCTGATCGGCAAGGCCAGCCCGAGCGCCTGCGGCAACAGCTTGTCGAACGTCATGCTGCCGGCCAGCGTGATGTTGGTGCGGTTATCCCCGCCGCCGAAACGCTGCGACACGTTATGAAAATCCGCGTCCTGCCGGTTGACCTCGCCGTTGAGCGTGATGAAATCCGCCAGTTTCAAATCGGCGCGCACCCTGAGCGCAATGCCTCTATCTTTTTTCACTTCCACCACGCGCAGCTCGTCCATCCAGATTTCGCCCCAAAAATTTTTGCTCGCATCAAGATTTTTGATGCCCGCCACCATCGTGCGCACATTCGTCAGCGACGGATTGCCGCGCACTCGCAACTCCTGCGTCTCGTTAATCTTGATAAAGCGATACGCGCTAAATTGATTAAGCTTATATTCATTCTCATATCCGGGCACGGCTTGCGCTTCGAGATCTGCCTTCAAGCTGGTGAGCTGGCTCAAATCCATGTCCATATTATTTTTGGGATCCCACCCGGCGAAAACCTTCTCGCGAAATTCGTAGAAGTTGCTCGTATCCGCGCCGAAACGGATGAAAAACTCCACGTTCTGCAGCGGCGCGCCCCCCGCTCTTTGCAAATCCTGTTTGCCGTAAACGAACATCTTCAATTTATTATAGTTGATCAGATTCATCGGCTGAAAAAAAGTTTTCTGCGCCACCGCGATCTCGTTTGGCAGCAAGCCGCCGCCCTCGGTTTTGACGCGCAACGTTTGCGACTGCTCCTTCGAGCGCAGAAACGTGATGCGATCCACTTCGCCCTGCACGCCCGGCGGCGATTCATACTCGTCGGGATTCTCTTCGTTATTCACCACCGTTACCTCGAAGCGCTGATCCTGCACTGCATCTTTGAAGTTCGTTTCGGTTTTGACGATGCCGACTTCTTTCCACTCGTTGCCGACGAGGCTGATATCCGCGAGGCTGAGAAACGTTCCTCTCGCGTCGTCAACGCTATCCACCCACACCCGCACATATTCGATACGGCTGAAATCCGTCGCCGTCAAGGTTCGCGAGCCGTCGCTCTTGATGCCGTCAGACAGCGGAATGCGATACAACTTCCATCCGCTGAGCCGGCCGCCTTTGAAATATTTGTTCTTCACCGCCACGTTGTTCGTGTCGATGGAGAAGGTATAGGAAATATAATTATTCGCGAGATCGAGGCCGCCGTTGGCGTTGATATCTTCCGTATCCGGGCGAATCGAGCCGCCGGCTTCGTTCGCGTCGTTCTTGCTGTTTTCCGTGCCATTGATGTGGTCGTAATCATTGCTGCGGGAAAGATAACTCCAGTCATCGTCGCTCGCCGGCTCGCCGAAATTGCGCTGTTGATCGTTCGTCAGTTCCCAGTAATCTTTGCCGGCGCCGGCGTTGCTAAAAGTTGCCGCGGCGTCGCTGCCCTTGACGCCGTCGATGCCGATATCTTCGCCCTCATCGAGAATATTATTGCGAATGCCGCCGAAAACGTCTTCGGTATTCAACTGGCCGTTGGGAATGATATCTTCCGAAATCTGGCCGAGATCGACGTGCACGCGGCCGCGCGAGCCGAAAAACCAGATTTCCAGAAATTTGCTCTCGGTCTGATCGAAAAATCCGGGCGAGAGCGCGCGCATGATGCCGCCCCACGCGCGTTTCAATCCCGGCGGCGTTGTTTTGTCAACCTCATTGGCCGTGGGATCGAACTCGAGCGTCAATACCTGCGTGATCTGATTGGTCTGATTGACATCGCGATCGGGATAGATTTCTTTCGTTGCCACGCCGCTAAAAGGATTATACCAGATCAATTTGCCGCGGCGGGCGAGCGCGCTGCGTTCTTTTCTCGCGCTCAGTGCATCGGGCGGCGCCACGTTCGCCGGGTCATCCAAAATTGCTTTGGGAATCGAGGCCTGCACCCAGCCGCGACGGATCACGCCGAGCGGCGTCGAGCGCTTCGAGGCCTCGAAATCGTCCACATACGCCACGCCGTCTTTGTCACCGGGAATTTTGCTGTTCAGTGTATTAGGATTCGGCAGAATCTGCGCGATCTCGCCTTCGAGCCGCAGCTCGCTCGATTCCTGCGTTGAGAGCAGCGGCAACGCGTTGAGCGCCTGGCTGAGAAAATTCGGCTGGAATTTCAGCGCCGCGTTCACATCCCAGATCAAATTGCGCATCGGGCCGCTATCGGTGCTGCCCAGCCGAATGCGCTGATCGAGCGTGCGCTGGCTCAAATACAGCAGCGTGCCGCCGAGAAAAGAATTGGGGTTGAACCGATATTCCGCGCGCGCCCCGAGAATCGATTTCTTCTCGAGCTGAAACAGCGAATTGCTCTGATAGGAGATTTCGACATTGGCGTTCGGCTTGCTCGCCTCTTCCTTTAATATCGTCAGATTGCCGGAGAAATAATCAATGATGTAATCCGTGTCGCGCTGCAGCTCGACGCCGTTGAGCAAAACCTTTTCCGAATTTTCGATAATGTTGAAGCCGAGACTATAATTGCTGCTGCGGGTTTTGGATCTGACTTCGATATAAAAATTGCTGGCCTCGTCGATCTCAGCGCGAATTTTCGTGTCATACAGGCTGATGCCTTTGGTGTTGATGGAGCGCTTGTCCGGCGGCAGCTCGATGGGCAGCGCAACGTTGTCCAGGAAAACGCCCGCCGGATCAAACGGCCGTAAATCCGGAAAGATCAACTCGCCGCGGCTGAGATTGAGAATGACGTCGTCAAAATCAACGACGTTGTCCGGCTCTGGCGCGCCAGCCACGTTGCGCACGTCCAAACCGAAAATTTCCAGATACGATCGCGGTTTATTTCCCACCGTCAACGCCTCCTGCGGATCGCCGGAAGGCGGCTTGAAAAAAATCTTCAGCTCAAAACCTTCGCGCGGAATGCTGCGACCGCCGAGATAATAAACGTTTTTCCATTCCAGATTCCACGTGCTCAACGTCGGAATCGGGCTTTTTGCTTTGACCAGCCGCAGATTGATCGACGCCCGTTTTTTGGGATCCGGATCGGCAACATAATTGACGTCGCCGACCGTTCCCTGGGGCGTGCGAAAGGCCACGCCAAGCACTTCTTCCTCGCCCAGCGGATTGGTCATCACGATATAACCGAGATCTTTTTGAATGTAATAATCAACGTTGGGTTCGAGGCGAATAAAATTGCCGGGATAAATTTCCTCGTTATATCTCACCGTATCCGCCGGATACGCCCGCCCGGGAATCGATTCCGGCCGGGTGTCGTACCCCGGCGCGGATTTGTAAACGAAAATATCGGAGATGACGCGATTGGGATCGAAGCTGTGCACCCATTTTTGCCGGCTGTACCGGCGGAACTGATCGCGATAAAGCGTATCGAGAAAGAAATATGTGAAGCGGCGATAATCATAATCCTGAATTCTTTGGGAGCCTTCGGTCGCGCCGCCGGAAAGCGTCAGGCGTTTGTTCTCGCCCTTTTCCTGGCTGGCGATCGCCGTGAGCGCAAGGTTGCCGATTTGCATGTCGGTTTTGATGCCGAATAGGCCGGCGCTGGTGCCGCCGAAGGTCACGAAGCGCGTGCCGGGCAGTGACAACGCCACGTTGCCGGCCTCGATCTTCTGCACGATGTCGTCTTCAAAGCCGGTGTAACTCAGCCGAATGTTGTTTTCAAAATCAAACGCGCGCTCGCTGTCCTGGTCGACGTTGACCTGCACTTTCTCGCCGATGCGCCCGGTGACGGTGAAGCGCTGCTGCTGCTGCATTTTAAAGCTGAAATTCGAGCCGCGATTGTAGGCGGTTTGCACTTCGCTGCGGTTTTCATTGCGGCCGGTGATTTTGATGCTGATGTCGCCCTGCACGTTCAACCCGACGGTGTTGCCGCCGAAAATCTGTTCGAAGGCGCGGCTCTTGATGGGAACCGGAATTTCGATATTGACGCCGCCCGGCCCGCGGCGTTGATCGGCATCGAGGCGATAAATATTCTCCACGGCGGACCGGTGCCACGCCAAATCACGATCGTAAGCGATGCGCTCATTCAAATAAAGAGAGAGGGGAACCATATAACGCTGCCGCAGCGGCAGGCCGTTCATTTCTTCGGCGACGATGATGAATTTTCCGGTGGACTCAAGAGAGGTGCTGCGCTTTAAAGAGAAAGGCTGCCAGTCTAAAAAGGACGACACTTCGCCCCGCAACGACAGGCCGCGCGCCGGCGATTTATCAAAAGGGAAAACCCGGGGATCAAGGGAACGAACCTCGGGCAGGCGCAGGCCAATGGGAGATTGCGCGTCGAGAACATCACTCAATTCCTGCGCCACGAGACGGGAAGCCGGCAGGCAAAAACAAAAAAAGACCGAAAAACAAAGCAACGGGAACGGCGCGGATTTCAGTCTTTCAAATCGAATAAAATATTTTTTCACGTCTTTCACTTCAACCCTGAGTCAGCCCCGCGCGGACCATCAATTCTGCCATTTATGAAATTCAATCCCTGGCGCGGAACAGATTCCGGTTTCAGAATCCTGTAACAAATCCAGCGATATCAACTCCTTTATTTTAGTTCAAGGGCCCGTTTAATATATAAAAATATAAAAATGCGCCGTCAGAATCAAGCAAAATTTCCACCGCGTTTTGCCATTTTTCAAAAACCTATCTGTGCTTTTACTTTCTTTTGTGTCGCCGCTGCCGTAGCTTTTTGAGATAGGCTTCGATTTCTTTAGCCGGCAATCCCTTCAACCGCGCTTCGACCGGCAATCCCTTCAACCGCGCTTCGACCGGCAATCCCTTCAGCCGTTCTTCGGCCGGCAATCCCTTCAATCGTTCTTCAGGCGTGAGCCGCTCCAGGAGCTCTTGATCATACTCTCGCTCAAAATCTTCCCAGGTGTAAGGCATGGCGATACCCTCGATGTGATAGTATTGGTACAATTTGTTAATCAGTTTACTGTAATTTTGTCGACGCCACTGATAATGGTCGGCGCCGTATTGAACCTTTTCGGCTTCGGCGCTAAATAATTGCCAGATGGCATTCCGCTCGACTTTGGGAACTTGACTGAGCACGATGATCCGTATTCGGCGGCTTCCCCACTGTGTTTCATATATTCCTTCTTTTAACGACTCGAACGCGACTTCCGTTGCAAGTTTTTCCGGCCACCGCGTGGTAACAGCATATAACCGAAAATCTTCAACCGGCAACAGTATCTCCCACGACGGGCTAATCTGTTTGCGATAGTTCACATAATGGCCCACCAATTCATCAAGCGCCCAATCGCTCAAAGACTCGCGAAAGGATTTGTACGTCAAAAGATTGTGATGTCCTAAATTCTCCAGACCGTCCGGAGGTTCCAGCAACGGCCGGCTTGCTTCTTGCTCGATAATTACCACGTCCAAAAATTGCTGCTTGAGCGAAAGATCTTTCTCCAACTCGACGCGATATGCAGAATCGGTGAAATAATCCGTCAACGCCAATCCGAACGAGCGATGCCAATCGTTCATACCCCGCGCCTTTCCGGTTTTTATGACAAAATAACGAAAACGAATGAAAAAGTCAAGCTTTCAGTCGAGGCGTCCGATGGGATTACGCGTGCCATTTGGCCTTACGCTCCGGCGTGTTTTGAAGTTCCGCAAATCTCAAAGAATTATTGACACACGGATCAAAAACTCACGCGGAATAATTAAACGAATCCGCGTGAGTTTTTGATCCGTGTGTAATTTCTTTCTGCGGGTGAATTTTTACTGGCCGATTTTTTAAGAGCTTTCACCTTTTCTATTCTTGCTTTTTAAGTGCAGGTTTGGCTATATTGTTTTAATGAAACGTTTTATTCTATCACGCTATATTCTGCGCGAGCACTTCGGGCCGTTCATTTTCGGCTTTTCCGTCATTACGCTGATTTTTTTGCTGAACCTGCTGTTTCGCGAGCTGAGCCGCATGTTGAGCAAAGGCCTGCCGTGGAATGTCGTGCTCGAATTTTTTGCGCTGAACCTGGCGTGGATCGTCGCGCTCGCCGTGCCGATGGCCGTGCTCATGGCCACGCTCATGGCGTTCGGCCGTCTCGCCGCGGACAACGAGATCACGGCGATGAAAGCCAGCGGCATCAGCCTGTATCGCGCCATCACACCGATGTTGATCGCGGCGGTTCTCGTGACCGGCGCCATGATCTGGTTCAACAACGAGGTGCTGCCGGAGTTCAACCATCGCGCGCGCATCCTCGCCGGCGACATTGCGCGAAAAAAACCGGGCGTGAGCATCGAGCCAGGCGTTTGGTACAACAGCATTCCCGACTACGGTTTGCTCGTGCAGGAACTGACCGACAGCGTGCAAACCGGACCCGGGCCGGCGAATCCCAACGGCGTCACCATTGCCCGCAACTTGCTGATCGACGATCACAGCGCCCCGGATTACAGCCGCGTGATTTCAGCCCGGCGCGGCTATCTCGAGCTCAATCCCAAAATCGGCGCGCTCGTGATCACGCTCTTTGACGGCGAATTGCAGGAGCTCGATTTCAAAAAGCTGGAGGAATTGCGGCACGTCACCTTCACCAAACACCTGTTGTCGATCGAAGTCGATGACATGTTCTTGCGGCGCAGCGAATCGGAGTACCGCGGCGACCGCGAGAAAAGCGCGCAGCAAATGCGCCAGGAGGTGGCCGCGAACCGCCGGCAATTTTACGAAAGCTTAAAGACGATCAATGAGAACGTCGCTCGCGATTTGCACCGCACGTTAGGCACGGCATTCGGCATCTCCAGCGTAGCGACAGATTCGGTGTTATCGGCAGTGCCTGTTGTGACAACGGCTCAAGAACCCAATATACCCGCCGTTATCAATCCAACGCCGCCGGCCAATATGTATGTACGCGATTCGCTTGCGAATGCAGAAAAAAAAGCCCTGGCGGCAAACGCCAAACTCAATGCCGATAGCATCAAGACGCAAACGCGACGGGAGTGGATGAATCTGCTGCTCGTTAATACGCGGCAGACACTTTACAATATTCAAAATCAGCTCACGGTGGCCTACAGCTATGAACGCGCGAGCAAAAGCCTGCTCGTCGAGATTCATAAAAAATATTCGATTCCGGTGGCGTGCCTGGTGTTTGTGATCATCGGCGCGCCGCTCGGTTTCATGGCGCGGCGCGGCGGCCTTGCGGCGGGCGGCGGATTGAGCCTCGGCTTTTTTCTGCTCTACTGGGCATTCCTAATCGGCGGTGAAGATTTGGCGGATCGCCAGTACATTCCGCCGCTCGTGGCGATGTGGGCGGCGAATTTCATCGTCGGGCTTTTCGGCGTGTATCTGCTCTGGCGCGCGGCAAAAGAAAATGTTACGCTGGATTTTAGAAAACTGCTATGGTGGAGGAAAGGCAAGTGAGCAGTATTCCGTGAGCCGTTACCAACAACCATTAACAAGAAACCAGCGACAAGTAACCAGCA